>Ga0335078_10007220_pt1 | contig 16475 bp, 17 predicted proteins | sample Lox_Sample_32_FD_206711 | JGI IMG/M metagenome (GOLD analysis project Ga0335078, IMG submission 206711) | Soil microbial communities from Loxahatchee National Wildlife Refuge, Florida, United States - Lox_Sample_3.2 | ecosystem: Environmental > Terrestrial > Soil > Wetlands | place: USA...
TCCGGATTCACGCCGCCGCCACCTCCGGTACCCGATGGAGCAGGTGCTCGAGCTCGTGCAGAAGCTTCGCGACGTGCCACCGGAAGAACGCTGAGCCGTCCGTCAGGCCTTCGGCTAGGAACGCGCCCGGGATCTGCGGGGGACGAGATAGCCATAGCGACCGCGGAACGTCTGATTGACGCGGCGCGAGGAGACCTTCATGCCGCGAAGGGATTTCGCCACGGGCTCCCTCGTCAGGCCGACGAGGATCGCAAGCGCGATCAGCGTGCCCCCGAGCGGCGTGTCCCGCGATGCCGGGCCGGCGACCCCGTAGATCGTCTCCCTCAGAGCCCCGACCCCAATTACCAGATTTGGGATCGTAGGAGGTCGAGGAGGGCTCACGGCAATGGCCCTCTCGTAAACCGAGTTGGCCAGCATCAGCGCGATCACCGCTGTCAGGAGATTGGCGTCCGAGCGCTTAATCCCAAACACCTGCTCGAGCGTGCGGTGGCGCGCCTCGTTCGCGAGCGCGAAGGCAGCGGCCGCGTCCGTCAGGAACAGCGCGCGCGCGTCGCGCGATGCGTGCCGGGAACTCGGCCTGGCCGGGGCACTCGCGCTCTGCGGCGGCGGAGCGACCGGCGGCACGTCTCCGACCACCGGCGGTACGTCGGGGAGTACCGGCGTCCCGTCTCCCGGCCCCGTCCTGCGGAAGCGCCGGCGCAATGATCCCGGCGTCGGCGCCGAGCTCGGGGTGGTGGTGCGACGAGCCATGGCACAGAATCCCCGAGCAGCGGGCGCGCAACAAGCGTGCGCACCTGTGAACTTAAGGGGCGGCACACGCCCCTCCGGCGAGATCGGCCCGAGAAAGAAATTGGTCCTCCGCGCGGACCGGTGATCCGACCGCGCGGAGGACCGACCCGGCACCACGACAACACACAAACGCGGTGGCGGCCCCGACGCGTCCCGTATCGGCCCCGACGCGTCCCCCGTGTTAGGTAATAACTTACCAAGCCCTCCGACGCGCGTCAACGGCGCCGCCACCGATTAGTTCTCGCCCCGCGCCTTGTCTTAGGTGTGAACCCACGTCCAAGGAGGCGAGCAGTGAGCACCACAGCAACCGGGATCGGCGCGATCAGCCTGGTGTGCATTCCGACCAGCGAGCAGGACCGATCGATCGCGTTCTACGAGGCGCTCGGCTTCGAGAAGCGCACCGACATCCCGTTCGGCGACAAGTACCGCTGGGTCGAGGTCTACCCCCCGAGTGGCACGACCGGCCTCGCGCTGGCGCCCCCGCCCGGCCCGGAGGAGATCACTCCGGTTCAGACCGGCGTCGTCCTGACGACCGACGACATCGACACCACCCACGCCCAGTTCAAGGCGCTCGGCGTGGATGTCGACGCCGAGGTGGCCCGGATGGGCGATCCGATCCCACCCATGTTCTGGTTCCGCGATCCCCACGGCCACACGCTGATGGTCGTCGAGCAGAGCTGACAACGTGAGCGAGCGACCGGCTCGGACCGCCCTACGCGACCCGAGCCGGTCAGCAAATCCGAGCCGGTCAGCCCCCGCTCACCAATGCCGGCTCTTGAACCGGGGCGAGGGACCGATCCGGTCGTTCGCGCGCGACGCATAGCCGATCGCTATCCCCTCGTCGAAGATCCCCGACGCCGCGTAATGCGTCGAGCGCCCCGGACACGTCGGCGAGGCGCTCTCGCCCGGCGTCGTCACCCACACGAACCCGTCGAGGTAGGGAGAAGGCATGCCGTAGGACGCGCCGTTGCTCGCGCCCGGCTTCGGTCCGAGGGCACGGCCGGACGGATTGCACAGCTGCTCGATGCCCTGCGTCACCGGGTGGGGGTTGAGCAGCGGGCCGTTGCCGTCGCCGCGGGTGTCGACGACGAAGTGCAGGCCGTGCGTCAGCTTAGAGACCTTGTTGCCGTACTGGATCTCCTTGGAGGCCCAGTTGAAGTGCGTGTCGTTCGTGAAGAACCCGCGGATCTTGTAGGCGTCGCTGGCGTTGAGCACCCGCGCCGCCTCCGCCGGGGAGTTCGCGTCCGAGGTGCCGCCCTCGACGTACAGGAGCGCGTGCGGAAGCTGCGAGAGCTGGTCGATCTCATCCTTCAGCAGCGCTTCCCGTTGCGTGATCGCCGCCGGGCTGCGCCAGCAGATCGTGTCGATCGCGTCCTCCTCGACGAAGATCAGCGCGGGAAAGTTCCCCACCGCATCCTTGAGCGCGCTGACCTCGGCATCGAAGTTCGGATTCGTGCCGCCGTTGCAGCCGCCGCCGTGTTTGACGAAATAGGTCGTGATCTCCGCTGCGGCGCCCGGATCGGTCCGCTGCATCCGGCACAGGTAGTTCTGTACCTGGGTGAAGATCGCCGAGCCCGAGCCGCCGGCGGTGTACAGGCTGAACTGGTGGGCCTGCGGGTACTCGCCGATCTTCTCGAGCATGTGGACCTTGTAGGACACGTTGCGGGACATGTGCATCCGGTTGACCCGTGCCTCGAACTTGGCCCAAGGGATCGGAGTGCCGCTCTCCTTGCTGCTGAGATAGCCGAGGCCGACCTCGGTGGCGATTGCGTCAGCGGCATCGCCCCCGTACTGCCACGGGCTCTCGACGAACAGGTGCGCGCCCGCAAGCGGATCCGTGCCGGTGAACCCCGGGGTGTCGAGCGGGTTCGCGGGGTTGTGCGGGCCTGTGTCGGTCGAGGAGCACTGGCCCGCGGCGTGCGCACTCGGCGACCCCGCGTGGTGCCCCTTGGTCGAAGCGCCCGACGCGCTCGTCCAGGCCGCCAGGGCCAGCACTGCAACAAGCCCGATCGTGACTACCAAACATCTTCTGCCGCGCGATCCCATACCTCGCTCCTGACTGGTGGACGGTCCAGCTCGGTGGCGCCTCCCAGAGCGTCACCCGGGCCAGCCTAGGACATCCACGAGCGGGCCGCGCCCAACCGCGGGCAGGTATGTCAAGCGATCGCAAGCGATGCGGAGGGACGGACACTGAGACGGGGAGGCGCACTCGCGATGCGCCTCCCCGAGATGGCTGTCCGCAGCCCTCGGACGGCTCTACGCCAGCAGGCTCACTCTCGCCCGGCGAGAGTGTTGGCCTCGCTCACGCGAGCGCTGTCAGAGGAGCGCCCGCGGGGTCACCTCCGCCTCGATTACGAGGCAGCGCCTTGATGTCGGCGATCAGCTCGTCCCAGGCCACGCCCGACGGTCCGACGCCGCTCTTGTTGAGCATCTCGTTCGTGACGACGACATGCGCCTCCTGCGCGTAGTCCTGGTGGAATGGCACGGTGAGCAACAGTTCCGCGCCCCAGGTGACGCACTTGAAGGTCTCCGGGTCGTACTCCCGGTAGGGGATGCCATGCCCGCCCCAGCTTCCGGGAGCCGATTTGCCGGTCTTGCCGTCACCCACCACCGTCCATTCCGTCTGCCGCTGCGCAGACAGCGGCAGCGCGACGCCGATCTGGAGGTCGACGAACTCGTCGATCGCGATCCGGCACTCGTTCAGGTCGCTCGGATCGACCGCCACGGTGGCGACGATCGTGTGGCTCACGCCGTCGCTCGTCTTCAGACCGGGATGCTCCCAATAGCGCATCGCGGCGTTCTCGTCGGTCCCCCGGTCGCTCGAGGGATGATTCGGGTTGTAGCCCGTGATCGCCGAGTAGACGCTGATCGCATCCGCGTCCGTGAACGACGGTACCGGTGTTCCGGCGTCCAGATGGAAGTCCTCGATCGAGTGGAGCATCATCGCGATCACGCAGTCGCCGATCTTGTCATTGGCGAGCATCCCCCAGCTGAAGCCGGTATGCGGACGCGACACCGCCGCGGGAGGATTCGCCAGCTCGCGGTGGATGTAGTCCGACAACTTCAGCGCCGGCTTATGCAGCGTCGTGAGGTTCAAGCCCGTCTTGGGCAGCGCCGGCAATGTCGGCGGCGTGTAGTGATCGCGCAAGCGAAAGTCCGGGTCGGTGATGCGAGTCATGCGTTGCTGCTCCTCGAGTGGACGGTCATCGTGGGAGCAACCTAGATCTCCGCGCGCCTGCCGAATAGCCACCCATGGTGATGATCGGCACACCTCGATCGCTCGCGAGACGAGCTCCGGATCGGTTACGGTCGGCAATATCCATGCCAAACGCCGCCCGCAAGTGGGGGGCTCGCCGGCCCCGATCCGTCGCCGCCAACCACGTCAAGCCACACCGCTCGTTCGACCCCCGCCGGGTCGGAGGTCTCGAGACCACTGCGTGGGTGACCTACTACCGGCACGACTGGCCAAGGTTCCTCCGCTCGACTGTCGCGCTCACGCGTCATACGTTCGGGCTCCCGTGGCCGTCCACCGTCTACGGCGCCTGGCTCGTGCTGAGAGCCAACCAGCTCTGGGCTCCGTATCCGAACAACGACCCCGAGGGCGCACGGCGGGAGATGGAGCGCTTTTATCGGCTCGTCGCCAAACGGCACGACGACGCGTTTGACTCCCGCCGCGCCTCCGAGCTCGAGGTCGAGTGGTGGCGCGTGCACCGCGAGCACCAGCACGACGACGACGGCGGCACCGACGAGGGGCCGCTGATCGCTGCCCTGTCCGCCCTGTACGCGTACGTTTACGGCGTCCCCGAAACCGACGTGGCGGTCGCCGCCGAGCAGCGGGCGCTGGCAATGCGCTACTCGGACCAATGGGTACGGGAGGGCTGCGATCTCGCCAGTCCCCTGATCGAGGAGGAGCGCGCGGCGCTCGTCCGCTCCTACGCGGGCCTGCTCGCTGCCGTTCATAGGGTCTGACCGCCACCAACGGCGTGGCCAGTTCGTCCCTTAAGGGCGGATCGGCACAAGTTTCCGGCCGATCGGCCGAGCAACGAGCCAAGAGTCACGGTTCGAAGGCCCTATGACGACTAATCGGGAGACCCGCGGGTGAGCACCGGCGACAACACAGCCGCCGCGGTTCGCGCTGCCTTCCATCCGCGGCGCCGCGAGCTTGACCGCGCGCACCCGGCCATTCAAGCCGTGTATGTGGTTCTGACGGTGCTGGCGATCGGCTACATCGTCGTCGACTCGCTCGGCTACGACGCCACGTGGCTCGATGGTTGGGCAGTCGTCGCATTCGAGATCGTCACCGGCGCGCTGTGCATGCTCAAGGCCGCATACGTCAAGCGCGCGCGTGCCGTTCCGATCCTGCTCGGGATCGGCCTGCTGTGCTGGGCAACGGGTGATCTCATCCTCACGATTCAGTCGCTTGGCGGGGCGACGCCGCCATCTCCCTCACTCGCCGACGCCTTCTACATCGCGTTCTATCCGGTCACGTACGTGGCGTTGATGCTGCTGTTGCGGGGCAACGTCCGGCGCTTCAGCCTCGCCGGCTGGCTGGACGGAGCAGTGGCCGGCTTCGGCGCGGCGGCCGTGTGCGCCACATTCGCGTTCAGCGACGTGCTCCACCACGCCGGCGGGAGCGCCGCGGGCGTGGCGGTGAACCTCGCGTATCCGGTCGGCGACGTGCTCCTGCTCGGGCTTGTCGTCGGCGGCGCCGCGATTGTGCCCGGCAAGCGGAAGATCCCTTGGCTGCTGCTCGCCGCGGGCTATGCCCTGAACACCGTGGGCGATGTGTTCAACGTGCTCGGCACCACCTCGACCGTCGGCACGGTGTTCAACGACATCGCCTGGCCGGTGGCCATCCTGCTCGTTTCGATCGCGGTCTGGATCAGGTCGCCCGCCGACAGGCCCCTGCTCTCCGAAGAGCCGCCCGGATTCGCCCTGCCCGCGGTGGCGGCGGGCGCAGCGCTCGTGATCCTGTTCGTCGGCTCGCTCCAACACGTCGGCCGCGTTTCGCTCGGGCTGGCCGCGGCGACGCTGCTCGTCGCCGGCGTGCGCTCGGCCCTGTCGCTCGTTGGCCTGCGCTCGATCACCGAACAGCGCCGCCGCGAATCGATCACCGACCAGCTGACCGGACTGGGTAACCGCCGGGCCCTGTTCCAGCTGATGGACGCTTTCACCGCACAGCAGCTCGAGCCGGAAGCGCCGGAGCGCAGCCTGGCGTTCATGTTCGTGGACCTCGACAAGTTCAAGGAGGTCAACGACACGTTCGGGCATCCGACGGGTGACGAGCTCCTGCGCCAGCTCGGCGCCCGGCTGGAGGAGTCGCTGCGGAGCTCCGACCTGGTGGTCAGGCTCGGGGGTGACGAGTTCGTGGTCGCGCTGCTCGACGCGGGGGCGGACTACGCGGCGACGGTCGCCGCGCGTCTGACCGCCCGAATCGAGGAGCCGTTCGTGCTCGAGTCGGTCCGCGTGCAGATCGGGGCCAGCATCGGCATCGCCGTCATGCCCGGCGACGCCACCGACGCGGACGACCTGGTGCGCTGCGCCGACCTCGCGATGTACCGCGCGAAGCTCGAGGGCAAGCCGTTCGCCATCTACCAGGAAGACCTCGACGGCGCGGCCAACCGGGTGCAGCTGGTCGAGGAGCTGCGAGAGGCGATCGAGGGCCGCCAGCTGGAGCTCCACTATCAGCCGCAGGTCGACCTCTCGACCGGCGAGATCAACTCGGTAGAGGCGCTGGTCAGGTGGATCCATCCGCGACTCGGCTTCGTCCCTCCGCTCGAGTTCATCGCGCTGGCCGAGGACGCCGGCCTGATGGGCGCGCTGACCACCGTCGTGCTCGACGAGGCCCTCTTCCAATGCGCCACCTGGCGGGCCGCCGGCAAAGAGCTGACGGTGTCGGTCAACATCTCCGCCTCGGATCTCCTGAACCCTGACTTCCCCGAGCTTGTGGCCGGGCTGCTCACGGGCTACGGGCTCGGGCCCGAGATGCTCGTATTGGAGATGACCGAGACGACTGCGATCGCCGACTTCGAGCGCTCGCAGCACGCGATTCAGAAGCTCCACGACCTCGGGCTGGTCGTGTCCGTGGACGACTTTGGCGCCGGCTTCACTTCGCTTGCGTATCTCGGCAGCCTCGCGGTCAAAGAGCTCAAGCTCGACCGCAGCTTCATCACCCGGCTGGCCGAGTCCGAGGAAGGCCGAGACCTCGCGCTCGTGCGCGCGACCGTCGAGCTCGCCCACGCGCTCGGGCTGCGGGTCGTCGCCGAGGGTGTCGAGGACAACCACTGCCTCGGCCTGCTCAGCGGGCTGCGCTGCGACCTCGTCCAGGGCTACGTGATCTCGAAGCCCAGGCCGGCCAACGAGCTCGAGCTGGCGCGCTGGCCGATCCCGCTGGTCGCCCCTCAGCGCCGCGCCGCATAATCACCGTGTGACCGCGCGGCCCTTCATCACCGGCCTGGTGCTCGCGGCCGGTGGCTCGAAGCGCCTCGGCTCACCGAAGCAACTGCTGCCCTATGGCAACGCCACGCTGCTCGATCACGTGCTCGCCACCGCGCGCGCCTGTCAGTTCGATCAGCTGCTGTGCGTGCTCGGCGGAAGCGCCGAGGCAGTGCGCGCCCGCGTCGACCTCACCCACGCCACCGTGATCGTGAACAACCACTTCGGCGAGGGCTGCTCATCCTCGATCGCGGCCGCCCTGGGAGCGGTCGATCCCCGCGCCGATGTGCTCGTGCTGATGCTCGGCGACCAGCCCGGCGTGACCGCGGCGACGGTCAGAGCGCTCATCGAAAATCGCGGAAACGCAAGGCTCGCCGCCTGCGCATACGAGGACGGCCGCGGCCACCCGCTCGCTTTCGCTCGCAGCACCTTCTCCGACCTCGCGGCACTGCATGGCGACAAGGGCGTGTGGAAGCTGCTCGACCGCCACGCCGACGACGTTGTCGACGTGCCGATCGCCGGTCCGATCCCGCGCGACGTCGACACCGACGAGGAATATCGCGCGCTTCTCGCCGACGAGCAAGCTACGACCTAGAAATCCGTTTTTCTTTAGTTGACGCGCAAACGATTGCGCGGCAAAGTTCTATTCGGAGGAAGATCGGAAGCGGGTCCGGCGTCCTCTATCGAGAAGACGAGGGAGAACAACACAGGAGGTGTGACTTGATCTTGATCGGTGCCTCCACCGGTTGGGTCATCGGGCTCGTGCTCGGCGTCATCGTCGCCGTGGTCGCCGCCGCGATCGTGATCACGATCGTCATGCTGGCCCGGAAGATCGCGGCACAGGCACGAACCGCCGTCGAGGGTGTGGAGAAGGTCCGCGCCCAGACCGACGGGCTTGCCGGGATCGGCCGGATCAACGACTCCGGCGTCAGGATCCTGCACTCGGCGCGCGCGCTCCGGAAAGTGGCGGTGGGCAAATGATCGCGCCGGCTGCACTTTCCAACCACGACGCCTGGGTGATCGCTCTCGTGATCGGCCTTGTCGTGGCGCTCGCCGTCGCCGGCTTGCTGCTCGTCCTGATCAGAACGGTCGGCGATATCAGAAACTCCGCCGCAGCCCTGCTCGAAGTGGCCGGCAAGGTGGCCGGCAACACTCAGAACATCCCCCAGCTCGAAGCGACCGCGCCCGTGCTGGGGCTGATCGTGGAGGAGGCCGTGATCCAGGACGGCTACATGAACGCGCTCACCGACGGCTACGGCAACGGGGCAGGTGAACGATGACCACGCTCATCATCCTCAGCGTTGTGCTCGCAGTCGTGATCATCGCCGTGGTCGCCGCCGCGCTGATCAAGATCCGCCAGGACCTCGAGGCGACCTCGGCAGACCTCGCCACGCTCGCGGGCGCTCTCAAGATGGTCGAGTCCGACCACCTGCAGCCGCTCGAGCCCGCGGTCAAGGCGATCAACGGCCAGTTCGACGTGATCCTGAGCGCGTTCCCGGGAATCGCGCGGAAGGCCAAGGTCGTCGCGGAGAGGAGGCCGAAATGACCCTCGAATGGATCGGCGACGCGATTCTCATCCTCGTCGTGCTCCCGGTCGTCGTGTACCTGCTACGCGGTGTCCTGAACGCGGCCAACGGCATCGTGCCGAGCGTCCAGCAGATCGCGACGGCCGCGACGGCCGGGTCGAAGGACCTCGATGCGACCGCGCTCCTGCTCACCACGCAGGACCAGGTACAGAAGACGATCGAGACCGCCGCCGACTACGGCGGCTCGCTCGACGTGATACTCGACGACGCGAACTAGGAGAGGCACGATGCCAGCAGCTGGTGTAGTCATGATCGTCGCGGTAGTGCTGATCGTCCTCGCGCTCGTCTACTACCTCGTGTCGACGATCGTCGCCCTACAGAGGATCACCGACGCCCTCGACAAGGCGATCACGGGCGTCGTCGGGATCATCGAGAAGAGCGCTCCCGTCGACGAGGTCGTCACGTCGATCAACACGAACCTCGACGCCGGAGTCAGCCTGCTCGAGGGCCTGCTCGTCAAAAAGGCGGGCCTCTCGGATGCGGTAGGCCTGGTGGACGGCCTGTATCCGGGCGCGGCGGCCGAGGGCTTCCGCGACTTCCCGGAAAGCAAGGAGACGAAGGCGCCCCGGATCAGCGAGGTGTACACCAAAGGGACGCTCACGCTGGCCCGGCTCGGCCGGGAGGCCCCGATCGCGGCCGCGAGCCCGAACGGGCCCGCGCTTCGGAACCCGGCGTACGGCAGCCACGCTGCGCGCATCCTGTATCCGGAGGTCAGACAGACGCGGCCGCAATCGATGCCGCGCTCGCCGATCATCGGCACTGACTCGCCGGTGCAATACGTGCCGAGCGAGTCGCCCGGAGTGCGGAAGCGGATGCCGGTGGCTGCCGGCGTGGCCGGTACGCCCGAGCCCGAAGCGACGGAGGGCGGCGTGGTGAAGTCAGGGCTCGCCTTCCTGCGACGCCTCAAGAACGACGACCGATAAGGAGATCCGGTGCAGACCCCCGCTCCGTTCGAATACGAGCGCGCCACGAGTGTCGACGGCGCGATCGCCACGCTGGCAAAGCACGGTCCCGAAGCGCGGCTCATCGCCGGCGGCCACAGCCTGCTGCCGATGATGAAGCTGCGGCTCGCGAACCCGGAGTTCCTGATCGATATCAACGATCTCGACGAGCTGTCCTATATCGACGAGCGCATCACCGAGATCCGGATCGGGGCGCTGACGCGGCACTCCGAGCTGCTCGAATCCGAGCTGCTCGCACGCCGCGCGCCGGTGTTCCGCGACGCCGAAGAGGTCATCGCCGACCCGGTCGTCCGCAACCGCGGCACGATCGGGGGCTCGCTGTGCCAGGCCGATGCCGCCGAGGACCTCTCGGCGGTGTGCGCCGCCCTGAAAGCGACGGTCGTGATCAGGGGTCCACAAGGAGAGCGCATCACCGGCATGGACGGCTTCTATATCGGGCCGTTCACGACCGCGGTCGGGGCGGACGAGATGCTGACCGAAATACGGATCCCGATCAGAGCCGGCGCCGGCAGCGCGCACGAGAAGGTCGAGCGCCGCGCCGGAGACTTCGCGATCGCGGCGGTGTCGGCGGCGGTGTGGATCGAGGGAGGCACGATCGCGGACGCAGGCATTGCTCTCGGTGCGCTCGGACCGACCACGATCATCGCCAGCCGCGCCGAGGAGGCGCTGAAGGGCAAGCCACCGTCGGAGGAGCTATTCGCGCAGGCGGGCAAGATCGCCTCCGAAGATTGCGCGCCCGTGGCGGACGGGCGTGGGCCGGTGGACTACAAGCGCCATCTGGCGAACGTCCTCACCGTCCGCGCGCTGCGGCGCGCCACCGCTCGCGCCCTGCAACAGGAGGCCTAGTGACATGGAAGTGAAGATCAACATCAACGGCCAGGACGTGGCGCGCGACGTCGAGCCGCGCACCCTGCTCGTTCACTTCATCCGCGACTCCGGCTTGACCGGCACGCATTGGGGTTGCGACACCTCCAATTGCGGCGCGTGTGTGGTCCTGATGGACGGCAAGCCGGTCAAGTCGTGCACGACGCTCGCCGCGATGTGCGTCGGCCACGAGATCCAGACGGTCGAGTCACTCGAGCAAGACGGCCGGCTCGACCCGATTCAGATGGGCTTTCACGAGAAGCACGGGCTGCACTGCGGCTTCTGTACCCCCGGCATGCTGATGACCTCGCGTGCCTTGCTGAACGAGAACCCGAACCCCACCGAGGCGGAGATCCGGACCGCGATCTCGGGCGCGATCTGTCGTTGTACCGGCTACAAGAACATCGTCAGCGCGGTGCGCTGGGCGGCCGAGCACGAAGCTGCTCTGAAACAGGAGGCATAACGAGCATGGCCACTCTCGAGACCACGACCGAGCGCCCGATCGGCTTCGGACGGCTGAAGCGCAAGGAGGACGCGCGCTTCATCCGCGGCAAGGGGACCTACCTAGACGACATCCGTCTCCCGGGGATGGTGCACGGCGTGATGCTGCGCAGCCCGTACGCGCACGCCAAGATCCTCTCGATCGACACGTCTGCGGCGCTTGCGCATCCCGGCGTGGCCGCGGTTGTCACGGCGAAGGACCTCGAGACACTCGGGCTGGCGTGGATGCCGACGATCTCCTACGACACCCAGGCGGTACTCGCCGGCGACAAGGTCCGCTTCCAGGGCCAGGAAGTGGCGTTCGTAATCGCCGTCGATGAGTACACGGCCAGGGATGCCCTCGCGCTGATCGACGTCGAGTACGAGCCGCTGCCGGCGGTCGTCAACGCCCGCAAGGCGCTAGACCCGGATGCGCCGCTGATCCGCGACGACAAGGACGGTCAGGTCGACAACCTGGCGAGCCCGCTGTGGGAGGCTGGCGACGAGGAGGCCACCGACCGCGCGTTCGCCGAGGCCGACACGATCGTCACCAGGGACATCATCTATCCCCGCTGCCATCCGGCGCCGCTCGAGACGTGCGGGATGATCGCTGACTTCAATCCAAAGACCGGTCAGCTCGACATCTACAACGGCAACCAGGCCCCGAACGCGCACCGCACGGTGTACGCGCACGTCGCCGGGCTGGCCGAGCACATGATCCGGATCCGCTGCAACGACATCGGCGGCGGCTTCGGGAACAAGGTGCCGGTGTACCCGGGATACGTGTGCGCGATCGCCGGCTCGATCGTCGCCGGCGTCCCGGTCAAGTGGATCGAGGACCGCTCGGAGAACCTCATGTCGACCGGCTTCGCCCGCGACTACGTGATGCGCGCGGAGATGTGCTCGAAGGACGGCAAGATCACGGGCCTGCGGGTCGACGTGATCGCCGACCACGGAGCGTTCGACTCGACCGCGCAGCCGACCAAGTTCCCGGCCGGCTTCTTCCACATCGTGTGCGGCTCCTACGACCTCGAGGCCGCGCACGTGAAGGTCAAGGCCGTCTACACCAACAAGGCGCCGGGCGGCGTCGCCTACCGGTGCTCGTTCCGGATCACGGAGGCCGTCTACCTGGTCGAGCGCATGGTCGACGCGCTTGCGATCGAGATGAAAGTCGATCCGGTCGAGCTCCGGATGCGCAGCTTCATCAAGCCCGAGCAGTTCCCGTACGAGACGACCACCGGCTGGACGTACGACTCGGGCAACTACGCCCAGACCATGCGCGAGGCAATGCGGATCGCCGGATATGACGAGCTACGAAAGGAGCAGGCCGAGAAGCGCGCAAACGGCGAGCTCATGGGAATCGGCGTGTCGTTCTTCACCGAAGGCGTCGGGGCCGGCCCGCGCAAGCACATGGACATCCTCGGCCTGGCGATGAACGACGGTGCCGACCTGCGCGTGCATCCGTCCGGCAAGGCGATGGTCAGCATCTCCGCGCAGACCCAGGGCCAGGGCCACGAGACGACGTTCGCGCAGATCGTCGCCGAAGAGCTTGGGATCCCGCCCGAGGACGTGCAGGTTCGCCACGGTGACACCGACCGCACGCCGTACGGCCTCGGGACCTACGGGTCGAGATCGACGCCTGTCAGCGGAGCGGCCGTCGCGGTCGTGTCTCGCAAAGTACGCGACAAAGCAAGAATGATCGCCGCCACGATGCTCGAGACCCGCGCCGAGGATCTGGCCTGGGAGAAGGGCCGTTGGTACGTGAAAGGCGACCCCGAGAAGGGCGCGATGATCGAGGAGATCGCCGCCTACGCCTATTCCGGCGACGCGATGCCCGAGGGCATGGAGGGCGGGCTCGACGCCCAGGTCATCTACGACCCGCCGAACCTGACCTACCCGTGCGGGGCGTACATCTGCGTCGTCGACGTCGATCCCGACACCGCGGCGGTGAAGGTCCGGCGGTTCATCGCGGTCGACGACTGTGGCGTGCGAATCAACCCGATGATCGTCGAGGGCCAGATCCACGGCGGCCTCGCCGAGGGAATCGGGATCGCGCTCATGGAGGTGATCACGTTCGACGAAGAGGGCAACTGCCTGAACGGGTCGTTCATGGACTACCTGATTCCGACCGCGCTCGAGTGTCCGGACTTCGAGCTCGGCGAGACGGTCACGCCCTGCCCGCACCACCCGCTCGGAGCGAAGGGCGTCGGCGAGTCGCCGAACGTCGGCTCGCCGCCGGCGATCGTGAACGCCGTGATCGACGCCCTGCACGCGACCCACGGCGTCGACCACATCGACATGCCGTGCACGCCGGCGCGCGTGTGGGCGGCGATGCAGGGACGACCCGAGCCGCCGCAGTGATGTTGAGCGGCCCCCTGACCGCTCGCGCGCGCGAGCTCACCGAATCCGGGGCGGCGTTCGTGACGGCGACGGTCGTCCGGGTCGAACACCCCACGAGCGTCCGACCAGGCAACATGGCGCTCGTACACGAGGACGGGAGCATCGAGGGGTTCGTCGGCGGGGTGTGCGCGCAGAACAGCGTGCGGCTGTACTCGCTCAAGGCGATCGAGCGGGGTGAGCCGCTGCTTCTGCGGATCCTCCCGGACGGCCCGGCCCCGGTTGCGACCGATGGCGAGGCGGATCTCGGGCACGAGATCGCCCATGACAATGGCTCGGTCACGGTTCAGAATCCGTGCCTGTCGGGAGGCGCGATCGAGGTGTTCCTCGAGCCGTTCCTGCCAGCGCCCCGGATGATCGTCGCGGGAGACACGCCGATCGCGGCCGCGCTCCTGCGGCTCGGGCCGGAGCTCGGACTCGAAGCAATCCCGGGGCGCGGCGACGACGCGGGATCGCCGGTGCCAGCCCCCGACGATCTCGCGCTGGTGGTCGCGGCACACGGCCGGGACGAACGCGCCGTCCTGCGCGCCGCCCTCGAAGCCGGGGTTCCGTACGTCGGCCTGGTCGCGAGCCGCAAGCGCGGGGCTGCCGTGCTCGATGAGCTCCGGGCCGAAGGGGTCACCGACGAGCTACTCGAGCGGGTCGACACCCCCGCCGGCCTCGACATCGGCGCCCGTTCCCCATCGGAGATCGCCCTGTCGATCCTGGCGTCGATCATCCAGGTGCGCCGGCAATCGAGCACGACGCCGCGGTCTTGGGCCGCCGCGCCGCCCACCACCGCTGTCGACCCCATCTGCGGCATGACCGTGGTCGTCACCCCCGACGCGATCATGGTCGAACACGCCGGTGAGGCCCACTACTTTTGCGGCGAGGGCTGCCTGCGCGCGTTCGAGCAAATGCACGCGACAGCATGACGCGCATCACCGGCGAGGCGGCAGACGAGATCCGCCACCTGGTGCCGGATGTGGAGACGCTCGCCCGGCGCCTGGCCACGGTCGACTACCTTGTCGACGAGGCCCTCGCGACCTCGATGTTCTTGAGCCTGCGCCTGCCCCAGCCGCTGCTGCTCGAGGGCGAGGCAGGCGTCGGCAAGACCGAGGCCGGCAAATCGCTCGCGGAAATCCTCGACACACCGTTGATCCGCCTTCAGTGCTACGACGGAATCGACGCCGCCGAAGCGCTGTACGAGTGGAACTACCCGCGCCAGCTGCTCAGCATCAGGCTCTCCGACGCCCGCGGCACGGAACTGCGCGAGGAGGACCTGTTCGGACGCGACTACCTGATCCGCCGCCCGCTGCTGCGCGCGCTCGAGCATCCCGGGCCGAGGCCCGCGGTGCTGCTGGTCGACGAGATCGATCGGGCCGACGATGACTTCGAGGCGTTCCTACTCGAATTGCTCGCCGAGGCCGCGGTGACGATCCCTGAGATCGGCACGATCCGCGCCACCCATCCTCCGATCATCGTGCTGACCTCAAACCGCACGCGCGACCTGCACGACGCGGTCAAGCGTCGGTGCCTGTACCAGTGGATCGACTACCCCACTCCGCAGCGCGAGGTCGAGATCATCCGCCGCCGGATCCCGGCCGCTTCGCAGCAGCTGGCCGTGCAGGTCGCCGACGCGATTTCGCGGATGCGCGACAGCGACGTGCAGAAGCCGCCCGGGGTCGCGGAGGCGATCGACTGGGTCGCGGCGCTCACGGTGCTCGGAGTCGAGGAGCTCGACACGGACGCGATCGACCGCACGCTCGGGTCCGTGCTCAAGTACTCGGAGGACCAGGAGGTCGTGCGGGCAGCCGGCCTCGAGCAGCTGGTGAGCCGCCGATGACGGAGCCGTTCCGGGTGCGCACGCTGGGCCTCGACCTGCCCGCCGTCGCCGGCGCGTTCGGCCGGCGCCTCCACGACGCCGGCGTCCCGGTGACCGCCGAGCGCGCCGCCTGGTTCGCACGGGCGCTCGCGGTGGTCGAGCCAATCTCGCGCCGGCGGTTGTACTGGACGGCGCGCGCCGCGTTCGTCTCGGACCGGATGCAGGTGTCGGCGTTCGACGTCGTGTTCGCCAGCGTGTTCGGGTCCGGGCGTGCCGAACCGGATGAGCCTGCCGATGAGGACACGCGAACTGAGGACACCCCGCCGGCAAACGAGGCGCGGCGCACGATCGCCGACACCGCCGATGCACCGCCACCACAAGGCATCTCGGGTCCCAGCACCCGGCCGACCGAGCCCGCGCACGACGTCCCGGTGCCCGTGCTCGCCAGCGACGAAGAGGTGCTCCGCACCAAGCGCTTCGACTCGCTTTCGCCAGACGAGCTCGCGCGGCTGTACAAGCTGATGACCCACATCCGGCTCACGACCCCGACGCGCCGGACGCGGAGGGCCGAGCGCGACCGCCACGGCGAGCGAATCGACATGCGCCGAACGCTTCGCGGCAGCCTGCGCACCGCCGGCGATCCCATCCGGCTCGCTCGGCGCCGCCGCCGGATCGTGCCTCGCCGGCTGGTGATGCTCTGCGACATCTCGGGCTCGATGGAGCCGTACGCGCGGGCCTACCTCCAGTTCCTGACGGCGGCGGCCGGCGGAGCGGTCGGAAGCCGGTCGGAGGCGTTCGTGTTCGCGACGCGCCTCACACGCCTCACCCGTGCGCTGCGCTCACGTAACCCCGAGCGTGCGATCCAGCGCGCGGCCACCGCGGCGCCCGACTGGTCCAGCGGCACCCGCATCGGCGACGCCCTCAAGGCGTTCAACGACCGGCACGGCCGGCGCGGCATGGCCCGCGGCGCGGTGATCGTGATCCTCTCCGACGGCTGGGAGCGCGGCGACCCGGCGCTCGTCGCACGCGAAATGGAGCGGCTGCGCCGCGTCGCTCACCGGATCGTGTGGGTCAACCCTCGCGTGAGCGCCCGTGGCTTCGAGGCGCGCGCGGCCGGTCTGGTTGCGGCGCTTCCGCACTGCGACGCGTTGGTTAGCG
>Ga0335078_10007221_pt1 | contig 16471 bp, 15 predicted proteins | sample Lox_Sample_32_FD_206711 | JGI IMG/M metagenome (GOLD analysis project Ga0335078, IMG submission 206711) | Soil microbial communities from Loxahatchee National Wildlife Refuge, Florida, United States - Lox_Sample_3.2 | ecosystem: Environmental > Terrestrial > Soil > Wetlands | place: USA...
TGGCTCATGGCCGAGGACGCCCCGATGAGCGGCGGCCGCGTCGCCGTCGTCTACGCCGAGGGCGACATCGTCGACGGCGAGGGGCAGGTGGGCGAGGTGGGCGGCCGCAAATTCTCCCGCGAGCTGCGCCGCCTGCGCGAGGATCCGTCCATCAAGGCTGTCGTGCTGCGCGTCAACAGCCCCGGCGGCAGCGCCACCGCCTCGGAGGAAATCCAGCGCGAGCTGCGTCTGACGATGAAGGTCAAGCCGGTGGTGGTGTCGATGGGGTCGGTGGCGGCCTCGGGCGGCTACTGGATCTCGACCTACGCCGATCGGATTTTTGCCGAGCCGACGACCATCACCGGGTCGATCGGCGTGTTCGGCCTGTTCATCAACGTGCAGCAGTTGGCCAACAATCTCGGTTTCACCTGGGATACGGTGCAGACGGGCAAGCTCGCCGGCCTGCTCACCATCAGCCGGCCCAAAACCGACGAGGAGCTGGCGGTCTTCCAGCACATGGTCGACTGGGTCTACGAGCAGTTCACCGACAAGGTCGCGGCGGCGCGCAAGCTCGACAAAGCGAAGGTTCTCGAGATCGCGCAGGGCCGGGTGTGGTCGGGCCAGGAGGCGAAGCAGATCGGCCTGGTGGACGAGATCGGCGGCCTGCGCGCGGCGATCTCCTATGCGGCGGACAAGGCGGGGCTGGGTCCGCGGTTCCGGACCGTGGAATACCCGCGGCCGCGCGAACTCAAGGACTTGATCAACGACCTCATGCAGGGCGTGACTCCCGGCGACGCCTTCGGGAACGGCGCGCTCAAGCAGATGCTCGGCGATTTCAAGGACCAGCTCAAGGTGCTGTCGCGGTTTAATGATCCACGCGGCATTTACGCCCGCCTGCCGGTGGATCTGCGGGTGCAGTGAGAGCCTTGGTCGGACCATGGGGCGAGAGCGAATTCGTCGGGGCGCCGACCTGCCCGTTCGACGGGCTCATCCTTCGACCGGCTCAGGATGACCCTGAGCGGAGCCGAAGGGTCAGGTTGCCGGGCACGCCGAGAAGCGGCGCCCTCCGGACAACGCGCAACCCTGCCGGCCGGCGGCACGCCGCGGCGAGCCGAAAAACGTCGGGCCGAAGTTGACGGGCACGCGGATCCTCGGGATGGTACGGACGCAACCGAACCAATTCCGATGGCCGAGCCTGCATTACCCGCGGACGGCATTCTCTGGCGCGGCTGGAGCGATGAGTTTCTGCGCCAGCTGGCGGAGAAACCGCGGCCGGTGTTGCTGTTTATTCCCGATCCGGAGCCGACGGTCGCGCCGTTTCTGCGCGCGATTTTCCAAGCCATGCCGGCCAGTCCCCGGCTGCGCGCCCAGCTGCACGAGTTTTTTCCGGCGCTGTATGTCGAGCCCCCGCTCCTGCCGGAGGACTTGATTTCGTACGGCGCTGGCAGGCGCTGGCGCATCGCCATCCTGTCGCCCTACGGCTTCAACCCGCTGGTCGTGTTCGATCCGGTGCGCGGCGACCCGGCGGCCGTGGTGGAGGAGATCGCCACGGTGCTCGAGCGCCTGCGCCCGGCGTGGGCGTGAGGCCGTCCGCGGCTTTTCGTCGCGGCCAGCCGGGCGGCCGGGTCAGAGGGCCCTGGTGGCTGATGCCTGGTTCAACTCGTCTTGCGCATTGCCTGCCGAGAACGGCGTGCGGAGGCCGCGGGCAATCGGATCAGCGCCCGGCGTAGCGGACGCGCGGATTTGATGACGGTGCCCTGATGATAGAGGGCCTTCCAGCCGCGCCCTGAGCGCCGCCAGATCGTGGCGCGGCGCGTGATCCGCTTTCCCTGGATGAGCACATAGGTGAACAGAAACGAATCTTGGGCGATCTCAACGCACCGGAATTCCCCTGTCCGCCACCGATTTTCCGGCGGGCCATCCATGCCCAGGTACCGGGGGTCCTGGTAGCGCTTTGTCACTTCCGTCAACGCCCGCCGCCGATCGTAGCGCCGGCCCGACGCCCCGACTTCCCAAAAGGTCGGATCAATCATCTCCTCAAAATCGGCCCGCGTCCGCCCGAATTCCGGGCGGTGAAAAAGGGGCTCGCGTTGCATGAGCTCCCGCAGCGCGGACCGTATCCGGTGGGAAGGGGGTTGGGGCATCAGGGGTGGTGGGATTCTCGAGGCGCGGAGACCGATGGGTGGCGGCCACCGGCGGACGCGCACCGACGTCAGCTGCCTTCCGGCGCGATCATCAGAGCAGCATGCAGCCGAGCCAGTAGCCGATCACCGCCGCCGGGAGCAGCCACGGCAGCAGGCAGACGACGTCGGGGCGGCCGAGGCGCAGCCCGCGCTTGCAGAGCAACCAACCGGCGGCGACCGCCAGCGGATAGCACCAGGTGCTGTCGACGAGGACGTGTCGCTCGACATGGGCGGCGGCGGTTTTGCCGGGCGCGCCGAGCATGAAAAGCGTGGCGAAAAGAAAAAGCGGCCAGAACAGCAGGCTGCCGAGGAACGTCAGCCGGGCCGCGCGGACCACCTTGGATTCCAATTCGATGTTTTCGATGGACTCGGATGCATTCATGCGAGGGAGGTGTTGGAGCAGACCCGTGGTTTGCGCCGCGCGGTAACCCGGGTCACGGCTTGCCGCCGAAAGTCACGAAGTCGTCGAGCTCCAGCCAGTCGAACCAGGTGCCGATGTCATCGCGCTTCGGGCCGTTCTTCTGGTGGACCTCGTTGAAGAAGCCGCGGGCCTCGGGGCTCGATGGCGTGAGCTGCTCCATCCAGCGGGACCAGGCGGCGACCTCGGCGGGATGGCGCTTCGGGCGCCCTTTTTTTTGCACATAGGCGAGCAGTTCGCCGTCAGAGTGTCCGGTCTTGACCTGCGCGAGAAAGGCGTCGGCGCTGAGCCCGGTGAAGGCGAAGAAGCGCTTGTCGAACGGGCAGCGGTAATGGTACTCGCCGATGTTGCCGCCAGCGAGGGCGCGCGCCTTGTCGATCAAGCGCGGCAGGTGGACGAAACCGCCGAGGCGGGTGTACGGGCTGCGCGGCGGGTGGCGCCGGAGGTCGGGCTGGCGGTAGTCCACGGCCCCGGCCGCGGCGGCCGCGGGATCGAGGTAGGCGGTTTTGAGGCTCCGCGGTTTCGCGCGGGCGGCTTTGGATTTGACGGCGGACGCTCTGCGTTGGGCGCTCATGAGATTTCTCCTTCGGATCAGTGGGTGCGGCTACCGTATTGGGTCGCTCTCTTTCAGCAACCCGGGACAGCGCATTGGCCGATGCTCGACGCACACACCCCGGCCTGCGGCCACCCGTTCGGCCGAGCCTCTCGGCAGGCTCGAGGCCTTGAGTCCCTCGACGTCGCTCGGGACCCTGAGCTGGTCAAAGGGCTTGTCGAAACGGCTCACGGCCGAGGCCCTCTGGGTCGAGGGGATTTGAGTCAGAACCCCGGAGACAAATCCCCTCTGGGAGCGGGGTGGCGTTCTGCGCCGAGCGGAACGCCGGGGTGGGGGGTCAACCGAATCCGTGCTCGCGCAACAAATCCGCCACGGCGCGGTGGCAGTCCCGATAGTCCGCCCAGACGGCGGCGCACCAGGCGTGGATCGCGGCGTCGCGCCCGGGCCCCGGCGGAGCTGCCAGCACGTCGTGGACCGTCATGGCGCCCCGGTCGCGCGGCAGCGGGAAGGCCGGCCAGCGGCGGGTGCGCTTGGCGAGCGCCAGGTGCGCCCGCTGGACCTGCCGGCCGGAGAACTGTTTCTCGAGGGAGAGGTGCAGACCGACCAGGGCGAAGGTGATCTTGATCGGTTTGGTGCGCGCGTCGGCCGTCTGCGCGGCATAGGCGTCCACCACGTTTTGGTGGAGGAAGGCCCGATCGCGCAGGCCGAGCGTGTACCCGCAGAGTTCGTGGAAGGCGTCTTCGTCAGCCATGATGCGTGGTGGGACGGGCTGGCGGGTCAGCGCGCGACCCGCCGTGGACGCTGCTTGGCGGAGACGGACTTGATGACGAGATAACCGCCGCCAGCGGCGGGCAGCGGAGTCTTGGCCTGTGCCACCGCCACCCGGATGAGCGCGAGCACCGCCGGGGACTTGAGTGTGGCGAGCGTCGGCAGCCGGATAAACCGATTCTGTTTGCCCGCGCCGAGAAGGAGTTTTTTCGGGTCGGGCAGCGACGCGCCGTGGAGGAAGGCGAGCCCGACACCGTTGGCCGCCGCCGCGATCGAGAAAATCGCGTCCGACGCGCGCTCGGTGGCGGAATAACCGATCACGAAGAAGTTGTAGTTGTCGTAGACGAGCTCGATCGCGGTCGGCAGCAGCCGGCGCATGTCGGCCCGGCAGGCGCGGATGAGGCGCGCCATCTTCGGCTCAAATTTCGCGAGGGACGCGGCGAGCTGCCGCGCGGGCGGTGGCGGGCGGTTCGATGTCAAGGGGTTGAGTCAGTCACAATTTCCGCGGTCCGGCGTGCGTTGGTTTCGGCGGGACCGGATGTCGTCGATTCGCCAAAGGCCCAGTGCCTTGTCGGCGTAGGCGCCGTTGCCTTCCGTGCACCCTTCGATGATCAGCCGGAGCGGTTTCGGGAACGCGAAGGGCGGGCGCTCCAGATTGAGGGGGCGATCCCGCCCGGTCACGATGTCGCGGTTCTCGGTCCGGGCCGGGAACGTTGTCGTGAGCAGGTACTCGGAATCGCCGCGGGACAGATTGTCCAGCGCCCGGAAGATGTCGGCAAACGATAGGTGGATGAGACAATCCCGGCACAGGACCAGATTCACGTCGGGCAGGCCATCTTTCACCAAATCGAGCTGCTGAAAACGTACGCCGTCCCGGCCATAGCGCTCACGGTTGTCTCGGATCAGCGGGGCGACAATGTCGGCGCCGATGTAGTCGATGCCATTCAGATCGACTCGCTGCATCCAGTGAAAGTCGCCGCACGGAATATCCAGCATCGACCCGACCCTGAGCTCGTCGAGCAAGGGGCGCAGCTCGCGAAGGACCACGCGGGTCTGGCCCAGGTCCGATCCCGGTCCGGAGACGGATTCCTGGCCACCCCAGCCGTGGCGCCGATAGATCTCCGTAAAGACCTGCTCTGTGTTCTTTCGTCGGAGCCGACGGTCGGCACGGGCCCGGCGCACCTGGAGCAAGAGATCGCGCAAGCCCCGGTACAGGCGCGGAATCACGGGCAGTGTTTTGGCGTAGGCTTTGAGGAAATTCATGACGCCGCGGTCTGGGGCCGCCCCGGCAACCTGCGGGGACGCCGGCTTGCGCGCCGGACCGCGGCCCCCGCGCCGCCGAACTCTGCACCGAGGATCCTGGTTGTTGGCATCGGCCGAACGGGGGCTTACCGGCCGCCGCGGCCGAAGAGCACCGCCGGGACGGTCGCGAGCAGGATCTTGAGGTCGAGCCAGAGCGACCAGTTGTCGATGTACTCGAGGTCGAGCCGCACCCACTCGTGGAAGTCGTCGATCTGGTTGCGGCCGCGCACCTGCCAGTGGCAGGTCAGCCCGGGCAGCACGCTCAGCCGCCGGCGGTGGGCGTCGTCGTCGAAGCGATGGACCTCCTCCACCGGCAGCGGCCGCGGCCCGACCAGGCTCATCTCGCCGCGCAGCACGTTCCAGAACTGCGGCAGCTCGTCGAGGCCGTGACGGCGCAGGAACCGGCCCACCGGCGTGACGCGCGGGTCGGCGCTGAGCTTGAACACCGGGCCTTTCATCTCGTTGCGCGCCTCCAGCGCGGCCCGCTGCTCCTCGGCGCCGCGCACCATCGAGCGGAACTTGAACATGTCGAACGGCCGGCCGTTGAGGCCGCACCGCCGCTGGCGGAAGAGCGCCGGCCCCGGCGAGGTGAGGCGGATCGCCATTGCGATCAGCGCCAGGAGCGGTGAGAGTACGGCCAGCAAGGCCGCCGCGCCGGCGTAGTCGAGCAGCCGCTTGGCGAACAGCTGCCATGCCGGCACGGGCTGGGCCCGGTAGGCGATCACCGGCTCGCCGGCGAACCGGTCCAGCTCCGGACGGAAGACCGGCGTGTGCGGGATGCCGGTGTGCACCAGCGTCTCCACGCCCTCGCGCTCGCACGCCGCGAGCACGCCCTGCACATCGGCGGGCGTGAGGCCGGCGAGGTTGACGACGACGACGTTGATCGAGTGTTCGTGCAACAGGGCGGGGAACGCGGACGCCGGGGCGGCGCGCGGATTGAACTCCGCCGCCGTGTCGAGAAATTCGCGCTCGTCCGCCGAGAGTTGCCCGCGCAGGCGCGCCGTTTCTCCGGGCAGGCCCACCCACAGCACCCGCCGGCTGAGCTGCTCGCGGGCCAGATTCGTGCGGTCGAGCCAGCGCGTGAGCCCGGCGCGGGTGGACACCAGCAACGAGGCGAAGACGCCGGTCATGATCACCACCGAGCGGGCGTACTGCAGGCGCAGCAGGAAAAGGATGAAGATGACGCCGATGACCGTGAGCACGCAGCCGCCGACAATCGCGCCGATCTCGGGCAGGCGCGGGGGCGGGCCGGGCGGCCGCGTGTAGAAATGCTGCAGGGCCAGCATCGCGGGCCCGAGCAGCATCACCAGCGGCGCCAGCCGCAGGTAGTCGACGAACGGCTCCAGCTCCGGCAGGTTCCAGAGCGGGAACCACGCCCGCAGCGCGTAGGCGGCGGTCAGGCTGACGCCGAACAGGCAGGCGTCCAGCGCCTGGTGGAGTCGGGTGTGCGCCCGCCGGTGGTGCGTGAGCATGGGGCCGGCTTAGTTAAATGGGCGAATCGGAGAATGAGGCAAGGGAAGAGGGGAGCATGAGAATATGGGAGAAGGAGAGAATGAGAGAACCGGGGGAGCCCAGAACCTGGCCCCTGGGGAGAAAAAGGCCGACCGGGGCGCGCAAGATTGTCCGACGGTTGCCGATCGAGGAACGCCACCGGCTCGCCGACCAGCTCCTGCGGGGCCGCCCGATCCATCACGGCCAATATCGCTGAGGGTAACGGTCGGTACCACTACCGCGACAACTGTCGTTTCTGCGCCCAAGCCCGCGCCTCTAGCTTCGAGGTGCTCGACCACCTGATCAAGGCCGTTGACGAGGGGTTGTTGTCGGAGGATCTGCCGGCGGAAGGTCGCGAAGCCGTGTGCGCCACGGTCAAGGTACTGAATGGCTACCTGGCGTACCTCAAGCGCCAAGCCGGCGAGGAATAGGGACCCTGTCCCTATTTGTCCCATCCTCCCATTTATCCCATCTTCTCCCGCCGCCGCCCGATTTCAAAACGTCTTGGTGTAAGTATTGCCGCTGTCGTCCATGAACGTCAGCAACGAGGTCGTCACGCCGGTGAGCCGCAGGCCGAGCTCGTAGTCCACCATGTCGTTCACCTTGTAGACGCGGTCGTTCATCAGCACGCGGCTGTCGGCGCCGGCCGCGCGGATGCCGGTGATGCGCAGTTGGTCAAGGAAGGCGAGGATCTTCATGTTCTGTTTGTTCGGCGCCGGCGCCTCCGGTGGCGTCGCCGCGGCGGCCGGCGGAGCGGCGGCGGCGGCGACCTGGGCCGGCGGACCCGGCGCGGCCGTGACCGCGGCCGGCGCGACGGTCACCGGGGCCGGCGGTGGCGTGGAGCGCACGGCCGGTGGGGTGGTCGCCGGCGGCGATTCGGAGAAGGTCACCGTGGCCGCGGCGGGTGGCGAAGCGACCAGTGCGGGAGCCGACGGGGGCACGACCACGGCGGGGGCCGGGGCGGCTGTCGCTGGCGGCGGGGTGGCCGTTCGGGCTGGCGGCGTGGAGCTCGCGACGACCGGTGGCGACGCCGCGGCGGGTGTGATCGGGGGCGCGGTCGGGGCGGCAGCGTTCGGCGGCGGCGCGGCCGCGCTGGCGGCGGGCGCCGGAGCCGTGGGGGCAGACGGGGCGGCGGACGGGGCCGCAGCCACCGCCGGCGCCGGGTGCGCCGCGGCTGCGATCTCGGGCTTCTCCTCCTTCTTGAACACCAGGACGAGAATGACGACGACGCCGACGAGCAGGACGACGCCTGCGATGGCGCCCAGCAGCATGGCTTCGAAACCCGCCGGCTTCTGGCGGCGGACCACGATCACCGGCGCCGCGGGCGCGGCCGGCGCCGGGGCGGGCACCGGGAACGGCGATGCCGACGGCTGCTGGCTTTGCTGCTTTTGCGCCTTCTTCAGGGCGTCGTTGATGAGGCTCATGCGGCGGTGCGCTCCGGGGTTGCGGGTGTTGTGGCGCGGGGGTGGGGCGGCTGCAATCCCGCAGTCAGGCGAGGCTGGAGACCTCCTTGAGCGCGCGGCGGACGTCCCAGTAGTTGACCTCGTCGGAGTCGCGCACGAAGGCCGACAGCAGCGCCTTGTCGCAGACGTTGTTGATCAGGCGCGGAATCCCTTTGCTGGCGCGATGGATCGCCCGCATGGCGGCGGTGGTGAAGAAGGGGCGGCCGGCTGCGCCGGCGAGGGTCAGCCGGTGCCGCACGTAGTGCATCGTGTCGTGGAGCGTGAGCGGCTTGAGTTCGGAATGCACCAGGATGCGCTGGCGCAGCTGCCGCAGGCGGTCCTGGGCGAGCATTTCCTTCAGCTCCGGCTGGCCGATGAGCACGATCTGCAGCAGCTTCTGCTTGTCAGTCTCGAGATTCGAGAGGAGCCGGATCTGCTCCAGCACTTTGAAGGACAGGTTCTGCGCCTCGTCGACGATCAGCACGATGTCGCGCCCGGCCTCGATGCGATGAAGGAGCACGCGGTTGATCTGCGTCGCGAGGTCGTGGTGCCCCTGCGCGAGGTGGGTTTCACCGAGCTCGGTGAGGATGGCCCGGAGCATCTCGATTTCGGTGACGCGGGAGTTGAGGATCAGGGCGGTGTCGAAGCGCGCGGGATCGAGCTCGTTGAGGAAACGCCGGCAGAGCGTCGTCTTGCCGCAGCCCACCTCGCCGATCAGGAGGATGAACCCCTTCTTCTCCTGAACCCCGTATTTGAGGTGCTGCAAGGCCTCCTGGTGCGTGGGACTGAGGTAGAGGAACTTCGGGTCCGGGGTGATGTTGAACGGCATCTCCGTCAGACCGTAATAACTCTGATACATGGCTGTGGGCGGGGTTGAAGAACTGCGAACGCCGCCGCATCCTCATCCAATCCGCCGGGCGAGGCAAGCGGACAACCCGCGGAGCGGCAAGATTTACCGGCGGTTGCCAATCGCCGCGCGCCAGCGAATTTGGTTTGCCGGCCGGGCGCAAAGCGCCTTAACGGAATCTCACCGTGATCGCCCGCCGTCTCATCATCTGGACCTACGCCGCGCTTTTCGTGGTGGTCGGGACGCTCTCGGGGATGTTCTTCTTCCGCACCTACCGGGAATACGCGCGGCTGCGGCAGATTGAAGCGGAGAGCCGGCAGCATCTGGCGCGCGCCCAGGCGCGGCTCGAGGCGCAGAAGGTCGAGCTGGAGCGGCTGCGCACTGATCCGGCCTATGTGCGGCGCATCATCCGCCAGCAATTGCGCTACGCCAAGCCGGACGAGCTCATCTTCAGCTTCGACCAACAGCCCGGGTCGCTGCCGGACGGCGCGTCGCGTTAGCCGCGGGCGGGCGCGCGGCGGCAAAGCGGACGCGGCGCGACTCCGGCAAAATCCGGATTTGCGTTGTCCCGGCGACCGGCAGACGTTTTTTCCTCGCCCGCATGAGTGCCACCGCCACGCCGCCGCTGTTGGAAACGTTCGCGCAGGCCGGGCAGGGACAGGTGTTCGCCTTCTGGCCGCAGCTGGACGAGGCCGCGCGCCGCGGCCTGTTGGAACAGGCGGCCGAGATCGACCTGGCCGAAGTGGCGCGCCTCGCGCGCACGCTGCTGGCCGGCGGCGCGGCCCCGGCGGTCGACCTCACCGGCCTCGAGCCGGCGCCGTACGTGCCGCTGCCGGCCCACGGCGGCGACCCGGGGGCGTGGGCCCGCGCCGCCGCCGCGGGCGCGGAGGCGCTGCGCGCCGGCCGGATCGCGGCCTTCACGGTCGCGGGTGGCCAGGGCACGCGCCTCGGCTTCGACGGCCCCAAGGGCACCTTCCCGGTGACGCCGGTGAAGCGGAAGCCGTTGTTCCAGGTCTTCGCGGAGAAAATCCTGGCCGCGGGCCGCCGGCACGGCCGGCCCCTGCCCTGGTTCATCATGACCAGCCACGCGAACCACGCGGCAACCGAGGCGTTCTTCGCGGAGCATCGCTGGTTCGGACTCGACCGGGCGCGGGTGCATTTCTTCCGGCAGGGCCGGATGCCGGCGGTGGATTTTGAGGGGCGCATCCTGCTCGAGTCCCCCGGCGGGATCGCGATGAGCCCCGACGGCCACGGCGGGTCGCTCCGCGCCCTGCACCGCAGCGGCGCGCTCGACGTGATGCGCAGCGAAGGCGTGGGCACGATCAGTTATTTCCAGGTCGACAACCCGCTCGTGCGGTGCATCGACCCGGCGTTCCTCGGCTGGCACCGGACCCACGGCGCCGAGATGTCGGCCAAGATGGTGCCCAAGGCGTACCCGGAGGAGAAGCTCGGTCACTTCTGCCGCCAGCGCGGTCGCCTCGTGGTGATCGAGTACAGCGACCTGCCGGTCGCGATGCAGCGCGAGGTCGACCCGGCGACGGGCCGGCTGCGCTACCTCGCCGGCAGCATCGCCATCCATGTGCTCGACCGCGAGTTCGTGCGGCGCCTGGCGGAGGCGGGGGGCGGGGCGGCGCTGCCGTTTCACCGCGCCGACAAGAAAGTCGCGACGGTGGATGCCGCCGGACGGCCGGTGAAACCGGCCCAGCCCAACGGCGTGAAATTCGAGATGTTCGTCTTCGACGCCCTGCCGTTTGCGCGCCGGCCGCTGGTCATCGAGACGGACCGGGCGGACGATTTTTCGCCGGTCAAGAACGCCGAGGGCGTCGACTCGCCGCGGACCGCGCGCGAGGACCAACTCCGCCAGTTCGCGCGATGGCTGCGGAGCGTTGGCGCGGCCGTCGAAGTGGACGCAACGGGTCTGCCGCGCCTCGCGCTGGAGGTGTCGCCGCTGTTCGGCGACGACGCGGCCTCATTTGCCGCCAGCTGGGCCCGGCGGTCGCCCCCGCCGGCGGTGCGCGACGGGTTGTATCTGGAGGGATGAGGCAATCGAGCCCGGCCGGCGCCGAAAGCGCCATGGGAGCGCCCAGATCGGGCTTGTCATTCTGAACGAAGTGAAGAATCCAGTGGGGCGCCGTTGCGAAGCCTGGCCCTCGTTTGCCGGGTCCTTCGCTGCGCTCAGGATGACAATTTGCGAAATCGAGAAGGCGAACGTATCTCTTGGCGCGCTGCTACCATGACCACCCTGGAAAAAGTCCGCGCGGCCGGCGCCGCCGGCCGACTGCTCCCCGAGGCCGTCACCAATCTCGCCGCGTGGCTCGCGGCCGGACTGCCGGCGTGGGCCGCCGCGAGCATCGAGGAACTCGTCGCGCGGGAGGCGTGGAGCGAGCTGAACGACCGGTTCTACCGCTACCTGGAGTTCGGCACCGGCGGCATGCGGGGCCGCACCATCGGCGTGGTGGCCGCCGCGGCCGAGACCGGCACACCGGGGCCGCTGGGCACGCCGGCGCATCCGGCGGTGGGCAGCAACCTGCTCAACGATTTCACCCTGGTGCGGGCCACGATTGGCCTCTACCGCTACGTTCACAGCCACCTGACGAAGACCGGGCGCTATGATCCGCCCAAGCTCGTGATCGCCCACGACGTGCGCTATTTCTCGCGCCATTTCTGCGAACTGGCGGCCTCGACGTGGTCGCGCCTGGGCGGCGTGGCGTTCATCTTTCCGGCGCCGCGCTCGACGCCGCAGCTCAGCTTCTCCGTGCGCTGGCTCAAGGCGCACTGCGGCGTGGTCATCACCGCCAGCCACAATCCGCCGCACGACAACGGCTTCAAGGCCTACTTCGAGGACGGCGCCCAGGTGGTGGCGCCGCACGACGAGGGCATCATCGCCGAGGTCAACGCCGTGCCGCTGGCGGCGCTCGGCGCCTACCTCGGGATCGACCTGGCGCGGGTCGTGACCCTCGACCGCGCGGCGGACGACGCCTACCTGGCGGTGGCGGCACAGGCGGCGATCGACCCGGCGGTGTTCAAACGCGCCAAGTTCAAGGTGGTGTTCACGAATATCCACGGCACCGGGGGCATCGCCAGCGTGCCGGTGCTCGCCCACGCCGGGGTGTCGGTGGCGGAGGTGATCGAGCAGGTGGCCTTCGACCCCCGCTTTCCGACGGTGAAGTCGCCCAACCCGGAAAACGCCGAGGCGCTGACGCTGGCGGTGGCGCTGGCGGAGCGCAACGGCGCCGAACTGGTGCTGGCCACCGACCCGGACGGCGACCGGATGGGCTGCGCCGTGCGCACGCGGGAGGGGCGGATGGTGCTGCTGACGGGCAACCAGATCGGCGCGCTGCTCGCCGATTACCGCCTGACAAAATACAAGGAGCGGGGCTGGATTCCGCGCGAGGGCTCGAACCGGGTCGCGCTGATCAAGACGTTCGTCACCACGCCGCTGCAGGACGCGGTCGGCCACGGGCACGGTGTGAAGGTCATCAACACGCTCACCGGGTTCAAGTGGATCGCGGCCAAGCTGCGCGGCTACGAGCAGGAGGTGAAGGACACGCTGCTGGCCCAGGACGGCCTGGCGCTCGACTATGACGCCACGCCGTTCGCCACCCGCGCCCGCCTGCACCTGAAACACGGCACGTTCTACGCCTTCGGCACCGAGGAGAGCTACGGCTACCTGCCCAACGACTACGTGCGCGACAAGGACGCCAACGCCGCCTGCCTGATGTTCGCCGAGCTGGCCGCGTGGGTGAAGAGCCGCGGGCTGACCGTGCCGGAGTACCTCGACGAGCTCTACCTCAAATACGGCTATTTCCTCGAGGGCGTGATCAACATCTACTACGAGGGCGCCACCGGCGCGGCCAAGATCCGGCGCATCCTCGACACCTACCGGAGCGCGCCGCCGAAGGCCTTCGGCGACGTGGCGGTGGTGAAGTTCGAGGATTTCGGCCGTGAGGTGATCCGCGACGCCGACGGCCAGCCGATCCCGAAACAGGACCTCTATTTCGTGACCCTGGCGAACGGCTACAGCTACGCGGGGCGCGGCAGCGGCACCGAGCCGAAGATGAAGTTCTACATCTTCGCCCAGGCGAAGGTGGCGTCGGCGGCGGAGCTGCCCGCGGCGAAGACGGCGGTGAAGGCCGAACTGGACCGCCTGAAGGCGCTGATCGAGGCGGATGCCCGCGCCCGCGCCGAGGGTTGAATTGAACCACCAAGGCGCGAGAACGCCGCGAAGGCGGATGGCGGGTGCCGATCTCCCGCGAATACCCACGAATTTGCACGAGTGCTCCGCAAGCAGGTGCCTCCAGAGGAAAGACTGGTGGAGATTCATGTGAATCCGTGGGCGGGAAAGGCGGGGCGTTGGGGATCATTCGCTACATTCCGAGCCCATCCGCGCGATCCATGGTGAGAACGGTCCGACCGCGCACGGCGACGCGTCGACCACGTCGATGACGGAATCTTACTTCACCACGGATGGCACGGATTCCACGGAGGCGGTCGAAGAGGGCCCATCCATGCCGATCCGTGCCGGCCGGCCGAAGCTCGAAGAGCGAAGGCTGGTGATCCGTGGTTAACAACGCGGCGCGATCTGCAATTGCTCGTTGGACAAGCGCGGGAGGCCGCTGCTAGCGTTCGGGCCGAGCTTTTTCCCCATGACGCTTGAAGTCATCGGCCCCCCGCCGTTCGCCCGTGATGCCAGCGGCAATCCGCAGACCCACATCGGCACGATCTTTCCCGCGCGCCGGATCCTCGTCACGTTGCCCGGCATCCACGCCTCCCAGCGCCTCGCGGTGATCGACCGGCTCAACGACGAGCGCGCCGCGGCCGGGCGCCCGCCGCTGAGCGCGGCGGAGGAGGAGGCCGAATTGGTCCAGTCGGTGGACCTGATCTTCGAGGCGGACCAGGTGCTGATCCGGCCCGACCCGGCGCGCATGGACCTCGCCTTTGCGGCCGACGAACTGCTGGAGGAGATCGTCTCGAAGCGCGCCATCCGGTTCCTTTTCGTGATGGACCGGCGGGTCCGCGATGCGATCAAGGCGCATGGCGAGTGCTGGCGCATCAGCCCGCTGCCGCGCTCCCGCGAGGACATGCAGCGGCTGGTCGAGGGCTCGCGGGTCGCGATTCACGAGCAGCCGGTCTATTACTACAACCGGTTTCGCGGCACCCGCTACGTGACCTGCGCCGAGTTCGGCCGGCTCGGGGCGCTCGACGCCGCGGCCCTGGCCCGTCAGCTGCAGGAGATCGCGGACCACAGCGCCCGGCGGAACCAGAGCGGCAATACCGAGGTGGATTTCTTCGGCGTGGACGCCCGGCACTTCAGCGCCCGCGACTTCCAGCACACCGATTTTGCGGCGCTGCCGGAGGCGGCGCTGCGCCGGCGCCACCAGGAGCTGGCCGAGCTCTTCTGCCAGGCCTGCGAGCCCGATTTGCTGCAGGACGACTGCCGGGCCGAAATCTGGTGCAAGGCGATGCTGAGCGCGCTCCTGTCCCAGCGCAACCAGACCATCACCGAGGACGTCCTGCGCGACCTCAGCCCGGAGTTCTTCATGCAGGTGGAGTGGCTGCCCGGCGGGTCTTTCGATGAAGGGGAGTTCGTGCTCGATCCGATCTTCGACGAGGCCGACGCGCATCCCGGGGACGCGGAGCTCCAGGCGCTGTGCGACCCGCTGGTGCGCGGGTTCATCTTCAACCTGATCCGGGAGTACGGCGAGCTGGAGTACGTCAACATCGGGCGGGTGACGCAGTCGCTTTCGCGGCGCCAGCTCCTGCCGGGCACGCGGCGCGCGGTCTACCTCGCCGAGCTGAAGGGGCGGACGATGCCGGCGCCGGTCGTGCGCTTCATCCGGTTCCAGAAGTGGGGGGTGCGCGAGCGGCTCGACGAGGGCAAGGACCTGCTCCAGGCGATCCTGGGGAGCGAGGAGTACACCGACTACGTGGTCGACCGGCGCCTCGGCGTGCAGCAGCTCGGCATGCGCCTGCCTCAAGGCATCGCCCTGCGGCGCATCCGTGAGGTCTACACTGGCCGCAACCCGGCCTATGTCGGCCAGACGATCCCAGTGGAGTACTTTGAGCGCGACTACCTGCGCGGCCAGGCGACCGACAAGCTCCCGCTGTCGCGCTACCTCAATGCCGCGTACACGCGGCGCCTGGCCCAGCTACTGGGGCGGGCGGCCGCGCTGAACATCATCTGCGGCCGCGCGACGGAGAATCCCATGCAGGTCATGTTCGACGACGGCGACGAGGTCGTGATGGAGGATCCGGCGACGGGCCTGCCGGCGGATTTGCTCGTCTCGGACCCCACCGGCGCGTTCACCGATTTTCGACGCGATTTCAACGCGGTGGCCGCGGAATACGCGCGGCCGGTCAACTCCCGGGTGGACCGGGTGCCCGACCCGCGCGAGTTCGCGCGGATCTACCTCATGGCGTTGCGCGAGGAGTTCGGGCGCGTGCAGGGCGATTACCGCAAGCGCCGCCGCTCGTTTGACTCGATGTTCCGCCACCTGCCGTACGATCCGGCGGGAAGTTTCGCTTACCGGTGGGAATGCGTGCTGCGGCGGCTGGACGCGACCGATGCCGATGCGCTGGTCGCGGCGATCCGGGCCCATCTCGTCCCGGCGGCGCGCGCGGAGGGGTGAGGCGGCGGCCGTCGGCGCCGGTCGAAAGTCTCAGGTCAAAGGCCTAAAGGTCCGGAGGTCGGATGAATGACGATTGAATTGGCGGGTTCAGGAGATCCCGCCCCACAAAATGGTGACATGTATAGGGCGGGGTCGCCGGACCCCGCCCAATGCCATCCCCGTTCAACCCCCGGCAGTCACTTGGGGGTTTCGCGTTGGACGTTGAACGTTGGGCGTTCGCGCCGGCCTGCCGGCTCACTTCGCCTGTTTCGCCAAAATGGCCTCGATCTGGTCCATGATCGAGTTCATCCGGGCCACGAGCGCCTCGTAGGGCGCGGGGGTGGCGAGGTCGACGCCGGCGCGCTTCACGATGTCATACGGGTGATCGGAGCCGCCGGCCTTGAGCATGTTGAGGTAGGTTTCGACCGCCCCCGGCTCGCCCTGGAGGATCTTGGCGGCGAAGGCCGAGGAGGCCGCGATCGAGGTCGCATACTGGTAGACGTAGAAGTCGCGGTAGAAATGCGGGATGTAGGCCCACTCGAGGGTGACCATGTCGTCGATCTTGAGCACGCCCTGGGCGTCGCCGTGGTACTTGCGCAGGATGTCGCCGTAGATCTTGGTCAACTTCGCGCCGGAAAGCGGCTGGCCCTGTTCGACCTGCTCGTGGATGGCGAGCTCGAATTCGGCGAACATCGCCTGGCGGAAGAACGTGCCGCGCAGGCCCTCGAGCGCGGAGCCGAGGTAGTAGAGCTTTTCGTCGTCGCTGGTGGCGACCTTGAGCATGTGCTCGAGCAGCAGGTCCTCGTTCAGGGTCGAGGCGATCTCGGCGATGAAGATGGAATACTCGGCGGTCGGGAAGGGCTGCGCGTGGTTGGCGAGC
>Ga0335078_10007222_pt1 | contig 16471 bp, 16 predicted proteins | sample Lox_Sample_32_FD_206711 | JGI IMG/M metagenome (GOLD analysis project Ga0335078, IMG submission 206711) | Soil microbial communities from Loxahatchee National Wildlife Refuge, Florida, United States - Lox_Sample_3.2 | ecosystem: Environmental > Terrestrial > Soil > Wetlands | place: USA...
CTATCATGGAATCGGCGACCAGCACCACGTCCAGCCGCGGGTCATCTCCATCACCCAGGTGACGGAGACGGGAACCGTCTACCAGCCCAAAGAAATTCGTGACCTGGCCCGCTTCGCCCACCAACACAACATGCTGCTGCACATGGATGGAGCTCGCATTGCCAATGCCGCGGCCAGCCTGCGACTTACTTTACGCCAGGCCACCCGGGATCAGGGAGTCGATGTGCTCTCCTTCGGGGGCACCAAGAACGGCGCTATGGGTGCCGAGGCGGTGGTTTTCTTTGACCAGAAGCTCTGCCGCGACTTTCTCTATGTGCGCAAGCAGGGAATGCAGCTGGCCTCCAAGATGCGCTTTGTGGCGGCTCAGTTCGACGCCCTCCTCACCGGGGATTTGTGGAGAGAAAACGCCGAACACGCCAACCGCATGGCGCAGTTGCTCAAAAGGGAGGTAAGCAGAATCCGGCGGGTCCGCATCGCGTATAAAGTCGAGGCCAACGGGGTGTTCGCGCAGATTCCGCGCGCGGCGATCGCCAGGCTGCAGAAACGCTACTTCTTTTACATCTGGGATGAAGAACAATCTGTGGTGCGCTGGATGTGCTCGTTCGATACCACGGAGCAGGACGTAAAGGAATTTGCACAGTTCGTGGAAGAAACCGTGGGCTGATCGCCCCACCGAACTTCCCGGAGCCGATAGTGCTATTGATTTTTCACGGGTCTTCGCATTAAATTGACGCCAACTTACGTGAGGTCATTTCCGCAGGAGACCCGATGAGTCGGCGGCTGTATAGACTTGCCTTACTGGTTTTAGGGGTAGTTAGCGCTATTGGAATGCCTGGCTGTGGGCACGAGCAGCAGTTGGTGTCCATTGCGGTTCAGCCGACCACCGAAACTTTCGGTGCGGCCAACATACCCGTCAGCGCCGACGCCGGACTCAACGTTCAACTGAAGGCCATGGGGAGCTACATCCATCCCCCTGTTACGAAGGACATAACTGACCAGGTTACGTGGGCCTCAAACACTCCTCAGATGGTCACTGTCAGCTCTGCCGGCGTCATTACAGCGACTGGGAAAGCCTGCGGGAATACCCTGATCACCGCCACCGTGGTCACAAACAAGAGCGCAGGAAATATATCCTCATCCGGTGCTGAAGTGACCGGGACGATGACGGCGAATGTGATCTGCTTTACTGGCAGCGTCAGCCGCTCAGGGCCGGTTTATGCCGCGGCTTCGCGGATGCCTTCCCAGTTCCCCTGACTCCTGTCTAAGCTAGTCTTCCTCCAGCAGCTTGCCTAGGGTTGTTTTGTGCCTTTCCTCTTTCTTGGTTCGGTTCGGCACTACCCGCGACGCCTTCGGCGCGCCAATTCGTTCCCGCGCTAGTGCCTTTACCGCCTCTACCGCGCGGAACCGTTTTGTTTTTTTCTTCCGTGGCATTTCCCTATGTTGAACATACGCGGCTGCCTGCTGACGTGCAATAATCTCAAAGGCGGGAAGTTGTTCTGGTTTTTATCGGCACACTGCCAAACGACCGCAGACCACCTATGGATGAGCGCGAGTTTTTTGACGAACGGTCCGAGAAGAAAATGGCGACCCTGAACTGTCCTCACTGCCAGCAGGCCGCCGAATACGAAATCACCTGGCTGGTGCGCACCAAGAAGCGCCAGCTTCCCGGACGCGCCGATGAGCGCGACCGCGCCCGGTTCGCCAAAGCCCGCTCCTACATGCTGCGCCGCGACGATATGATGGGTTGCAAGAATATGCGCTGCCGCAAGCGCTTTGAAATTTCCGGCGTGCAGTCGGTGGTCTTCACGGAATAAAGTTCGACGGTTCCCTTTTCCTTACCCATTTCTCGTTTATACTTATCCGTTTCAAAATTTCCTATCCGCGCTTTTGGGCAAGGAGTCGCGAAGTTGAAGATTCTGGTTTGCATGAAACAGGTGCCGCAGAAAGACGCGCCCCTGAAATTGAACGAAGCGGCGAATTGGATTCGCGAGGATGTCTCTTACGAAGTTAACGAACCCGACGCTTATGCGCTCGAAGAGGCCTTGCGCCAGAAAGAGAAACACAGCGGCGAAGTGGTCGTGATCACCTCCGGCCCGGCCCGCGCCCAGCAGGTGTTGCGGGAGGCGCTGGCCAAGGGAGCTGACCGTGCCATCCATCTTGAAGACAACGCTTTCGTCGGTCTCGACGCGCTCAACACCGCCCGTGCCTTCGCCGCCGCCATTAAAGACGAGAAGTTCGATCTGATCTTTACTGGCTTGCAATCCGACGATTATGGCTATGCCCAAACGGGCGTCGTGCTGGCCGAATTGCTGGGCTGGCCGCACGCCACCATCATCATGCAGATTGAAAAAAGGGAAGGCGGCATTCGTGTGAAGAGAGAGCTCGAAGCCGGGTATTTCCAGTTCGTGGACATGCCTCTGCCGGCGGTGCTGACCATTCAGTCCGGCATCAATAAGCTTCGCTATGCGACGCTGATCGGCATCAAGCAGGCCAAGAATAAGCCGCTGCGAAAAGTCGCTTTGGCCGAGGTGCAGTCCTCGCTCACTCCCAACCTGCAGAAACTCGAAAAACTCTACGTGCCGCAAAAGACCAAAAAGACAGAAACGATCGAAGGGCCGGCGGCCGAAATCGCCAAGAAACTGGTGGATAAGTTGCGCAACGAAGTGCGGGTTCTGTAGGTGTCCCGGCTGTGTCTGACTGGCATCCAAGAGGTGCTATGTCAGGAATAAAACTGAGTCGTCTGGAAGAAGAAGGCATGGTCGAGCGTCAGCGCTCGGGCATGGTGCTGATCACAGTCGGAAAAGTGCTGTTGTGGATGGATTTTCTGCTGCTGGCCTTCGTTTATGTCGGTTTGCGCAGCGGGTCCCGAATGTGGTTGTGGTGGGTGCTGATCGAGGGCGTCCTCGGCCTGATTCTGATCGAGATCGGATCGCATAAGCGTGGAGATCTGACTCGCTAGGCATTTAGATTTTTCAAGTTATTGTCAGCGCCGGGAAACTCCGGCGAGGACTGAGAACGCTCTTATGTCTGACACAATCCTGGTTGTCGTCGAGCAACGTGAAGGTAAACTCAACCGCGTCTCCTGGGAAACCATCACTGCTGGACAGTCCCTGGCAGCGGAAACTGGCTGGGCGCTCGAGGCCGCGGTCGTCGGCAGCGGTGTCGCTGGTTTTGCTCAGGAAGTCGCAGCCAGGAAAGTTGCCAAGGTCTATGCCATCGAGTCCCCCAGGCTGGAACCCTACACGCCCGACGCTTTCGCCGCTGCGCTCAAACAGTTCATCGAACCGAGACAGCCGAAGCTGGTGCTGATGCCGCACACCTACCAGGTGCGCGATTTCGTGCCCAAGCTGGCCACCGCGCTGGGCCGCACCGCCATCAGCGACTGCATCGGCTACAAGAAAGACGGCGGAAAGCTGTTGTTCACCCGCCAGATGTTCCAGGGCAAGCTGGCCGCCGACGTAAGCTTCACTTGCGATCCGCCCTGGTTCGTGACTTTTCAGAACGGCGCGTTTCGTGGTGATCAGGCCGCTGCCGGCGCTAGCGCGGGCCCGGTGGAGACCGTTAGCGTGCAGATTGCCGACGGCGTGGTAAGGAATCACCCGCAGGAAGTTTTCAAGGAAGCGAAGCAGGCGGTCGACCTAACGCAGGCAGAGATTATTGTTTCTATCGGTCGCGGGATCAAAGAGCAAAAGAACATCGACCTGGCAAAGCAACTGGCGGACGCGCTGGGCGGAGAGATTGCCGCTTCCCGGCCGATTTGCGACTCGGGCTGGTTGCCCATGGACCGGCAGATCGGGTCTTCGGGGCAAACAGTTGCCCCTAAGCTCTATTTGGCGCTCGGCATTAGTGGCGCCATTCAACACATCGTGGGCATGAAAGGCTCACGCACCATTATTGCGGTGAACAAAGATTCCGAAGCCCCGATCTTCGAAATCGCCGACTACGCCGTGGTAGGAAATCTGTTCGACATCGTGCCGCCGCTGATCGAGGAAGTGAAGAAAGCGAGGGCAGGAGGCTAGTTTTTTCGCCGCGGATGGACCCGGATAAGCGCTGATTATCTGGGTGACCGACGGAGATCTGCGGCAAATGCGTGCTCCCCAATGCTGATCTTCCGCAAACCTCTTGAAGGAATCGACCGCCCGCAGATGCCGGCCGACGTTGTCATCGTCGGCGGTGGGCCGGCTGGAATGGCGTGTGCGTTGCGGCTTTCGCAGTTGATCGACAAGCACAACGCGGGAAACCCCAGCTCCCAGCTCAGCAAAGAAAATATCTACGTGCTTGAGAAAGCCCGGGAAATTGGCCAGCACTGCCTTTCCGGGGCGCTGCTCGATCCCCGATCCATGCGCGAGTTGCTTCCCGGATTCGAAAAGGAAGCGCCGCTCGATGCCGAGGTAACGCAAGAGGCGGTTTATTTCCTGACCGAAAAAAGCAAGCTCAAGTTTCCCGTCACCCCGCCGCCGTTGCGCGATCACGGCAATTACGTCATCTCGCTCAACCGCTTTGTGAAGTGGCTCGGCAGCAAGGTGGAAGAAACCGGCATAACGATTTTCACCGGTTTTGCCGGATCGGAGTTGCTCTTTGCCGGCGATCGCGTGACCGGGGTTCGCACCGATGACAAGGGTGTCGACAAACAGAACCAGCCGAAGTCAAACTTCGAACCGGGCTACGATCTGCAAGCCAAAGTGGTGATTCTTGCCGAAGGCTCCCGCGGCTCGCTGACCAAGCAGCTGATTGCAAAATTTGACCTGGCGAAGAACTGCAATCCGCAGACCTACGGCCAGGGCGTGAAGGAATTATGGGAAGTTCCCTCAGGCCGCATCGCGCCGGGCGAAGTCATCTACACCATGGGTTGGCCGCTGACCACGAAAGAATACGGCGGCGCCTGGATTTACGGCGGCAAGGACAACGTCGTCTCCCTCGGCTTCGTGGTCGGCCTCGACTATCCCGACCCGCGCCTCGACCCGCAGCGCGTGTTGCAGGACTTCAAGCAGCACCCTTTTGTAGCTCGGTTGTTGGCCGGCGGAAAGATGATTCGCTACGGCGCCAAGTCTCTGCCCTACGGCGGCTGGTGGGCGATCCCACCGGTCGCGGGAAATGCCTGGATGATTCTGGGCGACTCTGCCGGCTTCCTGAATTCCCAGCGTCTGAAAGGGATACATCTGGCCATCAAGAGCGGCATGCTGGCGGCAGAAACTGCCTTCGAAGCACTGCAAAAAGATGACTCGTCAGCGGCGGCGTTGAGCAGCTATCAGAAAAAAGTCGAATCCGGCTGGATCAAAGACGAATTGTGGAAGGTCCGAAACTTCCATCAGGGATTCGAGCACGGCTTCTGGGCAGGCATGTTCCATGCTGGAGTCCAGCAGTTCACCGGGGGGCGTGGCCTTCGAAACCGCTATCCGGGAACGGCCGGTTACCAGCATCTGAAAAAACTCGCAGAACTGCCCACCAATGGCGGAGACGAAGCCCATCTGCTGGGTCCTGCGAAGGGGGACGGCAAGCTGACCTTCGACAAGCTTACCGATCTTTATCACTCCGGCACCAAGCACGAAGAAGACCAGCCAGCGCACCTGGTTATTGCCGATACGAACGTTTGCAATACGCGATGCGTGAAAGAATACGGCAGCCCTTGCCAGAATTTCTGCCCTGCCAATGTTTACGAAATGGTAGACGACGCCGGGCGGCCCAACGGCAGGCGCATCAGCTTGAACCCATCCAACTGCGTGCACTGCAAGACCTGCGACATCGCCGACCCGTACCAGATCATTACCTGGGTACCACCGGAAGGCGGTGGCGGCCCTAATTACGACGGAATGTGAAGCGACGCTTAGAGGCGGAACGGAAATTCCCTTATACCTCGCATATAATTGAACTGAGTTTCCGACTGCCGCAGCCTTTGGGCATACCCTGGCTGCGGCGGCGTGGGAGACGTTAGCGTGGGCGAGGCGCCCGCGCCACCCTCCCGAAGGTGTGGGTGGAAACCCCCGCGCCTCCCGGCTTCGCGAGAAGCCATTGGAAAGGAAATGCCCGCCGGGAATATCCCGCCTGCTTTTTCTTTCCCAAAGTAGTCGTTGGCCGTCGACAATCCGCGCGTCGACCAAGGCTGTCCACAAGCCACATGAACCTTACCGACCAATTCGGCCGCCCCATTACCGACCTGCGAATCTCCGTGACCGACCGGTGCAACTATAAGTGCGTCTACTGCCGCACCGGCAATGAAGGCGCCTTGTATGGCGATCTGCCGTTTGCAGATTACTTGCGGATGGCAAGGGTGCTCGTAGGATTGGGTATCAGGAAAATTCGCCTGACCGGCGGCGAGCCACTTCTGCGCGGCGGCGTAGTCGAGTTTGTCCGCGAACTGGCGAAGTTGCGAACTGTGGACGGCGAACCTCTGGAACTTGCCCTCACCACCAACGGTCATCTCTTGGCTGATCTCGCGCTGCCGTTGAAAGAGGCTGGCCTCACTCGCGTCACCGTTTCCATGGATGCCGTCGACCCGGATCGCTTCGCCCGCATCACCCGTGTGCCCAATGGGTATGACAGTGTGCTGGGCGGAATTCGCGCTGCCCGCCGCGCCGGGCTGTGGCCAGTAAAAGTGAACTGCGTACTGATGCGGGGCTTCAACGAAGACCAGATTATTCCCTTCGGCATGTTTGCCCGCGAAGAAGGGGTAGTGGTGCGCTTCATCGAGTTCATGCCGCTGGAAGAGGATCGGGTGTGGTCAGCGAAAACGGTGGTCACGCTCGACGAAATTGTGCACCGCATGGCGGAGTACCGCCCGCTGGTGGAAATTCCCCACGCGCGCAGCGAAACCGCCCGGCGCTATCGCTTCGACGACGGCATCGGCGAGATCGGCATCATCGCTCCGGTCTCGCACCCCTTCTGCGGACATTGCAGCCGCATTCGCATCACCTCGGACGGCAAGATCCGGACCTGCCTTTTTTCCGTCTGGGATCACGATCTGCATGAACTGATGCGGCGCGGAGCGTCGGATGGCGAGTTGACGGAATTCATCCGTGGCGTGGTAGAGAAAAAAGAAGAACGCCACCACATCGGCGAGCCCGATTTTGTGCCCGCGTCCAGAACCATGGTTCATATCGGGGGTTGAGTCCGGACGTGTCATCCTGAGCGGAATGGAAAGTTCGCCTTGCGAACTTCCCGTGGAGTCGAAGGATCTCTTTCAGTTCGCGTCTATCCGCGGCCCATCGAGGAATTCTCTTCGAATAGCCGGGCTATCGCGAGTTTTCCAACTGTGGCCAGCGCTTGTAGACTTCTTGCATAATCTCCCCGCATGCATAGTCGGGTCCTTTAGACCTTCGCATCAGAGCGAAGATACCTAGCTTAGGCTTGGGCCGTATCCATCTCTTGATTTGGTTTTCGGTTACAGCGATATCTTCGCCATATATAATCTCGGCCCCATGTTCAAGCTCGTCATGGATAACGTTCAGGTCTCTTAGCCCTCGGAACTTTATCGTTACCTGCCTTCCCTTAGTGTTCTTGTATCCCACTTTGCGTCTTTTGGAATGAAGCCCATGTAAGCTAAAACTAACATATATGCTCGTGAAACAAACTGGATGGGTGCTGGCTGTATTTGTGTCGATTGCTGCTTTCAGTAGGTATGCCAACTCCCAGAACCCTCCTGCTCCCAGCTCTGCGTTTTATCTCGGCTTCGACCGCAACACTTACCCCGGCAACGCCAATCTGAAAACTCTCCGCGTGACATTTTCTTTCACCGGATACTGGCTCAATACGCCGCCGAGCGCGCGGACTAATACCTGGGTTGGCAAACGGAAGGCACTGGAAGATGCAGGATTCGGTTTTGTAGTGCTTTTCAATGGGCGGCTTTACGCAGATTTGAAAACCGTCGCTCATGCCAAGGTGCTCGGCCGATCGGACGCCCAGGCTGCCGCGGCCGCCGCCCGGAGTGAGCATTTCCCCAAAGGAACGGTCATCTTTCTCGATCAGGAGCAGGGTGGGCGCATGCTGGCTGCGCAGAAAGCTTACATCTACACCTGGGTAGATGGCGTGACCCGCGCGGGCTTTGAAGCCGGTGTCTACTGCTCCGGCATCGCCGCGCCGGAGGATGACGGCGGCTCGATTGTCACCGCCGATGACATTCGTCAGAACGCCGCCGGAAGGAAGATTGTCTTCTGGGTGGTCGACGACGCCTGCCCTCCGGCACCGGGCTGCGCTTTCCCGAGTGCGCCTCCGAGTCCCGCCGAAAGCGGCATCTCCTACGCGGATGTCTGGCAGTTCGCGCAGTCCCCCAAGAGAAGAGATGTCTCCGCTGGATGCCCTGCCAATCACAACCCGGACGGGAATTGCTATCCACCCGGCATCGACCCTAAGCAAAGACTGCACGTCGACGTGGAAACGGCGACCTCGCCGGACCCATCGCACGGCAGAAGCCACTGATGGTGTGGCGCGGGCACTCTTGCGGGCGGGGGCATCGCCACACTCTATTGGTTTTCGATTGTTACTACTGTATCCCCTGTGGTTATCAGCCTTTCGCGGACAAGAGTGTCCGCGCCACACCGGGGCTTGCCTTCTGCACCTCCGTCAGTGCACAATGTCTTCAGGATACTCAGCGACTTGCGGCAGAGTTCGTGGAGCGCACAAAAAGGCGTCTTTCTGCCGCCTTTGAGCATCCTAGTAGTTGTAAAGAATTGCTAACGGCTTCAACATCCCCGCCGGTTGGGTGAGGCGCATTTTGAGTAACGCCGCGCAGTGAACCGACTGGAGCCGCTGGAAGCTTTCAACATCCCCGTTCCGAACCTGGGCTAGCCGCTTGCGGGTACTCCGCGGAGGGTTCGCGTCGTTTCGGAGCTGAAGGCGAGATTAGATGATGGCGACAGCAGCACCGATCTGCAGTCTGGAGAATTATCTCGTTCTCCCTGATCACACCATGGATGCACGCATTGGCGCCGCCCGCGAGGCGTTGGGCCGCGACTGCGTAATCCTGGGACACCACTACCAGCGCGATGAGGTTATTCGCTTCGCCGATTTTCGCGGCGATTCCTACAAACTCTCCCAGCAAGCCGCTGCCGCTGCGGGCAAATATATCGTTTTCTGTGGCGTGCACTTCATGGCAGAGAGCGCAGACGTCCTCAGCCATCCCGGCCAGGTGACCATTCTTCCCGATCTTAATGCCGGCTGCTCCATGGCCGACATGGCGGAGATCACGCAAGTGGAAGACTGTTGGGAACACCTCGTGGCGGCCGGTTTGACCAGTGATTCTGGCGACGGCATTACTCCCATCACATACATGAATTCGAGCGCTGCCATCAAAGCTTTTTGCGGCGAGCGCGGCGGCGTGGTTTGCACATCCTCGAATGCGGCGGGTTCGTTCAAATGGGGATTCGCCAGGAATCCGAAGCTCTTGTTTCTTCCCGATCAGCATCTCGGCCGCAATACCGGCTTCCGCATGGGAATTCCGCTCCATGAAATGGTGGTTTGGGATCCCTATCTGGTGAACGGCGGGCTCACGCCTGAGAGGTTACGGGCGGCAAGAGTGATTTTGTGGAAAGGCCACTGCTCGGTGCATCAGCGCTTCCTTCCCGAACATGTGGATAACGTCCGCGCGAAATATCCCGGAATTCGCGTGATCGTCCATCCCGAGTGCCGCTGGGAAGTCTGCCAGAAAGCCGACGGCATCGGCTCGACCGAAGGCTTGCTGAAGATGATCAGTGATGCCCCCCCGGGCAGCATGTTTGCCGTGGGCACGGAAATTCACCTCGTGAATCGCATGGGCAAAGAGTTTGCCGTCGAAGGCAAGAAAGTCATCACGCTCGACGACTCCGGCTGTCTTTGCACCACCATGTTTCGCATCTCTCCCCAACATCTCTGCTGGGCGCTGGAAAACCTGGCGGAAGGCAACATCGTCAATCAGATCAAAGTCAGGGACGATGTGAAGCATTGGGCGCGGGTCGCTCTGGACCGGATGCTGGAGATTCACTAGCCTCTGTGGCGCGGACACTCCTGTCCGCGCCATTTATTCGAATCGATCTTCTCCTGATCCACCGGCGCGGGCAAAGAGTGCCCGCGCCACACGGCACAGGTGCGCTAAAATAACTAAGTACCCCTATGGCCGACCGTACTTTTACTCTCGAAGAAGCTCAATCACTGCTCCCCGTACTCGAATCTCTCCTCCGTACCGCCATTGATGGCAAGAAACTTATCGAAGCTGTCGACAGCGAATTCCAGGAATTGGCCCACCGCATTTTCCTGCACGGTGGCATTACGGTGAATGTTGTCCATAGCGCCCGGCGCAAGGCGGAGCGCGAGAAAGCCACCCAGAGAATCAAGGATTCCTTAGCGGAAATCGACGCCGCAGGCGTGCAGGTGAAAGATCTCGATATCGGTCTGCTTGATTTTCCCTGCAAAGTTGGAGGCCAGACCGTGCTCCTCTGCTGGAAATTAGGAGAAAAAACCATTGCGCACTGGCACGGCGAAAGCGAAGGGTTCGCTGGCCGGAAGCCCATAGACTCCCGCATCAGCAAAGCGCGAAGAACGAATTAGTGGTCAGTGATCAGTCGTCAGTGATTCCTGGACTCATCGTCGAAGCCGACTGCCTCCCCTGCTAAGGTTGTCCTCCAACGTGCCACTGGGGCCGAAAATCTGAATTCACCAGCCACTCAATTGCCGGAATCAAAGAAGTGATCGCCACGTCCATGTGCGGGAAGTCGAGATGCGCCAGATCATCACTCGGCTGGTGATAATCACCGTGCAACCCGTAACTTGAAATGGTTTGTGCTACCACGCCATCGAGGGCCAGCAGATAATTATCGGAACGGCGGAAAAAGTCTTCTCCGGGATGAGGATCGGCTACCAGTAGAGCTCCATGACTCGCCAACTCGGGACCCAGATTGGACCGCTCCCATCCCGTCAGCCACAAGGTATCGCCCCGCACGGACGGATCACGCCGGCCGATCATTTCAACTTCCAGGTTCGCGGCAATGTCTTTCAAGGGGACCGGAGAATGCTCACGAAAATAAGTGGACCCGAGGCCGCCGGTTTCCTCGCTCCCGAACAGCGCAAAAATCACCATCCGGCGCGGGCGCGGGCCGCGGCCCAAGACTCGCGCCAACTCGAGCACCGCCGTCGTCCCCGACGCATCATCGTCCGCTCCGTTATAGATGTCGTCGCCGTTCACGGCCGCGCCAACTCCCAGGTGATCCACGTGAGCGGAGAGTAACACAGCTCCATGGGCGGAAGGATCGTTGCCCCGCAGAATGCCCAGCGCATTCCAAGTCTCGCGGCGCCTGGGCTGGGATGTCGCGGTGAAGTGTAGCGTCGTGCCTTCCGGTAACTGCGATAGAGACTGAAAGGCGGCGCTGCTGAACCGAAGCAGATTCAAACCTCCTGGTCGACCGAGGTGAATGCCTTCGACGTGCATCGGCGATTCCGGAATCGGGCTGGACGTTGCGAGGGATGCTTCTGCTTTCGCGCTCATGGCCGTGAGCACACCTGCGGCACCCTTCGTCAAAATACCCGGAACCGCGCTCCGCACTTGTGCGCCGTCGCCCGAAAGCAAAACGATCGCCCCCCGCTTGACCGCGGTTTTATTTGTTCCCGCCTCGATGTGTTGCAACGCGCCCGAGAAGTCGGTCTGCGCCAGCATCACAGCCTGAAATTCTTTACCGGAAGTCCAGAGCAGCGGGTGCGCATCGCCCGGAACATTGATACTCAGTTGGGGCGGTGTCGTGATCACCTCCTCAACGACGCTCACGTGTTGCACATATCCGCCGCCGTCTCCTGCCGGAGCGATGCCATACTGCCGCAATTGCGAGGCCACATAGGTGATGGCCAGCAATTCGTCGTGCGTGCCACTGCCCCGTCCTCGCAGAGCATCGGAAGCCAGGAATTCCTCGTGAGCGCGAAGGCAGGCCGCACAAACCCGCGAACGAGCTTTGGGTAAACTCGGCTGAGAAGCTTGAGCGGTCGCAGGGAACTTCGCGACAAGGGTAATGAAGCCAAGAAAATACGCCAAGAGAAACCCAAGCCGTTTGGTCATCAGAATCATTCCAGAGTACCAGACCCGATCCTCGCGTGAGGTATGCCAGCTTGAAAGGTGCGGGCAAAATCTGCCTCGGCAATTCCTCGGTGCCCGGCAGAATGTTCCCGCTTTCTTCGTCGTAAGGTCGACCGATCCTCGCCCGCCCGCCGAAAAACATTACTGCCGAGCAACTTGCACACGATAACGCTACCTCACCGGGACTGGCTCTTTGCGTGCTCTTCTTGTGCTGGGAGAAGAAATTGGACAGCGGATACTATGCAGCGTGCGCCGGCCTGCAGGCGCAGACGCAGGCTCTCGAAGTGATCGCCAATAATCTCGCCAACCTCAACACCACCGGCTACCGTGGGCAACAGCCGCTGTTCCGGTCGTTGTTGGCAAGCTCGAGCGGCGAATTCAGCGATCCCCTCAACCGTGCCATCAACAACTTTGGCACTCTTTCCGGCAGCCTCACCGACTTGGCGGCGGGCAATCTCGAGCGCACCGGCAATTCTCTGGACCTGGCCATCGAAGGCAATGCCTTCTTCGCCGTTCAGTCGTCCGGTGGAATTCTCTACACCAGGGACGGCAACTTCCAGGTTTCTCACGACGGCCATCTGACCACCGCGACAGGTGATTCTGTTTTGGGTGACCAGGGCCCGGTGCTGTTGCCGAGCGGCGAAATCTCGATCAGCCCTGATGGAACGATCTCGGCCGGAGGCGCGGTGGCGGGCAAGTTGCGTCTGATCGAATTCCTGCCGCAGAGCAATCCGCAAGCCGTCGGGAACTCGGAATATTCGGCCCCTCAGACTGCGACACGAATGGCCACGAACAGTTATGTACGCCAAGGCATGCTGGAGGCCTCCAACGTCAATCCGGTGATGGCGGTGGTCGATCTGCTTATGGTGCAGCGCCGCGCCGAAATGCTGGAGCGGGCCATGTCCAGCTTCAACGCCAACCTCGATCATATCGCCGCCGGCGAGCTGCCGAAGGTTTAGGGAGATGCCATGTTACGAGCCTTGTACACCGCCGCCAGCGGCATGAGCGCGCAAGAGACCAATTTGGACAACGTGGCCAATAACCTCGCCAACTCCAGCACCGCGGGCTTTCGGAAACGCCGCGTGCAGTTCGAGGACCTGCTTTATCAAAACGTAGTCATGCCCGGCACCGCCGCCACCCAGCAGACAACTTTCGCCGCCGGTTTGCAAGTGGGTCTGGGCACCCGCACCGCGACCTCCGAGATTGTGCAATTGCAGGGCGATTTCAGCGCCACCGGCAACCCCCTCGACCTGACCATCCAGGGAAACGGGTTTTTCCAGGTGACGCTGCCGTCCGGCGAGACGGCATACACGCGCAGCGGAGCCTTTCAACTCGACGCCAACGGCAACATGGTAACTGCTGATGGCAATCCGATTTCGCCCGCCATCGCCATCCCAACCGGGTCCACCTCGATCACCATCGGCGAGGACGGTACCGTAAGCGTCACTTCTGCCGGTCAGACCCAGGCCCAGCAGGTGGGCACCATACAACTGGCTTTGTTTCCCAATCCCGGAGGTCTCAACAGCATCGGCAAGAATCTCTTTCTGGCGACCACCGGTTCCGGAGATCCGGTACAGGGCACGCCCGGCGGCAGTGAAGGGCTGGGCTCGATCGAGCAGGGATATCTCGAACAATCGAACGTCGACGTGGTTGAAGAGTTCATTCAGATGATCGTGGCGCAACGCTCCTACGAGGCCAACTCGCGAGTGGTGCAGACCGCAGACGAGATGCTACAGGGCTTGAACAATGTGGGCCGATAAGAACTCGGTAACCAGACTTCCGCTGCCCATTCTCTGCCTTCTGCTGGCACAAGTGGCTAGCACGGTTCCGGCTCGCTGCGATTCGCGCCAGCCTATTCCCCGGCAATCAGTGCGGGCAGTGATCGCCGACTTTTTGCGTCTCCACGGCTGGGGCGAGTTGCCCCAGAACGCACGCCTGGACTGGCCGGAGTTTATTCCGTCCGCCGACCGGCAGGTTGGGCTGCAAGTCGCCGCCGCCGCGTGGGACAGCCGCCTGCAGGCCGTGCAATTTCATCTGCGCTGCGCTCCCCATTCTGCTTGCATCGATTTCCTGGTGCGGGTGGCCGCGCCGGCGTCGACAACCGGCGACTGGGCGCGACGGCTCGCCGCTACCATGTCTTCGCCGCTCGCGCCGAACGCGGGTCCGTCGGCTTCCCGGCCCCTGCTGGCAAAGCGCGGTCAGGCAGCGGTTCTGATTCTGCAGGGCGGGGGCCTACGCGTCTCGTTGCCGGTGATTTGTGCCGAGCCCGGCGTGCTTCACCAGCGCATTCGTGTTATCGATCGACACAGCCAACGCAGCTTTTACGCTGATGTGGTCGGCGAAGCGCTGCTCAGTGCCACGTTGTAAACCGAGAGGAGTTTGTGATGCGCCTCTTTCGCGCCTGGACTGTAGTTTTGCTGACGCTGGCGGCTGCAAGTTTCGCCAAAAAAACTCCGGTAAACACTATCCAGCGCGAAACACTCGCCGAATACGTGGAGCGCATGCAGCAGCGGGGGCCTGACCTTTCTCATGCCAGCCCGGGCAGCCTCTGGACCGAGAACGGGCGTCTAGCCAGTATGAACACCGATTACAAGGCCATGCACGTCGGCGATCTCATTACCGTGATCGTCGCCCAGGGAACTACCGCCAATAATGCCGCCAGTGTTTCAACCGCGCGCACTTTCAATGCCAGTGCCGGCATCAGCGGTCTTGCCGGACACTTGAAAACCAGCGGCGTGCAAAACCTCTTTTCTCCGCAGTCGTCCTCCACTTTGAGCGGTAAGTCGCAGGGCTCGACTACTTCTACCCTGAGCACCACGCTCGCCGGGCGTGTAGTCGCGGTACTGCCGAGCGGCGCGCTCGTAATTGAAGCCGAGCGTCAGCTCACCATGAACAACGAAAGGCAAACGATTGTGGTGCGCGGTCTGGTGCGTGCCGGCGATGTCGCCTCCGACGGCAGCATTCAGTCCAACCGCGTCGCCAACCTGGAACTGGAACTTAAAGGGAAAGGTGTGCTCAGCGATGGAGTGCGCCCGCCCAATCCCCTGGTCCGCGGTCTGCTCTGGCTCATCGGATTCTGAAAGGACATGGTGTGAGCAATCGGTTGCTTCGCTTTCTGCTCTGGTTGGCTGTACTGCCTACGGCCCTGCTGTATGCCGACGACGCAGTCGGCAAGGCGCTGATTCGCGACATTACTTCCGTCGAAGGAGTTCGCGACAATCCGATCATCGGCTATGGTGTTGTGGTGGGGCTGAAGAACACCGGCGACAAACAGCAGACCCTTTTCACCAACCAGACTCTGGCCAACATTTTGCAGCGCATGGGAGTGCAGACGTCCTCCACTGCACTCATCGTGAAAAATGTGGCTGCGGTTTTCGTCACCGCTGTACTGCCTCCCTTTGCCCGCCCGGGCACGCATCTCGATATCACGGTCGCCTCCGCCGGCGACGCCAGGAGCCTCGAAGGCGGTATGCTCCTGCTCACTCCGCTCTACGGAGCGGACGGCCAGGTCTATGCCACCGCGCAAGGCCCGCTGGTTCTCGGCGGCTACAGTGAAGGCGGAGGTACGAACTCTAAACAGGTAAACCATCCCACCACCGGCCGAGTCCCCGGAGGTGGTCTGGTCGAGCGCGACAGTTCGCTCGACCTGCGCAATCTGGATAAGGTTTCGCTCCTGCTCAATGAGCCGAATTTCCAGAGCGCCGAGGAAGTCGCTCGCGCCATCGACACCGAGTTCGCCAAGCCCATCGCCTCGGTCGTCGACAGCCGCCGCGTCGAAATTCAGGTCGCCGAATCCGGCAGCCGGGATATCCCGGCGCTGCTGGCGCGAGTGGAAAGCCTCAACGTGGAAGTGCACCATCGTGCCCGGGTCGTGGTCAACGAACGCACCGGCACCATCGTGATGGGCAAGGACGTTCACCTGGGGGCGGTCTCTATTTTGCACGGGAACCTTTCCATTGAAGTAGTGACCGAATTTTCGGTCTCGCAACCCAATCCCCTCTCCCAGGGCAAGACCGAAGTTGTTCCGGAAAAGGCAATCAAGACGGAAGAGTCTCCGGCGCGGCGAATCGAGTTGAATGAGGGCGCCAGCGTCGAGCAGTTGGTCAATGGACTACAGAAAATCGGGGCCACCGCACGCGATGTGATCGCGATTCTGCAGGCCATCCAAGCTGCGGGAGCGCTCGAAGCCGATCTGGACGTAATCTGATGAGCACGGTCTCACCCATCGCGACGCCGGATCCGACCAGGCCCTCTTCCAAGATGGTCCACGCGGCCCAGCAATTCGAATCCATCCTGCTCAACTCCCTGTTCGGTTCACTGCAGCACTCTTTCGCTCTGATCGGCGAAAAAGCCGACAGCGCAGCCAGCAATTATGACTACCTCGGGATGCAGGCGCTGGCTTCTACGCTGGCGGCCCGCGGCGGCATCGGAATCGCAAACCGG
>Ga0335078_10007223_pt1 | contig 16469 bp, 13 predicted proteins | sample Lox_Sample_32_FD_206711 | JGI IMG/M metagenome (GOLD analysis project Ga0335078, IMG submission 206711) | Soil microbial communities from Loxahatchee National Wildlife Refuge, Florida, United States - Lox_Sample_3.2 | ecosystem: Environmental > Terrestrial > Soil > Wetlands | place: USA...
GTCACGGGGCCACCCCATCAAAGTCTCCGACCCTGAAAGGATCCGGAGATCGCCAGTGGCGGCCAGATCGTCAAGAGTGGATCTCGAAACCGCCGCAAAGTGGATCTCACTCTCGCCGCCGCCAAAGTGTAATAGGGCTAACCCTTACGGTCCGCTAGACCCGCTGACTAGGAGCACGGCAGCCCTCGTGCTCGGTGGCGATACGCCGTATCCGGGCGTCCCCCCCTCAAGCGTCGATCTTGAAGCTTCAAGGGGAGCTCTGGCGCGAGTCAAGGACGAGCGGTCGGTCACCCGCCTTCAGGCGCACCGCTTCCACCGGCGCCGCGAAGTCATGGGTGGTCCCAACCGGTGAGGAATCGAAGCGCGATTGAGTCCCAAACAAAGGTCTTGGCATCATTCCAGGCTCCTTCTGGTCGCACGACTCGACTCGACTCACACCCCCTTCGCGACTCAACACCCCTTGACGATGAGTGCGCACGAGCTAGGGCGACTTGCACCAGGCCAGAAGGTCCTATTCGACCAAGCACGCTCGACGCCATGCCGCCGGCCAGCGGCCTAGATCAGTCGGCCGCGCCGCTGGGCCCATGCGGACACCGGTGAAGCGCATTCCAGCCCAACGAGGTGCGGCCTAGATGGTCGAGCGCGATGGTGCCCGTGCACGAGCGAGGGCCCGTCTTACCTCACCGGACCGGCCCTCAGGCCGGCTTGCGCTCCTCAGTGCGCTCCCGCTCGCCGGAGCGGCGCAGCGCCTGCAGCAGCGCCTGCGCCGGGTGGGAGATCCTCACCCCGTCCACCACCTTGGCTTGCGAGCGGCAGGAGTAGCCTGTGGCCAGCGGTGGAGCGCCCCCGGCCGTCAGGCGGCGGCCCCAGCTCATGCGGTAGATGGCGTCGGAGGTCTCGCGCTGGTCCGCCAGGTGGCCGTACGTCCCGGCCATGCCGCAGCAGCCGACCGCCTCCACTTGCAATGACAGGCCGAGTTTTTCGAAAACAAATTGCCACTGACGCAAGGACTCCGGTGCGTTGGTGCGCTCGGTGCAGTGTCCCAGGAGCCGGTACGCGCCCGATCCGGGCCGGGGTGGGGACGCGGCCAGAATGTCGGCCAGATACTCCTGGAGCAGCAGCACCCTGGGCGCGGCGTGCTTCCCAAGCACAGAGGCGTACTCACTGCGATAAGTGAGAGTCATCGCTGGATCGACCCCCACCAGCGGAATGCCGCTTTGACCGAGGGCTTGCAGCGCGGCCGCGTTGCGGCGTGCGGCCCGTTGGAAAGCCGTCCGGAACCCGTGGATGTGGAGGGCCTTCCCGTTGGGCCGGAATGGCGCTAGCCAGGGCCGGAACCCTAGCCCAGCGAGCAAGTCGAGGACATCGAGAACGAGCGGGGCCTCGAAGTAGCGGGTAAAGGCATCCGGCACGAGCACCACGCTGCGCGACCGCTCGTCAGGCGGGAGCGCCGCGAGCCGCCCGGGCGTCGCTACCTCAATGCTCCGTGCCCGAACTTCGCGCGCGAAGGCGACTCGAGAAAGAGGTGGCAAGGCTGAGAGGCCCAGGCGCCTTGCGAGGAAGCGCCCCGCCCGGCTGGTTACGGCCAGGTTGTACAGGGGGGCGAGCCACGATAAGACCGGCAGTAGCCCCTCCAAAAAGGCCACGGCGTAGTGGCGCGGCGGCCGCAGGTAACGCGTGTGGTAGAGCTCGATAAAGCGGGATCGCATCTCGGTCACGTCGACCTTGATCGGGCACTGGCCAGAGCATGCCTTGCATGAGAGGCAGCCCTCCATCGCCTCCATGACCTCGTGCGAAAAGTCGGGGATGCCCATCCATCGGCCCGCGGTGTGGCAGGCGCGCGCTGGGAGCGTCCACCAAGGGGAAGCCCTCTGGAGGCGCAGAGCCTCCTCGAGCGGATCTCCATGCGCCTCCTTCACCAGTCGCAGCCACTCACGCACCAGAACTGCGCGCCCCTTGGGGGAATGCCGGCGCTGGCGAGTCGCCTTCCACGAAGGGCACATGGCGTCGTCGACGTCGAAGCTGTAGCAGAGGCCGTTCCCGTTGCACTGGAGCGCGCCTGCGAAGCTCTGGCGCACATCGGCGGGAATGCTCCTCTCGGCCTGTCCCCGCGTGGGGACGCCATCGATCCGGAGCAAGCTCGAACCCGGCGGCGTGGCGATCTTACCTGGATTGAGCTGGTTGCCGGGGTCGAAGGCCACCTTGATCGCTTGGAGGGCTGGGTAGAGGGGCCCGAAGAAAGCCGGGGCGTACTCCGAGCGCACGCCCTTGCCGTGCTCGCCCCAAAGCAGTCCGTCGTACTGCTGCGTCAGCCGGGCAACTTCGTCAGTCAGCAAGCGGATGAGCGGCTCCTGCTCAGGATCGCGCAGGTCGAGAGCTGGCCGGACGTGGATGACCCCGGCGTCCACGTGGCCGAACATGCCGTAGGCTAATCCCCTGGCATCGAGGACGCCGCGGAGTTCGGCTATGTAGTCGGCCAGGTGGGCCGGCGGGACGGTAGTGTCCTCAACAAACGCGATCGGGCGCCGCTCACCCTCCATGTTGCCGAGCAGGCCGACGCTCTTCTTGCGCATGGCCCAAATGCGCTTTACGTCATCCCCCCGCGCCACCGTGTGGCCTCGCCGCTGCCGCACGGGGCCCTCGTGAGTCAGCGCTTGGAGCAGGCAGGTGAGCGGCTCCTCCACCTCCTCGAACGTCTGGCCGACGAACTCGATGAGATTGACTGCCTGGGCGGATCCCTCAGGGTCATTTGGAAAAAACTGGCGCACCTCGTGCCAGATGATGTCCTGGCGCGCGAGGCTGAGCACAGTGCCATCGACCGTCTCGATGGAGGTGGGCCGGTAAGCCATGAGAGCCGGGGCGTCGCGTAGTGCACCGTCGAAGTCGCCATAGCGCAAGTTCACTAGCGCGCTGTAGCGTGGGAGGGGAAGCAGGTTGAGCTTGGCCTCGACCACCAGGCCCAGGGTCCCCTCCGAGCCGCACAAGACCGAGTTGAGATCGAAACGGCCCTGCTTGTCCCGAACGTGGGCCAGGTCATAGCCGGTGAGGCAGCGGTTGAGCCGGGGGAAACGGTCCCGCACCAGTGCCTCGTTGGCACGAGCGATTTCGTCGACAGCCCGGTGGACGGCGCCGATGCGGTCGGGCCGCGCCCGCACGGACGCCAGATCCACCTCGTCGAGCGGCGACGAGTGCCATAGGCTGCCATCTAGGAAGACGGTGGTGAGTTCCAGGACGTGGTCGCGGGTCTTGCCGTAGACACACGACCCCTGTCCACTGGCGTCGGTGTTGATCATCCCGCCGATAGTGGCCCGATTGGAAGTGGAGAGCTCGGGTGGAAAGAAGAGGCCGTGCGGTGCCAGGGCCGTGTCCAGCTGGTCCTTCACCACCCCGGCCTCGACCCGGGCCCATCGACCGGTGGCGTCGATCTCGAGGATCCTGTTCATGTGTCGGGACAGGTCCACCACAATCCCATCGGTCAGTGACTGCGCGTTGGTCCCAGTCCCGCCCCCGCGAGGCGCCAGCCGCACCCTGGCAAAGCGCGACTCGGCTACCAGGCGGGCGATGCGCCGCACATCCTCGGAGTGGCGGGGAAACGCGACCGCTTGGGGCGGCACCTGGTAGATGGAGTTGTCGGTGGCGAGCACCATGACGTCGGCGTGGCTCGCTGACAGATCCCCCTCGAACCCCTCGCCCCGCAGGGCATCAAGAAAGGTGGCGTAGAGGGGGTGTAAGCTCGACGAATGCTGCAGCCGGGGAATCATGACGTCTCCAGGGCATGCCGCCGCAGCGCGAAACCAGAACGTAACTCGTTGAGCACGTCGAGTCCAACGGGCTCGCCGGCGTCGCGGCCCGGCTTCCAGGAGACGAGGCCGAACGCGTATTGCCGCTCGCGCCAGAACCGAGCGCCAATCTGGCTGGGCCTGGTGCAGGCGTCGGTCTCCGCCAGCACCCTATGCTTGTCGGCGGTGTATTGGCGACGGCGCACCTTCGACTGACAAACCAGGCACATCCCTGCGCTCCTGACGTGGACGTCCACGCTCGCCCTCCTATAATAGATTTTCGGTCGCCGGTGTCTTATCGATGTTGACAGAGAGGGCGGTTGCTGACGCACTCGACCCCCGAATTCACCTGGTGCCACGGTGGGGGGTGCCGGGAGGTCTTCTCCTGCCTCCTCCGAGTAGAGGAGAGCCTGACGTGCTGTAGGTGTGCCTTGGCTGTTTCGGCCGTTTCCGGCGGCGTGCCCGTTTAGGTCCACCATGGAGTCGTCAAGCTCTCCCCCCTCACCGACCCCGCCGTGCGGATTTCCCGCAGCGGGTTCCTCAAGTGCGACTCACTTCACTGCCCAGGGCTGCACGATCCGAGGCAAGGAGAGGGCATGGCGTTGCAGGAGCTCGGCGTAGCTGCTCCACGAGAACACCTTCCCGCGAGTTCGGCGAGTGAGCCACTTTCTCCACATCCTCCGAACGCCTCGATAGAACCTCCAGATGCTGCGATAGTTCGTCGGCGCCGGTAGTACTGGTAGTGGCCCCGGAGCTCTTGGTTGAGGGCCTTTTGCTGGCCGTCCACAGGATCGTGTCGATACTCGTGGCACGACCGAGCGATCTCCGACAAGCCCCAGGCGTGCCCAATCTTCCACCGTTTCCTCGACACCAGCGTGCGTGTCACGGTGTCCGCCGATGTCGTCAGGTGCAACTCCCGAGGCGCGCCCACAACCCGATCCTCATCGGCGCCGGCCTCATTGGTCGCGCTACCAAGATACCAGGTGGAACGGCCGTCCCCTGCACATCGAGATCGTTCGACCGCCGCGCTGACCTCGGCGCCCCGTGAGTGGCGCCCAGAGTTTCACGGCCTTTTTGGCAAGGTGGCGCGCCCCCAGCGCTGGCCCTCGCCCTTGTTGAGCTGTATTTAGCGGTCTACACCTCCTTTCGTGCGCGCAAAACTTTCGAGGGCCGCTTTCGCGCCCTCGGGATCAGCGAGGGCCGCCTTCTTCACCTCTGCCGGCACTCGGAGGGACAGAATGACCCGCCGGATTGGGCTGTAGACCCGTAGTGGGCGCAGTGGATTGCCTGCCCGGCGCTGCTGGTAGTGGCCCCAGCACAGCCCGAGCGCCTCGGCATCCTTCTCGCAACCGCCGAACGTGCACGGCCGACGGCGCGGCGCACGCCCACCTTCCAAGGCAACTTTCACTATTCGAAAACGGCTGACGAGAACAGAGCTCCCAATCGCCATGCCTCTCAAGTAGAGACGATAGGGACTGTGCAGCGGCCCCGTCACGCGCTCCACGTCCGCCAGTGTCGAGCAACGCGCATTGTCCATACCGGGGCCGCTCACGATGAGCAGGCAGCGGCGGCCGGTCTTCCGATCTCTGAGTGTCATGCCTTGTATGTGTATACACCGCAAAATCACCCGACACCAGCGTCCAGCCGGCAACCTCTCGATACAACCCCTTCAGGGACGACACTTGGACAGGCGAGGTGGTACCCTCTTTCAGCCCCCCGTAGTTGGCCGGCAACAACACGGAGGTGGCCTTGGCTGAAAATCGAACTTCCACATCGACTTCCGAGGAGCCCTGGCCGGACCGCTGACTCGTGGCGCCGGTGGCCCAACGTTCTCGGAGCGAATGCCGAGTGGCGCCGCTTTGGGGGTTCACCGAAGAGCAGCTTATCGGTGAGAAGACCAGCGATGGGCTGTCCGCGACCTGGATCAGTTACTGCAGAGACTGAATAGGCGAAACCATGGCACCGGCCTCGAAAAAGAACGGTCGCGGGAATGGGTCTTCACGTCTGGTGGTACCGCTCCGCCGCGGCCTCGACAAATTGCCGAAAGCGCCATCGGGCATCCAGGGGCTTGACGAGATCACAGGCGGTGGCCTGCCTCGCGGGCGCCCGACGCTCGTCTGCGGCGGGGCAGGGTGCGGCAAGACGTTGCTCGCGATCGAGTTCCTCGTCAGGGGGGCGATCGAGTTCGGGGAGTCCGGCGTCTTCATGGCCTTCGAGGAGACGGCGGAGGAGCTCGCCTCGAACGTCACCTCGCTGGGGTTCGATCTCCGCAAGTTGCAGGAACAGAAGAAGCTGGCCATCGACTACGTTCGGGTGGAGCGGAGCGAGATCGAGGAGACGGGCGAGTACGATCTGGAGGGGCTCTTCGTCCGCATCGAACACGCGATCAACACCGTCAAAGCGAAGCGCGTGGTCCTGGACAGCGTCGAGTCGCTCTTCGGCGGCCTGCCAGACCCCGGCGTGCTGCGGAGCGAGCTCCGGCGCTTGTTCCGCTGGCTCAAAGACCGGGGCATGACCGTGGTCCTCACCGGCGAGAAGGGCGAGGGCACGCTCACGCGCAACGGCCTCGAGGAGTATGTCTCGGACTGCGTGCTGTTCCTCGATCACCGTGTGCATGATCAGACCTCGAAGCGCCGGCTCCGCGTCGTGAAATACCGGGGCTCGACCCATGGGACGAACGAGTACCCGTTCCTCATCGACGAGAGCGGCATCTCCATTCTCCCCATCACCTCGCTCGGCCTCGGTCACAAGGCGTCCCGCGACCGCATCTCGAGCGGAATCCCGCGCCTCGACGAGATGCTCGGGGGGAAGGGTTACTTCAAGGGAAGCACGATCCTGGTCTCCGGTACCGCTGGCACCGGCAAGACCAGCATCGCCGCCTGCCTTGCCAAGGCCACCTGCCAGCGCGGCCACCGCTGCCTGTTCCTCGCCCATGAGGAGTCTCCCGACCAACTCGTCCGCAACCTGAGCTCGATTGGCATGGACCTGGAGCCGTTCCTGAAGGACGGCACGCTGCGCATCCTCGCCACCCGACCCAGCGCGCACGGGCTCGAGCTTCACCTGGTCGCCATGCACAAGGCAGTCCAGCAGTTCCAGCCCGACCTCGTGGTGGTCGATCCCATCACCAACCTCGTGTCCGTCGGCACGCCGGCTCAGACGCAAGCCATGCTGACCCGGTTCGTAGACTTCCTGAAGCTCCGCGGGACAACGGCCTGCTTCACCAGCCTGACCTCGGGCGATGTCGAAACTGAAATGACGGAAGTGGGCATTTCGTCCCTGGTCGACAGCTGGATCGCGCTCCAGGTCGTGCGGGCAAACGGGGAGCGAAACCGCACGCTCTCGCTCATCAAGTCGCGGGGCATGGCCCACTCGAACCAGACGACCGAGTTCCGGATGTCCGGTACTGGGATCGAGCTGTGCGATACCTTCCTGGGCTCGAGCGGCGTACTGACCGGCTCCGCCCGACTGGCGCAGGAGGCTCTCGACCGGGCAGCCTCGGTGGCCCTCGACCGGGAGATTGCGCGCAAGGAGGCCGAGCGCGAGGGCCGACGGCGCCAGGTGGAGCACCAGATCGCCGCCCTGCGCGAGGACCTCGCAGCGCAGGACGCCGAACTCGAACACGGCATCCAGGAGGCGCGGAGCCGGCGCGAGCGCCTCGTTCAGGACCGCGAGGAGATGGGCGAGAGCCGCCAGCTGTTGGTCAGCTCGAAGGACGGTGCGGTTCCCAAGGAGGGCCGGCGATGAAAAGGGACCCGGGCAAGGCCAGCTCGGTCCTGGGAGAGGCGACTTCGCGCAAGCCGAGCTGGCAGCTCCGCCTCTATGTTGCAGGGCGCACGGCACGAAGCGTGAAGGCCCTCGCCAACCTGCGGCGCATCTGCGAGGAGCACCTGAAGGGCGAGTACCAGATCGAGGTGATCGACGTCCTCGAGAATCCGCAGCTCGCGGTGGGCGACCAGATCCTGGCCCTTCCGACGCTGGTTCGGAAGCTCCCCGAGCCGGTCAAGAAGATCATCGGCGACCTTTCGAATGAGATGCGCGTGCTTATCGGCCTCGACCTGCGCCCATGCGGAGAGACTGGCTCATGAGCAAGATCGGTGCTCCGCGCGGCCCACGTGATCGAGTGGCCGACACGCATGCCGCGACATCGCTGGACGAGGCCACCCGAAAGCTGGATCACCAGCGCTACGTGCTCAGGCTCTATGTGTCCGGCGCGACGCTCCGCTCGCGAAGGGCCATCGAGCGCGTCCGGACACTCTGCGAGGGCCGCTTGCACAGACGCTATGAACTCGAGGTCATTGACATTTACCAGGTTCCCGCGCTCGCCGCGGGCGAGCAGATCATCGCCACTCCGACCTTGATCCGGCTCCTCCCCACGCCCCTCCGGCGTTACGTCGGCGATCTGACTAGGATCGAGAAGGTGCTGTTCGGGCTCGACCTGCAGGAGCGGCCATGACCGTTCACGTCCTTCAGGAGCAGGAGAGCGAGATCGAAGCACTGCGCCGGCGCCTGGCTGAGGCGGAGGAGACGCTGCGCGCGCTGCGCGCCGGTGAGGTCGATTCTCTGGTAGTCGAGACGCCCGCTGGCCCGAAGATCTACGCCCTCGAGGAGGTGGGTCGGCCGTACCGCGTCCTCATCGAGTCGATGAACGAAGGGGCGGCGACGCTAACGGACGCAGGAATGATCGCGTACTGCAACCGCCGGTTCGCGGAGATGCTCGCCGAGCCTATCGAGAAGGTGATGGGTACCCCCCTCGAAGAGCGCGTGGCTCGCGAAGACCAGTGGCGCTTCGAGGTGCTCTTGCGGGGCGGTTGGGAGGGTTCAGCGCGCGGCGAGGTCTCGATGCGCCGGGCGGACGGCCTGCTTTTCCCCGTCCAGCTCTCGGTGAGCGTCGTCGAAGAAAAAGAGCCGGTCCTCTGCATCGTGGCGACGGACTTGACCGAGCAGATGCGCATGCGCGAACTCCGCGACGCGGACCAGCGCAAGAACGAGTTCCTGGGAATGCTCTCGCACGAGCTACGCAACCCGCTCGCGCCGATCCGGAACTCGGCGTACATTTTGCGGCACGCGGCCCCCGGCTCCGAGCAGGCGCGGCGTGCGCAGACGGTCATCGAGCGTCAGGCCGAGCACCTGACCCGGCTCGTGGACGACCTCCTCGACGTGACCCGCATCGCGCGCGGCAAGATCGAACTGCGCCGGGAGCGCGTCGAACTTCGCGAACTTGTCTGGCGCGCGGCCGACGACTTCCGCATCGCGATGGACGACCGTGGCATTGCGTTCCGTACGGCGTTGCCAAATGGCAAGGTCTGGGCGGACGCGGATGCGACGCGACTCACGCAAATCATCGGCAACCTGCTGCACAACGCTTCTAAGTTCACCCGCAAGGGCGACGAGGTGGTGCTCTCGCTCGAGGCCGACGGCCAGAACGCCATCATCCGCGTGCGCGATACCGGGGTGGGGATAGCCCCCGAGCTTCTGCCGCGCATCTTCGATCCATTCGTCCAGGGCGAACGCACACTCGCGCGGACCGAGGGCGGTCTCGGCCTCGGCCTCGCGCTCGTGAAGGGGATCACAGAGCTGCACGGTGGCTCGGTGGCCGCAGAAAGCACCGGCATCGGGAGGGGGGCTGAGTTCACCGTCCGTCTCCCACAGGTAGCCACGCCCGAGCTATCTGCGAGTCCGGAGCCGCACCCCAATCGGCACAACGGTGTCCGCCGCGTTCTCGTGGTGGACGACAACCACGATGCCGCGGAGTCGATGGCGGACATCGTCAAGATGCTCGGCCATGCCGTCGAGGTGGCATACGACGGGGCCAGCGCCATCGAGAAGGCACGCGCCAGCCTGCCGCACGTGGTGCTCTGCGATGTAGGACTACCAGGCATGAGCGGATACGACGTCGCGAGGGCACTGCGCGCGGCGTTCATCGAGGGCATGCAGCTCTTCGCTGTCAGCGGCTACGCGCAACCGGAGGACGTGAAGCGGGCCATCGAGGCGGGCTTCGATGGGCACGTTGCCAAGCCCTGCAACCCGGAAGAGATCGAGCGCCTGCTCTCGTAGGAGACCCTTCGTTGATCGAGACCGATCCGCCCGGCCGTTGGGGACTTCGACCCAGCACCGGGGCCCGCCCGGAAGTTTTGCCAGTGCCCGCTTGAATTCCTGGAGCGTGAGGGTCCTCAGGTCCCGGCCGTCCAGTGCCTCGGCCCACAGGACGAGATAGGACCGACCGTTCCTGCGGCACCGCTCTGTCCCCCCTTTTTGCTTCAGTGATCGATGAACCGCTGAATGTACTCCGGTTGAATGTGGACCACCCGCGCCGCTCGGCGTTGGTGCGGCGGGTGACGTAGACTCCCGGGCCGCGTTCGAAGAGGGCCAGCTAGGCGAGAGCCTCCTGCTCGTTACCTGATTCGAGGGGTGTGGTATACCGCCGGGCGTGACGCATCCTCTCGATCACGAAGGCGAAGACGATTCGGCCATCCCGGGTCCAGTAGCTCCGTCCGCGTTGCCTCTCGCGGGTGGCTTTTTTGTTCCCGGACCCCTGGTGCTTCGAGAGCGCAGTATGGCCGATTAAGTACCAAAGCCAGTTAATAACTTTTACTGAATCACAAATTGGCAGTATTCGCTGTATAAGTAAGGGCTAGGCCCCGTAGCTCAGCTGGACAGAGCGGCGGTTTCCTAAACCGTAGGCCGTGGGTTCGAGTCCCGCCGGGGCCGCCAGTTAACTACCCGTCTTTCCTCCCGTTTGTCTCGGTGCCGGGTCCCGCCTCCACGGCGCCTCCACGGACTCGCGCATCGAGGGCCGCGATGGCTTGCGCGGGCGCGGCCTTCGTCACGTGCATGTACCGCATCGTCGTCTCGATGGAGACGTGCCCGGCGAGCGCCTGGATGGTACGCGGCGCTTGCCCAGCCATCGCCAGACGCGTGCAGAACGTGTGGCGCAGCTTGTGGCACTTCCCCCGGGTCACCGGCAGGCCGGCGCGCTTCTCGATCCGCTTGATGGCCCCGCGAACCCACTCCTCTGTCACCACTTCGCCGTCGGCCCGGTAGAGCAGCCGGGGGCCGCGCAGGTGGCGCAGCTCCTTCAGCGCGGCCTTCAGCCGCTCGGTCATCGGGACGATTCGTGTCTGTCCGCCCTTTGGCAGGCTGACCACGCCGCGGTAGGAGGCCTGCCGGACGACGATGTTCCCGCGGACGAGGTCGAGGTCCTCCCACTCCAAGGCGATGATCTCGCCTTTGCGGAGGCCGGCGTCCCCGCCGAGCAGCACGACCACCAGCTCGTCCTTTCCGCCGCGCGATGCCGCCTGCACCAGCCGCTCGAGCTCTTCCTCCTCGTAGAACTCGGGCACCCGTGAAGTATCCACCTTGAGCAACCGGATGGAGCAGGGCATCTCGGCGAGCCGATCCCAGGCCACGGCGGCCTTCAGCACCGTTGAGAGGCAGGTGAGGACGTTGTTCACCGTCTTCGGCTTGCGGTCGGTGAGCCGGTCCTTGAGCTTCTGCACTTCCTGGTCGGTGATGGCCGACAGGGGGAGGCCGTACCAGGGCTGAAAGTGATGCCGGTAGATGGACTTGCGGCTGCGCAGCGACGAGAACTTCTCCCGGTTCGCCTTCACGTGGCCCTCCAGGAAGTCGGGCCAGAAGGCTTCCAACGTAGGTCCCTGTTCGCCGTCGCCCCGGAGGGCGCGGCGGATGCCGTCGAGGTCGAGACCCTTCCTCGCCAGGTTCTTCACGTGGTGCTCCCGCTCCTCCGCCCAGGCGCGCGCCTCGGCCTTCGACGAAGAGTCGCGGTACATGACGCGCTGGCGGAACACCGCGCCGCTGGGCAGCTCCACCCGCACGTCGGCCTCCCATTCGCCGGTCGGTACGCCGCGCCGGCGGTACTTCCTCAGTTTCACCATCGCTCAGGTCTCCCTGGGCGACGGGACACGCGACGATCTTTGTAACGTGCGCGCCTGTCGGCGCGACAGCAGGTGGTCGAGCCCGGCCCGGCTGAAGCGCAGGCGTACCCCAAGTCGGGACGCCGGCACCTGGCGACGCTCGACAGCCGCGTAGAGCGCCTTCCTGGTCATGCCCAGATAGCGCGCCGCTTCGTCGACGGTGAGCCACTCCCGCCCCGCTGCCGGCGGGGCGGTCAAGTCCACGGCGGCGCGGCGCAATCGGTCGAGGAGGACGTCGGCGATGAGGCTCACGAGCGCCGGAGCGTAGGCGGGCAGCGCCGGGTCTTCCGCGCTGTGGCCGTCCACTGGGGGTTCTTCAGGACCGAGAAGGGTGCTCGACGACACCCTGTCGAGGTCGTCGCCGGTGACGGGTGACGCGCCTTCCCCCGTCCTTGGACTTCTTCTCCCCTGAAGCTTCACGGGGAGAATTCCCTAAATGGCCTCATCATGCGTCACCCGTCACCTGCGACCTGACCGCGAGCCCTTGCCAGCCCCGCGCGGTCTTGGTGCGTCTCGGACAGATCCCGGCCTGCCGCTCTAGCAGCTGGGCGAACAGCAGCCGTGAAAGGGGTTCCTCACCGCTCCGGGCGCACCAGCGCGTGTACTCGGCGAACACGGCCCCGCTGGCCGCCCAGGCGCGGGGCGCCACCAGGCAGGCCTCATCGACGAAGCGCCGCAGGTGATCCTGCTCGTCGCGATAGGCCTGCGTGGCTCCCGCCACCGACGCCGGACGGAGCAGGGCCCCGAGCTGCTGCCAGGCCAGGCACCCTTGGACGCACCAGGCAAGGATCCCCGGGGCCTCGGCGTGGAGCTTCTCCCCGAGTACCGGGTTCGCGTCCCCGTCCTCCACTTGGGCCTCGAAGGGGACCAGCTGTACTCGCCGCCAGAAGCCGTCTGACGCGTCGCGGACTTCCGGCTTGTAGTTCGCCGCGACGAAGAGCTTGCTCGTCACATCGAAGGTGAACGGGTCGCGGTGCATCCGGCGCGCCTTGAGCCGGCTCTCGCCGGTCAGCGCCTTCAAGAGCCCGTCGCGAAACCGGCGGCCGAGGTCGGGCTCGATGCAAAGCACCATTCGGCTCCCCTGCAAGTCGGCCAGCTCGGTTGGGTGCTGGTCAAGCGCCTTCGCTAGCAGGAGGTCGGGCATGGCACGCGTCGCGTAGTCGCCCAGGATGCGTTCCAAGGCCTCCAGGAAGGTCGTCTTGCCGTTCCTCCCTTGGCCGTGCAGGAAGAACCAGGCCTGCGCGTCGACGCGTCCTGTGAGTGTGTAGCCGCAGATCTGCTTCACCCAGTCCAGGACCTCGGTGTCGCTCCTGAACGCCCAGGTCAGGAAGGCGATCCAGGTGGGGCAGGTGACCGCTGGGTCGAAGGCGACCGGTGCCAGCTTCGTGAGGAGGTCGCCCTGGCGTGCCGCGTACATTTCGCCGGTGCGTAGGTCGACGGTGCCGTTCGCCACGTTGAGCAGCATCGGGTCGCGGTCGAAGTCACGCGTGCACCTGGCGATTTGGGCATTCACGGACGCCAGCTCGAGCATGGCCTTGAGGCGACCGGCGCTTTCGCTCCGGTGAGCGTGGGCGGCGAGCCGGGCCGCCTCATCCCGGCCCGCCCCCGCCGCCTCGGAGTACATGCTGCGCGCGGTGGCGATGGCGGCCGCGACCACGCTCCGACAGGCATCGAGGGCCCAGCGGCGCCCGTCCGAGCGCAGCCAGCGGCCCTGATCGTGGTCGAAGCGGAAGACGGAACCGTGCCGGTGCGCGAACCGCTCCCCATTGCCTGCGTCGGTGAGCTCGAAGCGCCGCCCCGGGGGAACCCCGGCCGCGCGCGCCTGCGCTTCGGCGATCGCAACCGGGTCGCTCGTCCATGCGGCGGTCACCGGCCCACCTCGTCGCTGGCCGGCGCCAGGAGCTCCTCGGGGCGGCAGTCGAGCACCTCGGCGAACCTGCGCGCCATCTGCCGGCTCAGGTAACCGAAGCGCTCAGCGGCTCCCACGGTCGAGAGCGAGCAGCCCGCCCTGACGGCAAGCTGGACCTGGGTCCAGCCCTTGCGCTCGCGTTGCTGGCGAACCAGGCTGGGCTTACGACCGGGAGCAAGGCTGGACATGAACGCGACTCTGTGCGGGAGGTCGCGTGTTCACAATCAGGCAAGGGTGGGACCACGGGAGGGGAGGGCGCGGTGCATCGAGTGGCACGGAGGGGCACGGCGATGCACGGAAGCGCAGAGAGGCGCATGCAGTCCCCCCTCCGCACCCCATCAGTGATCGCGTCCCAGGTGTGTTGACCGAAGGTGACCGTATTGCCCGGCTGTCGGCGGGGTTCACGTGGGCCCCGGCTGTCATGCCCAGCCACGCCCCCGCGTGTTCGCCGGCTCGGACGCTCTTGTGAACGCCAGCATCGGCTTCGCCGATGCGGAAGTATGGACGCCCTTAACGGTCGATGCCGAACGGGGTGGCGCTTCACCAACAGAGTACGACCCCCTTAAGCCGAATCCGTCACAGACCATACGCACCCAGGGTGCCGCCGGATGTGGCCGGTTTCACTGATAGAATTGCAATCTGTCCCGGGTGTGTTGCTAGCGGAGGCTGAACAAGTGCGGCGTAAGTTCGCTAGATGACTCAGGGTGAGTGTAATTTCGCTGTTATCGCGCCCGGGGGGCACCCACCGCATGCAGAGCAGACGCTTTCATGAGGACCGTTGAGTGCGCGCTTACCGCGATCGGTGGTCCCCTTGCGCGCGCGCGACGTCTGTGGTGCTCGAGCCGACTCCGCCCGCCGCGCACCAAATCCGGAAGTCCCGCCGGGCGTGCCAGGCCGTCGGGAAGGAGCCGTAGGTCCGGCGGGCCAGTTCCGCAGCCGAGAGCTGCGGGTCGGCCTCGAGGGCGGCCCACATGTCGGCGCGGTAGGTGGGGCCGATCACCATGCGCCAGCGGTAGGCGCGGTGCGCCCGGGCGAGTTCGGCGGGCTCGAGGACGTCGGCCGGTCGATCGCGCAGCACGTTGGCCGGGACGCGCAGTGCCGACCCGGCGAAGCGCTGGTCCTCGCCGCGCCGTCGGACCTGAAACTCGGTGCCGGTGGTGAGGATGTCGACAGGCTGTACCCCGCTCGGCCAACGCGCAAGGCGCGCGAACCTCCGATCCCTGCTGAGCCAGGTGGCGACCCCGTTCCAGTACGCGCGGACTCGCTCCGAGGCGTGCGCCGCGACGAGATGGACCAGGCGATCGGCCAGGACTCGGGGCGCGTGGACGCCGAGCCAGGTCGTGAGCACGGCGAGGACCCGGACGTCGCCGTGCTCCATCCCCGCCACCGAGGCGAAGAGGAGGGTATCCTCGATGTTGCCGTCGGGCTCGGGCGGCACCGCGAAGGCCATGCCAATTCCGACGAGTTGCCGCGTGAGCGCGTCCTCGTCGGGGATGCGGGCAGGAGTGAGCGCGCGGTTAAACGGCATGGCCCAGCCTCCGCGCGAGGTCGTCGAGCGTGCGGCGCACATGCTCTGGCCAATCGGGGTTCAGGTCCTGCACCTCGAGCCAGGGACGGGCTTCCGCCAGCTCATCTGCGGTCGGGTGTAAGGCGACGCAGTCGGTGAGATCGAGGCCGCGATCGAGTAGTGCGAAGAGCTTTACCTTGATCATGTCAGCGCGGCCGAGCGTATGCATCTCGATGGCGCGACCGTAGAACGCGGGCTGCAGGCGGCCGCGCCAACCGTCGGGAAGCAGCGTCGTAAGCTGCGCCGGCCCGTTGTTGAGCCATCCGGCTGAGAGGCGGGTGCCTGCAGCGCTCTGCTCTGCCGCGAACTCCTGGGCAGCTTTCAGGACCTCCGGCGCGAGCGTGGGTTCGAGGATGTCGCAGTCGCGGGTCTCGCGCGTCACAACGCCGACGAGGTTCAGGGCCGTACCGCCGACCACGATGGCATCCAGGCGCAGCACACGGGCGGCGAGGAAGCGGTCGAAAGCCTGAAGGGTCCCACGCGGGTACATGGTCGGTATAAGCTTAAACTATACTGCGCGCGTGCGCCACGGGCCGCGCTGGCGCGCGTGCGGGGGCGCGCCCCCGCGCCCCGCCGAGTCGCATCGAGCGCAGACGCGCGACCGAGATTCGTTTCGCGCTGGCGCACCGGCAAGCCTTCGACAGCCGACGTCTGCGCTCGCTGCGACTTTCACATTCTCACGTCAGATCGAGACGCGTTGCCCCCAGGAGGCGCAGTGGGGACGAGGTAAGCTCGAGGTTCTCGACGCGCAGATCGCGCTACCTCCTGCGCGCGGCACCCCGTGTCGTACCCGCTTGATCGTCTCCGCTAGGTGTCGGAGGGAGCCAGCAAAGGCCCCCCGCAAGAGGCGGCCCACGGAGCGCTCGCTGCCGAGCGTGGCCACCGCTCCCCTCCCCGTCGCTGCTGTTACCGTCGGCTCCGATCGCTCGCGTGGCTCCGAAGGTCGCCTGGAGCAGCGGTGGCCGGGGACAGGGCTGACGAGTAGGCTAGTGCCTGTCGGGAAATTCCGCCCTGGCGCAAGGTCCATGTCCATCTCCCGACCTTCTCCCAACTACCAGACAGGCGGCGGCTCATTGCAGGTCTGGGTCCGGATGTTCCCCGGCCTCGACTCAAGCGACCTCAGCCGACGGCCACCAGCTCCCTCCGCTTGGCCAGGCCGCGCACGAGCTTGTTCACGTTGAAGCCGAGGACGGCCAGTTGGCCATAAGTACCCATCATCCTGGCCGAGCGCGCCCTCGGCCTGTTGAACCCATACCTCCTGCTCTTCACCGTCCCGATTCCAG
>Ga0335078_10007225_pt1 | contig 16468 bp, 12 predicted proteins | sample Lox_Sample_32_FD_206711 | JGI IMG/M metagenome (GOLD analysis project Ga0335078, IMG submission 206711) | Soil microbial communities from Loxahatchee National Wildlife Refuge, Florida, United States - Lox_Sample_3.2 | ecosystem: Environmental > Terrestrial > Soil > Wetlands | place: USA...
GCACAGAGGCTACGAGAACTGCTGCGGAGAATCTTCCTAAGCCTGCTTCTGGCCGCCCTGGGGATCGCGCTCCTGGTCTATGGCGTCGATCTTGCTGTGTTCCGCATCCGCGTCGCAGGGAATCGAAATCCGTACGGATCGGTTGTGGTGAGCCACTCCTACGCGATCCTGCAAAAGAACGGCAAGACCACCTACATTTTTGACCCGCCGCAACCGGAAATTTGCGTCAACGCTATGTTTCCCCATGGTGGAATGCAGCCGTGCTGGTACCTGAGCCGCCATCCGGAACAAAGAACGAATATCTGAGGCACGAATCGTCTGGGGGAAGGCTTCAATGTGACCTCCCGTCCGGAGAACGGCGTCATCCCGAACGCCCGCGCTTTTACCAGCGGGCGGAGGGATCTCGCGCGAAACCGCCTCTGCCCCGCACCTAGGAACCCCTCTCCAATCGATAACATCGTCTAAAATGTTCGCCACAATACTTTCCCAAGGGGAAATCATGAGCATTTGCTGGGCGCAAGCCCGATTTTGTGTCCTTGTCCTGTTTGCCCTAAGCTGCGCCGCTCTCGCTGCGGCGTCTGACCCCCGTCTCGAAAATGCCTACCGCTTCCAGCAGGGCGGCTGGACCTACGTCCACCTCGAGGGCTCGCCCGCTGACATCGGCTACCAGCACGGCTATCTACTCGCCCCCGAGATCGCCGACGCCTTCGCAGCCATCAAGCTTTTCGACACCCACCAGAGTCAACGTGACTGGGAGTTCTTCCGTACCACGGCTCAGCAGATGCTCTGGCCGCACATCGACGCCGAGTATCAACAGGAATTGCAGGGCATTGCCGACGGCGTCAAGGCGCACGGCGTCGATCTCGATGTGTGGGACATCGTCGCGCTCAACGCCTTCGAAGAAGTCCCTGACTACTATCTCCCATGGCTGGCCAAGCAGCAGAAGTCAGCCGCTAATCCGAACCTGAAAGCCCCCGGCAACTGCAGCGCGTTCATCGCCACCGGCAGCATGACCAAAGATCACCAGATCGTGATCGCTCACAACAACTGGACCAGCTATCTTGCGGGCGAGCGCTGGGTCATCGTCTTCGACATCCAACCAGAACACGGCAACCGCATTCTGATGGACGGTTTTCCGGGCGTGATCGTCAGCGACGACGATTTCGGCGTGAACTCCGCCGGCATCATGATCACCGAAACGACCATCACGCAATTCGAAGGCTGGGACCCTAACGGCAAACCCGAGTTCATGCGCGCCCGCAAGGCGCTGCAATATGCCAACAGTATTGACGATTACGTCCGCATCATTAAAGAAGGAAACAACGGCGGCTACGCCAACGACTGGCTCATCGGCGACCGCAAGACCGGAGAGATCGCCTATCTCGAACTCGGTCTAAAGAACACTCCGTTATGGCGCACCAAGGATGGATATTTCGTCAGCTCGAACTTCGCCCGCGATCTCAAGCTGATCAAAGAGGAGACTGACGGGTTCAACCCCGAGGATGCCTCGTCTTCCATGAACGCTCGCCACATCCGCTGGGAACAGTTGATGAACCAGGCAAAAGGGCAGATCGATGTAGCTATGGCCGAGCAGTTTCTCTCGGATCACGTTGACACTTTCGCGGCCATGTCCGACAAACAAATGCAGAACGAACGCGCCCTCTGCGGCCACGTCGACAGTTCTCCCCGCGGAGTGAAGGAGTGGGAATGGAATCCCTACAACCCCGGAGGAGCCGTGCAAGGCAAAGCCACCGACAGTGACATGGCTGCCAAAATGAGCTTTGTCGCCCGAGCCGGTCATCCGTGCGGAGAAGACTTCCTCGCCGAGCGGTTTCTGGAGAAACATCCGGAGTATTCCTGGCAGAAGCCGCTGCTGCACGACATGAAGGCAGGGCCTTGGACCGTGTTCACCGCGGGTCAAAAGACAAAATGACTCCCTCTACCAAGATCGTCGTCTACGAGAAACCGACCTGAAGCAAGTGCCGCGAGGTCAAGCGGGTCTTGACTGAAAAGGGCGTCGAGTTTGAGACCATCAACTACATCGAGAAGCCGCTTTCGGCATCGGGGCTAAAACAGCTTTTGCAGCAAGCCGGCCTCAAGCCGCACGAGGTCGTACGCACGAAAGAAGACGCCTATCGCGAGTACATCGCCGGCAAGAACTTGAGCGACGAACAATTGCTCGCAGTCATGGCCAAGCATCCGGAGCTGATCCAACGTCCCATCGTCGTCCGCGGCAACAAAGCCGTGCTCGCGCGGGAAATCGAGAAGCTAGGAGAACTGGGAATCAAGTAGACCAGCCCACACAGACCATCCCTCCATTTCCCCAATCCGTTCCATAAACAATTTTGATTGGACTCCACCACTGCCCCGCACCTACCCTCCTAACGTGCAGCCCAGCCGTACCCGAACCCGCGGACTCGCGCACCGGATCAACCCTCCGGACGCGCCGCTCACGCTGTTTCGTCCGCCTTTTCGAAATTACCAATTCGACTCGGCCTACGATGAGATGTTCTCGGCTCCGGGTACGCCGCGGCCGCACTACAAAGCCCTGTTCCAGAACCTGCTCGAACTGCCTCCCGAGGAATTGCGCAAGAGCCAGCAGGCCGCGGACCTCTCGTTTCTGCATCAGGGAATAACCTTCACCGTTTACGGCAGCGACGAAGGCACCGAGCGCGTCTTTCCGAACGATCTGCTGCCGCGCATCATCCCTTATGCCGAATGGCACCGGATCGAGCAGGGTCTCACGCAGCGCATCGCTGCCCTGAATCTTTTCCTTGAAGACATCTACCACCACGGTCGAATCCTCACCGACGGCGTTGTTCCTCGTGAGCTGGTTTACAGTTGCAAGCATTTCCGCCGCGAGATGCGAGGCCTGTCGGTTCCGCGCGGCATCTATGTCAGCATCTGCGGCACCGATCTGGTTCGCCTGCCCGACGGTAGCTTCGCCGTGCTCGAAGACAATCTGCGCGTGCCCAGCGGCGTTTCCTACATGCTGGCGAACCGCAAGGTGCTGAAGCGCGTGTTTCCTACTCTCTTCCGCGACTACGGCGTCTCGCCCATCGATCACTACGCGCAGGCGCTGCTCGCGACACTGCGGGCGTTAGCTCCCCCGCATTCGACATCGCGGCACGAGCCCAAAGTAGTTCTGATGACACCCGGAGTTTTCAACTCCGCCTACTTCGAGCACACCTTCCTCGCGCAGCAGATGGGCATCGAACTGGTCGAAGGCCGCGACCTGCTGGTGCACAACAATATCGTTTACATGCGCACGACCGCCGGCCTCGAGCGCGTCGATGTCATCTACCGCCGCGTCGACGACGACTTTCTCGACCCTCTCTGCTTCCGCCAGGACTCGAGCCTCGGCGTGCCCGGCCTCTTCAATGCTTATCGCGCAGGAAACGTGATTCTGGCCAACGCGATCGGCACGGGCGTTGCCGACGACAAGGCTCTCTACGCCTACGTTCCGGCCATCATTCGCTACTATCTCGGCGAAGATCCGATCCTAGCGAATGTGCAGACCTATCTGCTCGGCGATCCATCGCAACGAGCGTATGTGCTCGATCGTCTCGACGAACTGGTCGTGAAAGCCGTCGGTGAATCCGGCGGATACGGAATGCTGATCGGCCCGCACAGCACCGAAGAAGAAAGGGAAGAGTTTCGCCGCCGAATCCAAGCCGAGCCGCGCAACTACATCGCCCAACCGACGTTGAGCTTGTCGCGCGCGCCGTGCTTCCTCGACGGCGAAGTGCAAGCCAGGCATGTCGATCTGCGTCCCTACATTCTGTACGGCGAAAACGTCACGCTAGTGCCGGGCGGCCTGACTAGAGTCGCTCTCCGCCGCGGATCGCTGGTAGTGAATTCGTCGCAAGGCGGCGGAAGCAAAGATACGTGGGTGTTGAGAAGCTAAGGAGCAGGGAATAGGGGTTAGGGACTAGGGATTAGAAATAAAATCCGCGAGTGGATCAATTGTTCGAGCCCTAGCCCCTAATCCCTAGCCCCTGCAGTCCGGAGGTGCACCGCCATGCTTTCCCGAGTCGCGGACAGCTTGTACTGGATGAGCCGCTATCTCGAACGTGCCGAGCACACGGCCCGTCTGATCGATGTCGACTTACAGTTGCGCCTCGATCAGTCGCCCGAAGCCGGCGCCGGACGCTGGCTGCGTCTGCTCGAAGCCTGCCAGGCGGCCCGCCCCGAAGATGGCAAGGTCGACGCCCAGTCTCTGACGCACATCCTCACCCTCGAGCGCACGAATCCGTCGTCGATTTTGTCCTGTGTCGCGGCGGCGCGCGAAAATCTCAGGCAAGTGCGCGAACAGTGCAGCTCCGAAATGTGGGAACAGCTCAATCGGCTCTATCTTCAAGTCAACAGCACGACGGCGAGCGAAGCGTGGCTCCTGCACTCGCACGTGTTCTTTCGCGCGGTGCAGGATGGCGCGCACCTGTTTCAGGGCGTGACCGACTCGACCATGTCTCACGGCGAAGGCTGGCAGTACATCCAGCTCGGACGCTTCGTCGAACGCACCGACTCATTGGCCCGCCTCATCGGCACGCATTTCGGAAAGTGGATGCACCCGCTAGATCAAGCCGTGGAAAGCGAAGAGTATCTGGAGTGGGTCGGCCTGCTGAAATCGTGTGCGGCGTTTGAAGCGTATTGCAAGACCTATACGGCGGAGTTGCGTCCGCTGCGGGTGGCCGAGTTTCTGCTGCTGAATCCGGAATTCCCGCATTCCGTGCGATTTTCCGTCGACATGATTCACGCCGCGCTGGCTGCTATCGGCGAGATGACCGAGCGCAAGGCTGAGCAACCCGTCCGCCTCGCTGGACGCCTGCAGGCAACGCTTAATTTCAGCCAGATCGAAGAAATCATGGCATCAGGCGCGAGTGCCTATGTCGACAGCGTGCGTTGGCAGTGCGCCCAGGCGCATACCGCGATCCATCAGGTGTATTTCGACTATTCGGTGGAGTCGGCGCTGGCCTAGGAAGGATTCAGTCATTTAGCGATTGAGCCATTGAGCGATTGGAAATGATGAGTAAGCGGGTTTTATTTATTCGCTCAATCGCTAAATCACTCAATCACCCAATAACATGATCTACTCCGTCCGCCACACCACAACCTTCCGCTACGAGCCCGCGATCCGCGAGAGCGTCATGGAAGTCCGCCTGCAACCGCGCAGCGACGGCGATCAGCGCTGTCTCAGCTTCACGCTCGACGTCGACCCGGCGGCAAACATCACGCAATACCGCGATTTCATCGGAAATACCGTCCATCACTTCGACATCGCTGCCAGTCATTCGCACGTGAAAGTCACGGCGCAGTCGGCGGTGGAAGTGCAAACTTCCCTCGGCCCGCGCGCCTCTGATAGCGGAGACTGGTCCGATCTCGACGCCCAGGTGGCCGGTGGCGATTTCTGGGAGATGCTCCTCCCCAGCCACTTCGTCCACGAAAGCCCGCTACTCGACGACCTGGCCAAAAAGTTGGGATGCGAACGCCGGGACAATCCCCTGGCCCAGCTCTCCAAATTGAACACATCGATCTACGAACTCTTCGCTTACGTACCCAATAGCACCAACGTCGATTCCCCCATCGAAGATGCGCTCGAATCGCGCCAGGGCGTCTGCCAGGACTTCGCCCACATCATGATCGCGCTCGTGCGCCGCTTGAAGGTTCCGTGTCGTTACGTTAGCGGATACATGTTCCACCGCGATAAAACGGAGGGCGGTGCGCCGGAAAACGACCGTTCGCTCGAAGGTGCGTCTCACGCCTGGTGCGAGGCGCTTGTGCCGCGTCTGGGATGGGTCGCGTTCGATCCAACCAATAATCTTGTCGGAGGCGATCGCCACATCCGCGTCGCCATCGGCCGCGACTATGCCGACGTTCCTCCGACGCGGGGCGTCTACAAAGGCGAAGCGCAAAGTGAACTGAGTGTGAGCGTGACCGTTAGTCCTGCCGACAGCGCAGCTTCCGAGCCGGTGACACCACCATTCGTGGTGCGCTCAAGGCCAGCCCTAGCCAAAAGGCCCACCACGACGCGCAGCGACCAAGAGCAACAACAGCAGCAGTAGCAGCAGAAAGTAAGGGAATGGGATGCCCCATGTCTCGCCGATTTTGCGAGACATGGGAATATCGGAAGCGGAAAGAGTCGGAATTCCGCAAGCAGTAAGCGCTACTGGCTCACGGTACAACTACAATCCGCCGGCACAACATGCGCCAGCAGAAAATCCGCCACGCGCTTGTACTCGTCAATCTGATTTTCCACCCGCGCGAAGCCGTGTCCTTCGTTTTCGTAAATCTTGTAGTCCACCGTGCCTCCGCGTTTCTTAATCGCGTCCACGACCTGCATCGTTTCCGACTTCGGACACCGCGGATCGTTCCCTCCGGCCATCAGCAGTAAAGGAGCCTTGATCTGATCAATGAAGTTAATCGGCGAACGATCTTCAAACAGCGCTTTATTCTTGACGGGATCACCCATCGTCGCTAGGTCGCCCTGCCGCAACTCGGGGTCTTCATTTTCCATCTCGGTGAACCAATTCACGAACGGCACAATCGCAATGCCTGCAGCCCAAATGTCGGGCGCTTTGGTCACGGCCATCATCGTCATGTAGCCACCGTAGCTTCCGCCCATCACCGCGATTTTTTTCGGATCGAGGTGCCCGGTCTGCTTGATGAAATCTACTCCGGCGAGAATGTCCTGCAAATCCCCGCCGCCCATATCGAAGAGATTTGCCTGCTGAAATTCCTTGCCATATCCGGTCGAGCCGCGATAATTCGGCGCGAGCACCATGTATCCCTGATTCGCGGCAAATTGGATGAAGCGGTTGAACACATTCATGGTCTGCCCGGTTGGCCCGCCGTGAATGTAGACGATCGCCGCATTCTGCCCGTTGCGAGCCATGTTGTAGGGGACGTAGAGGAAGGCCGAAATCGTCCACCTGCCATCGCGGCTGGGATAATGCACGAGATACGGCTCAACCAAGTCCTCCGAGCGCATGCCGCCCAAAAGTGAATGCGTGATTTGCTGCGACTTCCCGGAAGCAACCTGATACACCCAGAGATCGCCGGGAGACGTCGGTCCATTGTGGTTGTAGAGCAGGCGCGATCCGTCGGCGCTGAAGGCGGAACGCCCGCCAACTGGCTCGTTCACACCCTTAGCGATCGGAAGAGAGGCCGATTTTCCCGTTGGCAGATCGTAGAGATAGATTTCCTGGTTGCCGTCGACATTGGCAGTGAAGGTGATGTGCTTGCCATCAGGAGAAAACTCGCCCCCGCTGATTTCCCACTTGTCTTTGGTGAGCCATCGTATCTTCCCCGGGACCAGATACCTCTTCGCTGCTCCTTTCATGCCGACATCAAGCAACCCGACGTTCTCGTATCCAGTGCTTGCGTTCGATGTGAGCAACACGGTTTCCGCATCGTCAACACCTGCGGATCCGAAATCGTTCGCGAAATAGAGATGCTCTCCCTCGTGCGGCGTCAGCAGTGTGCTTTTTCCGGTTACGACATCGGCAATGAAGACGTTCGAGTCCGTCTCCTTCGCCTGCGCCTGCGTATAGACGATATACTTCCCATCCTTCGACCAGATCGGCGAGAAATTGCTCTTATCCTGCGGAGTCCCCGTGGTGATGTGCTTCACCTCGCGCATTATCATGTCGTAGACATCGATCTCAGCGGCGGCCGAGGTTTTCGGCGTCACTTCATACGCGAGATAACGCCCATCCGGCGACCATGTCGGATTCGATTCCGCAATCTCGCGCGTCTGCGTCAGGTTCACGACCTTTCCCGTCTTCGGCGAGACCAGAAAAATGTCCCACTGCTCGTCGCCATCGTAATCCGACTGATACGCGATCCATTTGCCATCCGGCGACCAGGCCGGACTCGTCTGCCGCTGATCGCTCACCGTGAGCTGAGTAGGGAAGCCGCCGTCCGAAGGAACGATCCACAGATTGTTCCTCCCGCTCATGTTCGAGATGAACGCGATGCTTTTTCCATCGGGCGACCAGGTTGCCGGCCCGATGTTTCGCGTCATGTAGAGCCTCTCGACCGTCAGCGTGCGCGGCTCGATCTGTGCATTCGGTTTCGACGAGATCTGCTTGGGATCAGTGATCACCTTTGGCGCGGGCAGTGTCTGCCCAGCCAGATTGGCGGCAGTAGTGATTGCGAATGTTCCGAGAGCGAGTAATGTAGGAAGGCGCATGGCGTGGAATCGCAAAGTGATGTAGAAGAGAAAGTCTAGCAGTTCCGGATGGTGGTGACTCCAGTTTGAATTCCGAGTCTCAAAGGCGTCATCCCGAAGGACCCGCGCTTTCACCAGCGGGCCGAGGGATCTCCCGTGGCACACAGCATGCTAGCGGGAGATCCCTTCGCCATGCGGCTCAGGGCAGGCTCTTCGCTCCGCCTGAAAAACGGCTGCGCTCAGGATGACGCCGTAACGACAACAACGATACGATCACAACTCTATGGATTCCCGCTCTGTGGATCGCCGATCCTTTCTACCACTTCTTGCGGGCGCGCTCGTACTGACCTTCACTGGCCTTACGGCACCCGCCACACCTCAAGGCATCCACACCTTCGGCATCTCCGGCGATCATTTTGTGCTCGACGGCAAGCCCTTCCAGATCATCTCCGGCGAAATGCACTACGCCCGCATCCCCCGCGAATACTGGCGCGATCGCCTGCAGAAGGCGCGAGCCATGGGGCTGAACACCATCTCGACGTATGTTTTCTGGAACGCCCACGAGCCCAAGCCCGGCGTCTACGACTTCAGCGGCATGCTCGACGCAGCCGCGTTTATCCGGATGGCGCAGGAAGAAGGACTCTACGTCATCCTCCGCCCCGGTCCATACTCGTGCGCTGAGTGGGACCTCGGCGGCTTTCCGGCATGGCTGCTGGCCGATCCAAACATCGTTCTGCGCAGCACCGACCCCAAGTTTCTAGATCCAGCCCAACGCTGGCTCAAGCGTCTGGGCCAGGAACTGGCACCACTGCAACTCGCGCGCGGCGGACCGATTCTCGCCGTGCAGGTCGAGAACGAATACGGCTCATTCGGCACAGACCAGAGTTACGTCGAGTGGGTTCGCGATACGTTGCGCAATGCCGGCTTCACCGATTCACTCCTGTTTACCGCTGACGGTGGCGACGAACTTCCTCACGGCACATTGCCCGATCTTCCCGCTGCTGTGAATTTCGGCACCGGCGACGCCAAAACCGAAATCCCCAAGCTGCGGAAATTCCGTCCCGGTGCTCCCGTCCTGAACGCGGAATATTGGACCGGATGGTTCGATCACTGGGGCGAGCATCATCACACCACCGACGCCAATCAGCAGGCGCAGGAAATCGACTGGATGCTCAGCCAGGGATACTCCATCAATATGTACATGTTTCACGGAGGCACCAGCTTCGGTTTCATGAGCGGGGCCAACTGGGAGAACAAAACCTACGAGCCCGACGTCACCAGCTACGACTACGATTCGCCGGTAAGCGAATCGGGCGCGCTGACGAAAAAGTTCTTCGCATTCCGTGATGTGATCGCGAAACACCGCCCGGGAGTGACCCTGCCCGATCCGCCCGCGCCTTCGCCCGTGATTGAGATTCCAGAGTTTGAATTGATAGAAGGCGCCTCTTTGTCGGCTGAACTGCCCGCGCCTGTCCGCGTTGAAACGCCCCGCACCATGGAATCCTTCGACCAGTCCTACGGATACATTTTGTACCGCACGACCCTGAAACAGGCAGGGAGCGGCGATCTCATCCTGCCGGAGTTGCGCAGTTACGCGTGTGTTTTTGTAGATAACAAACTCGCCGGCGTGGTCGACCGCCGCAAGCATCAGGATCGTGTGCGCATCGAGGCCAGTGCTGGGGCGACGCTCGACATTCTGGTCGAGGGCACAGGCCGCATCAACTTCAGCACGGAGCTCCGCTATGAACGCCAGGGGATCAACGGCCCTGTTACGCTGGCGGGCAGGGAATTGACCGGCTGGCAAGTCTTCCCCTTGCCCATGCACGATCTTTCAAATCTCCGATTCTACGAATTGCGGAACATGAAAGGCCTCTCCATCGACCCAGCTTTCCATCGCGGCCACTTCGATCTTCGTGAGACCGGCGACACCTTTCTGGACACCCGCGGATGGGGCAAAGGCGCCGTCTGGATCAACGGCCATGCACTTGGCCGCTTTTGGAGCGTCGGCCCACAACAGACTCTTTATGTGCCCGCACCGTGGCTGAAGAAGGGAAGGAACGAAGTCGTCGTGTTCACCTTAGGCGGAAAGACCTTGCGCCTCCGCGGCCTGCGGCAACCCATCTTGGACGAACTGGGCAGCGACTAGCCGAAAATCTTCGCTCGGAGCTTCGTTCGGAAGAACATTCGATGAAAATGGGGTGCCCCGCTTCTCCGCGATTTTGGGGAGAATTCCGCCGCGCAACGCTAGGTCAGCGACTTGGATCCCGTTCCTAGGGCAGGTCAAGATCGAGGGAGTAAATCTCTTCCTTACTGCGGTCTCGAACCATGAGCGGAGAGCCATCGGGCAGAACGCCCGTCCAGGGGCCAAATGGACCGAAATAGCGACGGATATCGTTCAGCTTGACCACGGTATCGAGGTGCAAGTCCGACAGTCGGAGGCGATAGAAGGCAGGATCTGGGACTTCCAACGTGTCAAATAGGATCGCCTTGCCGCCATCCACGAATTCCATATAGCCGATGAAACCACCATCTTTGAGGATGGTGGTCCACTTCCGAGTGGCAAATTCATAAAGCAGCAGATCGTTGTAGTCAGCGTGGGAGGCAAGAAGAAACCGTCCATCGGGAGACCAGCGCGGACAGCAGATGCCTTCTGTGCCAGCTAAAGGCGTACTCCGCCGAGACGCGAGATCGAGCAGTTGAATCGATACGGTTTGCTTGCCGCCGACGACTGTGGTCTGACCGTAGGCGATGGTCGAACCGTTCGGCGACCACGCGGCGTCCAAATCCGAGACGGCTCCATTCGTGATCTGCTCGGCCGGACCTCCAGCCGCTGAGATGAGGAACAGACTCCAGGGCCGGCCCGGGCGAGTTGCCGAAAAGACAATCTGCTTTCCATCCGGGGACCAGTGTGGCAGCGATGCGCTGAGAGAGGGCCCGGTGAGTTGAGTGGCCTCGGACCCGTCCGTTTTCGAGCGCCAAAGAGTGAGTTCGGGATAGCGCACGTAGGTGAGAAGTTGACCGTTCGGCGAGCCCTCCACATCTCCTGCGGAAAGTCCAGAAAGAAACGGTACAAACTGTCGGGTGCGAGAGTCGAACCGAACGAGTTCTGCGAGTGGTTCGGCGGCGGTGACGAATAGCTTCTTTCCGTCATCACTGGGCGGCCCCACATAGAAGTTAAGGGGAATTGTAGTAAGCGGAACGGGCGCAGGGGACTTGGTCCAGAAAGCGTGACGTTCCGGCAAAGCCCATATCCGGTGCTCGCCGTTGTGAAATGTCGAAAAAAAATAGTAGCGCCCGTCGTGCGACCATTCGCCGCAACAGCGGTCGAAGGAATCCCCCAAGCCCGTCACAACTTCATGAAGGCCTGTGCCATCGGCGTGAGCCTCCCAGATGCTCTCCTGAGTAGCCTGGGCTGCACTGATTGTGGCGAGCGAAAAACGCAAGCGCGTGCCATCCGGAGAGTAACGCATGTGGAACACCTGGCCTGCTGTGGAAAGCAATTTGTGTTGATTCGACCCATCTGCTTCTGCCAGAAAGATATCGCCACCCTTGGTGCAAACAAGCTTGCCGCCGGGCGCCCATATGGCATCGTCGCATTCGACTCCATTGAGGTTTTGCAAAGAGCCGGAAGCCAAATCCATAACAGTCAGGCGATAGGGCCGCTTCATCCCGTCAATCGGAGATATCACCAGAAGCTTCGACCCATCCGAAGAAACGCCCCCCAAATACAATCCGGGATAAGACGACGCCAGCAATGTTGGTGTGCCCCCAACGGTTGGAACCTGCGCCAGCGTTATGCGGTCCGAGGTTTGTTCATTGAAGTAGATTTTGTCCCCGCGCAAAAAAAGATTCCCCTTGGCGACCCCGTCGAAAGTGAGCTGAGTTGAGTCCACTACCCGCGGCATGGGTGTAGGCGAGCGCAGCGCGACCGTGAATCCCCCGGTCGTTGCGGCCAGAACCAAGCCTCCAAAAAGGAACCCCCATCGCAGCCGGCCGCGAGATGGCGTAGCGCCAGGCCTCCCCGGGATGGGGAAGAGTCCATTGTGAATGACTTGAACTGGCGCCAGGAAACGATAGCCGCGGCGGGGAACGGTCTCGATGAAAACGGGCGTGTCGGCCGAATCGCCCAGAACCTCACGCAGCCGCTTGATGGCCGTATTCAGACTGGTATCGAAATCGACAAACGTATCCGCCGGCCAAAGCGCCGCATGCAAATCCTCACGCGAAACAATCGTTCCCGCGCTTTCGAGCAATGTTCGCAGAACCAGAAACGGCTGGTCCTGGAGCCGTACCTTGGTGCCGTTTCGTCGCAGCTCTCCCGAACGAGCGTTGAGCTCGAACGTACCGAAAAGGTAGCGCTTGTCCAGGGTCGGTCGCACGGGTTGCGGATTCCCTGACATAGATGCTTCTTATACCCGAAATAGACGAATCAAGGAGAGGAATGTTGTGGCCAACGAATGTCAGAACGGGCTGTAACAGCAAGCATGCACGCGACTTGGCAAGTCAGAGAGGTTCCAGACGGAGGTCAGCGGGAAACTATGGAGCTGCCCGCCTAGCCACGCCACCCTCGACCCCACTGCTACCGCAGTTGGGGCTGGTGCGTCGTGAGACGTCGAAGCGTTGTGATGTTCTTGATTGCGGCGTCACTGTTTGGCGTCGCGAGCCAGTCGGGGGGAGCACTGACCGACAATGAGATGTCCGTCGAGATCTATCGCGGCTACCTGGTCGTTGCGCCCGGCAGCGTCAATGGCCTCGGCAGCCTCCGATTCCTGCTGGATACGGGTGCTATGAATTCCGCAATCGACCGAACGGTAGCAGAGAAGCTGAGACTTCATGGCGCAGCCGCAAGCGTAATCAGCTTTGACAAAGCTTTGGCCTGTGAATGGACTGAAGTGCAGGAAATGACTCTCGGACCAGAGCGCATCTTGAATCAACACCTGATGATCGAAGACCTTGGATATTTGCGCTCGGCTGGGGTGCAAGTAGATGGTTTGATTGGCCTCGACCTATTGCGGCGGCAAAGCTTTGTCTTGGACTACGCGAGAAAGCGCGTTACGTTCGGTAAGCCCGCCAGCCCGGGGATGCGCAGCGTTCCCATGCGCACAAATGAGAGATCAATCAGCGTGGAGGTGTACCTTAACCGTCGCCCAGTCCGAATGGTTGCGGATACGGGAGTGCGCAACGTGGTCCTTTATCAGGATGCCCTGTGGGACACGTTCACTGACTACCATGTGGAACGACGAGCAAGGGGCGTTAGCGTCGGAGGAGCAGTGGAGAATGACGTAGCCGTAGTGGCCGGGCTCTCGATCGGTGGTCACGAACTGGATCGGGAAGTATGGGTGGTGAACGCTCCGGCAACGGCGAGGCTCACGGGCGCTTCGGGTTACTTCGGTCTCGCATCGCTCGACGCGAAGCAAGTCGCTTTTGATTTTGAGACAAATCAACTGCTATGGAGCAAATAGGAGGGACATTTTTGAGGTAGAGCGGCGCGCAACTATCCCACCGCCGCTTTATGCATCTCGACCGTGCTCCAGGTCTTGTCGCCCGCATGACAGATGTTCTCCAGGGCACACTCCGCGCACTTCGGCTTGCGCGCGATGCACAGCTTGCGTCCGTGCCAGATGATCTGGTGCGAAAACAAAATCCAGCGATCACGCGGCAGGATCTTCATCAGATCCTGTTCGATCTTCTGCGGATCGCTTTCTTTCGTCAGCTCCAGCCGCCGCGAGATGCGGTGTACATGCGTGTCGACCACCACGCCTTCGGCCTTCTTGAACCACGAGCCCAGCACGACATTCGCGGTTTTGCGCGCCACCCCCGGCAGCGTCAGCAACTTGTCGATATCATCCGGAACCTGTCCGCCGAAATCAGCAACGATCTTCTTCGCCGCGCCCACCACCGATTTCGACTTGTTGCGAAAAAATCCAGTCGAACGAACATCCGGCTCAAGCTGTTCAGGCGTCAACGCGGCGAAAGCCTCGACTGTCGGATACTTGCGAAACAGCTCCGGCGTCACGCGATTCACGTTCACATCAGTCGATTGCGCTGACAGAATGGTCGCGACCAGCAGTTCCCATGCACTCGCGTGGGTCAGGGCGCAGGTCGCATCAGGATAGAGTTCGTTCAGCCGCCTCAGAATCTCCGCCACCCGCTCCGGAGCGATGGGGTTATAGCCCGTGATCTTGGCTGACTTCGCCGGCTTTAGGTTCTTTGCGACGGGCACTTTGCTCTTCGCCGGAGACGCTTTCACGGGCCGCGCACCTGCTCCAGAAACGCGCACCGTCTTTGCCCGATCCTGCCGCCCTGCCCGCGATGGTTGACGAGGCACAACTCCGCGCGCCATTGATTTCCTCTCTATTGCGTAATGATGGCGCTCATCATAGCAACGGAGCCTCTGTGATTGCCAATGCAGCAGCACGCACCGACCAATAACACAGGCGTCGTCCCAAACAGCAGCCCTTTCAGCTGCTGGAAGGATCTCGCGCGGAGCCCTCCGGGCGCCGCCCAGACACACGCCCGAATCTTGTCTTTGGTCGGAAGGTCCCTTCTCACAACGCCGCTGTGTTCCCAAGCTGAACGGTGCCATGCTCTTCTGTAACCTCCCGAGGAATTGACGCCCTCCTTCTCCCTCGGTACTCTGGAACCACTCCACCAAAGGAAGAACAACCGTGGCCGTCAATTCCATCCAACTCGGGCAAGTGTGGCGCAGCGACGCTGACGGGCAGGACTATCTCGTCACCAAGGTTTACAGCGAAGTCTTCACGCAATATGCCATCCTCCGCCCCGCCGGAATCACCGCCCCCGACGCTCCCACCGTGCGTGTGAAAGTCTCCAAGTCGCCGCAAGGCGCCACGCTCCCGGGATATGCCTTCACGCAGGAAGGATCTTTCTAGGGATCAGGGGCGAGGGATCAGCCTTTCCGGCAACATTCATACAGTTGTGAACGATTTCCGCTACACTGAACGAGATACTACGAGAGGCTTTATATATCGGAAGCAGACGCGCTCGAGAGGTTTCGCTAGTCCCTGACCGCTAGCCCCTAGTCCCTGATCCCCAAATGACTGAAAGAATCCTCGCAGTCCTGTTCTTATTCATCAGCAAGATCATCGCCGTCACCGGCTATGCTGGAATCGCCATTCTGATGGCGATCGAGTCGGCCTGCATTCCACTGCCGTCGGAACTGATCATGCCGTTCGGCGGATACCTCGTCTTCCAGGGAACGTTCAAACTTCTGTGGGTCGCGACCGCTGGCGCCATCGGCTGCAACCTCGGCTCGCTGGTCGCTTACGAAATCGGATGCTACGGCGGCCGCCCGCTCGTCATCCGCTATGGCCGCTGGATTCTGATGGGTCACCGCGAACTCGACTGGGCCGACCGCTTCTTCGCGCGCTGGGGATATCTCGCCGTCTTCATCGCCCGCCTCCTGCCTGTGATCCGCACGTTCATCGCGCTCCCCGCCGGAGTTGCGCGCATGCCGCGTGGACGCTTCCACATCTATACCTTCCTCGGATCGTGGCCGTGGTGCTTCGCGCTCGCGTGGTTCGGCATGAAACTCGGCGAGAACTGGCGCGAGCTCGGCAAATACTTCCACAAATTCGACGCAGTGATCGGAGTCGTCCTCATTGCCGGACTGGCGTGGTTCATCTGGAGTCACTGGCAGAATCGCTTCCGAACGGCAGAGAATTAAGACGCAACTGTCGGAGGAACGGTGCCCGTAAGAAACCATTCGGTACCCGGGGTCGGTGAAGTCAAACTGAAATCGAATCGCGCCAGAAGTAAGCTTGCGGATCAAGTCGACACGAGTCGATGCAGCTCCAGATTCGTCGTATTGCAAATAATCTTCCGCGTAAATGCGCTGCAGCTCTGCCTCATTGGCAGATATCAGCGCGCGGTCGCCATCTTCGAAGAGCTGCAAGATCTGTTGTTCGTCTTCCGAATTCAATCTTCAACACCCCTATGTCATTCTGAGCGAAGTTGCCGCTCGCGAAGCGAACGGCAACGCAGTCATTGTGACTCCACCTTCTGCTCTCTTGTGGCGCCATCCTGAGCGGAGCCGTTTTTCCAGGCGGAGCGAAGGATCTCCCGCTAGCATGCCGTGTGCAAGGGGGGATCCCTCGGCCCGCTCGTAAGAGCGCGGGCGCTACGGGATGACGCCCGGTAAGCTCGAAATTCAAACCGAGCCACTACCACCGCACTCAAGCCCTTGATGCCACTCCACTCTTCGTGTACAAGCAAAGCATTCCCATTCAAGGAGAATGCCTTGCTCCTACGCCGCGTTCTTGCCGCAGTGCTATTCGT
>Ga0335078_10007226_pt1 | contig 16467 bp, 15 predicted proteins | sample Lox_Sample_32_FD_206711 | JGI IMG/M metagenome (GOLD analysis project Ga0335078, IMG submission 206711) | Soil microbial communities from Loxahatchee National Wildlife Refuge, Florida, United States - Lox_Sample_3.2 | ecosystem: Environmental > Terrestrial > Soil > Wetlands | place: USA...
CACCCATCGAATTCCGCGGCCCGCGGCCCTGCTCCAGAGTCAGCCGCGGCGCGCTCAGTAGACGGGGAGCAACGGGTCCACCTGGTTGACCCATGCGATCACGCCGCCGCCGACGTGCACGGCGTCGGCGAAGCCGGCGCTCTTCACCACCGCAAGGCACTCCGCGGAACGTACGCCTGTCTTGCAGTGCAGCACTATCCGTTTGTCCTGGGGCAGCGACTGAAGTGCGGCGCCGGAGATGAACTCACCCTTGGGGATGAGCACGGCGCCAGGAATCGAGACGATTTCGTACTCGTTCGGCTCACGCACGTCCACCAGGAAGACGGCCTCGTCCCTGTCCAGCATGTTCTTCAGTTCACCTGCGGTGATCGTCGCGCCAGCCACGGCCTGCTGGGCCTCATCGGAGACGGTGCCGCAGAACGCCTCGTAGTCGATCAGTTCGGTGATCGACGGGTTCTTGCCGCACACGGCGCACTCAGGGTCCTTCTTGACCTTCACCGACCGGTAGGTCATCTCGAGCGCGTCGTAGATCATCAGTCGTCCCGGTGATTACCTTGATCGCCTCGTTGACCTGGATCGACCCGACGGATGCACAGAGCACGCCGAGCACGCCGCCCTCGGCGCACGAGGGGACCATGCCGGGCGGCGGCGGCTCTGGGTACAGGCACCGGTAGCAGGGCCCGTACTCGGCCCAGAACACGCTCGCCTGGCCATCGAAGCGGTAGATCGATCCCCAGACGTACGGCTTGCCGAGCAGCACGCATGCGTCGTTCACCAGGTACCTGGTGGCGAAATTGTCCGTGCCGTCGATGACGATGTCGTACGGCTCGAAGATCCGCATCGCATTGTCCGAGTCAAGCCGCTCCTGGTGCAGGACCACCTCCGTGAGCGGGTTGACCTGACTGATCGTGTCCCGCGCCGATTCCGCCTTCGGCCGGCCGATGTCGGCCTGGCCGTGAATGATCTGGCGCTGCAGGTTGGATTCATCGACGACGTCGTAGTCCACGACCCCGAGGGTGCCGACGCCCGCGGCGGCCAGGTACATGAGGGCCGGGGACCCGAGACCGCCCGCACCAACGCACAGCACCTTGGCGTTCTTCAGCCGTTTCTGGCCAGACATCCCGACGTCGGGAATGATCAGGTGCCGGGAGTAGCGCCGGACCTCGCCGACAGTGAGTCCGGCTGCGGGCTCGACCAGGGGTGGCAGCGACACGTTGCTCTCTTTCCGCTCTACGGGGCTGACTCGGCTGCGCGCCTGCACGTGGGACCAGCCCCGCTACCCAGTGCAGCACTACCAGTGCAGCAATACCAGTGCACCAATACCAGTGCAGCAGCCCGGTGTGCGGAACCGGCGATACCAGTCCAGCAATACCGGTGCGGCGGCAACAGCGGTCCCGCAGTACTAAACCCGGCCGTCCGGCTACCGCATTCCCGGATCCGCCGCCGTCCCACGCCGCCGGCCGGGGGCGGACGCTACGGCCGGCCGCCACCGGCGGCCGCGACGTCGCCCTTCTTGCGCTTGGCCCGGCGGCGCGCCGCGCCGGTGCCCGAGCCGGCGTCCCCGCCATCACGTGCCTTCGCCGCCTCGACACTCGCCCTCAGCGCAGCAATAAGATCTTCCGCGGGTACCGCTTCGCCGGGGGCTTCGGGCGGCCGGACCGCCTGTTGCCCGCTGATCTTCGCCTCAATCAGCTGCTCGAGTGCTTCCCGGTACTCGTCGTGGAACTCGGATGGGTCGAAATCGCCAGTCATCGTGTCGATCAGGGACCTTGCCATCTTCAGTTCCTGCGCGCGGACCCCGATGTCCTCACCAAGGAACGGGAAGTCAGGGGTACGTACCTCGTCCGGCCAGAGCATGGTCTCAAGCACGAAGACACCATCCGTGACCCGGAGCGTCGCGAGCGACTCACGCTGACGCAAGGCGACCTTTACGACAGCAACCCGCCCCGACTGTTCAAGCGCCGTGCGCAACAGCACGTACGGGCGGACTCCGACAGCCTCCGGTTCGAGGTAATAGGCCTTCGCGAACAGAATGGGGTCAATCTGGTCGGCGGGCGTGAACTGGAGCACCTCGATTGCATGTCCGCTAGCCAGCGGGAGGCCGGCGAGATCGTCATCCGTCAGCACCACCATCTCGCCGCTCGGCAGCGGATAGCCCTTCGCCACATCCGCGTAAGGCACTTCCTCGCCATCGGCCGAGCAGACCCGCTTGAACTTGATCTGGCCGCCGTCTGCCCGGTGGACCTGGCGGAACGTGATGTCACGCTGCTCGGTGGCCGCGTAGAGCCGCACCGGGATGGTGACGAGGCCGAACGATATCGTGCCCTTCCAGATGCTGCGCATGGTCGTCCCCTACCCGCCTGGCACTACCTCCCATCAGTCCATCCTTGTCCATAATTCCGTTATCGACAATATGTTTGATGGTGGTGCCCATGCCGACGGTGGGAGGTGACGGCGGACCGGGCACCGGCTCGACAGCGGGAATCTTACGGGCGGCGCCCCGCCGCAGCCGCCGCAGCCGCCTGATCCCCGGCCGTCATCCGGGCGAAAGTCTCGGCGCGCCGCCGGTATTCCCGCCCGGCGGGAATACCGGCGGTGATTGCCACGGCGATGCGCCGTCGCGCGCCAACGGGCCGGAGCGCGCGTTTTCGCCGTAGGCTAACCGGCAAGGAACCGGCACCCTGCGGGCTCCCCAGTCGGACAAGGAGGCTCGCTGATGACCGAGAGGGGCATGGAGGCGCCGGTCAACGATGCCATCGAGCAGGATCACAGCGTCCGCCCGGGCGAGGACGCGGAGCGCGAGGACTGGCCGCGGGAGATGTCACTAGACGCCGACGAGGCCGATACTGCCGAGCAAGTGCGCACAGTCGACCTCGACGAGGACGACTACCGCTGATCGCTGCGTCTGGGTGGCACCGGCGATTCGGCCCGTTGGCCATGGCGCCTACCGGTGACCGGCACTGCTACCGGGCAGTAGGATTGGCCCGGAACGACAAAGGACCGCTGTGCTCCAAGAGATGGCGCTACCTATCGGAGTGTGTGTTGACCGCAACCCCAGATGCTCGCCCGCGCGGCACGCGGCTGCCACGGCCTGCCCGGCGTCGCCAGTTGCTCAGAGCGGCACAGGAGGTTTTCGTCTCGCAGGGGTATCACGCTGCCGCGATGGAAGAGATCGCCGAACGGGCCGGCGTCAGCAAGCCAGTCTTGTACCAGCACTTCCCGGGCAAGCTGGAGCTCTATCTCGCGCTGCTGGACGAAAGTGCGGACGAGCTTGTCGCCACGATGCGGGAGGGGCTCGCGTCCACGACCGACAACAAGCAGCGGGTAGCCGCGACAGTCGGCGCATTCTTCGACTTCGTCGGTGGTGAGGGCGAGGCGTTCCGGCTCGTGTTCGAGTCGGACCTGAGCAACGAACCCGCCGTACGGGCGCGGCTCGAACGCACCCTGCGGGACTGCGCTGAGATGATCAGTCAGGTTGTCCGCGTCGACGCCGGGATCTCCGACGCCGAGGCGCACCTCATTGGCATGGGTCTTGTCGGCATGGCCCAGGTGAGCGCCAGGTACTGGCTGAGGACAAACCAGTCCATCACCAAGGACGTAGCTGAGCAGCATTTGGCCCGGCTCGCCTGGCGGGGGATCAGCGGATGGCCGCGGACCGGCTGAGGCGACCAGCTGAGGCGACCGGCTGAGGCGAACGGCTGAGGCGACCGGCCGTTTCGCCGGTGCGTAGCCCTCCGCGGGCGTAACGGTGAGCGGGGCTGGCAGGTCTATCCTGGCGATGGAGCGCGCGGCAAGATCCGCTGAAAGGAGCCATGTGGAAGTCAAGATCGGCATTCAGTCAGTCGCGCGCGAGCTCGTCGTGGAGACCGACACACCCGCCGGGGAGATCGAGCGCGACCTGGCCACCGCACTCAGCGCAGACCGCGCGATATTCACCCTGGCCGCTGAGAAGGGTGGCAGGGTTCTGGTGCCGGCGGAAAAGATCGCTTATATCGAGTTCACCGGCGCCGAGCCGCGAAGGGTTGGGTTCGCCGCGACAATGTGACCGGCCGACGGATCGAGTGAAGTGGCGACATCCGCCGCCGGGCCGCGGGTCGCCGGGCGCAAACTCAACGGCCCACCTTCCCGCCGCGGCTCGGTTACACTGTGAACGGCTCTTGATCGGAATTTAGGCCCACTGGACGGTGTTACACCGTGCAGTGACCGATAGCATTGGTCAAGAGACGTTCAGTCGGCTATTGCCGGACATGCCGTCTGTGCCGCCCGTGATGGCGCGGAAGACGGAAGGGGGCGGCAGCGACAGCCGACAGTACCACGGGGCCGCAGAGTCGGCCTCATGATGGAGGCGGAAGCCCTGACAAGCAACACCCTGACAGATGAAAGCATGCCGGACGACCGGAGTATCGCGGAGCTACAGCCTCCCTCATTCCGCGAACTCGGCGTTATGGACCCAATTTGTGATGCGCTTGACGCGCGAGGAATTACCTACGCGTTCCCCATCCAGTCCCTCACCCTGCCGATCGCGCTGGACGGCCGCGACATCATCGGCCAGGCCAGAACCGGAACCGGCAAGACGCTCGCCTTCGGCATCCCGCTGCTGCACCGGCTTGACCCGGACGAAGTGCGCATAGCCCGCGAGCCCCGCGCGCTCGTCATCGTGCCGACACGCGAACTCGCCATCCAGGTCGCCGGTGACATAAAGGCCGCGGGCGCGGGGATGGCACTCGGCGGTGGCGGCACGTCACACGGCGCCAGCGTGCTCACCGTTTACGGCGGCCGCGCGTACGAGCCGCAGATCGAGGCGCTCCAGGCTGGAGTCGATGTGGTCGTCGGCACTCCTGGCCGGCTTCTGGATCTTGCCAAGCAGCGGCACCTGGTGCTCTCCCGGGTGGAGGCCCTCGTGCTCGACGAGGCCGACAAAATGCTTGACCTGGGCTTCCTGCCCGACATCGAGCGCATTCTCCAGCTCATCCCCGCGGCAAGGCAGACGATGCTGTTCTCGGCGACCATGCCGGGCGAGGTCGTCGGTCTCGCCCGCCGGTACCTGCGCCAGCCGGTGAACGTGCGGGCCGAGCAGCATGATGCACCGCAACTGGTGCCGAGCACTGAGCAGCACGTGTTCCGCATCCACCACCTCGACAAGATCGAGGTGCTAGGGCGCGTTCTCCAGGCCGAAGATCGCGGTCTGACCATGGTGTTCTGCCAGACCAAGCGTGCGGTGGACCAGGTGGCAGGTGCGCTGACCGATCGCGGCTTCGCGGTTGCGGCGGTGCATGGGGACCTTGGCCAGGGGCAGCGGGAGCGCGCGCTGCGGGCATTCCGCAGCGGCAAAGTCGATGTGCTCGTCGCTACCGATGTCGCCGCCCGGGGGCTCGACGTCGACGATGTCACGCATGTGGTCAACTACGAGTGCCCCGAAGACGAGAAGGCCTATCTGCACCGTATCGGCCGTACCGGCCGGGCCGGCCGATGCGGCGTCGCTGTCACCTTCGCCGACTGGCGCGACCTGCAGCGCTGGAAGCTGATCGACGCCGCACTCGGGCTCGGACAGCCGGAACCCGCCGAGACCTACTCCACCTCGGAGCAGCTCTACGCCGAGCTGCGCATCCCGCGGTCCGCCACGGGCACGCTGCCAAAGGCCAAGCGCGGGCGCGCCGGGCTTGAAGCTGAGGCGGTCGAGGACATCGGGGAGACCGGGCGCACCCGCGCCGCACGGCCGCGGGAGACTGGCGCGAAGCGCACGAGGGTCAGGCACCGTACGCGATCCGGCCGACCCATCCTGAACGGCTCCGCGGCGGAACCAGGTACGCCAGGCGGCACAGGCAAGGGGGCAACGGGCCGCCCCGCCGCGACGCGCCAGGCAGCTGACGGAAAAAACGACAAGCCTCACAACCGCCGGCGACGGCACCGACGCAGTCATTAAGGGTTGCCGTGAGCGCAGGATGCGGGCGGGCCCCGGGACGAACTTGAACCAGGCGCTGCACGGCGGCGCCGCCAGCCACGTTGCCACGCCCAGCGAAGGCCACCGCGGGCTAGGAGTTTTTCAAGGCCCGCGGCGGCGCTGGCGCGGCACGCCCGCGCGCGAGGAACAGCGGCAGCAGCATGATGCCGATGTACAGCGGGGACGCCATATAACGGAACGCCTGGGTCGGAATATCGACCAGCACGCTCAACTGCTGCCCCACCACGATGGCCGCCAAGGCGAGCAGTGCCCAGTTCCTGCGTCGCCTGGCCACCGCCCAGACAACCAGGTAGGCAACGTAGCACCAGGTTGCGCCGCGCCACAGCAGCCACTCAAGCTGAGGCACCTCGCTCGCGCGGCGGAGGAATTTCGCCGCGGCGTTCAGCGGGCTCGACAGCGGCCGGGTGGCGAGATCCGCCCGGTAAGGGTTGTTACGCACGTTCGGGAGATTCGCCGCGCCGAACAGGTTAGCGGGAATGTAAGACGAGTAGTGGTTCACCCTCGCGGATGGCGAGCCTGGGAAGACGAGCCAGGCGATGGAGCCGCGGCAAACGCGAGCGTCCAGGATCAGATCCGGCGAGTGCCCGAGCACCCGCAGCCACAGCGAGGAGAGCTGATGGCTCAATACGCTGGCGCGGTGGATGAAGCCCGGGGCGGACGTCGTTGTGTCCGAGTCGTAGCAGTCCGCGGTCTGCTTCCATGCGGCGAGCGGAGTCACCTGCCGCATCAACGCCTTGTCGGCCGCGGTGAAGCTGGACGGCCGGTCGGCGTAGGCGACGGCGATGTCCGCATAGGCAGGGCCGAGAATCAATGACGAGGGCGCCCGCTGAATTCCCACGGCAGGGTACACCGCATAATTCAGCACAAAAGTTGCGAAGATCACCGCTGCCGCGGTGGCGGCCAGCCGGGCCCGGATCCCGGGCAACAGCACCACCAGCAAAACCGCGGCAACTCCGACGGTCAAAAAACCGTTGTTCCTGAATAGGCAGACCCCAAGCAGTTCCATCCCCAGGGCGGCGACCAGCCAGTTCACCCTGCGGTCGGTGCGCCAGCCCGGACCGCGACGCAGCGAGATCAGGTGCGCAACGGTAGGCACCACCAGGTAAGCGCAGATCGCGAACGGCACGTCCTTCCAGATGAAGACCATGAAGGACCCCAGCGGCGGCAGCACCGCCGCTACGACCGCAGCCACGGCGGTCCACCGGCCCGGGACGCCGAGGCGACGGAAGGCGACCACGGTGTAGGCAAGCGCTGCCGACATCGCGACCGTCTGCAGCAACGTCAGCGCGCCCAGATCGCCGGTCGTGTGCAGGCTCAGCCAGACCATGGAGTCGTAGAGCACCGAGTGGTTGTTCACCCACGGCCCAGTCGTCACGTGCAGCACGTACGTGATCGTGTCGCGATTCCCGAGCCCCGGATAGAAGGCGGCCCACCAGCACAAGAAGATCAGCTGGCAGGCCACGTAGGTCGCGAGCGGCACCCGCCAGCGCGTGATCCTCTGAGCCACCGCGTCGAGCCGCCCGCGGTGACCGGCAGGCCGCAGCCTGCCGGCCCGCCCTGGCGCCTGCTCCGCGCGCGGCTCAGTGGGCTGGGGCTCGCTGGGCTGGGGCTCGCTGGGCTGGGGCTGGGTGGGCTCGGCTGTCTCAGCTGGATCGTGTACGGGCATCGTCTTCCTGTGTTACCCGGGATAATGCGCGGGCGCACCGCACATTCAACTGGCTCGACTGAGCAGGCGCTCGTACCACAAATGCCTAGAGTACCGATTGGCTTGCACACCTATGGCCACAGTTGGCCGACGACGGTAACATACGCCCAAAGTGGCCGCCTCGGATCGGCCTCAAGGCGGGACGAATCCGCAGCAAGCCGGGCAGCAGGATTACTTCGCGCTTCCGCCAGCTTACCTGGAGTAGATCAGCGCGATGGGTTCTGAGCAAGCACGTGACACCGCAGGCCCCACGGCGAAAGCGGGCTATACCGACCGGCTCGTCCGGCTCCGATCCGCCCGGTGGAAGCAGATCATCGATGTGCAGGCCCCGTACCGGTGGAACATCCGCAGGCTCCGCCTGGGCCGCACGCTCGACGTCGGCTGCGGAATCGGGCGCAACCTCCACCATCTCGGCACGGCTGGGGTCGGTACGGCCGGGGTCGGTGTCGACCACAACATCGACTCGATCGCGGTCGCCCGCTCGAAGGGATTGACCGCCCACACGCCGGAGGAGTTCCTCCAGTCCGCGGACTGCGGCCCGGCGAGCTATGACACGATGCTGCTCGCCCATGTCGTCGAGCACATGGACCGCGACGCCGCGGTCGGCCTCCTGCGGACCTACCTGGCATACCTCAAGGCCGAAGGGCGGGTCGTCTTCATCACACCGCAGGAAGCCGGGTACCGGACGGACGAAACCCATGTGCGGTTCGTCGATTTTGACGGCCTTGCGGATCTGGCGACGGCCATCGGGTTCATCATCACGCGCAAGTACTCGTTCCCATTTCCGCGAACTACCGGCAAAATCTTCCCCTACAACGAGTTCGTCGCCGTCGCCCAGCCTGCCAGGTAGGCACGCGCGAACGCCGGGTTCGAGTTCGGGCACCTGGGCTGCGGAGCCGCCGGGCGCCACCGGGGAACGGGCGTCACCCGCCCGGTGTCAGGGCCTGCGGTGTCGCCCCCGCGGGCAACGTCCGCCGCCGCGCGAAGAACAGGGGCACCAGCATGATCCCGATGACAATCGGGCTGACCATGTACCGGAACAGCTGCGAGGGGTTGTCGGCCAGAACCGCCAGCTGCTGGCCGGCCACGATCGAGGCGAGCGACAGCAGCGCCCAGTTCCGCCGCGCGCGGGCGAAGGCGAAGACCATCAGGTAGCACAGATAGCACCAGAACGGAGCCCGCCACAGCAGCCAGTCGAACTGGCGCGTCCTGCTGACGCCCCACAGGAAGGTCCCCGCCTTGTTCGCCGTCACGGCAAGCGGGCGGGAGAGCACCGCGTGCCGGTAAGGATTGTGCTCGATACGCTGCCAGTTTCCCTTCGGCAACGGGAGCCCCGCTATCTTGGTTTGCGCCTCGAGCCGGCTCGGGCCCTGGAAGACGCTCCAGGCGATGGAGCCGCGGCAGATGCGGGCGCCGAGCACCAGATCCGGTGAACGCCCGAGTACCCGCAGCCAGAGCGAGAAAAGCTGGCCGCTCACCCTGGTCGCGTTCGTGTCGAAGTCAGGGATCTGGCTCGTCGTCCAGTCCGAGTCGTAGCAGTTCGCTGTCGCTTTCCACGCGGCCAGCGGCGCGACCCGCGCCATCAGCGCCCGATCGGCGGTGGTGAAGCTCCGTGGCCGCTGCCCGTAGGCGACCGCGATGTCCGCGTAGGCCGGGCCGAGCGCGAGCGATGTATCCGCCCGCTGGACGCCCACAGCCGGATACACGGAAAAGTTCAGCACAAACGTTATGCAGACCGCCGCGGCCGCGGCGGCGGCCAGCCTGGCCCGCATCCCGGGCAGCAGGACCACCAGCGCGACCGCCGCGAGCGTCACCGCGAGGAACCCGTCCTGCCGGAACAGGCACACGCCCAGCAGTTCCAGCCCAAGGGCGACGATCAGGCGGTTCACCCGCCGGTCGGTGCGCCAGCCGGCGCGGCCGCGCAGCGAAAGCAGGTGCGCGAGCGTCGGCACCACCAGATAGGCGCAGATCGAGAACGCCACGTCCTTCCAGACGAACACGATGAACGTCCCGATCGGCGGCAGCGCCGCCACCACGACCGCCGCCACCGCCGTCCACCGCCCCGGCACCCCCAGCCGCCGGAACGCCACGACCGTGTAGGCCAGCGCCGCCGACATCGCCACCGTCTGCGCCAGCGTGAGCAGGGCCAGGCCGCCGGTCGCGTGCAGGCTCAGCCACACCAGCGAGTCGTACAGCACCGAGTGGTTGTTCACCCACGGTCCGGTCGTCACATGCAGCAGATAGGTAACTGAGTCGTAGCTCACCAGCCCGGGATAGAAGGCCGCCCACCAGAACAGGAAGATCACCTGGCAGGCCGCATAGACCGCTAGCGGCAGCCGCCGCCGCGGCGGCACGCGCCGCACCACGCCAGCCCAGAAAGGGCGGCCGCGGGCCGCGAGCGGCGCACCCGCCACCTCCTGCGTGGGCTCAGTCACCCGCACCCGGGGCGGCTGGGCGCGCCCAGCCGCCCCGGGTGTGTCATGGATGGACATGGGCCTCCCCCGTCACTGTCAGCGTGCCGGAGGGCACGCGGCAGGGCACAAGCTCGCGAACTCAACAAGGGTCGGGGCGCCGCTCCGGCGCGACATGAACCAGCAGGATACCGATCAGTTCACCCGGCTCCGCACAGATGCCGCAGACCAGGTTATAGTCACGCCAACGATCCCTGGATCGAAGCCGGACGCCGGCCAGGAATCGAAGCGGGAGGCCGGCCAGGAGTTGTCCCGCACCCTGCGCGGCTACTGGCCCGTTCCCGGAAGGACCCTGCACGGCCTCCGACGTCGGCTGAAATTTCGATCTACCCGCGCTATGCCCGGTATACTCGCGTCGCCATGAGAATCCTGGTTACGGGTGCGGCTGGATTTATTGGCTCGCAGTACGTGCGGGCCATGCTTTGCGGTAGTTTTCCTGATTCGGGCGACGTGCGGGTAACCGTGCTCGACAAGCTGGCGTACTCGGGCAACCTGGAGAATCTCGCCCCGGTCGCGGCTCACCCCAGGTACCGGTTCGCCGAGGGCGATGTCTGCGACTCGCGCCGCGTCGACGAGGTCGTCGCCGGTCACGACGCGATCGTGCACTTCGCTGCGGAATCGCATGTCGACCGCTCGATCGAGACCGCGGCTCCCTTCGTCACCACGAACGTGCTCGGCACGCAGGTGCTGCTCGACGCCGCCAGGCGGCACGCGGTCGGCCGGTTCCTGCACGTCTCGACCGACGAGGTATACGGGTCGATCGAGACCGGCGCCTGGACGGAGGACTCATGCCTGGCGCCGAATTCGCCGTACTCAGCGTCCAAGGCGGCCTCGGATCTCCTCGCCCTGGCTTACCATCGCACTTACGGCCTCGACATCGTGGTCACGAGGTGTTCGAACAACTACGGGCATTACCAGTTCCCCGAGAAGGTAATCCCGCTGTTCGTCACCAACCTGCTCGATGGCCTGCGGGTCCCGCTGTACGGGGACGGCGGGAACATCCGTGACTGGGTGCACGTGTCGGACCACTGCCTGGGCATCCAGCTTGTGCTGCGGTCCGGGCGGGCGGGTAGCGTCTACCACATCGGCGGCGGCACCGAGCTGACGAACAAGGAACTCACCGCGCGGCTGCTCGAGGCGTGCGGAGCCGGCTGGGAAATGGTCGAGCACGTCACCGACCGCAAGGGTCACGACCGTCGCTACTCGCTCGACATCGCCAAGATCCAGGAGGAGCTGGGCTACACACCGCGAGTTCCGTTCGACGATGGCATAGCGGCGACCGTCGCCTGGTACCGCGCCAACCGGTCCTGGTGGGAGCCGCTGAAGGCCCGGGCACTCACCGACAGCAAAAGCGGGGCACGATGAGACTTACCGCCCTTACCGCCCTTACCGCGCTAGTGTTGCTGGGGGTCATCTTTGAACTCGTGCGGCGCAGGCAACTACGGGAGAAGTACGCAATTCTCTGGATGAGCGTCGGACTGGTCGTGCTGGTCCTCGGTTTCTTCCCGCGTTTGCTCAACTCGCTGGCCTTGCTGGTCGGCGTGGTGTCGGGCGTAAGCCTCGTGCTCTTCCTGGGCATCATCTTCCTGCTGGTGGTGTGCATCCATCTGAGCTGGGAGGCGAGCCGGCTGGAGGAGAAGACCCGCACGCTCGCCGAGGAGATCGCACTGATCCGTGCGAAGCTCACGGAACGGGAGCCGATCGAGTGACGAACAGCAGCCGTGTGCTGATCATCGTGCCGGCCTGGAACGAGGCCGGCACGGTTGGCGACGTGGTCCGTGAGATCCGGGGTGAACTGCCGGAGGCCGACGTCCTCGTCGTCGACGACGGGGCAACCGACGACACCGCGCGCGTCGCGCGCGATGCTGGCGCGACGGTGGCCAGCCTGCCGTACAACCTGGGCGTCGGCGGCGCGATGCGCCTCGGCTACCGGTACGCGCGTAACGCCGGCTACGACGTCGCGGTTCAGATCGACGCGGATGGCCAGCACGATCCGAGGTATGTGCCCAAGCTCGTTGACGGGCTGCAGGATGCCTCCCTCGTGATCGGTTCGCGCTTCGCGGGCGAAGGCGGCTATCGCGTCAGCGGACCCAGGCACTGGTCGATGATCATGCTCTCGCTCGTGCTGTCTCGCATGGCTGGCTGCAAGCTGACGGACACGACGTCGGGTTTCCGTGCCTGCGACCGAACGCTGATCGAGCTGTTCGCGGACTGGTACCCGGTGGAGTACCTGGGTGACACGATCGAGACCCTGGTCCGGGTGATCCGCCTAGGGCACCCCGTGTGCCAGGTCCCTGTTGCCATGCGGCCCAGGTTCGCGGGGACGCCCAGCCACTCGCCGGCAAAGTCCCTGGTGTATCTGGGCCGGGCCTTCTTCGCTCTGCTCCTGGCGCTCACCCGCCGATGAAGCTTCTGGCAAAAGCGCTGGGAGTGCTTCCAACCGGAACACTCCTGGTGGGGGCCGGCTTGGTAGTGCTCGGCGCTGGTTCGTACGCCCACCTCGCGATCGCCGGCCACAGCCTCAGCACGAGCGGCATGGCAACCGTGGCGGTGCTGTGGTCGATCGTCTTCTTCCTCGGCCTCGGCTTGTTCTTCCCGGTCGAGCAGGAAATCATCCGCCACGTTGCCGCGCGCGCCGCGACCGGTGCGGGCATCACCCCGGTCGTGCGCCGGGGCACCCTGCTGGCCGGCGGCATTCTCGCCGTGACGCTGGTGCCGCTCGCGGCGGCGGCCCGGCCGCTGGCCGGCTGGCTCTTCGACGGCAATATCGGCATGGTCGGGGCGCTGGCGACCGCGTTCGCGGCGCTTGCCGTCGTCTCGGTGAGCCGCGGCGTGCTCGCCGGAATGGGAAGGTTCAAGGCCTACGGCACCCAGCTCGGGCTGGACGGCGCGCTGCGCATCTTTTTCGCGGTCGCCCTCGCCGCGGCGGGGAGCCACTCGCCGCTGCTGTTCGGGCTGATCCTGACCGCCGCTCCGCTGGTGTCAGCGGTCCTCACGGTCGCACCGGCAGCCGCGGACCTGCGGCCGGGGCCGCCCATCAGGTGGCGTCAGCTGTGCCGGGGGCTCGGCCTGCTCATCACCTCGACATTGCTCGCACAGCTGGTCGTGAACATCGCGGTCATCAACGTGAAGCTGCTCTCGCCAGGCGATCCCGCGGTGGTCGGCGCGCTGCTGGCCGCCATGGTGCTCGCGCGGGTGCCCTTGTTCGTCTTCGCGTCGCTGCAGGCATCCCTGTTGCCGGGCCTGGCGGGCGCCATCGCGGCAGGCGACCAGGCACGCTACCGGCAGCTCGTGATTCGCGGTAACGCGATCGTGATCGCCCTGGGCCTCGCCTGCGGACTGCCCGTGGTGATCTTCGGACCCCGGCTGGTCCCGCTGCTGTTCGGCGTCCATCCCGTCCTCGGCTCCGGGGACTTTGCCTTGCTCGCGTGCGGCACCCTCCTCTACATGATCGCGATGGTCCTGGGCCAGAGCAGCATGGCGCTGTCCCGCCACCGTGACCAGTTGCTGGCGTGGATCGCCGGGACCCTCGTGCTCGCCGCTATCACGATGGCACCAGGCACCGTCAAGCTCCGGGTGGAGGCCGCCTACGCACTGAGTTCGCTGACCGTCGCGGTCGGGCTGGCGGTCGCGCTCAGGTTCCGCCTGGTGCGGCTCCGGCAGCCCCCACCGCCGGCTGACGGGCGGGTCACAGCGGCGCTCTCCAGCGGAGGCAGTGAATGACGGCGACCGTGACGGCGGTCATTCTTGCCTACGGCGGCGAGCCGTGGCTCGCGGACGCGGTCCGCGAGGTGCTCGGGTCCAGCAGTGTCGACCTCAACGTCATCGTGGTGGACAACGGCTGCACCTCAGACGCCATTGACCGGATAAAGGGGCTGACCGGAGTACGAGTGATCACGCCCGACGCCAACACCGGGTACGCCGGGGGCTGCGACCTCGGAGCGGCCGAAGCGACGGGAGAGTACCTCGCGTTCGTCAACTCGGACGCGGTGGTGGCGACGGAGGCGCTCGCGCGGCTGGTCGATGTGGCCGCCGAGCCCGCGGTAGGGCTCGCGATGGGATCCATCCGGCTCGCCGATTCGCCCGCATTGATCAATACCTCGGGTAACCCGCTCCATTTTGCCGGCCTTTCATGGGCCGGCGGTTTCGGCGAGCCGGCCTCACGGCACGCCGAACGGCGCGCCGTCATGGCGGGATCCGGCTGCTGCTTCGTGATCCGCCGACGCCAGTGGGAGGACCTGGGTGGCTTTGCCGAGGAATACTTCGCGTACTGCGAAGACACCGAACTGAGCCTGCGGCTCTGGCAGCAGGGCCTGACGGTCGAGTACGTGCCCGATGCTGTCGTCCGGCACCATTACGAGTTCTCGCGCAATGAGCGCAAGCTCTATCTGCTGGAACGTAACCGCGAGATCCTGCTGCTCACCACGTACCAGGGGCGCAGCCTGCTGGTACTCGCGCCGATGCTGCTCCTCACCGAGATGCTCATGCTCGGCGCCGCCATCGCCGGCGGCTGGGGCCGGGCGAAACTACGCGGCTGGCGGTGGCTCCTGCGGCACCGCGCCTGGCTCCGGTCGCGCCGGGATTTGATCCAGAGTGAGCGGGTTGTTCCCGACTCGGTGATCTTCGAACGCGTCACCGCGCGTTTCGATCCCGCGAACGTCACGGCTCCGCCCGGAGTCGGCATCTTTAACGCGGTCATGAGCGGCTACTGGCGCGTCGCCCGCAAGCTGCTTTGAACAGCGCGATCCCGCGAAACAGCGTGATCCCGCGAAACAGCGTGATCCCGCCGGGGCCTACGGCCCGGTCAGCAGGCGATCCACCACGCGCCCGGCGGCCCCGCCATCGTCAAGGGCGCAGAATTTCGCGCTGAATGCCTCGTAGGCCGGCTGGTATGACCGAGCCGTCTGGTCGATGTCGCGAAGCGCGCCAACCACCTCGTCACTTGTGCGCAGCAACGGGCCAGGCGCCTGCGCCTCGAAATCGAAATAGAAGCCGCGCAACTGGTCGCGATAACGCTCAAGGTCGTAGGTGAAGAACAGCATGGGACGGCCGGTGCCGGCGAAGTCGAACATCGCTGACGAATAGTCGGTGATCAGCACGTCGCTGATCAGGTAGAGGTCGGCGATGTCCGGGTACCTGCTGACATCAAGCACACCCCGACCTTGCGGGCGGCCGGGCGGGCTGCCGCGGACCTTGGTATGCAGGCGGAGCAGGAGAATGTGGTCGCCGCCAAGTGCGCGTCCGGCGGCCTCGAGGTCGAGTTGCACATCGAACCGGTAACGCCCGTCCAGGAAGGAGTCGTCGCGCCAGGTCGGCGCGTAAAGCACAACCCGCTTGCCCGGGGGAAGGCCGAGCCGCTTCCTGATGCCCGCGATGCGCTGCTGCTGCCCGGCGGCGTCGTGCAGCAGGTCGTTGCGCGGGTATCCGCTCTCCATGATTTCCCCCGGGAAATCGAACGCACGGCGGAAGATCGGCGTGCTGAACCTGTTCGGCGAGAGCAGCACGTCCCAGCTGGCGACCTCGTTACGGAGTACGTCTGGGTAGATCAGGCCGGTCGGGAATTGCGGCCGTGCAATGTCGAGGCCGATGCACTTGAGCGGGGTGCCATGCCAGGTCTGGAGGCAGAATTGGCCACCTCGCTTCCTGAACCAGGCGGGCAGCGAATCATTGAAGATCACGTAGCGGGCCCGGGCCAGCGCTTCGAAGTGGTCACGACTGCCGGCGAGCACGACCCGAGCACCGTCGGGCACGCTGAACTGCCCGTCGCGGCTCACCCACGCGCAGTCCAGGTCCGGCCGGACCTGCCGCAGCCGCGCATGGATCGCACGCGGGTTGCACGAGTAGTGCTGGCCGCTGAAGCTGTCGAAGACGGCCAGTTCGCGCAGTGGGCGCGCGAGCGCGCGAGGGTAGTCGTGCCCCGCCAGCCGACGCAGCGCGTAGCGGCCGCGTTCGTCGTCCCCGATGGCCGTCCGGACCCTGAGCCTGAGCGCATCGGTGCGGTATGGCCGTAGTTCTGCCTCGTGGGTGCCGGTGCCGTGGTAGCCGGGCAGGCTTGGCAGCAGCACGCGGGCCACCGTCACCGCGACCTGGTTGCGGTTGCCGAATCGCGCGAGCAGGTTCCAGTTGCCGCTGGCCAGCGGCAGCTGGCCAGCCATGCCCGGCATGCTGCCTGGCGCGAACTCCGCGGTGAACTTGCCGTTCTGCCAGGCCAGCGGGACAACATGGGTGTCGCCTGACTCGCTGTGGCGCAGCAACAGCTCTTCGGGCGGCAACGGATCCGGGTAGTCCCCGCGGAGAATCAGCCGCTGATCGCCCGTCCACCGCACGTG
>Ga0335078_10007227_pt1 | contig 16466 bp, 9 predicted proteins | sample Lox_Sample_32_FD_206711 | JGI IMG/M metagenome (GOLD analysis project Ga0335078, IMG submission 206711) | Soil microbial communities from Loxahatchee National Wildlife Refuge, Florida, United States - Lox_Sample_3.2 | ecosystem: Environmental > Terrestrial > Soil > Wetlands | place: USA: Florida...
ATACGAGCACCCTGTATATCACCGTGCGCGACGGCGCGGATGAATCGGCACCCGTGCTTGGCACCGGCATCTTACACATCCTGCCCACGGATTTCGCCAAACAGTTAACCACTATGAAGGTCACCAATGCGCCTGACTTGGAAGCGCGTCTGCGCGGCATGGTGCGCTTCGGTGAGTTCTTTGCGGGGGTGCTCTACCAGACTTATGGCGGCGCGGTGGCCGGTTCCGTCGCGTTCAACCCCGATGCGCCGCCGCGCAAGAAGCGCGCGCTGCGGGCCGCCGCGCCCGAAGTCCATTGGTTCAACGCTCCCGACGGAGTGGCGCTGCGTCTCACGCGCTACCAGGGCGGCCCGAAGGGCCCCGTCATCCTGTCGCACGGCCTGGGCGTCTCGAGTCTGATCTTTTCGACCGACACGATCGACACCAACCTCACGGAGTACCTGTCCGCGCACGGTTACGATGTCTGGCTCCTGGATTACCGGAATAGCATCGCGCTCGCTGCCTCGGCCGGCATGTCCACAGGCGATGACGTAGCCACCAAGGACTATCCCGCGGCCGTGGCCAAGGTGCAGGAACTGACCGGCGCGGCCAGCGTGCAGATGGTGGTTCACTGCTGGGGCTCGACCACGTTCTTCATGGCGATGCTGGCCGGCCTGAAGGGCGTCCGCTCCGCCGTGTGCTCGCAGATCGCGACCCACATCGTGACGCCGACGATGACCAAGATCAAGACGGGTCTGCACTTGCCGTCGTTCCTGGACGCTTTGGGCGTGAAGTCGCTCACTGCCTATGTGGACGCTCACGCCGACTGGCGCGAGCGTCTCTACGATGCGGCGTTAAAGCTGTACCCGCTGGCGTTCAAGGAAGAGTGCGACAGCCCGGTGTGCCACCGCATATCCTTCATGTACGCACCGCTGTATCAGCACGAGCAACTTAACCAGCTTACCCACGACACTCTGCACGAGCTGTTCGGTATCGCGAACATCCGCTCCTTCGAACACATCGCGCTGCTCGCGCGAAAAGGGCACCTGGTGGCTTTCGACGGCTCTGAAATCTATCTGCCGCACCTGGAGCGTCTGGCGATTCCGATCGCATTCCTTCATGGCGCGGCGAACCGCTGCTTCCTGCCGGAGAGCACGGAAATCACTTACAACCTATTGCGCCAGGCAAACGGTGACAAGCTTTATAGCCGGCACGTAATCCCCAATTATGGCCATATCGATTGCATTTACGGCAAAAACGCCGTCAACGATGTTTTCCCGCTGATGCTGAATCACCTGGAGGCTACCTCCGAGGCCCCGGCCGCCATGCAGGCAGGCCGTTGAACGGAAGGCCCGATGCCGCCGACATCCGATTCCCGCAAGAGGCGGGCAATTCGCGTGACACTGCTGGTTATCTTTGCGGCAGCCGCCTTCGCGGCATACACGCTGTGGGATAACCTCCTGCGGGCTGAGCCCGACATAGCCTATGCGTCGGTGGAAGATCACTACAAGTACGGCGCTATCGGGCTTGGCTCGGACAGCCGGATCCCGTATTGGATTTGGAAAGTGCTGCCCGATATGTTTCCGGAAAAACTGCCGGGACTTGGCGGCTGGGCCTCGCTCGGCCTGATTTACGAAGACGGTCACGACTTGCCCATCGGCTTTGCGAGGCGCCACATCGGATACGACTCGGTGGAAGCAAACTGCGCGCTGTGCCACACGGGCGAAATCCGCCTTACCGCCGACAGCAAGCCCGAAGTGATCCTCGGCGGCCCGGCGCACACACTGGACTTACAAGCGTTCCAGAACTTTCTTTACGACTCGGCCGCCGACCCGCGATTTACACCCGCCAGCGTGATGGCCGCCATCTCCAAAGTACACCAGTTCTCCTGGACCGAGGCTCTGATTTACCGCTTTCTCATCATACCCGGCGTCAAGAAAGGCCTCGCCGCGCAACAGGCGGCCTACGGCTGGCAGAAATCGCGGCCGCCGCAGGGCAGAGGGCGCACCGATACCTTCAATCCGACTAAGTTCAACGTCTTCCACCTACCGGATGATCACACCATTGGTACCGTGGATCTGCCGCAGGTCTGGAACCAGCAGCCGCGCGTAGGCATGAATTTGCACTGGGACGGCAATAACAACAACATCACCGAACGCAATTTCGCGGCCGCAATGGCGATCGGCGCCACACCCAAGACGGTCATTCTGGCCAGCTTCCGGCGGGTGACCGACTTCCTGCTCACCTTAAAGCCGCCTGCTTACCCTTTCCCTATCCAGAAAGAGTCCGCCGACCGCGGAAAGAAGATTTACGAGCGGGACTGTGCTCGATGCCACGCCTTCGGCGGCGCCGACACTGGACAGGTAGAACCTATCGAGTCAGTCGGCACCGATCGCCATCGACTCGATTCCTTCACTGTCGAACTGGTGGAGAAGTTTCACTCCATCAACAATCCGCCATTTGTTTTCGATGCCTATCACAAGACCAACGGTTACGCCAACGTCCCTATCGACGGCATTTGGGCGCGGGCGCCTTACCTGCACAATGGCTCGGTTCCCAACCTGTGGTCGCTCCTCCAGCCGGAGTCTGCGCGGCCGGCGGTTTTTTATCGCGGCTGTGACATATACGATCCAAAGAATGTGGGGTTCATTTCCGACGGTCCGGAAGCGACGCGCGCCGGGTTCAAGCTGGATACCAGCGTTCCCGGCAATGACAACCACGGCCACCTATATGGCACAAAGCTGAAGGACGGCGAAAAGTGGGATCTCATCGAGTATCTGAAAACGCTATAGAACTTGTCGCAGCGAGCCGAGACATTCAACACTTTCAGGCAACGCCTGCGATGAAGGGAGTCAGATGAAATGGCAGGTCTAGCACAGTTTCGCCATCCCGACCTATCGCTGTTCCAATCGGCGGTGGACGAAGTGCTCGCGCTGAAGGCAAGCGCGGCTCGACCGGCCGGTGCCGCCGGCCAAGCAGCGATCGCGCGGCCCGATCCCGGCCACAGCGTGGTGCAACAAGCAACGGCGGAAGCCACGGTTGTAGACAATGCCAGGAAGGCTGGGGTTGCCCCGCCGGGCCCACCGCCGGCGCCTACTCAGGCGGCCACCAGCGACCTCGGCGATCAGATCCGCTATTGCGCTTCTTTGGCGCGCAATTACGCCGTGGCCAAAGTGGAGGGCCGTATCGATGATGCAAACCGTTATCAGGCCCTGCTGAGTGCCCGCATGGGAGACTGCGATCCGGGCTGGGCCGAGGCGTCTCTCAAATACGAGGAGTTTTTGTTGTCCAAAGGGACCATCCCGTACCGTGTATACAAGAGCATGGGCGATTTCGTGATCGATGGCAAGCTTCCGGACAACGCTCGTGTTGCTTTCGTAGGCGACTGGGGAACCGGCCTGGACACCGCCAAGAACGTCTTGGCTCAAATCGCCAGGAAGAAGCCCGATGTCGTGATTCACATGGGGGATGTCTATTACTCCGGTACTGACTTCGAGATGCAGAATTACTTCTACAACATCTGGAAAGCCAGTTTTGACCTCTCCAAGATCCCCACCTACACCCTCTGCGGAAACCATGACATGTTTTGCGGCGGTGTGCCGTACTATAAGCTCATCGATCAACTCGGTCAGCCCGCAAGCTACTTCTGCCTGCGCAACGATAACTGGCAGTTTGTCGCCATGGATACCGGGCTTCACGACAGCAAGCCGGAAGGCGGTGACCCTACATACCTCGAAGATACCGAGGTGGCCTGGGTCGCCGACAAACTTCAGAACCGCGGCAACCGGCGCACGGTCCTGCTTTCGCACCATCAGCTTTTTGCGGCCTACGAAGACATCTGCGGCAAATCCGTCAACGATCACTTGAATCAGCAGCTGTCCGCACTGCTGCCAGGCGTTGACATGTGGTTGTGGGGGCATGAACACAACCTCGTCATATACCAGACATGCATGGGCGTTCTGGCGCGGTGCATCGGACACGGGGCGTTTCCGGTCGGCCTGCAGGAGATCCCAGCCACCCCAAAGTTTGCGGACGTTCCGACCGTATCCGTGCGCCTCGGCAACGACGGGACCTTCTACAACCATGGCTACGTGATCATGGACCTGGCAGGCAGTAGCGCCAGACTCTCGTACTATCAGGACAACGACGAGACCACGCCGCAATTCACCGAAGCCGTAGGGGCCGCCACGGCAACTGCGTCACAAGTGTGACATGACGCACCAAGGGGCGCTTGCCGGCCTTGTGACAAAAGTCACAGTAGGTGCGCAGTTATAGATCAGCTTCCAGCCTCACTATAAAGCTGTCAGATGCCGGCATTAATTGGGTCTTACTCAACCCCGGCCCCTTAGAAGGTTATTGCAAAAAATCGTGGACTCCGCCGCACTAACACGGTAGAGTACATAGACAATGTGGCCTGCCCGACAAGGGCGGTACTCAGAGGAAGCGCCAGATGAAGGATGCTCACGTTGTGACTGAAGGGACGGGATCGCCCGCGCAGGGCTTGGCGGACCTGCTCGAGTACCCGCTCTTATCGGCCATTAGCGATCGCCGGACGCGCCGGATCTGCCAGGGTACCTCGCTCAATGCCGGCGCGCTTTCTTACACGAGCAACAATCCTACCGCTCCACTGACAGAGCTTGAAGAAGCCATCCTCATTGTCTCTACCGGTCTGGCCGGTTTTAGCCTTCACGACGTACCGCTGAAGCATGCGGATGGCGAACCGGTTTTGGCTACGACCCAGATGGGTATTCCGGCGCGTGCCGCGAGTTCCGCCGACAACGCGCAGGCCACGCACTTCTTCCTCATCAACGACGAAGGCACATGGCTCCTCGAGCAGAAGAGCGGCCACGACGCTGTGGCGTGGTTGCGAGAGTTCCCGCCCAATCGTTCCCTATGGACCGAAAAGCACTGGATCGAGGCGGCAGCCGGCGTGAAGCGCAAGATCTATCCGGAACGCCTCGACTTTCCGCGGCGGTGGCCTTACTATTTCACCTGGAACAAGATCATCTCGAACCGCCCGGGCACCAGCGTGTTCATGCCCGTTGTGGATACTACGCGCCAGATGATCAATGTCCTGTTCATCATGCTTTCCGAGCCGGATGGACAGCGTCCCCTGGTGCTGGACGATTGGTCGAAATTCAGGCCCAGGAAGCTCATCGAATGGGCCGCGTGGGCCGGCAGTCTGATTGGTATAGTGCCGAAGATTCCCTACCAGCCGGTGGCGGGTATCGAGCGTGTGCAGAAGAAATGGCTGCAGTCGGACTTTCCCGTGCCGCTGGGATTCGCCGGCGCCATGCGCACGGACTATGAAGCATTTTTCCACCTGCAGAACCTGATGCTGGTAACTCATGCCATGGGTCTTGGCGGTTGGATCCACGCCGCAGTCAGCGCGCCCTATGTTTTCGAACGCGACCCGTCGAAGGGCAGCTACGGCCTGGGTTTCCGCATGCAGCAGCCAAAGACGTGGAGGCGCTGGCCGCCCCTTCCCGCGCCGCTGCCCAATCCAGTCGGGCTCGACGGAATCCTGCAGGCGCTATGCCCACCTTATGTGTCGTCCATGGACGAAGCAGTCGACCAGGTCTACGAAGAGAAATACGGGCCCAATGGCGTATATGGCGACAAAGCCGTCTTCGAGAAGCCTTATCGCCGAAGCAGCGACGCTTCGGATTTCATGCGCAGCGCGGAACGGCCCTCCAAGGACACCATCCGGTACATCAAGGATATTTGCAACTATATCTACGATACATATGGCCGCTTCCCCGCGCACGTGAACTCGTTCCACATTCCCGGCGTGTGGCTGCAGGTTTCGCACCTCGAACTTGGATACTACGAGAAGTACTTCCAGCCGGAGCTTTATCACAGGCAGGCAAGACACCACGCGATATGGGGCCGGCACTAGCTTTCCCGGAAGGGCGGAAGATGATTGGCGTCTGGGTGATTCTCGCTTTGTTGTTGGCCTTGTTCCTTGCGCCGCGCCTGGCCGCAGTGTGGATTCGCTGGCGCGACCGTGCGCCGCACAACGACCGCACGCTACTTGCCTACAGCGATGAACTGCCGCGCTATTTCACGCGCGACGCCGCGGGAAACGTAGATACCGCCGCGCGCTGGCCAGGCTGGGACGCCTGGACAGTGTCCGCAATACCGGAAGAGACGGATTTGCCTCCGCAACTAATCCGCGGCACGCTGATGACCGGCCTGTACGGTCTGGAGGGAATTGATAACTATGAGAGGCTGCTGTACCGGCTGTCCGGCGATCAGGCCGTCGAGCATCTCTGTCTGGTGCCCACGACTTACACTCTCCCGGGGGGAGCATCTCTTGTCTTGAGTGACCTATCGCAGACCTACCTTGCGAAGCAGACCGATCTCGTAATGGCGGATGCGGACTTGGACGTCTCAATACTTGGCTCCCGAATTGGAAATCTCGCCGGCGAAGAACGCTACGGTCATATCCAGGGCACTTGGCCCACCTACCGGTTCGAATTCGTGAATCCCGAAGCCGGGATTCGGGTTACGGCCGCCTACCACGGCGACCGGATACTCTGGTGGACCGACCTTCCGGGGCGTTATACCCATTTCTCTGCGTTTGGCACTCTCGATGCAACGGTCGAGTACTCGCGCGGCACCACGGTCATCGATCCGCACCGCCCGATGCGCAATCCGCGGAAGCTGCGCTTTCAGGCACGAGGAACCGTTGAACACATCGCCGCAGTGAAGCCGTTCGGCTTCGACTGGCTCTGGCTGCCGATGCGCTACCTGGGACGCTGGTTCCCCTCGCTGAAGCCCATCCTGCATCACCAGGAGGTGATAATCGCCGATGGTCTGGAGGGCGGCATCCAGCACACTCGTGCGTTCGGCGTGGATTTTCGCAACGGCGGAGGACTGTTCGCCGGCGCAGCATATCACCCCATCAGGCGTGTGACCGTGAGTTACGCCACTCCGGAACCTGTGGATAACTGTGGCGGCCTTGGCGCGCCTTCGCTGGTCTATCGCACATGGGAGGTGCGCGCCACCGCGGATGCCGGCGAGCTTACTTACACTGCCACGCGCACTCACCCGCCGGCCATGATCGCCTCCAACACAAACCACTATCACTTCACTTTTCAGGGCAGTTGGTGCGGCTTGCCGATAACGGGCCGTGGTTTCGGGGAATACATCCACTTATAGGCCGCCTATGAAGCCTGCCTATGATTTCGTCATTGTCGGTTCCGGCTTCGGCGGCTCGGTCTCTGCATACCGTCTGACCGCGGAACAGGAGCGGCTCGGAAAGGCCGCCTCGGTGTGCGTTTTGGAGCGCGGCAAGCGCTACCTGCGTGGGCAGTTCCCGCGCGATTTGGGCCGCCCGAAGGATTTCTTTTTTCGCGACGAGGGCCGCGACGGCTGGCACGGCATCTTCGATGTCCGCAGTGGCGACAACATCAGCGTCCTTTGCGGCAACGGTGTCGGCGGAGGATCGCTGGTGTATCTCGATGTGCAGGTAGATGCTTTCGCCTCCACGTTCGACATTGTCGGCCCGGAAGGCCGGAGGCGCTGGCCGTCTGCGGTCGACTGGCACGTCGAGATGCCGGCTTACTACGCGCGCATGGAATCCATGTTGCGGCCCTCTCCGATTCCCGACCCGGCACTGAAGACGGTCGCCCTGCGTGAGGCCGCATGCGGCGCCGGAATGCCCGAGCGTTTCAAGTTAGTCGACTTAGCGGTTTTTTGGGGCCGACAGGGCGGCGAGCGCGGTGTGATCTTCGACGATCCGTATGAGCGCGATGGGCCTCCCCAAGGCGCCTGCCAGATGTGCGGCGAGTGCTTCCTGGGATGCAACACTCACTCCAAGAACACGCTCGACCTGAACTATCTCTGGTTCGCGGAGCGGGCCGGAGCGGATGTCTTTTCCCGGCATCGTGTAACTCGCATCGAGCCGCGCCCCGGCGGTGGATACACCGTGTGCTTCGATGACCTTGCGGCGGAGTCGTCGGGCTCGGTTGCCGCGCGCAGCGTAGTGGTCTCTGCCGGGACCACGGGGAGCACGGAGCTCTTGCTGAGGTGCAAGCATGGATACCGCGGCGGCCGCACGCAGTTCCCGCCCACTATGCCGCGGATCAGCGATATGCTGGGACGCTATTTTTCCGGAAACGGCGATTTCGGCGCGGTGGCTTTCCAGTCGCGGCGCGTGACCGAGCCCGGCGTCGGCCCGACCATCACGGCGGTCATCGATTGCAGGGACCTTTTGGACGGCCACGGATTCTACATCGAAGATGGCGGCATACCGGAAGTCCTGCGCGCCAACTTCCGGCTATATCCCGGCGGGCTAGGTGTGGGCCAGCGAGTGATGCATTGGCTGCGCGGCCTGGTCTCCAAGCGAACGCCCCCGAGCCTCGCCGAACAGGTCTTCGATCTGCTCGATCTCGAAGGCGTTCGCAACGCACTGGTCTATCTGACCATGGGCATCGACGCCGCCGACGGAGTCATGTCCATCGATGGGGAGGGCCAACTGCAGATCCAATGGGACCATACCGAGAGCATGCGCTACCTGCGCAAGGTCGAAGAGACCCTGCGTGCTATCTCGGAAACTCCCGTGCCAGGCAGCGACGGTCCCGGCATCGGCGCCAATCTCATGCTCAATCCGGCGTGGAGTTTCAACAAGCACCTTCTTACCCTGCACCCTCTCGGCGGTTGTCCGATGGGCGACGACGAAACCATGGGCGTGGTGAGCCCGGAAGGAGAAGTGTTCAACTATCCCGGCCTTTACGTCACCGACGGATCAATCATCCCGACGGCTCTGGGGCCGAATCCCTCTAAAACCATCGGCGCGGTTTCGGAGCGCGTCTGCGACCACATCATAGCCAAAGGAATTTGACTTATGCTCCGAGACGCCCTTGCCTGGATCCGCCAACACCCCGCCCGATGCGCGGTCTATGCGCTTCTCGCGGCCGGCGCGGTGTGGGCGGGGGTGACGGCGCGCGGCATCCTGCGGGGGCAGCGGAATGACCTTCTCACGGGCATCGCTCGCGCGCCGCTCCTGCGCGGCTGGGTGCAGCGGAATTTTCATATTCGATACTCGATCGGCTCCGTGGCGCTCGCCCCCAGATGCGGCCTCGAAATCGACACCAGAGGCTTGAATGTCGACCTGGGCGGCGCCGCATCGGGCGCCCTCGACCTGGCGAGCGTCTGCGCTTCCGGCAGCGGTGAACTGCGGGGGCTCCGTATTGGCGGCGGAATGATCGCGCTCCAGGCTGCGCGGTTCGATTGGCCCAGATCCTTCTCGGCCACCGGCCTCTCGTGGAACGACCGGACGGGTGAGATAGCTTCGGCCGGCGCATTCTCAGTCTCGCCCGGCGATATGTCAGGTTCGCTGCAAGACCTGCGAGTGCTCGCCATCGCTAACGTCGCGTCGGCATCCGCCGCACTGGCGCCGCTGGCGCTGCCCGCGGTCACCGTGAAGAACGCTGGCGCGCGCGGCATCAAAGTAGATGTCGATCCCTCAGCAGTCGCCCAGGCGCCGGCCCGGTTGCAAGCTGCCGTTAACACCTTGCAGTCCATGGGCACTGCGACGTTACCGCTCCCGGCGCAATGGAGCGCAACGGCACGGAAGCTGGTAACTCAACTCCTGATGGTTGCCGTGCTTCTATTGTTGGTTCTCAAGGCCCTGCTAACGCGCGCGCCGGCGTCCATTGCCTGGCGCATCGCCGTAATCGTGGCCCCTTTCGCGGTGTTCCCATTGCTGGCGCTCGCGAATTCCTGGCTTGTGATCTTGATCGCAGCCCCGGTGATCGCCATCGCACTTTGGGCCGCGGCCTACCGTCACGCACCGTATTGGCATCAGCGTTGGGAGCCGGCCGCGGTCGACGTCTTGGCCACGTTGCTCGCGCTGCTTCTGCTCGTGCTGCGGAATTGGCCGGCGCTCAGTGCGCCCCCGCTTCCGGCGATCACCCAGGTCATAGTGGCACAGGTGGATCTTCAGGATGTCGACGCCACCGTTCACCAACTTCCTTGCAGCGTTTCGGGCGATGTGCACATTTCGATTTCGCGAGCCGGAATCAGCGGCCTGCGGGCCGGCTTGAACGGCTTCGGCCTGGAAAGCATCGATGTAGGGCGGGCGACTGCCAACGGTAGTGTCCAAGCCTCCACACTGGACGATCAGCAACATATCCGCTTTCTGCCTCCCGGCTGGAAGAAGACACCGCCGATTTCTTTTTGTGCTGCCGTCACGCTTCGCAACAGTGGCCGCGCCGATGTGCCTGATGCCGCATGCCCAGCCGCCATCCATGGTCAGACGGTGATCGCTCGAGCCGCGGTGGATTATGCTGCCGGGCAAGCTCACTTCGCTGCCCGATGGAATGGCACGCCGGCTCCGCTTGCGCTGGCCGGCTCAGCCAGTCTCAGCGGCTTGCAGGTCGATGAAATGCACACCGTGGCGGGCTCATCCGTGCGTATCGGCGGAGGGTCCGCGCATATCTCGTGGCCAAAATCGATTGTCGCAGACGCGCAACTTGAAGGTATCGAAACAAACGGAGTCACGGTGAACAGCCTTGTGTTAAGCGCGCGCACTCCCATGCCATGCACTGCGGGCGCCACTGACATCGCCGTTAGCCTGGGCAAGATCGGGTACTCAACGGGCACTTACAATGTTCAGGTTGACGAAGCGGCATTGGCTTTTGCCCGCCCTGATTCGAGCAACTTCTCAGCTACCGTGCGCACCAACGGCTTGAGACTGAACGGCCCGGTCGAGGCCAGCGTTCCCCAATCCGAGTTTCGCGTGGAAGGGACCACTTCGTCCGAATCGATTCCCCGCACGCTGACTGCGCAAGCCGCCTTCAGCACGGCCGCGGTCGGCCTCTCCGCGCCAATCCGTTTCACTGCCGATTTGTGGAACGGTGACTGGCGGTTGCCACGTCAATTGCTAACAGTACGCCAGCGCATCACGTCGCGCATCCCGCAAGCGGTCGCGCTCGAATTCGAGGCGTCCGGCGGAATTACATCACTGGCCAGCCCGTTCGAAGCGAACGCGCGCGCGCGACTCCGCATCCCGCAACTCATACCGGATGCGGGTCCCGCCACTGTTGAACTCAATGATTTGCGCATCGATGACTCATGGGACGCCGCCGCGGGCCTTTCGCCGGCCGCCATTTCCACGGGTTGGAACGTCGTGAAGTTCCCTGATCTCCCGAGCGGACTCCAACTGAACGAGGTCTCCAGCCTTCAGCTTTCCACGCGAGGTGAGATTATCGAGTCACCCGAGTTCAATGTGCCATCCATTTCACTCCCCTCGATTCCGCAAGAAACCCGCTTTCGCTTGCAGGGCACGCCGCAGTCCATCGCAGTTTTCATCGATGGCGGCGAACAGTTCACTCTGGACAAATTAGAGACGCGTAGCCTTAAGGCTTCTTTGCCCGGGCTCAGGCTCGCCGCTCTCGACATGGACACCAGCGCCGTGATCGAACGCGCGCACGCAGGGTTCCCGGTCTCCGCACACAGTCACCTGACGGACGAATCCATCGGCACCGTTCTCACTGAGCCTCTTGAAGCCCGGGTTGCTATGACGCCAGAGACCGTCCATTTCGCACTTATCCGGCCGCTCGACACGGGAAAACTGCTGGGAGAGGTCGGGCTTTCATTTGATGGTTTCGCGCCACAGGCCACGCTCGCGGAGTTCCAGGCCGATGCCCGCTTCGCCGAAAGGAGGCTGGTTGGGTTTAGTGCCGCAGGCACGCTTGCCGCGGGTCCGTTAGTATCGGGCAGCGGCCTCGAGATTTCTCAACTGGCCCCAACTGTATTCTCGGTTGCCGCGCCCGAACTTCCCCAAGTCACTGTCAGCGCTTCCGCACCGGGCATTGAGATCAACCTGGACGACGGCAGACTGCGCGCATCCGCTGCGACTAAAGTTGCTCTGAGCCTCTCGCTCAATGCGATTCCGCATTCTCCACTCTTCACCCAACTCAGCGATGCCGCTGCCGGCTTGGGTTATCACGTCCAAAAGGCTACGCAGGTTTTTGGCGCCGCAGACGTATCCGCGTTCCCGATCCGCTGGGACCTGGACATCGCCGGCGGGAACCCCGCCGTTTCGCTCACGAACGATCGCATCGCGTTCGACGCGAATCTGAGGCTAAACCGGATCGAAAGCGGCCAACAGCTAATCGATGGCTCGCTGGGCCTTCACGCCCGCGTCGGCCTCGATGAGGGCCATCTGTTGGTTGATCTGAATGCGCCCGGCGAGATCGGCGCTTTCGGCCGCCGATGGCAGTTCGATACGCCGCTTCTCCTTGCGCTGCGAAGGGACTTGCTGCCTGGAAGTGGGGCAGAGTTGTTCGACAGCGGATTCTATGACCGCATCGGCGGCAAACCACAGATCGGCGCGAACCCGCTGCGTCTCGCCATTGGTTACGGCGAGGTCCTTCAGGTTCACACGGCCTACCAGCAGCCCTTCACTTCCGGCACGGTTGGTGGAATGGCGCAAGCTGCGGTTCGCTGGCAGAATGATGCAGCCGGCATCGACAGTTACGGCACAATTACCTTTCGTGGCCTCGAGGCCGGCGCCATCGCATTTCCCAACGCGTACCTCGAAGATCGCCTCGATGGCGATATCCGCTTCAGCACCAGGGGATTTGTCGCCGATCGCCTGCTGGTGCCCCGGTTGCTCACCGATGCGTCCCTGGTACACCAGTTGGACCGCGTCGATTTCTCCGCACAAATCCGCAGCGCCGCCGATGGCGCTCATCTGCCGGGCGTTCTTCAGGCTGCCAGCGGCATGACCCTGACGCCGGCCAACGAGTTCGTGCGGCTTCTGACCAGCGGCTTCGATCTCACGCTTCCGCCGCGGGCTTTGCAGTACAAACGAATGGCGCTGGACTTTCAGGTCGAACAGGGCAAGGTGCGCACAGAGCCTGTGCTGCTGACGCTGGACGGCGTGCAGGCGGTCGGCGTCGCGGGTCTCGACGTGGATTCCAAGGTGCGTTTGCTGTGGGGCGGGCGCGGCCGTGAACCGGCCCCCCTTCTGCGTGACCTGATCTACACTGCCGAGAAAGTTATGGAGCCTTAGTCCGATGTCAAGGTACTTATCGCTAGTTCTAATACTTATGTCGGCTGCGCTCCCGGCATGCAGGAAGAACGCCAAACTGGGGACTGTCGCCGTGGACGTTTACATCCATCCCGAATCCTCCAGCTCCGATGACGTCATGCTACAGACGGCAATCCGCAGCAAGCTCGAGGGAGACGCTCTGACCGCGGGGAAGGTGCAGGTTCGCGTGGCCGGTCTGTTGGCCGTGCTGACCGGCGACGTCTCAAAGCAAGAGGCCTCGGAGAGGGCGGAGCAGATCGCCCGCAGTACCCGAGTGACGATTGACAATAACCCGCCTATCGTCGCCGAAAATGTCAAGAACCTGATTAAGGTAGGGAACTAACATGAGCGAAGCAATTGCTCGCGGACGCCCAAGAAGACCGCAGCCAGATTGTGGAGGCGCGCGTGAGTAGTCCCGCCCCATCTTACGCGTTCTGGTACGTCTTCGCCACCGATGGCGAGACCGGGTTTCTGCTCGACCTCATGCGACGGCCTGACGAGGCGTTGGCGCGCCTCGTCACCTACCAGCAGGGCGTCCCGCCGCGTATCACGCGCCACGGCTTTGAAGTAAGTGACCTGGACGGTGTTCCCGGCGCGTTGGGCGTAAGCCTCGACGGCATCGCTTTCGATGCGCTGGGCTGCCGCGCTGCCCTGCCCGGCATGAACGTCGAGGCGCGTTTCGCACTGAACGGTCAGGCGATGAGGTTTGTGCCAGGATTCGTCACCTGGTGGTTCGATAACATCCCGGATTTCTCCTCCCGCTACGGCGCCATCACGCAAGCTACTTGCGAAGACGCTGTCTATACGGACACTCCGTTGGTTTGTTCCACTTACTCCCTGGAGTCACTCGCCGCAGCCCGGTGGATTCTGATTTCAGCGCCGCGCTTCTGCGGCAGCGACCTGGCGTTCGAGATCAGTGCGGCGCGCCTGTTGGGCCGCTGGATGCCCGCCGCGTGGGTTTTCTATGGCGGGCGCGAATACCACCTGAACTCCGCACTCGACAGCCTGTTCCGTCTGCACGTTGGCTGCGCAGGGGAAGTGAAATCGGGCGAGCGGGTTTTCACGGCTACCATTCGGGCGCGGGGCCTGCGCGTCGATGTAGAGGCGAGTGGACCGCTCGACCAGTTTGCGCGGTTAGACGCCGATCGGAACAGCGAAATTCATACCACACTGTTCGGAACTTGCCGGGCGACGGTCGCCTCCGCCGGCCGGACGTTCGTGGCCGAACGGAGCTGTCTGCTCGAGGTGAAGAACTGAACCGGAGGATCACATGGCGGACGACATAATTTTCCAACCGCTGCGCTTCAGGAACCTCACGGTGAAGAACCGTATCTTTCGCTCCAATATCTCCGGGCGCTTCGATAACTTCGACGGTTCCGGCAGCTACGCCCGCCTGAACTGGGAGGAGAAGTTTGCCCGCGGCGGCGTGGGCGCGATTCTTTCGTCGTTCGTGGCAGTCAACATCCACGGCCGGATTATGCCCAACTACGCCACCATCGACGGCGATGACAAGGTCCCGTTCTGGCAGGAAGTCGGCGAGCGTGTCCACGCGTACGATTGCCGCTATATTCTGCAACTCAGCCACTCGGGCCGCCAGCAGGACGTTCCGGGCGTTGAAAACCAATTCCGCAAACCGCTGAGCGCCACGGACCGCATCGAGACCTTCGATGGCTTCATCCCTCAAATGATGTCGCGCGAAGACATCCGGCAAACGGTTCACGATTTCGGACAAGGCGCCCGGCGCGCGCGCGAAGCCGGACTCGATGGCGTGGAGACCCACAGCGCCAACGGCTACCTATTCACTCAATTCCTAAGTTCCGGCATCAATAACCGCAAGGATGAGTACGGCGGCCCATTGCAAAACCGCGCGCGCTTCCTGCTGGAAGTGGTCGCTGAAATCCGAAAGCAAGTTGGAAGCGACTTTCATCTTCAGGTGAAGATCAACGGCAACGACTACGGCAACGCCGTCTTCCCCTGGGAAGGCAAAGGCAACACCGTCGAGGACACGATTCAGATCTGCCGCTGGCTGGAAGAGGCCGGCGTCGACGCCGTCCACATTTCCGGCGGCAGTTCCTTTCCGCACCCTTTCAATCCCCCGGGCGGTTTCCCGATCGACTGGGCGCTGCGCACGTTCGATGTGATGCTGTCGAGCGGAGCATTCACTCTGCAGCGCTACCTGCTCTTCCGGTACCGGCCGCTGCGCCCGCTTTTCAACTTCTTCTGGAACCGCAACAAGCCCGATATCGTCGAGGGCATCAACGCCGATGCCGCCCGGCAAATCAAGCGCCACCTCAGGATCCCGGTTCTGGTCACGGGTGGTTTTCAGACCGCCTCCATCATCCGACGCTACATCGAGGAAGGCTACTGCGACGCCGTAAGCATCGCGCGCGCGCTGGTCGCAAACAACGACCTGGTCAAGATCTTCGCTTCCGGCAAAGACATTCCCGACCGTCCTTGCACGCACTGCAATAAGTGCCTGGTCAACGCTATCAAGAATCCGCTGGGTTGTTACGAACTCTCACGTTTCGATGGCGATTACGACCGGATGATCCAGGAAGTGATGAGCGTGTTTCATCCATCGCCCTTCGACACGGTCGCTACGCCAGGAGGAGACTAGCCATGGCCGAACCGCTTACGCCGGTGGAACAAACGACGCGATCCATGGCGGCGCGTGTCGTGACGGTTTTCGTCATGGTGATCTACGTCCTGGGTCTGTTTCTCTATCGCCGGTTCAATCCCAACTTCCCCGTGGTGTACACGGCGATCGAGGAGCACTTCAAATACGGATCGATCGGCAGCGAGGCAGCCAACGGGATCCCGTATTGGATCTGGAGGGTGCTGCCCGATATGTTTCCCGACAAGCTGCCCGGAAACGGCTATGCCTCGTTCGGATTCGTGTTCGAACCCGGCCACGAGGTTCCCATCGGCCTGGCGCGACGGCGCGTCATCATCGATCGCCTCGGCATGAACTGCGCCATCTGCCACACCGGCACCGTTCGCGATACGCCGGACTCTCCGCCGCGCATCTACCTCGGCATGCCCGCGAACACTTTTGACCTGCAGTCCTATCTCCGTTTCTTGATGGCGTGCGCGATGGACGGGCGCTTCACCGCGGACAACGTGGTGCGGGCAATCAAGGCGAGGAAGAGACTCGACCCGCTCGAAACTCTCGTCTATCAGCAGGCGGTCTATCAGACACGCGAGGTCCTCTTGCAGCGCAACCTGCAGACCGCCTTTATGAACTCGCGCCCCGATTGGGGCCCCGGACGCGTCGACACCTTTAATCCTTACAAGACCGTCCAGTTCAACTTCCCCATGGACAATGACCACACCGTCGGCGCCACCGACCTGCCGTCCATCTGGAATCAAAAACCGCGCCAGGGGATGCAGCTTCACTGGGACGGCAACTGCGATTCCCTCGAGGAACGCGACAAGAGCGCGG
>Ga0335078_10007228_pt1 | contig 16465 bp, 20 predicted proteins | sample Lox_Sample_32_FD_206711 | JGI IMG/M metagenome (GOLD analysis project Ga0335078, IMG submission 206711) | Soil microbial communities from Loxahatchee National Wildlife Refuge, Florida, United States - Lox_Sample_3.2 | ecosystem: Environmental > Terrestrial > Soil > Wetlands | place: USA...
TCCCGAAGCGGTACGTCGGGGCGGTGACGTTCCACTCGAAGGTCGGCGCGCGCGACCTCGACCGGGTGCTGAAGGAGTTCACGGGCCCGATCTACCAGACGCCGCCGGTCCGCTCCGCTGTCAAGCGCGAGCGGCGCGTCCGCACGATCCACCGGCTCACGCTGGTCGAGCACGACGGCCCGCGGGCGATCGTCGACGTCGTCGCCGATTCGGGGACGTACGTCCGGACGCTGGCGGTCGACCTCGGGGAGGCGCTCGGCCTCGGCGCCCACCTGGAGGAGCTCCGCCGGATCGCGACCGGGCCGTTCGACGAGGCCGCGAGCGTCTCGTTGACCCGGCTCGCCGACCTCGTCGAAGCGCGCCGCGCGGGCGACCCGGCGCCGCTCCTCGCCGCGCTCCACCCGATCCGCGAGGTCTGGCAGGAGTTCCCGACGATCGTCCTGCGCGAAGCGGCGGCGAGCGCCGTGGCGCACGGTGCCGGCCTCGCGCGCGGGGGGATCCAAAAGGTGTCGGGGTCGTTCGGCCCCGGCGCCCGCGTCGCGCTCGTGACGGCCGGCGGGACGCTCGTCGCCACGGGGGTCGCGCGGTACGACGCCGGCGAGCTCGAGAAGGTCCCGCACGGATGGGTCGTGGACGAGACGCGGGTCTTCGTCGACCCGGCCCGGTTCCCGGCGCTCTGGCAGCGGACGAAACCCGGCGGCGCGGCCGGACGGGCCCCTCCGACCAGCTAGGGTTATCTTCGGCACGGCCCCGGGCGGCCCGTGGACGGCCCCATCGACCTGCGCTCGGCGGGCGCCGGGGCCCGGTGGTTCGGCCGTCTTGCCCGGTGGATCGTCCGCCACCCGTGGTACCCGGTCGTCTTCTGGGTCGCGCTGCTCGTCGTGACGGTCCCGTTCCTCCCGCTCCTCGGCTCGGTCACCACCAACTCCCAGGAGACGACGGCGGCGAGCTCGCCCAGCTCGGCCGCCGCCGCCCGTCTGGCCGAGCTGTTCCCGAACGCGACGGGCGGCTCGGAGTCGTACCTCCTCCTGTACGGACCCGACCTGACCGACGCGCACGCGCAGGCCGTGACCCAGGCAGTGACGGCGGCGATCGCCGGGGACCGTTCCCTCGCGGAGATCGCCGGCGTCGACAGCGTCTACACCGACTACTCGGCCTACCTCGCGGGCCAGGCCCGGATCGCCGGCGGGGTGCTCGCCCCGGCCCTGGCCGGCCTCCCCTCGCTCCCGACCGCCGCGAACGGCTCCCTCGCGCTCCTCTGGGGACCGCCCGCGATGTACCTGGCCACGTGGGAGGGGCTCGTCCCGAACGCGACGCACACGCCGTACGGCTGGGAGCCGACCGCCTACAACCGGACCGCGGCGAACCTCTCGGGGCCGGCCCTCTCGGTCCTCGCGGCGTTCTACGGGGCCTTCCACGCGGACGCGACGTGCGCGCAGCTGCCCGGTCCGCTCGCGATCGCGAGCTGCGCCGACAACGCGACCCGCGCGGGGGTCGCCCCGCTCCTGGGGACGCTGTTCCCCGGCCCCGAGGCGGCGCTCGGCAACGCGTCGCTGGCGGTCGGCGACGTGGGCAATTTCACGACCGGCCCGACGCTCCGCTGGACGGTCGCCGGCACCCTCGCGGCGGAGAGCGGACTCCGGGCCTCGTGGGTCCGCCTCGTCTGGGAGGAGTTCCCGACCGGCACGGTCGGGCCCGGGCCCGCGGCGCGGTTCGCGAACGCGACGGTCGCCAACCACACGCTCTCGACCGAGCCCCTCCCCGTGCCACCCGCGCTCTACGGCCAGTTCGTCAACCGGGCCGGCACGGCGACGCTCATTGACGTGTCGTTCGCCGTCGCCGACGATTACACGAACGCCTCCGGGGGGTCACCGGTCTACGCCGACCTCCCCCGGATCAACTCGCTGGTCGCGGGGACCCTGCGCACCGCCGACCCGGGCGGGTCGATCGCCTTCGCGCAGACCGGCCCCGCGCCGCTGGACCAGCTGACGCAGCAGGCCGTGAACTCGTCGCTCTCGCTCGTGCTGCCGTTGACGGTCGGCCTGCTGCTCGTGATCTCGATGGCGTACTTCCGCTCCCCGCTCACGCCGCTCGTCACGTTCGCGGGGCTCGCGATCGCGCTCGTCCTCGGGCTCGGGGCGACCGTGGTCGTCGGAACGCTCGTCGAGCACATCGACTCCTCCGCGCTCACGCTCGAGGAGGTGTTCGTCCTCGGGGTCGGCACCGACTACTCGATCTTCCTGGTCGCCCGATACCGGGAGGAGCTCGTCCACGGGGCGACGTCGCACGAGGCCGTCGTCACGTCGATGCAGTGGGCGGGGCAGTCGGTCGCCACGAGCGGCTCGACGGCGATCCTCGTCACGGCCGCGCTGGCGGCGAGCGGGGTCGCGCTCCTCGCGAACTGGGGGCTCGTCCTCAGCGTCGCGATCCTGATCACGATGCTGCTCTCGCTGACGCTGGTGCCCGCGGCCCTCGTGCTGATCGGGCCCCGGATCTTCTGGCCGACGAGCGGCGAGCGGTTCCGCAAACGCGCCGAGGTCGTGGCCGAGCGGGTGCGGCTCCAGCGGACGTACTTCTACCGCGCCGGGCATCTCTCCGAACGCCACGCCGGACGGATCGTGGGCGCGGTCGTCGCCGTCTCGATCCCGCTGATCGCGATCGCCCTGACCGTCCCGATCTCCTACGACTTCTACGGCCAGCTGCCGAACGGCCACTATGCGACGAACGGGCTCGCCGACCTGAACGCGCAGTTCGGCGCCGGGTTCGCCACGCCGTCGTACGCGCTCGTCACGTTCGCCGCGCCGCTCCGGACCGGGAACGTCACCAACACCACCGACTTCGTCGCGCTCGCCGACCTCACGGCGCTCGCCAACTCGACCGCGGGGATCGCCGCCGTCGGCTCCCCGATCGGACCGGGGAGCGCGTCGCTCGCGAACTGGCTCGCCCTGCCGACCCTCCCGCCGGCGGTGCGGACGAACCTCCTCGCGGAGCTCTCCGGCTACGTCGGGACCGACGGGCGCACCGTCCTCGTGTCGCTCCAAACGAGCGCGACCGGTCTCTCCCAGTCGGCGGTCGCCGCGCTCTCGTCGGTCGAGTCGGCGTGGAGCGGCTACGCCGCGGACCACCCCGGCATCGACGCGATCGCCTACGGCGGGGCCGCTCCGGTGATCCACGACCTCGCGACCGAGACGGACGTCGCGACGGAGTACATGATCCTCGCCGTCGCGATCGGCCTGGTCGCGGTCCTCGTGGTCGTCCTCCGCTCCTGGATCATCGCGCTCCTCGCGGTCGGCACGATCGGACTGTCGATCGGCTGGGCGTGGGCGCTCACCTACCTCCTCCTCGACCGCTGGCTCGGGTTCCCGCTGTTCTTCTACGTGCGGACGATCCTGTTCATGCTCGTCCTCGGCCTCGGCATCGACTACAACATCTTCCTCCTCACGCGGGTGCGGGAGGAGCGGCTGCGGGGCCGGGACTCGGGCGCCGCCGCGACCGAGGCGGTCGCCCGGACCGGCGGAATCATCACCGCCGCCGCCGTCATCCTCGCCTGCGCGTTCGCGGCGCTGATCGTCGCCGAGTTCACGCTGATCCGCGCGATCGGCTTCGCCGTCGCGATCGCGGTCGTCCTGGACGCGATGGTCGTGCGGACGTACCTCGTGCCGGCGACGCTCCACTACCTGGGCGATCGGGTCTGGAAGATCCCCGGCCGGCGGGCGCCCCCCACCGCCGCTTCGCCCGCGTCGGAGGCCGGGGGCATCCCCCGCCCCGCGGGGGAGCCTACGACGACGCGAGGAACCTAGCGCGGGCGCGCTCGACGTGCGTCTCGGCCTTCGACGTGTCGACGACCTCGACGACCGTCCCGGCCGGGTCGATGAAGAACGAAACGCGCCGCGCGACCCCGCGAGGGTTCTGGACCCCGAACATCGCGACGACCGCCTTCTTCGCGTCGGCGACCAGCGGGAAGGTGAGCCCGTACTTCTGCGCGAACGCCTTCTGCTTCGGGCAGTCGTCGACGCTGACGCCGACGACCTTCACGCCCCGCCGCGCGAACTCAGGGAGGAGCCCCTGGAACGCCTGCGACTCGCGGGTGCACCCGGGCGTGTCGGCTTCGGGGTAGAAGTACAGCACGACGGGACTCCCGCGGAGCCCGGAGAGGCGGAACGGTCGGCCGTCCTGGTCGGGAGCCTCGAAATCCGGCGCGGGCGCACCCTCGGCGATCATCGCCGCTCGAGGGCGACCGCCCTCATTACTCCGGCGAACGGCGCGGATCAACCGGTCGCGACGGTCACGAGCGTCTCCGTCGACTTGATCCCCGGGGTCCGTCGAATCCGGTGGACGACGATGTCGAGCGCCTGATTGATGTGGGGCGCCTCGACCTTGACGATCAGGTCGAACGGGCCCGTCACGGCCTGGATCTCGGCGACCCCCGGGATCCCCTTGACCCGGCGGATCACCTCGTCAAGCTTGCCGATCTCCGTCTCGACCAGGAGGTAGAGCGTCTCCATCCGATGCGACCCTCCCACCCGGGAGCCTCTCTTCAAGGTAACGACGGCCGCGCCCCGGGCGGCCGGCGAGCGTCCGGGCGCCCCGGCGCCGACCCGGGGGTTCTTCGGGGATGGAGCGCCGGCCGGCCCGGAGCCCCAAAGGGTTATTCCCGCCGACCGAACGGTCGGACCGATGGAACTTCGGCTGCCCGATACCCTCTCCGGCCGGACGCGTCCCGTCGTTCCGTTCGAGGGCGGGCCCGTCCGGATGTACATCTGCGGACCGACCGTCTACAGCGCCGCCCACGTCGGCCACGCGCGGACGTACCTCCACTTCGACGTCGCGCGTCGGTTCCTGGAGGCCGAGGGGCGATCGGTCCACCACGTGATGAACCTCACCGACGTCGAGGACAAGATCGACCAGCGCGCGGCCGCCCTCGGCACGACCCCGCGGGCCCTCGCCCGCCGGGAAGAGCGGGCGTTCTTCCGCGACCTGGCCCGCCTCGGGATCCTCCTTCCGCAGGACCGGCCCCGGGCGAGCGAGTACGTCGAGGGGATGGTGGCGGTCGCCCGAGCCCTGGAACGGACCGGCCGGGTCCGGCGGACGGACGACGAGTGGTTCTACACGCCGCCCCCGCGGGCTCCCGGAGAGAACTTCCTCTCCGGCCGCGACCTCGCCGACCACGCCGTCCCGGAACCGGGGCACCCGTTCCACGACTTCCGCGGCGACGGGCGGTCGTTCCTCATCTGGAAGCGGCAGGAGCCGCCCCGACCCTCGTGGGGCAGCCCGTGGGGGCCGGGCGTGCCGGGGTGGCACCTCGAGTGCTTCGTCATGGCCGAGCGCCTGCTCGGTCTTCCGGTCGACCTGCACGGGGGGGCCCGGGACCTGGTCTACCCGCACCACTACGCGGCGAACGAGGTGGCCCTCGAGCTCGAGGGGCGGCCGTTCTCTCAGGTCTACCTCCACCTCGGATTCGTCCTGCAGGAAGGGGCCAAGATGTCGAAATCGACCGGCAACCTCGTGCCGATCCGGACCGCGACCGCCGCGGTCGGGGCCGGCGCGCTCCGATGGTACCTCCTCGGCGTCGCTCCCGGCGATCGGCTCGAGTGGGACGAGGCGGCCCTCGGCCGCGCCGCCGAAGAGTACTCCGAGATGCGATCGACCGTTCGAGCGTGGCTCGCCCCAGGGGCCGGGGGCCGGGGCCGCGGGCGCCGGGCGCTCGAGGTCGCGGAGGAGGTTCGGGCGGCGATCGGGCACGGTCTCCGGACCGACCGGGCGTTCGGCCACCTCCGACGCTGGGCGGAGGAGCTCCGTCGGGAGCCGAGCGGCCGCGTCTCGGCGGCCGACCGACGCACCGCCCTCGGCGCGGTGCGGGGGATCGAACGGCGGACCGGCCTGCCGCTGACCTGACGGGCCCGCGGGCGACTAGGGTCGCTCGACGACGATGCTGAGGCCGTTCCCGCCGCCCATGCAGAGCGTCGCGAGCCCGCGGTGGCCGTGGCTCCGGGCGAGGCCGTGGACGAGCGTCACCACGATGCGGGCCCCGCTCGCCCCGATCGGATGACCCAGCGCGATCGCGCCGCCGTCCGGATTGAACTGGGCGTCCGAGAAGCCGAACGCCCGCTGGACCGCGATCGACGCGGAGGCGTACGCCTCGTTGTGCTCGACGCGGTCGAACTCGCTGGGCGTCAGCCCGGTCCGCGCCAGGTGCGCCTTCACCGTTGGGATCGGAGATTCCATCACGTCGCGCGGGTGGACCCCGCTCTCCGCGGTCGAGTGGATCCAGGCGAGCGGCTTCGCGCCGCGGCGGGCGACCTCCGCCTCGCTCGCAAGGACGAGCGCGGCGGCCCCGTCGGAGAGCTTCGAGGAGTTGCCGGCCGTCAGCACGCCCGTCGGGGAGAACGCGGGCTTGAGCCGGCCGAGTCCCTCGATCGTCGTGTCCGGGCGGGGTGCCTCGTCGCGGGCCAGCGCCGGTCGGCCGGACGGGGGGTCCGCCGGTACGGCGACGATCTCCGCATCGAACGTGCCGTCCGCGACGGCGCGGGACGCTCGCAGGTGGCTGCGCAGGCCGAACGCATCGACGTCCGCACGCGAGAGGCCGAGCTTATGCGCGATCCGCTCGCCCGTGAGTCCCATCAGTTCGTGCTCGTCGTACGCGTCGATCAGCGAATCCCGCTGCATCGCGTCGTCCAGCACGTGCGCACCGGGGGGTGAGCCCCACCGCATCCGGCCCTCGAGCAGGTACGGGGCGTTCGACATGCTCTCCATGCCGCCGACGAGCACGCGATCGAAGTCGCCCGCCCGGATCGCCATCTCGCCCCAGTGGACCGCCTTCATTCCCGAGCCGCAGACCATGTTGACGGTCGCCGCGCCCACGGGGTCCGGCACGCCGGCGCCGCGCAGCACCTGCCGGGCGGGGTTCTGGCCGACGCCGGCCTGGATCGCATTCCCGAACAGCACCTCCTCGACCTCGACCGGGGAGAGGCCGGCGCGCTCGATCGCCGCGCGGGCCGCGATCGTGCCGAGCTGCGGCGCCGTCGCGTTCTTGAGCGAGCCGCCGAACCGGCCGATCGGCGTCCGCACCGCCGAGAGGATCGCGACCCGCGGTCGGGGACCGGCGGTCATGGACCGCGGCGGAGCGGGGCCTGCATCAAAAGGGTTGCCTCCGGCGGGCCCGGGGCGACGGGCGCGTCAGTCCTCTTCGACCCGCGGGGCGAGCAGGTAGCGCCCCTCGCCGCGGCCGGAGCCCATCGCGAACTCGATCTTGAGCGGATACTCGTTCCCGACGTGGAGCGTCGTCTCGTCCGCGACGATCGACTTCACCATGCCCGAGAAGAAATCGAGCGGGTACATGCTCTTCACCGCCTCCTTCACCTCGAGGCGGCTCAACGAGTCCTTCGGGATCCGGAGGTCGAGCCGGTCGGTGTCGCCCTCCGAATGCATCGTGAACGCCTCGGGATCGAGCGAGAGCGTGACGTGGTCCGTGAAGCTCTCGCTGCCGCGGATCCCCTGCCGAACGTCCTCGGTCTTCACCGTGACGGACGCCGGCGGGCTCACGTTCGGGACCTTGGGGTCGGTGATCCCGGCGGGGTCGACGACCGCCATCTGGCGGGTGATCCGGCCGACCGACGCGACGAGCCGGCTCTTGCCGTCGAACTGGAGGTCGATGACGTCCCCGGGCTTCGAGAGCCGGAGAACCTCCTTCAGCTTCTCGACGTCGACGCCGATCTCGGTCGGCTCGCCGGTGAACTCCTCGAAGACCCCCTTCTGGAGCTTCAGGACGAGCATCGCCACGTGGGACGGGTCGACCGCCTTCGCCTCCAGGCCGTCCTTGGAGATCGAGAGCTTGACCTCGCTCACGAGGGTGGAGACGACCTCGACGACCTCCCGGAGCGTCTCCATCTTGACGCGCAGCTTGAACATTCGGAGCCTCGGGGCGGTCCACATCGGACCCCGCTAAAAAGGTTGCCGGCGCGCGCCGCCGGCGAAAGCTGTTTTCTCGCCGGAGGCTACCCCACCCGCGCGTGACGGAGCTGGCGTACCTCGCGGACATCTCGGCCGCGTACGTCGATCGCTTTCGCGCACGGGTCGTCGCCCTCCCGCCGGGGGCGATCGTCCTCGACCGGACCTACTTCTATCCGACGGGCGGCGGCCAGCCGGCCGACCGCGGCTGGATCGCGCTCGCGGGCGGGGCGCGGCTCGAGGTCGTGGACGTCGCGAAATCCGGGGGCTCCGTCCTCCACCGGGTGCGCGCCCCCGCGGTGGGCGCCCGGCCGGCGGTCGGGGACGAGGTCGACGGGTCGATCGACTGGCCCCGACGGCACCAGCACATGCGGCTCCACACCGCCCAGCATTTCCTGAGCGCGCGCCTGTTCGAGCGGGCCGGTCGGCGCACGCGGAAGGCGTCCCTCGCCGGGATCCGGGCGTCCCTCGAGCTCGACGGTCCGCTCGAGCCGTCGGTCGCCGACGCCGCGGCGGACGACCTGCGGGGCGCGGTCGAGGCGCCCCGGCCCGTGACCGTCCGCCACGTTCCGCGCGCCGCGTGGGACGCGAACCCCCAGTCGGTCCGCTCGGGGCTCGTGCCGCTGCCGGCCCAGGTCGATCCCGTCCGGGTGATCGAGATCGAGGGGATCGACACCTGTCCGTGCGGCGGAACGCACCTGCGTTCGACGGGCGAGATCGGCGCGGTGTCGGTCCTGCGGCCCGAGCCGATCGGGGACGGCGGGAGCCGGGTCACGCTGACGCTGGCGGTCCCCGGCGCGACCACTCGGCCCGGGTGACCCCGTAGACGTGGACGTCGTGCCACGCCCCGTGGTGGAAGAGGGTCAGGCGCATCGTCCCCTCGCGCCGGAAGCCGAGCCGCTCCAGCAGCCGCCGGGACGGCTCGTTCTCGACGTCGCACGTGGCGCCGATGCGCTCGACCGCCTCGGTCGCGAACAGGTGGCCGACCAGCAGTCCGACCGCTTCCGAGCCGATCCCCCGGCCGCGGGCCTCGGGCCGGCCGAGGACGTACCAGACGTCGATCGACTCGAGAACGGGGTGCGGACGGTAGTAGCCGACGACCCCGACCAGGTCGCCCTCCGGCCGGCGCTCGACGGCGAACCGCGGGGCGAGCGACGTCGGATCGCCGGGCGCCGCGTTGACGGACCGGACGAACTCGTCGTAGGTGTCGAGGACGAACCGGTCGAACGGGGCGACCAGCGCGGGGTCGGTGAACCAGTCGAAGATCGGAGGCCGCTCCGCCGCGGCGATCGGGCGAAGGCGCGCGACGGCCCCCTCGAGGACGACCATCCGCGCTACGCGCTCGGTTCCGGCGCCCGGCTCGACCAGTTCTCGTCCGGGTCGGGGATGTGCGGCGGAGGGTCGGAACCGGGGTCGCCGCCCGCGCCCCCGTTCTCGACCTGGTACTCGAGCGCCTTGCGATGCCCGATCGGGGTGAGCGAGAAGACGTGCTTCGGCTCGGAGTAGCCGACGACGTACTGGATCCGGCGATAGATCATCCGGGTCATCTCGAGCGCCCGGATCGCCACCTTGAGGAGCGCCGGGTCCTCGTCGGGGAATCGCCGCAGGATGCCGATCTCCGTCGCCCAGTGCGACGCCTCGAATCGGACCTGCTGGCCGCGGTGCTCGAGCAGGTGGAGGAGGACGATCCGCTGCAGCCGGTCCGGGTCCGAGCGGGCCGCCGGTGCCGGCGGCGGAGGGGGACTAGGAGATCGTCGTGATCTCGTAGTTGACATCGAGCCCCCGAAGGCGACCGTGCATCTCGGTCATCAATCGGATCACGTCGTCGACCGACGTCTTCTCCTTCCACTTGTACACGAAGTCGTGAAGTCCCATCGACTCTTCGAACCCGAGCGAGCGCATCACCTCGAGGACCTTGAGCGGACTCGACCCCTCGGAGTGGAAGGTCATACGGACGTACGTTCGCATTCGAGCACGCTCGCGGAAGAAGGCGGGATGGAATTAGGCGAGGCTTCGGATATATATGCTTGCGTAGCTCGCGATGCCCCCGCCCATGACCGCCCCGAATCGGGAGGCGCCGGCCGTCGTCACCGGGGGCGCCGGGGCGATCGGTTCGACGCTCGTCCGGGCGCTGCTCGAGCGCGGCCGCACGGTCCGCGTGATCGACAACCTGTCGAGCGGGCGGCGGGCGCACCTCCCCGACCCGGCCGCGACCCCGCGGCTCACGATCGTCGAGGCGGACCTGCGCGAGCCGGCCGGCTACGCCGCGCAGCTCCGGGGGGCGTCCGAGATCTGGCACCTCGCCGCGAACACCGACATCCAGAAGGGGTCGGCCGACCCGACGATCGATTTCGAGCACGGGACCCGGGCGACGTTCCAGCTGCTCGAGACCGCCCGCCGCGAGAACGTGCGACGGTTCCTGTTCTCCTCCTCCAGTGTCGTCTACGGGTTCGCGACCGTGCTTCCGACCCCGGAGGAGTACGGGCCGCTCGTGCCCGAATCGCTCTACGGGGCCGGGAAGCTCGCGGCCGAGGGACTCGTCAGCGCCTACGCGCACTCCTACGGCTTCACCACGTACCTGTTCCGGTTCGCGAACATCATCGGCCCCGGCATGACGCACGGCGTCCTCCACGACTTCTTCGAGAAGCTTCGGCGCGACCCGAGCCGGCTCGAGGTGCTCGGCAACGGACGCCAGGCGAAGAGCTACCTCCGGACGGAGGACTGCATCGACGGCATGCTCGTCGCCGCCGAGCGGGCATCCGCGCCGGTAAACATCTTCAACCTCGGCACGCGCGATCGCACGAGCGTGCGGGAGATCGCCGAGAAGGTCGTCGCGGCGCACGGCGGACGGGCCCGGATCGAGTACACGGGGGGGGACCGCGGCTGGACGGGCGACGTCCCCCAGCAGCTGCTCAGCGTCGACCGGATCGAGAAGCTCGGCTGGACGCCGCGGACCACGAGCGGCGGGGCGATCGACCGGACGATCGCCGAGATGGTCGAGGCGCGCCGGGTCCGGCCGTCCGCGCACCCGGAATCCCCCGGCCCGGTCGGACGGGGCGACGGCGACCGCCGGTAGGGGTCGCCGGCGACCGATGGCGACCGTCTGCGTGGTGATCGTCGAGCGCCCGGGCGCCTCCCTCGCTCGGACGATCACGGCGCTGGCCCGGCAGGATCGACGACCGGACCGGATCCGGTGCGGCGGACCGGGCGAGGCGGAACGGCTCCGGCCGCTCGCCGCCGGGATCCCCCTCGAGCCGGCGATCGGGCCCGACCGTCCGGTCGAGGACGCGGTGGCCTTCCTGGACGCCGGCAGCGAACCGGGAACGTCCTGGCTCGGGCGACTGACCGGGCCGCTCGACGACCGGGCGGTCGGGTTCGCGTTCGGGCCGTCGCTGGGAGCCCGCGACCGTCCGTATGGGCCGATCGTCGCGGAGGAGTGGGTCTACCGCGGCCTTCGGTCCGGCGCCGCCGAACATTCCGCTGTCCACAACACGGTCTGGTCGGGGGAGCTGGTCCGATCGACCGAGGTGCCGGCCGCGGCGGGGGTGATCGACCCGGAACAGCTGGCGGGGCGCGCGCTCCGGGAGAGCCGCACCGGTCGGTTCGTTCCGGACGCCGACGTCTAGGATTCCACCGGTCGCCGGGAGGGCGGCCGAGGCAAGCTTTATCCAACCCCCCGGCTCGGCGGCTCGATGACGGCCAAGACCGGGGGCGACGACGGCGTCACGCACGCCGGCGACATCGTCCGGCTCGACTTCGAACTCTGGTCCGAGATCGGCGGGAAGACGGAACTGCTCGACACGACCCGTGAGGACGTGGCCCGGCAATCCGGCGCGACCCCCGAGGAGGGCCGTTCCTGGGGCCCGCGCCCTCACCAGATCGGGGGAGAGTACTTCCCGGCGGGGATCGAGAACGCCCTCCTGGGAGTGAAGGTCGGCGACGAGGTCGCCCGCGAGTTCGCCCCGGCCGAGGCGTTCGGCGAGCGCGACCCGGACCTGATCGAGCTGTTCTCGATGCACGAGATCCAGCGCCTCCCCGAAATGCGCCGGGAGGACGCCCACCTCGACCTCGGGACGGTCCTGACGATCGAAGGTCGGCGCGGTCGCGTCGTCACGCTCACGGCCGCGCGGGTCCGGGTCGACTTCAACCCACCGTTCGCGGGCCGCAAGGTGAAGGGGAAGTTCCGGGTCGTCGGCCGGATCGACGAGCCGGCCGAGCAGGTCCGGGCGATCGTCGACCTCCAGTACGGCCGGGGGCCCGAGTTCCACATCGAGGTCCACGACAAGACGATCACCCTCAAAGTGCCGGACCGATCGAAGTTCGACATCGGCTGGATGGCCGCCAAGCCACGGATCGTCGACCGGATCCGAACCCAGGTGAAACCTCAGTCGATCCGGATCGTCGAGGAGTACGTCACCCCGGCGGAGGCGAAACCCGCCGACAAGCCGGCGAAGGCGACCCCCGAGGGTGCGGGAGCGCACGCGGAGGAGTCGACCGGTGACGAGAAGGCGGCCGCGGCGAAGGCGGCGAAACGCCCCGCCCACGCGAAGAAGGACGAGTAGGCCCGCGGCGTGCGGGATGCGTACGGACCCGACTTCAACCGCGCTTCGGTCGTTCTCCGATGCCCGAGCCCCCGAACCCCGCGCCCGTCTCCCGCACGTTCGTCGTCGTCACCTTCGCGGCGGCGATCGTCATCGGCGTCGCGATCGCCTACCTCGGGATCCGCGGGACGCTCGGCGGGGGGATCCCCTAGCCGCTCCGCCCCTCCGGGTTCGAGTCGAACGCAGATAAACCACGGTTCGGTGTGTTAATCGATGCCCGGGGACGACGTCTACGAGGGGGGACTGAGTGCGAACGCCGGCTGGCTCGCCGGTGGCCTCGTGATCATCGGCGTGTTCCTGTTCGGCCTCGGCCTCTGGCTCAAGTACCACCCGTAGGCCCCTCGCCCTCGACGGGACCCCGGACGGCGTCCGGCCACCGGTAGAGATAGACGTGCGTCGCGGGGTCCGTGGCCGTCGCCGTCCACCCGGGGACGGGGTGGTGGTGGCTCACGACCCGGGCGCCGGACTGCAGCTCGGCCTCGAACTTCGGACGGAGCCGCTCCATCGCCCCCGGCCAGAGGAACGCCGTCACCACCGTCGCGGACCGAAAGTCGAGACGGAACAGGTTCCCCCAGCGGATCTCGATCCGGTCCCCGAACGGGCCGAGCCGGCGACGGAGCCGGAGGATCGCCACCCGGATCGGCTCGACCTCGACCGCCACGGCCCGGGCCCGATAGATCCGGACGGCCCGGAAGACGATCGCTCCCGTCCCCGCGCCCAGGTCGAAGACCGTGTCCGCGGGCCCCACCTCCGCGAACCGAAGCATCGTCTCGACGGCCCGTCGGGGCGTCGGCTGGTATCCCGCCCCGAACGCGAACGAGGCGAAGACGAAGTAGCCGAGGGCGATCGCTCCCGCGAGCAGCCCGAAGGCCAGCTCGAGCTCGGCCGACCCCATGCCGGTTACGGGCTCCGGGCCAGCTCCTTCGCCAGCCGCTCCGCCGCCGACCGGGGGTCGAGTCGACGATCCGCCACCCGATCGATCAGTTCCGCCCAGTCCGGCTCGGTCTGGATCCGCCGGGCGAGGTCGCTCGTCAATCGGTCGGTCGCGCGCTCGACGATCTCCCGGACCAGTCGCTGGCGCCGGGCCGGCGCGCGGCTCTGCGAACTGTCGAGGAACGATTCGTGGCGCTCGATCGCCCGCCAGAGCTCCGGGATCCCGGAGGGGGTGACGGTGGAGGTCCGCACGACCGACGGCCGCCAGCCGTCCCGCGCGACCCCGAACGCCGCCATCTCCGAGAGGTCGCGTTCGGCGATCTCGGCCCCGGGCAGGTCGGACTTGTTGACGCAGAAGACGTCGGCGATCTCGAACAGTCCCGCCTTGAGCGTCTGGACTTCGTCGCCGAGATGGGGGACGAGGACGACGACGCGGGTCGTCGCCAGGTCCCGGATCGCCACGTCGACCTGCCCGCTCCCGACCGTCTCCACGAAGATCACGTCGAACCCGGCCGCCTCGAGGAGGCGGACGGTCTCGCGGGTCGCGACGGCGACGCCGCCCGAGGCGCCCCGGCTCGCCATCGAGCGGAAGAACACCGCGGCGTCGCCCGCGGGCCGGTCGAACCGGATCCGGTCGCCGAGGACCGAGCCGCCCGAGAACGGGCTCGACGGATCGACGGCGACGATCCCGACCGAACGCCCGAGCCCCCGGAGGTGAGTGACGAGCGCGCTCATCAGGCTCGACTTGCCGACGCCGAGCGGCCCGGTGAGCCCCACGATCGGCGCGGTGCCGCTGCGCGGGTAGAGCGCTCGGAGCACCGGGTCGACCGCGGGGTCGCCGTTCTCCACCGCCGAGATCGCGCGGGCGAGCGCGCGACGGTCCCCCCGGACGATCGCGCGGGCGAGGGGGGGCTCGGCCCGGGTCGGGGTCATGCCCCGCCGCGAGCGAGCGAGGTCGCGGTGCGGACGATCTCGTCGAGCGAGGTGCCGGGGCCGAAGATGGCCCGGATGCCGAGGCGCTTCAGGCGGCGCGCGTCCTCGTCCGGGATGATCCCCCCGGCGAACACCGGGATCCGGGCCCCCTGCTCCGACTTGAGCAGCTTCAGGACCTTCGGGAACAGCGCCATGTGGGCGCCCGAAAGGATCGACAGCCCGATCAGATCGACGTCCTCCTCGATCGCCGCCCGCACGATCTCTTCGGGGGTCTGCCGGAGGCCGGCGTAGATCACTTCCATCCCCGCGTCGCGCAGCGCCCGCGCGACGACCTTCGCGCCGCGATCGTGGCCGTCGAGCCCCGGCTTGGCGATCAACACGCGGATCGGAGCCGACTTCGCCCGGGCGACCATGCCGCCTCCGGTCGCCGTGGCGGCTCGAGCCGCAAAAAGGCTTTCGGTGACGGGAACCGGGGACGCGTGCCGGTCACCGCGTTCGGCTCGGTCCGCGGGTCCCCGACGCCCCCGGTCCGGGCCCTCGCGCCCGGGCGGTGATCGAACCGAACGCGCGGGGTCGGTCACAGCCGCAGCATCAGATCGAGGAGCACGTTGCCGGCGAGGAGCGCGGCGACCGCGCCGACGGCCATGACCGCGACGAGCGGGACCTGCGGGGTCACCCAGACCCGGTCGATCCCCCTACCCTCGAGCTCCCGGGCGATCCGGCGTCGAAGCTCCGTATCCTCCTCGGTCGTCTCCGCATCGGCGAGCCCGGTCTCGGGGACCGCGGGGTCGCGGACCCAGACGAACCGGTCGGGAAGCTCCCGGACCCGGAGCGAGTACCCCGTGAAGCCGTCGCGGACCGAGAACTCCCCCCGACCCGCGTTCCGGATCGCGAGGTAGAGGGGCACGGCGAGCGAGAACAGCGCCGCGTTCGTTAGCAGCGATACCGGGAACGGCAGGTAGCCCAGCGCGGAGGTGGCGGACGTCGGGGAGTACAGCCACGGGGTGGGGAAGAGCGGAAGAAGGAGGGCCGCGATCATCAGGGCCTTCGCGTCCGCCGCCCCGTAGAGCACCCGGAGCTCGAACAGCCCGCGGGCGAAGAGGACGACGGCAATCGCCGCGACGGCCGCCCACGGCAGGCCGTGCGCTCCGATCCCGTACCGGAGACCGAGGGCGATGAGGACGAGCAAGGCCGCCGCGTAGCCTGCCAGTTCGATCCGGTCGGCCTGCTCCTCCCACCGCGGCCCGAGCCACAGGTCCCATCCGACGAGGTGCTCGAGCGTGAGCAGGGAGACGACGGTCCAGGCGACGAGCGGGATCACCCCCCCGGGCGAGAGCGCCGCCAGGCCGACCGCAAATCCCAGCAGGCCCATCGCCTGCCAGAGGCGATCGCTGACTTCCCGGCGGCGGACGTCCTCGACGGCCGCGATCGCGAACCCGACGAGGAGGACGGCGGCCCCGAGATCGACGGCAACGGTGGCGATCGAGCTCGTGGTCGGGCCCCCTCCCCGGCCACGAAGACCCCCCTTCATAAACCACGCCCCGGGCCGGCGGTCCGACCCGGGCGTCCGGCCGCGGCGTTACGGCGGAGAATCGGGGCGGCGTTCGCGCAAACGCTTTTAAAACCCCCCCGGTTGGCGCGCGTCCGCTCTCAGTGCCCCATGGTGGAGTACAAGCTCGTCATCACCGACCGGGAGAAGTCGCTCGCCAAGGCGGTCGGCGACCCGCAGGCCGCCGGGTTCCTCGGCAAGCGGATCGGCGAGACCGTCGGAGGCGAGCTGATCGGCGCGAGCGGTTACACGTTCAAGATCACCGGCGGGACCGACAAGAGCGGCTTCCCGCTCCGGCCCGACGTGCCCGGCGCGCGGCAGGTCCGGCTCTACGTCGGCGAGGGCTTCGGCTTTCACGCGCCCCGACCCGGCCAACGCAAGCGACGGACGTTCCGCGGCAACACGATCAGCGAGGACACGGTCCAGATCAACCTCGTCGTCGACCAGAAGGGACCGAAGGCGCTCGCGGAGCTGTTCGCCGCGACATGAACGTCCCGCGGCA
>Ga0335078_10007229_pt1 | contig 16463 bp, 23 predicted proteins | sample Lox_Sample_32_FD_206711 | JGI IMG/M metagenome (GOLD analysis project Ga0335078, IMG submission 206711) | Soil microbial communities from Loxahatchee National Wildlife Refuge, Florida, United States - Lox_Sample_3.2 | ecosystem: Environmental > Terrestrial > Soil > Wetlands | place: USA...
CGGCAAGCGCGACACCGTCACCTTCACCTCACCGGCCCCGCCCGGCCGGCTCAACATGCGGCAGGTGCTCACCGCCGACGCCCAGCGCGCCGCCGGCGCCCGCCCGACCGCCGAGCCCTTCACCCGTACCCGCAGCCGCCGCGTGCCCGCCCCGCCGCTGCGCGTCGGTATCGCCTGCGACATCTCCGGCTCCATGCGCGCCTTCACCGGCCCGGTCGCCTCCGCCGCCTGGATCCTGGCCCGCGCCGCCTGCGCCCTGCCCGCCGCGACCACCGCCACCGTCTTGTACGGCGAGCAGGTCCACGCCCTCACCCACCCTGGCCACGCCCCCGCCCGCGTCACCGAATGCCAGGCCCCCGACGGCACCGAGCGGCTGTGCCGGGCCATCGACGCCCTCGACGGCGCGCTCGGCCTGTCGGTCCCCGGCACCGCCCGGCTGCTGGCCATCGTCTCCGACACCTACCACGGCGAGGACGAGATCGCCGGCGGGCAACGGCGCATTACCCGCCTGGCCAAGACGGGCTGCGGCGTGATCATCCTCCGCCCCGACGACCCCTTCCCCTGGGGTGACCAGCACGAGTGGACGGACGCCCAGGTCATCACCCTGACCGACCCCGCCGACACCATCGAGGTCATCGCCCGCGCCGCCACCCGCGCCATGACCGCCTGAACCCACGGCCCTCGGGCGGGGGCATCCCCCGCCCGAGGCAGCCCAGCCCCAGGAAAAAGGAGCCATCCCGTGAACGAGGACCGCATCACCTACGACCAGCTCCGCAGGCTCATCGACGGCCGCGACCGGCCCGCCGCCCACGCCATCGACAACGCCGCCCGGGGCGTCAACGCCACCGAGCGCACCATCCGCCAGCTCACCGAGATGATCCGCACCAGGCTCGACCAGATCGAGCAGCGGCTCGGCCACGGCCTAAGCCTGAACGACCTCGGCGAACTCCAGCGCATGCCCGCCGACCTCGACCGGGCCATCACCCTGCGCCAGCATCACTGGCAGGTGCTCGGCACCCTGCTCACCCAGACCGAGATCACTTCCCTCCAGCCCGCACCCCCCGTCTGCTGAGCGGCGCTCAGCGCCCGCTGCCTCACCAGATCACCAGCAAGTCCTGGCAGACCTGACCGCCAGCCCTCAGACCCGCCCCGTCCGCTTGCCACCCCGAACAGGAGACCCCCTCATGGACCCCGCGATCGTGATCCGCGACATCCGCCATATCTACGGCGACGACCTCACCGTGCCCCAAGCCATCGCCCGGCTGTGCGGCGGCGGACCGGTCGCCGTCACCGTCACCGACCCCGCCCCGCCCGGCGGCGACCCGCGCGGCAACCCGCGCCACGGATTCGGCATCACCGTCAGCCCCGCCGACGGCACCTGCCAGCCGGGACAGCAGCCGGACATCGCCTGGGGCGGTGCCAGCTCCCGGGCTCCCGGCGACGCCGCCCTGTTCGCCGAGGCGCTGGCCCTGGCCAGCCAGCTCGCCCGCTGGACCGGCCCCGGCGACGGCAAGACCACGCTCAACGGCGCGGCGGCGATCGGCGGCACCCACGGCCGGGACGCCGCCCGGCGCGCCCTCGCCTGCGCCACGCCTGACGCCTGCCGCGACATCACCGCCCGGCTTGACGCCGGCGACCCGATGGTCTACGACCTGTTCGGCACGCCCGCCTTGTCCGGCCAGTACGGCATCTGCTACGACACCCTGGACCTGGCCGACGACCTCGGCCTCAACCCGGCCGACGACAGCGCCATCACCGCAGCCGAGGAGGCGTACTTCACCGCGGCCGGCGAAGCCTTCTGGGCCGAGGCCGGACGCATCGCCCGCGACCGCGCCGCCCAGGCCGGCCAGCGTGAGGAAGACGGCACGCGGTGAGCGGGCAGCCCGGCTACCGGCGCGGCGACCGGATCGCCCTGGAATACACCGCCGACCCGCATACCCGGCTCCAGCCCGGCGACCAGGGAACCGTCACCGGCTACGACCCGAAGCTGTCCCAGCTGAGCGTCCGCTGGGACTCCGGCAGCACCTTGGCCATGCTCCTGCACGACGGAGACCGCGTCCGCCTGATCACCCCCACCAGCACCCCCGCCCGCAGGGCGGATGAACCAGCATGAAGCCGCGCCCGGCGACTCCGGACTCCGGGTCCCGCCTCCGGACGGCCCTGACCACCAGCCGGCCCGGCCATAGCGCCCGGAAGACAAACGAAGGCAAGGGAGACCTCCGATGCACGTCCTGCTCTACGGCAGCTACACCCGCACACGCTACCGCCCGGCCACTGGCGAAGAGATCGAGCGCATGCTCAGCGCGTCCCGGCTGGACCACGGCACCTGCCCGCCCGGCCGCGGAGGCGACGTCTTCATCGCGCCCGGCGATGACGACGAGGAGTTCTGGACCGCCTGGCACGCCCGCCATCCCCAGCCCGCGGCATCGGCCGCCAGCATCACCGCCGAAGCTGCTACCCTGGGCCGCGATGCGGGGAAGGCGGCAGCCTCCTGGGTCTTCGACGGCAACACCCCCGAGGATGCCTACCGCGTCGTTCTGGCCGGCATCGAAGACGGCGACCCGGCTATCCTCGACGCGTACCCGGTCCCCGGCCTGTCTGCCAGCGGCGGGTACGACGAGGTGAACCTGGCCGGCGCCCTCGGCCTGGACGGCGAGGACCAGCTCCCGCCGGACGCGGTGACCGCCTACGTGGACGCGGCAGCCGAGACCTTCTGGCACGAGACCGAGCGGCTGGCTCGCGGGCACCTGGACGCGGCCGGCGAAGCCGGGCTCGCCGGAACCGGGACGGAGCCGGGCCGGTGAGCACGCCCGCCCCGCGACCCGGACCGCAGGAGGAGGTGCTGCGCCGGGCCGGGAACCTCGGGCGCCGGCACGGCAGGGCGGCCGTGCACTGGCAGATCGGCGGCAGCGACGCCGCCCAGGGGTTCTACCGGGACCTGCTCGCCGGCATCGCCGGCGCCGACCCGGACATCGTGAACCTGTACCAGATGCCCGGCCTGACCGCGCAGCAGGACTACGACCGGGACAACCTGGCCGCCGACCTCGGGCTGGCCCGGGACGACCCGGCCCTGGCCCGAGCCGCGGAGGCGTACCTGGCCGCCGCCCGCGAGGAATTCTGGCTGGAAGCCGCGCGGCTGGCCCGCCAGCGCCTGCACCTCAGCCCTGACCGCAAGGCCGCCAGCCAGCTCACCGCTGAGCCCGGCCCGGCGGCCGAGGCTCGGGCCGGCGACCAGGACGGCGCCGAAGCCGAGGGCACCGGCATGCCGCAGGACATCACCGACCCGGCCACCGGGCTGAGCAGGCTGCTGTCGGAACGCTGCTCGACCTGTATCCTGCGGCCCGGTGACAAGATGCACCTCGGGCCGGGGCAGACCGCCGCGTTCGTCCGGCGCGTGCTGGCCGAAGGGACGTATGTGGTCTGCCATCAGACTTTGACGTACGGTGACAACCCGGACTTCGGCCCGGCGATCTGCCGGGGCTTTTTCGATGCCTTCGCCGGCCGGTCCTCGGCGCTGCGGCTGCTGCGCGCCTTCGGCCGCCTCATCGAAGTCGGCCCGCCCCGGCCGGGAGGGCCCGCGGACGGCGAGGGCCGGTGACCCGCGCCGAGGCCGCGGGGCAGCCGCGGACCCTGGGTGCCGTGGCCGTGCGGGATCTCGCCGTCCAGCGGTCATCCGCCCGCGCCGCGACGCCTGGCTGATCTTCATGCCTGGCAATGGGCATGCCGGGTACGGGACCGCCGAGGCGGCGGAAGCGCTGCTCGCCGGCGAGCACTGGGGCGGCATACGCGCCGGACGCAGCTGACCAGGCCCTCTCCCGCAAGACGGGCTGTTCCCGGTCCTGCGGGCACGGGCGACCAGCTGACAATCCGGGCGAGCGGCCCTGCCGGGCCAGTCACCACGGGCTTACCACCCCGGCGCTCGCGCCCGGCCGCGCCTCCTGGCAACCCTGCACCGCTCGCCCTCGTGCCCGCCTGTGCCGCGTGCACTGCCCGGCAACCCGGCACAGCGTGAGGTGAGCCACGCGGCCCGGCTGGCGGATTCCGCCGGCCATTACCGCAGGCACGCCCGCTGATCCGAGCGCACCACCGGAGCCCGCAACCCCGCCCGGCATAAATCGCGGGGAAAGGGACCGGAATCCAGGGGGAAAGCGCGCCAGTCATGGCTGCAAGAAACGATGCGAGTTAAATACTGATTGAGTTCCGGGATTCGCGGGTCTGGCGGTAATCACGTCCGGGCTGAGCAGCGGACGCGAGGCCAGGCTGGCGTGTCATGCGAGGTGAGAAGGTGCTCGCGAGCTGTGCGGCCGGAGTTCCGGAACGCGCGGAATTAGCATTCCGCAAACCTGCTATCACGGAGATTTCCGGGTGATCAGAATTTCTGCGCTAACCGCTTGACTTCACCCCGGGCGCAGAGCGATTGTCGTCCAGGCAACGAAAAACAGGCATCAGGAATGCCGCCGGAAACGAATGGAGAAACGGAAATGGCACGCACGAAGAACACCGCCCGCGCCCCCCGCACGGCCCGCAGCGCGGCACACACCGCGCCGGACCCCGCCCCGGTACGTGGTACCGGCCCGGTCCCCGGCAGCGCGGCAGCGGCCGTCCACGCCGCGCTGACCGCCAGCCCCGGCGCCACCACCGCCGTCATCGCCGACGCCGCCGGGCTCAGCCGTGCCGCCGCCCGCGACGCCCTGGCCGCGATGGAAGCCGCCGGCGCGGTCACCCGGACCAAGGGCGGCAAGCCCGGCGTCGCGGACACCTGGACGCTGGCCGCCCCCGGCCCGTCCGGGAGCGAACCCGCCGCCTCCGGGCACGACGACGAGCACGCGGTCACCAGCCAGCGCAGCGACGACACCGCCGACGGCGAGCAGGACGCCGCCGCCCGGCAGGAGGAGGCCAGCGGCGCCCCGGCACCCGCTGGTGACGATCGCGGCCCCGCGCAGGCCGCCCAGCCCGACGGCGACCCTGCCGAGGACGGCCCCGCCGACGGCAGCCCCGTCGGCGAAGACGCTGCCGCCAGCCACGAGCAGGACCAGACCGACCCGCCCGCCGGCAGCAGCGCTCCCGCCGGCACCCCGCCTGACCCCGCCCTCGTCGCGCAGATCGCCGGGCACATCGAGCAGATCCAGGCCGCCGCCAGCGCCGCCGGCACCGCGCTAGCCGACGGCGGCGCGGACCTCAGCGCCGCGCGGGCCACCCTGGACGAGATCTACGAGCAGGCCGCCCAGGGCCGCCGGGCGGTCAAGGCCGCCGCCGGGGGGAAGAAAGCCGCCGGGGTCCGGCCAGGCGGGCTGCGCGAGAAGGTCCTGGGCCACCTGCGCGACCACCCGGGCCAGAGCTTCACCCCGCACGAGATCCACAAGGTGAACGGCCACTCCTCCGGCGCGATCGCCAACGCCCTGGACACCCTGGTCAAGCACGGCGACGCCGAGGTGGCCACCGAGAAGCCCCGCCGGTTCCGCCTCGCCGCCGGTGCCGCCGCGCCCGCCGAGGCCCAGCCTCCCGCTGAGCCCGCCGCCAAGGACACCGGCGCGGGTGAGGAGACGGACCTGGCGGGTGCCGCATGACCACCCGCGCCGATGGCCGGGGCGGCAGCACGCCGCCCCGGCCCGCCGCCCCCGGCAGCGCGGCAGGGCAGCGGTTCAGGTTCGGTCCCTGGGTGTACGACATCGACGCCGCGACCGGGCTGCTGCGCGCCGCGCCGCGCCCCCCGCAGCCGCTTCCCGTCATGGACTGGGCACGCGCCTACGGCCTGGTCCCCGATCCCGGCAGCGGGCCGCGCTCGGTCTCGCTGATCGGCCCCGGTCCCGGGTTCGACCCCGGGTACGCGATGACCACCAACCTGGACGACCCGGTGATCATCGCCAGCGTCACCGTCGCCGGCGAGCCGCCGGCGCCGCTGCTGATCGACGGAACCCACCGCCTGTACAAGGCCGCCGTCACCGGCTGCATGGAGCTGCCGTCATTCGTCCTGACCACCGCCGAGACCCTGTCCATCCGGCACGACATCATCCTCGGACCCGGCTCCCGGCGGTGGGCTACCGGAACGGAGACCCGGCGATGATCACGGTCACAATCTGGCACAACGCTGCTCGCGACGGCGAAGGCCGCCCTACCGGGATGCTGGACGGCTACCGGCCCGGTGACCAGATGGTCCGCGTCTTCGCCTACCAGGCCGACCCCGCCGGGCGCGACCCGGAGGAGATCGCCGAAGAGGCATTCGCCATCTGCAACGGCCATCCCGGTGACCCCGGCGGTGAGGAGCTGGCCCGCCGTTATTACGCCCGCGAGCTGCGGTCGCTGTCGAAGGGGGACGTGGTAGCCGTCGGCGAAGCCGGGCTCGCCGTCGCCCGCGTCGGCTGGACCCTCATCACCGGCGGCCTGAACGAGGTCCGCACCAGCGAGCACGGCACCCGCCCCCTGCCGTCGATCTCCCCCTGCAAGGAGCCGGGCACATGAGCACACTGATGGTTACCGTTGCGGCCGGCCGCGGGCAGTACAAGACGCGGACCAGGGGCGACGCTCACCTGTACCGCGTCGTTCAGTACTACGACTCCTGGCCGTTCGAACCCGATTCCCGCGTCCCGCGCGGAAGCAAGAGCCGCAAGCGGACGGAGACCTTCCGGACGCTGGAGCCGGCCGTGCAGCGGCTAGCGCGTGCCAATGTCTACGCCCAGTACCAGCGCCGGAACGGCGGAGACTGGTCGGCCTTCGTGGCAGTAGCCGAGCAGCTGACCGATGACGGCTGGCAGCCCCTCGACCTGGATTTCCCGCCGCCGCGCCCGGCCCGTGACCGTCGCGGGCGATCCGGGGCGGACCCAGCATTCCCGGCACGGCGGAGCGCCCGCCGTGGCCGGACACGACCCGGCCGCCCCGGGGCCGCGTGCGGGTCACGATCGCCCGGCCGGCCGTCCGGCACCGAAGGAGAACCGGCATGACAACGCGTGAAGGGGAACAGCGCCCGGTGAAGCCCGTGTACCTCAGCAGAGCCCTGACGGTCGAAGCCGAGCTGTCAGCCGGGCACCTGTACGACGGCTCGACGCACGCGGAAAACGCCTCGCGTGTCCTGGTCGCGCTGGTCTTCATCGGCGGGGCGGCGATGCTGTTCACGGAGGACGAGAGCGGCCAGCTCACAAGGCTCCGCATTCCAGGACCCGGGTTCCTCCACCTTACCGATGACGCCGCGGGCAAGCTCGCCCGGTCGCGACAGCAGCCTGACAGCCCACTCGGCGACAGAGGCGGGAACCAGTGAGGCAGGTTTCCCCGCGCGCCTGGCCGGGCGGGACCGCCACCGGGGTAACCAGCCCAGGCAACACGGCTGAACCTTCCGGGGAACTGTCCGTCGGCGACATCGTGGCCGTCGGCGAAGCCGGGCTGGCGGTCGGGCGCGTCGGCTGGACTCAGGTCTCCGGCGGTCTGAACGAGGTCCGCATCCACGAGCAAGGCACCCATCCCCTCCCGGTACGCAGCCGGCTCCCGGATACCGCCGACCGCCTGGCCATTCCGTGCCCAGATCAAGGAGCGATCTGATGACGATACGCAAGCCGAACCGCTTGACCACCCCCAAGCGGGCGGTGCTGAACGGCGCCAGGATCAGCCACGCCTCGATGCCGCGCACCCGTAGCCGGTGGCGGCCCGACGTCACGCGGAACCGGGCCAGCGCGCCCGGCCACACGGAGACGGCCTGCCCGCCCGAAGATGACAGGCCGCAGGAGATGACGTGAAGGTCAAATTCATCAGGATCGGCTACCCGCTGTACTGCGATGCAGGCCCGCACGAAGGCGACATGCGCATTGACCTGACGATCAAGCTGTACCTGTCGCCGGATGAGTACGCCAGGTACGCGGACTCCGAAAGCCTGCAGATCACACTCAGCGAGAACGGAGACGGGCGCCTTCCGCTTCGCAGCACCGCTGAACCATCCGGGGAACTGTCCGCCGGCGATGTCGCGGCCATCGACGAAGCCGCACTGACCGGCGTGCCCGCCGGCGGGACAACGGCGGCCGGCGCCGTCCGGGAGTCCCGTGCCGGCGAGCCCGGTCCCAGCCCTCTTCCCGCAGCCGCGCCAGCCCATGGGCGGACAGCACCACCCCGCCTCGAACCCCTCCCTCACGAAGGAGAACCCTGATGCCGGACAAGGAGACCGTCACCGTCGCCGGCATGCCAGTAACCGTCCAGGTCACTGACGGTCATCTCGATGTGACAGTTGGCCGCTTCGACCCGTCCGCTGCCGGCGGGCTGCACATCCATCCCCGCTACGGCACGTCGTGCGTGGGCCTTTACATCGCCGACGAGAACGGCGACACGGCCCACAAACCTGACCAGCGCTGGTTCTTCGACCTGCATCCAGCCTGCCCGGCCGCACCGGAGACGGGGAACCCGTCATGATCGCGCTGGACACCGGCCCGGATATGACCGGCACGCCGCGCGCCATCGGCCAGCACAAGCGCACCCACCCCCTGCCCGCACCCGGCCCGGCACGGGCCGTGCCCGGCGAGCCCTCAGCCGATTCTCCCGGAAGGAGCCGGATAGGCCATGACTGCCCTTGAGTCTGCGGACTACCAGATCGCCCGTGACCGGATCAAAGGCAACCCGGTCATCATCAAGATGGCGGCCGGCGTCGCCACCGTTCCGCTAGCCGAACTCGCGCACCCGGACGGGACGCCCCGCTTCGCGTTCATGCAGCGCGCCAACCGCGCCTTCGACCAGGCCGAGTCGCAGAACGCGGGCAACCCCTGCTACCAGCCGTACCCGGCCGATGCCCCCAGGCACCTCGGGCTGATCGCTGAGGCGGTGCTCGCCGAGCGCGCCGCGATCCGCGAGGCGGTCGCGTCTGCCATGGCCGCACCCGGCACCGGCCCGGAGTCCGCCGACGTGGCGCTGATCATCGAGCGGCTGCGGGCGGGGGAGTCACCCGTGGTGATCGCCCGCCAGACAGGAGCCCTCCAGTGACCGGCAAGGTAGCACGCATCTCCTGGCCCTGGCCTGCGGGCCTGGAAGCAGCCGGCATCAGGAAGGGGACCCCGGCATGACCGCTCCAGACCCCGGGGCGGTGTCCGAGACCGAGACCTGGACCTACGGCGGCATCCGCGCGGACAAGCACGGCAAGCGGTGGCACGCCTGGCTGGATGCGGCCGGGGACGAGCACTGGTTTTCCCGCACCGGAGGCCAGATGGCCGTCGGCAGCCACTACACCGTCCAGGTGTCCCGGCACGACGGCACCCTCACCCTGCACGGCACTCCCGGCTACGCCGGCACCCGGGCCGGCGAGGACACCCGCCGGAGTCTGTGGACCGAGCACACCGTTGCCCAGACCCGGATCGAGGCCCTGCGCGCCGAGCGGAACGCCGCCCGCCAAAGCGCCCTGGACGAGGCGATCGCGCCGCTGCTGGAACTGGCCGGCCCGCTGCGCACCGGAGCCCAGCGCGACGCGCTCGCCGCCTACGTCCTGCGCAAGCTCCACAGCACCTGGAGTACCCGGTGACCCCGCACCGCCGCCGCGCAGCCGCGCGGGCGGGTGCCCGGAAGACCGCCGGCCTGGCGCTGCCTGGGCAGGGCCAGCGCCGCTACGTCGCCAGCTGGGCCGAGCACAAGGCACCCGGCGGCTGGGGCGCGGCCAGCTCCTGGATCCCGGTGCCGTTCGAGAAGGCGAAGGCCACGCTCATCGCCGAGCTGCAGCGCAACCTCGGCCGGTGGGCGGGCCGGGGCGGCAGCGACCCGGCCCGCTACAGCGAAGCCCTGGACGCGCTGAGGGCCGCAGCCGGCCCGGTCACCATCGACCTGCCCGGCCACGTGCTCAGCATCACCGAGGCCCCGGACCAGAGGCAATGACCCGGGGCCGGAGCCGGGACGGCAGAACCCGCAGCCCAGGCCGGGCACAGCCCCATCCGGGAGTTCCCGCCATGAGACGACGAACCTGCCGCGTAGCAGCCGGCGGGGTGTCCCGGTCAGGTTCAAGCCGGTCAGGCGCGCCGGGCGGCGACCACCGCGCAAGCCGGTGCCAGGCCGGCGAGTGTCCGGGCAGCGTCTTCCTGCCCAGGCCGGTCATGATAGACGACGTCAGCAGTGTAGGTTCTTATCCTTCATGTCGCGCGGCACTTCCTTGAGCTGGCCTGATACACCCAGTCTCGTCGGTCTGTCGTCGGCTTCTTTCTCATCGACTTGTCATTTTCCTCGCCGACCGGGCCTCAGCTATCAGACCCGGCGGCTGGGACGGGGTTGCCGAGCCCGTCATCGGTAGCGTATGGCCACCCCTGCCAGGGCAAGGTGACTCCGGACATCATGCCTGGCTTTGACCATCCGGTTTCGCCGAAGCAGTGGTAGAGCAGGTTGTAGTTGATGTCCGGGAAGATCACCAGGCCGGCGCCGTTGACATCGTCCAGGCTGTGACGGTGCATCAGCTTGGCCAGGAACGGCCCGAGTTCCAGCGCGGGCGGGTTCCCGGCGATCGCGCCGGTAGTGGCCGCCGCGATCAGGTCAGCCAGCTGAAGATGACGGACGTGGCGGGAGTCGGCGGTGACAACGGGGAGGACGACGCGGCCGGGTTCGACGTACTCGGTACCGTCGCTGGTGAGTTCCAGCGTCTCGGCGAGCCAGCGTTTTTCCTCCCTGGCGCCGCCTCCGGGCTTGTCCGCGATCATGATCCCGACGTCGTCGTGGTCGCCCAGGTGCATGGAGACCCTCTCGTACAGCCACTTCAGGATGGTCTTGCCGAGTTCGGGCTTGGAATAACTCTGGTAGCGGGCGTCATGATCGATGATCACGGTAACCGTGCGGACCTGGCGGTCGATGGCGGCTTCGAGCATCCGCCGCCGCAACGTCTTGACGAGCTGCCCGTCAGCCGCTCTCAGGAAGCTTCCCCTGGGCGGGTTCCACTTGATCTCCTCGCCTGTCGGAATGCCCAGATCGGTCACGATATCGGACAGATCCTTGGCGAAAGGAGCCAGGCTCTGCTCGGGGAAGATCGCCGCCGCGAAGGCGAGCAGGTTCCCGATGCCAGCGCGCGGAGGATTAGCCTGCTCGCTGTCGTCCAGGAACGCTACGCGCATCCGGCGGGTCTCCCTGTTCAGCACATGACGCGGGCGCTTTACTGTAGCTGAGGTGCTCAGCCTATGCCCGGTGCCCGTGCGGGCCAGAGGGGGCGTGTGAACGGCCGCCGCGTGTGCATTGCGTGCTCTATCTCGGGCCAGGATCATGGCGTCCGTGGCTTGCACAGATCAGGCCGCCTGCGCCCCCGTCCCTCTGCGAAGATCTGGCGATGTGACGTCGTTGATACTCTCGGTTGCCGCCTCGGTGGGGGCGGCCGTCATCATCAGTTTCGTCTTCGCGCCGCGGCTTGCGGCGCGAGCAAAGCGCATCCAGGTCAGCCACGACGCCCGGGACGAGTTCCAGAAGCGCACGCTCGGCATCTACACCCTGTGCGTGAACCTCCAGCAGACATCGGCCGCAGGAGAGCCGGCGAGGCAGCGGTTCGGCGCGGACACCGAGAGGTGGTCGCGCCAGATCGACGAGTCGACGCAATGGCTGGCCGACAACTGGCACCTTGTCGCCTTGACCTACCCCCAGCGGGGCGGGCTGCCCCGCCTCATCACCCGGTACGCGTTCGCCGTCCGGGCCATCTGGCTGTCGCAGGAACGGCCGCCCGACGTGCAGCTCCAGATGCTGAAAGACCTTACCGAGCCGGTTTGCAGGGTATTCGCCACGCCGCGCAAGTTCACCCACGTGCTGCGTACTGCCGCAGATATCTCCGAGCTGCGCAGGATGCTCGACGGCCTGGAGTCCGCCGAAGCCCCGCCAGCAGTCCAGGAGACGCAGTCGCGCCAGGGGAACCGGAACCAGTTACCCGCGCTTCGATCTAGCTCACGAGCTGCCGCGCAGCGGGCGTGGCCAGCCGGGTGATCACGACGGCCCGCGGCGAGATAGATGTTGATGGTTGAGATCGTCCATTTCAGCCTGATCGGAGGCCGATGGCCCGGTACGTGTTCCAGGATGCTTTCGAGCGATTCATCGTCGCTCTTAATGACGCGCTACTTCTCGACGTCGAGGCCGGGAACGTTAACTACCGCAAATCGAATGAGAGAGGTTCTGCAGGCGGTGGCCTCAACGTTGAGTCACGCGCCATGTACCGTGCCATCGCTGTCATGTCGGTCGCTGCCTGGGAGGACTTCAACGAACAGCTTGTGAGCGCGGGTTATGACTACCTCAAGAGAACCGCAGCGAAACCAGTGCCTCACGAGCTGGGACAGTGGTTCCCGCCTGACCGCCTGCAGGCGCCATCATCGGCCAATGTCAGGAAGCTCTACTGGTCGTACTTCGGTCTCGACCCGATGCCGTCGTGGTGGTTCTCCTTCGCCGCCCGCGCCCGCGAGATCGGCATCGAGGCCGACTGGTGGGCCGCGTTCAATGACCCGTCTCATCTGGAAGAGCGCACCAGGCGGGGCGCAGACGCGGCAAGATGGCTGGACTCGCTCGTGCGGCTCCGGCACGCTACCGCTCATCAGGACCCGAAGCATTACAGGCAGCTACCAGAGATCGGCGTCGCTACCCCCAATCGCGGCAAGTGGGGTGTCACAAGGTATAACGGCCAGAATGCCATTGCCGTCGTCACGCAGCTGGCTCTGTGCACCGTTCAGGCTCTGGCGCGGCATCTTGACGTGCCCGGGCGACTCGGATAGCTCACCCCGCTCCGCTCATGGAAGCTCGCTGGCAGCGCATTGAACGACCTGCCCCAGTGGCCAAGTACGACAGAAGTCAGCTAACCCTGCCTTAGAACTGTGGGCGGTGCCGGCCGGGGCGCCTGATCTGCCGTGAGCGTCATGCCCATGTCATCGGGTGCTGGATGCTCGCTTCTCAGGTGCGCCAGCCTGGCGGAAGGCGGGGAAGCTACAGGGCGCACGAGTCAGGCGTCGGAGGCGGGCGGAGACGCAGCCAGGTCACCAGGGTCAGGAATCGCGAAGGGCGGACGGACCTCGATCTGCTTGCGACTGACCCACTGAAAGCCGTCGGCCTGCGTAATCGTGGCTACATCAACTGGACCGCCTACGCCCTGGATGCGCCCGTAGGTGAATGATTGCGCAGCTACCGTCATAGTCACGAGGTACACAGCCAGATCAACACTCGACTGAAGGGGAAGCCCATCGGGCCGAAGTTTGAGCGCAAGCTCGTCATGCCAGCGGCTATCCAGGCGCTGGACTTGGTTATTCCTTAGCGTGAGTTCGCTCTTTGCTATTTCAATGGCTGCGGGGTCAAAGCCGTTCATGACGCGCGCTACCAGCTCACTCTGCCCACCCCAGCTAATGCCGACACTGTCGGCGAATTTCTCCGGAGCGGGTCGGCCGGGTATCCCAACCTGGTAGCGCTGCCCTTGGTGATCGCCCTCATCGAAGCCTGCCACCTGGAACCACATTGAGCCGTTGCCGGCAGGCTGAGCGTATGCCCGCCATTGCTCTGCAAAGAATGCACTGGCCTCGCTTGCCACCTCGGCAACGGTCAGCCGCCTGCCACCGCTGCGGTTCGCGATCCTCATCTCAAGCTCAGGAATAGCCCCGGCGATCGACCTGCCGTTACCAAAGAAGTACTGACCCCACGCCAGCAGGCCGACATAGGGCTGACCGGCCAGAGCGAACAGCTTTGTAGCAGTATCGACGTATGTGATGCCCTGCTCTCCGCTGTCCGTGGTCACGGTTATCGTGGCTCGGCTGTCGGCTGCGAGCGCAAGCCCTTCCGGTCCTTTGCAGGTGATGATGAGGGTCACGGACTGGACCCTACCGGCTGGCTGTGCACCCGGGGTCGCACGCGCCCAGGCCCGTTTCCTGGTCGCGCCTGAGCCGCGCTGTCTCGGTAGCGGCTGACCGTTGTTCCGCTGGCCATGTCGTAGTCGAACCGGGAATCTCCGTTGCCGGCGTTGAGCGGTGTGATGTAGGTGCGGGCGAAGGTCCCGTCCACGCCGACGCTGTCGAACTGCTTCCAGCAGGGAACTCAGCGCTGCCCGGGCCGGGCCGGTGCGCGATGTCGGTGGTCGTGGTTAGGGTGTCCGGCGTGTCAGCTAACCTCGATTCTCGGTGCAAAAATTCGGTTGAGGTTTGAGGGTTCGTAGCCCGCGTGCCGGTCTTGGCGTTGCCGGGCTGACCGGCTGGTCAGCGGGGTGGGAAGCGGAAGCGCAGGGGCCGGCCGTCCCACCAGGGGATGGGGAGTTCGAGGTCGGCGAAGCCGGCGTCGATGAGGACGGGGTGGTGGCTGCGCAGGGTGAGGTCGGCGGTGACGCCGCCGGGGGTGATGCGCAGGGTGCCGGTGTCGTTCAGGAAGTGCCGCCAGATGGTGTCGGGGGTGGCGCGGGCGTAGCGGGGCAGGGTGCGGGCGAGCAGGCGGTAGAGGTTGCCGGCCACGACGGTGAGGGTGGTGTCGAGGTCGACGTTGAGCGAGACGGCCGATGACAGTGCGTTGAGGCTGAAGCCGGAGATGTAGGCGTCGAGCTCGTTTTCGATGAGCATCCGCTCGGCGTAGCGGGCGAACAGGTCTTTGGCGGGCGCGGCGTGGTCGTTGGTGATCAGCAGGGTGGGCTGGTCGCGGCCGATGTTCTTGATGGCGATCTGGCGGGTCGGGGCGCTGATGCCCTTGACCGTGACCGTGTCTTCGTGCAGGTGGGGGTGGCGGTAGCGGCCGGCCCGGTCGATGGTGTGGCGTGTCCAGGCGCTGGCGGGCAGGGTGGCCAGGCGGGCGAGCTCGGCCTTGCCGCGCTGGCGCAAGGTGAGCCAGGTGATGCGGCGGCCGCTGAGTTCTTCCAGGGTTTTATAGGTGGTGAGCTGGGAGTCGAAGACGAGCAGGCCGGGGTCTTGCCCTGTGGCGTCGTGCCAGTAGTCGGCGAAGGCGAGGATCTCGCGGGCCTGTTCGGTCTTGGTGATGTCGGCGTTGGCGTAGACCATCTCGTTGGATGCGTGGTCGTTGGCGAAGAACGTGAGCACGCTGCGGGTGCGCTGGGACCGGGACGGCACGTAGTGCTCTTCCAGGACCGGGTCATCGCCGTGGTGGCGGATGGCGTGAAAGTCCAGGTTGAAGCCTTTCTCGCCGGTGGCCAGGCCAAGGGGACGCAGGCGGCGGACCAGCCCGGTCAGCAGCTTCTGGCTGGACTCGCGGCGGACCCGGTAGGAGTAGGTGGACAGGTGGGTGGCCTTGGGCAGCGCGGTCAGGCCGAGGAAGAACGCCAGGCCAGCATCGTCGGTGATGGTGTCGATGTGGTGGGCCCGGCCGACGCGGTTGCAGGCGGCCAGCAGCAAGGTGCCGGTGGAATGCCAGGCTGATAGCTGGGTGGTGGCCGGGTAGCCGCACCCGGCGATCAGTTCGTGCAGGCCGAGCTCGGTCATGGCCGGGGCCAGCAGCAGCAGCCCGGCGTGGTCACAGTGCAGCTCCAGGGGCTGGGCCGGCCAGCTGGCCCGGGCGGCGGCCTTGACGGGCGTGAGCCTGCTGGCCGGGCCGCGGGCGGTGGCGTCGTCGGCGTGCAGCCGCGGCATCCCCTCGGCGTCACAGATCTTCCATACGGTCTGCGCGGAGACCGGGGTGCCCTGCTCGGTGAGGATGCGCGCGATCTGGGTGACCGGCAGGCGGCGGGCGCGCAGGCTGATCACCTTCTCCCGCAGCGGCCCGGTCGCCTTGACCGGGCCCTTGGGGCCGGGCCGGGCGTCGGCGAACAGGCGCATCCGGCCCGATCGCACCAGCGTGGCCATCTGGTGCACGCTGGCAGTGGAGTACCCGAACTGGTCGGCGACCCGGGTGGCGGGCCAATCCTCCACGAAGTACGCCCGCATGGCCTCGTACCGCCGCTGGGCTGAGCCCGAGGGCTGGGTGAAGAACTCCGCACCCGACCGCAATCCATTTCCTCAACTGATCCTGCTGAACATTGTCCTCGTACGGTAGCAGGGTAGTGCAGGCAGCCAGGATGCGGCACGCCGGAGAATACCGGCGAAGCAGGAATGATCTGGCTGGGATCCGGGCGAGCTGGCCGCGATGTCCAGATTCAGCTCTGTGGTCTGATTGAGATTCTTCACCACAAGGTATTGAACTCAGTGTCGCCCAAGGGACCAGAAGCCTCTCTGAGCAGGGCAGACCCTGCCCTCACCGGTCGACAGCACAAAGCCCAGGGCTCACGCCCGCCTCCCGAGAATCGAGGCTAACAACTCCGGTGTTATGGGTCGTTACCAGGTCAAGTGCGGGCACGGTCTGTGCGCGCTGACCGGCGATCAGGCGACCTCCAAGCTGCAGGGCGCCCTCTTCGAGCTGCTCGACTACGTGATCGGGAACGGTCGCCAGGACGTGCGCGTCTCGATGGGAGGTCTGCTGGTCCGGCTCGACATGGTGTTCGGCTTGTCCAGCGGCTACAAGCTGGTCGTGGAGTATGACGGTGCATACTGGCATCGCCCCTACGAGGAACGGGATTTCCTCAAAGCCCGCGACGTCGAGCACTACTATGG
>Ga0335078_10007230_pt1 | contig 16462 bp, 14 predicted proteins | sample Lox_Sample_32_FD_206711 | JGI IMG/M metagenome (GOLD analysis project Ga0335078, IMG submission 206711) | Soil microbial communities from Loxahatchee National Wildlife Refuge, Florida, United States - Lox_Sample_3.2 | ecosystem: Environmental > Terrestrial > Soil > Wetlands | place: USA...
TGCGGGAAATTTATGGCCCGGGCCGGGGCGGGCGGCTGATGTCGTTTCTGTATATCTGGCAGACGCTTATTCAGGCGCCGCTCGTCGTGGCTTCGGGGGCGATCGGCTTTTCGCAATACCTGACGTACCTTGTGCCGCTGGGGAAGTATGAGCAGAAGGCGATTTCGGCGGCGTTGGTTTTGCTATTGATCGTGCTGTTGTACCGCAGAATTTCGGCAGTGGGGCTGATCTCGAAATTTTTGTGGCTAGGCGTCGTGGGCACGATCGTGTGGATGATCTGGGGAGGAGCGACGCATTTTTCGGCCAAGATGGCGTTCGACTTTCCTCCGGGGGCGTGGAATTGGTCCTGGATGTTTTTCGCGGGGCTGGGATCGGCGACGGTGAACACGATTTATACGTATCTTGGCTATTACCATATCTGTAATCTCGGGGCGGAGATTCGCGAGCCGGAACGCAACATTCCGCTGGCCATTCTGCTTTCGATCGCGGGAATCGCCGTGCTGTATCTGGCGATGCAGACGAGCATCCTCGGGGTCGTGCCGTGGCGCGAAGCGGAAAATTCGCAATACATCGTGAGCACGTTCGTCGAGCGGCTGTACGGCGCGCGCGCGGCCGCGTTCGCCACGATCATGATTTTGTGGATCGCGTTCGCGTCGCTCTTTACCACGCTGCTCAGCTATTCGCGCGTGCCCTTTGCCGCGGCCGAGGACGGCAATTTTTTCCCGATCTTCGCGCGCGTGCATCCTAAAAAACATTTCCCGCATGTGTCCCTGTTATTTTTGGGCGCGGCGTCGCTGGCGTTCAGCGTGCTGTTCCGGCTGTCGAGCGTGATCAAGGCGATCATCGCCGTGCGGCTGATCGTGCAGTTCATTAGCCAGGGCGTGGGCGTGATGATTCTGCGGCGGCGCTGGCCTCCCGAGCGGCTTCCCTTTAAGATGTGGCTCTATCCCTGGCCGGCCGTGCTGGCGATTCTGGGCTGGGCAGCGTTGTTTTATTCCACGGGATGGGAATTCGCCCTCGGGGGGCTCGGGGTGATCGCATTGGGCATCCTGACGTACATGATTCAAGCGCGCTACCGGGGCATTTGGCCGTTTGCGGCAGCCGCGGCCGCTGAGGTGCAGCAATGAATCGCGGGCAAAAATTTGGGCTGTTTTCGATGCTGGCAATATTTTGCGCGTTGACTCTTCTCCTAACGCGCGCCGCCGCGCCGCAGGAAGCCCCCGCGCCGGGCCGCGGGCAAAGCGTTGCGGACACGCTCGAATCGATCCAGAAAGCGCGCGTGGTGACCCGCGTTCTGTTCACCGTGGCCCACCCCGATGACGAAGCCTCCACTTTGCTCACTTATCTGCCCCACGCGCTGGGAACGGACACGACGCTCTTGACGCTGAATCGCGGCGAAGGCGGCCAGAACGCTATCGGGCCGGAGCAAGGAGCGCAACTCGGCATCTTGCGCAGCTCCGAACTTTCCGCGGCCATGAATGTCGAGGGGCCGCATCTGTATTTCACGCGCGTGGTCGATTTCGGATTCTCGAAGACGCTCCAGGAAACGCTGGAAAAATGGAATGGCGTCGAACTGGAAGATATGGTGCGAGCGATCCGAATGCTACGCCCGCAAATTGTGGTTAACGGCTGGGGAGGCCAGAAAACCGGGCACGGCAACCATCAGGATTCTGGCTATCAAACGCCGCGAGCGGTCGAAGCCGCGGCAGATCCCACAAAGTATCCCGATCAAATGGCCGAGGGTCTCAAACCGTGGCGCGCTGAGATGATTCTCGATCCCGTGCGGCCCGGGCCGCAGGATGAGAAGGTGGACTACAGCGGATCGTGGGTCGTGCCCGCCGAAGAAATTTCCCCGATCTGGGGGATGAGTTATCGCGACATCGCGCTCGAAGGCTACCTCCATCACCGGTCGCAGGGCGTGACGCCGTTCCTGAATTCGCCCTTCCTTCGACGCCCTTATGGCTTGAAGCGGACGACTGGCGGCGCGCCTTCCCCGTCCGATTTTGCGCAGCCGCTCACTTCGCTCGCCCGGGTGATCCCTGTACCGGCGGAGGATGCGCTCGCGACCGCCGATCGCGATCTGGATCAGGCGCGCTTGGCTGCGGAAAAGCTTGACTGGCCAGGCGCCGTGCGTACTATCGCCGAGGCGGGCAAGCAGATCGCTTCGTTAGAGGAACAGTTGAAACACTCGCAGGATTCATCCGCGGCGGGCGCGTTGTGGGAACTGGAGCAGGTGCGCGGGAGGATCAATCACGCGCTGGCGGACGCAGCGGCCATAAAAATCGTCTGCAACTCCGACCGCAGCGAGCTTGTCGCAGGAGAAGGTTTCAGCGTGCGCGTGCAAGTGGCGCATCGCCAGGAGCCAGAGGCCACTTTTTCCAAGCCGGACTTGGCGCTCCCTCCAGGCTGGACCATCACGAAACAAGAGGAAAAAGACGGCTCAACGAATTTCAGCGTCGCCGTGCCCGCCGGCGCGAAAACACCGCACACACCGGGCGATTTTCTTTACCCGTTTCCGCCGCCGCTGGTGCGGGCGCGAACGCATGTCGAGGCGGCCGGCTACTCTTTCGATTTCACCGCGCCGGTGGAGAGTTTGCACCCGACCACCGTCAGCGTGCTGAGCTACCCGCTGCGCCTCGTTCCGCCGGTCGGCCTCATGCCGCAACCGGAGCAGTATGTGGTGGTCGAGTCGCGGCAGCCCAAACAATTCGACGTTTTTGCCCGCGTGCACTCCTTCGCGCAGACGCCGTCGAAAGTCAGCGTTGGAGTGGAAGTGCCGTCCGGCTGGAAAGCCCCGGCGCCGGAGTCCATCGAATTTTCGGGCGCGGGCGACCGGCTCGTGCACCTGACGGTGACGCCTCCCGCAAAAATCGTGGCGGGGAATTACGAATTGAAAGCTTACGCCAAACGCGGCGACGAAACCTTTGAAAATTCTCTCGAGCCTCTGCCCTCGCTTCCCACTTATTTGTGGACCGCCCCCGCGACCGTGCCGGTGCACGTGTTCTCCATCGCCGTGCCGGATCATCTGCGCGTGGGCTACATTTCCGCCGACAACGACGCCGCCATCCCGGATTCGCTGCGCCGCCTGGGCGTCGATGTCGAAATGCTCGACGCGAACGCGCTGGCATTTGGCGCGCTCGGCCGCTTCGACGCCATTGTGGTGGGCATGCGCGCCTACGAATTGCGCGCAGACGTGGTGGCATCGAATGCGCGCCTTCTCGACTACGCCGCCGAGGGCGGGACGCTCGTGGTCCTGGACCAGCGGCCGGCAATTTGGGACGCGCTCAAGCCCGCTCCGTTCCCCGCGACGATGGGCCCCGGCCCGCGCGTCACCGACGAAACCGCGGCCGTGAATTTCATCGATCCCGCAAGCCCGCTTCTGAATGTCCCCAACAAAATCGAAGCGCACGATTTCGACGGCTGGGTGCAGGAACGCGGCCTCTATTTCTGGGAAAAGTGGGACGAGAAATATCACACTGTCCTCTCGATGCACGACCCCGGCGAAAAAGACGTGATGGGCAGCCTCCTCTGGACCCGCACGGGAAAAGGGACCTACATTTATACCGGTCTTTCCTTTTCGCGCCAGTTGCCCGAAGGCAACGCAGGCGCCTTCCGCTTGTTTGTGAATTTGCTGAGCCAATCGCGCCCGCGGGGCAAATAAGGGAATCCTTACGAGGGGTGGGCATTTCTCACCGCTAATAAGCCTCTTTGCGGCGGCGAAATGTGTGCAGCGCTACATCCTTGCCCATGATGTCATAGCGCAGCCGGTAGTCACGGCAGCGAATCCGCCACTGGCCTTCGCCGGCTTTCATGCCCGCAAGCTTCTCGATGTTGTGTTTTCCGCTGTGGTTATACGGATCTTCCCGGAGAGTAGCGACTAATTCCTCTCGTATGCCAATAAGCTGCGGACTCCCCCCTGGACATTTTTCGGAACTCTCTTTCGAATGCAGGAGTCGTCAGGACAGTGAACGGGTGGGGCAAGCGGAACGTCTACTTTCCCGGCTTCGAGGAACTGGTCCTCAACTTTTGCAGAAACTTGCCGGCTTCGCTCGCCTTTCCTCGGCGATATGCCTGGTAGCTTTTCCGGATTTGCTGAATGACGGCGGGATTCTTTAGCTCGAGATAGTCCTCCAATTCGTCCACGTTCATGATGGCTGCCACGGGTATGCCGTCCTTCTCCAAAATGAAATATTCCTTGTTGATGTGGGCGCGGCGAGCCACTTGTCCCAGGTTAATCCGCGCCTGAGTAATCGGAATACGGTGAATCACAAGCCTTGTCCGCGCGGGCAAATATGCCTCCTCTATTAAGCAAGCCTGAGTAACGTTGATTAAGCTCAATCGTACAGCGTTCTTCTGGCAGGTCAAGGCCGGATATGGACTCTGGCGCGAGATGGGTTTCGTGGAAGGGTTTTGAGCGCTTTGAAATGGGTTCGCCTCCCCATGTTCCTTTCGCGTCAGGTGCCTTGACAACTTTCGCGCAGTGGCCGAGACTTAGTTACCCCCTTCCAGAAAGTGATTCCCTTGTCCGCCAGGCGACCGTCTACCCGCGCAACTTGCGATGGATGGGGTCGAGGCCTGCCTTGTATCGATCGGACCCAGAACGGGAATCATGAGGCTGCACGGTGTCGATCAACGGTGTGCCCATCCGCATTCTTTTGGTAGGCGAGGCGAAAGACGCGTGCCGGCTTCGCGGGTTGCTGGACTTGGAAGATTTCAGCCAATTTCATATCGCCCACGTCACGGACCTGGAACTAGCCGCCGAGCGCCTCTCCAGCGAACCGGCGGATGTTTTACTCCTGGATTTGGGCTCCAAACAGCGCCAGGGCCGCGCCTTTGTGCAAGCCGCGCGGGCCGCGGCGCCGGACACACCCATGGTCGTTCTGGCCGAGCAAGAGGACGAACTGCTGGCTGTCGAGGCCCTGCGGCAAGGCGTGCAGGATTTTCTGGTGAAGGGGCGGCTGGACCGCTCCGCCCTGGTGAGGGCGCTGCGCTACTCGATCGAGCGGCACCGCCTGCAGAAGAGCCTGCAAGACCTCTCCCTAATCGACGATCTGACCGGCCTGTACAACCGCCGCGGATTCCTGGCGCTGGCCGAGCAGCACCTGCGCATGATCCAACGCAAGGGCGCGGCCCTGCTTATCTACCTGGATTTGGACGATTTAAAGCTGATCAATGACAATTACGGCCATCCGGAAGGCAATCGCGCATTGGTCGTGACCGCCAATGTTCTGCGCGCCTGCTTTCGCCAGTCGGACATTTTGGCGCGGCTCGGCGGCGATGAATTCTGCGTCCTGATGACCGATGCGGGCCAGGACTCCGCCCAGCAAGTCCGGAAGCGCTTGCAACAGCGCACGGATTTCATCAACGCCCTCTCCTCGTGGAACTTCCGGCTTTCTCTAAGCGTGGGGATTGTCGAAGTGCCCGTGGTTCACCAACCGTCGCTCGATCAACTGCTGCGAATTGCCGATGAGCACATGTATGAGGAAAAGCGGAACAAGCAATTGCGGCGGCCCGATTCCCCGGCCTTGAAACAATCCACGGTGGCGTAGTCCCGCCTGCTTCAACGCAGGCGCAAATGCCCCGTTTTCTTCGCTGAAGCTACTCCCGCATCTTGCCGATAGGAACCCCGTGGAGTGTTCGCGGGCCGTGCGTGTCTTCGCGCATGGCTAATCGCTCCACTACGGAATCCCGCGGGACGGGGGAAGAATGCACTTCCTGGAAAGGCTGATTTCTCCGGGCGGTTTCATGCCGCACGGGTATTGTTACCTGTGGACACCCAGCCTGATTGGGCTGCATGTGGTGTCGGACTCCCTGATCGCGCTCTCCTACTTGTCAATTCCGGCAACTCTGCTCGTGCACTTCACCCGCAGGCGGCGCGACATTCCGTACAGCTGGATGTTTCTTTGCTTCGGAGCATTCATTTTAGCCTGCGGCGGCACGCACTTGATGGAGGTCTGGACAATCTGGTTTCCCTCGTATTGGCTCGCTGGGGCGGTGAAAGCCATAACGGCGGGCGTTTCCGTTGCCACGGCGATTTTGCTCATTCGGGTTACGCCCCTGGCGCTGTCTGTGCCGGGCACACAGGGGCTCCTGGACCTCAATCGAAAGCTCGGTGGGGACATCGAGCAGCACGAGCGGGCGGAGTCCACCTTGCGCCACCTCAGCGAGGAGCTGGAGAAGCGTGTAGCCGAGCGCACGGCCGCGCTGGTAGCCAGCAATCAATCCCTGCGGGAAAGTGAATTGCGCTACCGCACGCTGGTCGAGAACGCCCCCGAGGCCATCGTGGTGCTCGATATGGATGTGGGCGGCATCTTTGTCGATGCGAACGAAAACGCGGAGCGAATGTTCGGAATGAGCCGCAAGGAATTGCTCCGTTTCGGCCCCGCGGACGTCAGCCCGGAGTTCCAGCCCGATGGGCGCCCCTCCTCTCAAGCGGCCATGGACGAACTGAATAAGGCTCTGCGCCGCGAAACGCCGCGCTTTGAATGGACACACCGCAACGCCTCCGCCCGGCAAATTCCCTGCGAAATTTCGCTCGTCCGTCTGCCGTCGTCGGGCCGGAATCTGGTGCGTGGAAGCATCGTGGACATTTCCGAGCGAAAAAAGGCGGAAGAGGAAATCCGCAAGCTGAATGCGGAATTGGAATTTCGCGTGAAGGAGCGTACGGCGCAGTTGGAAGCGGCCAACCGCGATCTGGAATCGTTCACCTATTCGGTCTCGCACGATCTGCGCGCCCCGCTCCGCCACATGGACGGATTCTCCCGGATTTTGATCGAGGATTATGGCCCGCAACTTCCCCCCGGGGCGAAACAGGACCTGGAGCGGGTGCGCGCAGCCACGCTGCACATGGGCCGCCTGGTGGACGATCTGCTGAATCTGGCGCGCGTGGGCCGCGGCTCTTTGCGAATCGTGCCCACGGATCTGAATGAGTTGGCAGCCGAAACTATCCTGAGCCTCGAGCCGGAGACGCGCGGCCGCCAGGTGGATTGGCGCGTGGGCCGCCTCTCTCCGGCGGAATGCGATCCGGGCCTGATGCGCCAAGTCTTCGCCAATTTACTCTCCAACGCCTTGAAATTCACGCGCCCGCGGGAAAAGGCGGTCATCGAGATCGGCGAAATCCGCGGCGAAGGTGAGCGCGTGATTTTCGTTCGAGACAACGGCGTTGGCTTCGAGCCGAAGTATGCCGACAAACTCTTTCAAGTCTTCCAGCGCCTGCACAGCGCGGAGGAATTCGAGGGCACGGGAGTCGGCCTGGCGATCGTTTCGCGCATTCTGCAAAAACACGGCGGCGCCATTCGCGCCGAGTCCGGTCCGCAACAAGGCGCGACTTTTTTCTTTACCGTAAAGCAGCCGCTCCCGGCGTCGCCGGCTCCGGTCGCGATCCTGGGGGGTGAGGCGTGAATGCGGAAGAAATCGAAATCCTGCTCGTGGAAGACAGCGCCGCCGATGCCGAACTCACGCTGCACGCCCTGCGAAAAAACGCGCGCGTCAACCGCGTGTACGTGGCAAGGGACGGAGAAGAAGCCTTGAATTTCCTGTTCGCCAACGGCACTTATCAAGAGCGCATCCGCCAGCCGCTCCCGCATCTCGTGCTGCTGGATCTTAAATTGCCGAAGGTGGATGGCCTGTCCGTGCTGCGCACGCTCAAACAAGATCGCCGAACGCGCTCGATGCCCGTGATTGTCCTGACCTCGTCCACCGAAGAAAAAGACTTGATCGCCAGCTACGATCTCGGCGTGAACAGCTACATTCAGAAGCCGGTGGACTTCGACCAATTCCGCGGAACGGTCGATACGCTGGCCCTTTATTGGCTGCTTGTGAATCAGCCGCCGCCGCGGCTGGCTTCTACTGGTTCCACGGAGAAGCTCACATGAGCCAATTGGCGGCCAACGCCCCGTTGACAACTTTGTGGAACATGACGGCGCCGCTGCACGCGATGGTGATTGAAAATTCCGCGGAGGACGCGGAACTGAATCTCCACGAGTTGGAACGCGCCGGATTCCGCTGTAAGCCGCAAATTATCTCCACCCGGGCGGAGTTCCTCGAGCAACTCGGGCGTTTTCCGTTCGACATCGTGCTGGCCGATTACCGGCTCTCGGGCTGGAACGGCATGGACGCCTTTTCCGCGATGCGCCAGGCCGGACGCGATGTTCCCTTCATCCTGGTCACCGGGACACTCGGCGAGGAAGTAGCCGTCGAGTGCATCAAGCAAGGCATCACGGATTATGTTTTGAAGGACCACCTGGCCCGCCTTCCCCTTGTGGTGGCGCGCGCGCTCGAAGAGAGAGCCCTTCGCGACGCGCGCAACTTCATGGTGCAGGCGCTCCGCCAGAGTGAAGCCAATTCTCTTTTTCTATTTGCCAACAATCCCCTTCCTATGTGGGTGTTCGAGGTCCAGACGCTGCAATTTCTTCAGGTGAACGGAGCCGCCCTGCGCCAATACGGCTATGACCGGATGGACTTCCTGCGGATGAGCGCAGGCGATCTCCATCCAGCCGACGAAGTTCCGAAATTGCTCGCGGCTCTTCAGGAGGCCAATCCACGGGATCAACTCGCCGGCCAGTGGCGCCACCGAAAAAGGGATGGGTCGGTCATCGACGTGGAAATGTTCCTGCACCAGATGGAATACTCCGGACACGCCGCCGCGCTGGTGGTCGCCCAGGACGTCACCGAACGAAAGCGGGCCGAGGGGGAAAAGCAAAAATTCTTCACTTTGGTGGAATACAGCCGCGACTTCATCGCCGTCGCCGATCGCCACGACAACGTGCAATACGTCAACCCCGCGGGGCGGGCCATGCTGGGGATCGGGGAAACGGAATTCGTGGAAGGGACCCATCTCCTCGATTACATCGTGCCCGGGGACTTGCCTTTAGTGCATGAGACGGTGCTGCCCGCGCTATCCGCAAACGGGCACTGGGAAGGCGAATTGCATTTCCGCCACCGCGAGACCGGCCAGTCCCTGCCGATGGACTTTGTGGGATTCCAAGTCACCGATCGCCGGACTGGCGAGCCGCGCTTCGTGGCCACCGTGTCGCGAGACATGCGCGAACGCCGCGCCCTGGAGCAACAGTTGCGACATGCGCAGAAGTTCGAGGCTTTTGGCCAGCTGGCCGGAGGGATCGCCCACGATTTCAACAACGTGGTCGGGGCCATTCAGGGATGGGCGGAATTGGGAGAGGAGCAGGCCTCTCCCGGCAATCCGACCCTAGAAAGCTATTTCAAAAAAATTCACGTGCAATGCGACCGCGTCACGGCATTGATCCGCCAATTGCTGGCCTTCGCGCGGCGGCAGATTCTCGAGCCGCGCAACATCACGCTCAACCAAACGGTCCGCGACGTAATGAATCTGCTCGACAAGGTAATTGGCAAGGATGTGGAGATCAAGACGGCTCTGGCGGAGAATTTGCCGGCCGTGCGCGCAGATCCCACGCAAATCGAGCAAGTGCTCATGAATCTTTGCATCAATTCCCGCGACGCCATGCCCAAAGGCGGGCGCCTCGATATCGAGACTTGCAATGCTTCGTTTTCCGAGGAAGATTGCCGCCGCACACATGGGTTCCAGCCGGGGCGGTTTGCCGAGTTGCGTGTCACCGACACGGGCGAGGGCATGGACGCCGCCACGAGGGAAAGAATCTTCGAACCTTTCTTCACCACCAAAGGAACGGGAAAGGGAACCGGCCTCGGACTTGCGACTGTCTATGGAATCGTCAAACAACATAATGGATTCATTCATGTGGAAAGCGAGGTTGGAAAGGGAAGCACATTTCGAATTTTTCTTCCTGTGAATGAAGCCCCTGCCCAAGGCGATTTTCATCCGCCCGCGATCGATGATCTGCCGGTCCGCGGCGGGAACGAAACGATTCTGCTTGCCGATGACCACGAAGGCATTCGCGAGATGGCCCAATCCGCTCTGAAGGCCAAGGGATATCGTGTCCTGCTGGCGCACGACGGCGAGGAGGCCTTTGAAATCTTCAGCGCCCATCGCGATGACATTTCCCTAGTTTTGCTGGAAGTAGTCATGCCCCGGCGGAGCGGCCCGGAAGTTTTTGCCGCGATTAAGGCGATCAATCCCAGTGCATCTGTTGTCTTTGCAACAGCTTATAATAATGAAACCACCGTGTTGGCGGATCTGGCGGGACGCGGAGCGCCGGTGCTCAGAAAACCGTACACACCTACGGCCCTTTGCCGCCGCGTCCGGGAAGTCCTCGATGCAGCCGCCCCATCCTCTACTCCGGGCTCATCATAGAGCCGTTCCTCCTCCCTGCGATTGCCTGACTGACTTTACAAAAAAAAACAAAGCTTGACTTCGGGCAAAAGGTCCGCTAGAAGTGATTGCCAATAGGCTGTTAGAAACGAGTGACCCTCTCATAACGATTATGTCTAATAGTAATCATTGCCACATGCAGCGGAAGGACGGTGAATTTTAATTGGCGGAAGTCAGCATTCAAGAAGGTGAATCCCTGGAAAATGCGTTGCGCCGCTTTAAGCGCAAAGTGCAACAGGAGGATATCATCAAGGAAATCAAGAAGCACAGCTATTACATGAAGCCTGGCGAAAAACGACGCGCGAAACAGGCGTTATCGCGCAAGCGGCTGCGCAAGAAGCAGCGGCGGGAGTTGGATTAAGCTCCTCCAGGCCAGCAACACGACCCGGGATTTTCCTAAGCACCCTAGGCGCCTTGGACCAGTCGGAATTGGGACCCACGTTCTTCCCCGGCGTATCCCAGCAAAATCTGACTTCGACCGGGGCGCTCTCGGCTCTCCCACCAGCGTGGAGCCTCGGAGCAGCGTATGGAATATCACGATAAGGTCCTGAAATGCGCGGAATGCAACCAGGAGTTCGTCTTCACCGCCGGCGAACAGATGTTTTTCGCTGACAAGGGCTTCAAGAACGAGCCCAAGCGGTGCAAGGAATGCAAAGCCAAGCGCTCTCAGAGCCCGGGCCCAAGCACCAATAACTTCCAGCGGGCGGAAACGAAAACCACCTGCTCGCAGTGCGGGAAGGAAACCACGGTTCCTTTCCGCCCAACACAAGGAAGACCCGTGTTCTGCCGCGAATGCTTCCAACAGCGGCGGACCATGAGTCCACCGGCGTAGCTCGAGGGAGGGAATCGCGTTTGCCGTGCGCTGCCGGATGTGGCGGCGTCGCGAATTTCTCCCTCGTGTCACAATCGCAAGGCCCTGGGCCTCTTCCACCCCACGATTCCGCCCGCCCGTGCTGTTTTAGCCCAAGCATGTGGCACAGGCTGAAGCCTGTGCCACCGGCTTGCTCCCAATTTGAATCTTACGCAGCGCGCGTTTACTATGAGCGGCGAGTTTGCGGCTGGTTTCCGCCGCCGTGCCAGAGGCGGACGCCAGGCCTCGGAAAGATCAGAAAAATGAAAACTTCGTTGCCGGATTCGGCAGTTCAGTCCGCATTGCGCATTTTGGAAGGGCCGTCCGCCGCGTTCGCTCAGCGCTATCCCGGAGAGACGGGACGCCGCCAACCGGTCCATGTGGTATACGGCGGAGCACATTTATTCCGCGCGGGTATTTCCAGGCGCCTTGGCGATGTGGCGCTGGCGGCTCTCGAAGAATACGCGCCGGATGCCTTCAGCTTCGCGCGCGCGATCGGATTGCCGGGTGCGGACGCGCTTCCGAAATCCTCGAAGCAGGCCGCCGCGGCCGAACGCGAGTTCGCCAAATCGCCCGAAAAATTGCGCGCCGAAAATCGCCCCGCCTGGATGGCGCAAACCATCTATACGCGCGTGCTCGAAAAATTGCGGCGCGAACCGGTCGAGGATTTCCGCATCGACTTCGAGGATGGCTACGGGAATCGTCCCGATGCGGAAGAAGACGGGCACGCAAAGAGCGCCGCCGAGGAAGTCGCGAAGGGACTCAGCGAAGGAACGCTGCCGCCGTTCCTCGGCGTCCGCCTCAAGCCGTTTTCGCCGGAATTGCGTGACCGCGGCATCCGCACGCTCAACCTTTTCTTGAGCGAGCTGTGTGAAGCCACGCACGGGCGCCTCCCCGCGAACTTCGTCGTGACCTTGCCCAAAGTCGTGATCCCCGAGCAAACGGCCGCGCTCGCGCACTTGCTCGAGGCTATGGAGCCCGCGCTGGGTCTGGAAAAAGGCTCGCTGCGCTTCGAGATGATGATCGAAACGACGCAAGCGATCATCAACGAGCGAGGGGAATCGAATTTGCCCAGATTTCTGGACGCATCCGCCGGGCGCTGCGTCGCCGCGCATTTCGGTACGTACGATTACACGGCTAGCTGCAGCATCACCGCGGCCTATCAAGTGATGGACCACCCGGCTTGCGATTTCGCCAAGCACATGATGCAAGTCGCCTTCGCGGGCACGGGCATTTGGCTTTCCGATGGCGCGACCAATATTCTTCCCGCCGCGCCTCATCGCGCGGAAAAAGGACAACGCCTCACGCCCTCCCAGCAGCAGGAAAATCGCGCGGCCGTTCATCGCGCCTGGCGCCTGCACTACGGGCACATCCAGCATTCGCTCATAGCCGCTTATTATCAGGGCTGGGACTTGCATCCGGCGCAGCTTCCGACGCGCTACGCCGCCGTGTTTTCTTTCTTCCTCGAAGGGCTCGATTCCTCCGCTGTGAGGCTGAAGAATTTCGTCGAGAAAGCGGCCAAAGCCACGCTGGTCGGCGATGTGTTCGACGATGCCGCCACGGGCCAGGGCCTGCTGAATTTTTTCCTGCGCGCGATCAATTGCGGGGCCATTGGCGAAGCGGAAGCGGAACGCCTGACGGGAGTCACCGTCGAAGAATTGCGAATGGGATCGTTCCTGAAAATCCTGAAAAATCGCACGAAGTAGGGACGCGCTTGGCTTTCAGCGCTTCAACTGCCGCGATACGTCGAGTAACCGAATGGGCTGATCAAAAGCGGCAAGTGATAATGCGCGCTCGGCTCGCGCAGGTCGAAGATAATCGGAATTTCCGAATAAAATGTGGCGGCATTTTGCTCTTCGAAGTAGGCTCCCGCGTGGAAAAGCAGGCGGTACTTTCCAGCCTCCGGCAATTCGTCGCCCATTAAATGATTGCAACGCCCGTTGGCATCGGTGCGATCCTCGCCCACAGGCTTCCACGACTCGCCAGACTTGTAATGCAGCTCCACGCGTACTCCGGCAGCGGGGCGTCCGCGCGACGTATCCAGAACGTGAGTGGTGATGGCGCTCATGAGGCTGGCTGCCCGCCCGCCAGAAGTTTGTCCAGGCGAATGCGCGTGATCAATCGTTGCTGTTCCGCCGCGATCGAAATTTCGCTCGGAGGATCATTTTGTAGGCGCTGATTGAGAATCGCAAGCATAGCTTCGGCGGATTTTCCCGTGGCGCAGACGATGTAGATGTAGCCGAATTTTTCAAAATAGGCGCGATTGGCGCGGGCGAGGCGCGCCTTCACTTCGTCGCTTGCAGCGCGCGCGCCGGCCTGTTCCCCGGCAGCCCACTGGCGCGCGGACTCGGATCCGCTCGCGGGTTTTTCTCCGATCTGCGGATGATGGCTGAAGGCTTCCAGCCAGTCGGCGCGCTCGAGGTTCCACCAAATTGAATCGGCGGCCTTGCGCATTGTTTCCACGTCGGCATAGGGCCGGCGCGAAGCGACGCTCGAGGCCCAGCGCGCCGATCCGCAACAATCCATCAGCAGCGATTCCGCTTGGGCCGGAGGCAGCGCATTGAATTCCGCCAGAGTCATATCAGGAAACTTTCTTCGCCAAAGTTCCGAAGATGCGCAGCCGGGCGACGCCGCCATCGGGATAAATGTGAAAGCGCGCATGGGTGATTTCTCCCGCGTCCAGCAGCTCTTTTTCGTACACGTGGCGGGAATCCGCCTGCAGTTTTGTGCGCGTCAGGATTTCCGTCCAGGGAAGGGCGCCGAGCGAGTCCGGGTCGACTAAATCGCGCGGCGCGGCGCACACCTCGAGCGAGCAGCTTTCCGGAAAATTTCCCTTATAGTAGGAAGTGTCGACTTCGACGCGGCTGACTTTTCCGGGCGCGCCCAGACGCACGACGCACCAATCGTGTCCGGGCCCGCGGCGCCGGCGCGTCTCCCAGCCATCGTGCATTCCGGTGGAGCGGCCCGGCAGAATTAGATTGTTGCGCGAGCCGAAAAACATGTCGCTTGAAACGACGATCCAGCCTCCGTGCTCGACGGCGGCAAGATCGATTTCCCCGCCCTTGCGGCTGAGCGCTTGCCAGTCCGGCACGACTTCCCCGTGGACGCGAAGGCGCGCCACGCCTCCATCCGGATAAATTTTGAAACGCAGGTGAGTGATTCTGCCGGATGGCGCGATGGGAAAAGGATTCCTGCTGTCACCCGCAAGGGAAGATTTCGGCATCAGGGAAAACCATTTCGTTGCGCGGTCGTCGAGTTGAGCGAGGCTTGGATCGCCGTCCACGGAGCAGGCCTCGAGTTCGCATTGCTCCGGATAGTTTCCCTTGAAGTATGCGGTGTCCACCACGACCCCATGAACTACGCCTGGCAGCCCGAGTTTCACGATGCACCAGTCGTAGCCCGGTGTTCTGCGCCGGCGCGTTTCCCAGCCGTCCATCCATTTGCCGAGATCCGTGTATTTATCCTCGATCCAAACCGGAGCCGAGGCTTTCAGTAAATTCTCCTTGGGCGCAAAAAATTCGTCGTTGGCGGCGAGCACACGCCCGCCGAGCCGTTCCGCGGCCAGATCGATGTATTCGGTAAAATCCATCAGCGTTTGCCTCGGCGCAGGAGCGCCCCTTGCGGTGCGCCCACGAAGCGCCCACGATCATAGATCATCTTGCCCTTCACAAACGTCATCTCCACTGTGCCAAATAATGTCCGGTGGGCATAGGGTGTCAGTTTATGCCGGTCGTGGAGCATCTGGGGCCGCAGAATGAAACTATCTTCAGGATTCCAGACAACCATGTCGGCGTCATATCCGACTGCTATCGCGCCTTTTTGTTTATCAAGGCCTGCGAGGTGGGCTGGCCCGACGGACATCCACCGCACAATATGTTCGAGTGAGAAATTCCGCCCTTTCAGTTCCGTCCAAATTGCCGGAAGACCGACCTGTAAAGAGCTGATCCCGCCCCAAGCTGTGAAGAAATTGCCGGTATCTAAGCATTTCAGTTCCGGAGGGGAAGGCGAGTGGTCGGAAACGATGAAGTCAATCGCGCCCTTTCTGAGTCCCCTCCAAAGCTCTTTATTGTTTCGGGAATCTCGGATGGGCGGAGCGCATTTGTATGCTGTCCATCCGCTTAGAATGCCTCCTGAAGAAAAAAACAAGTAATGCGGGCACGTTTCCGCTGTGACGCGCACGCCTTGCTTTTTGGCACGACGAATGAGCGGCACAGAAAGCTCGGAGGAAAGATGGACGATATGAACGCGTGCCTCGAATTCTTTCGCGAGACGGATCATCATTTCGACGGCGGTGGTCTCCGCCCTCGCCGGGCGCGAAAGCAACCAGTTCCTGTACCTCGTCGGATCAGAGTTAAGGAGCTTCTTGTTTGCCTCATCAATCGGCCCCGGCAACTCCGCATGAATCAGCAGCGGCGCGTCAAGCTCGGCGAGGATGGGGAGTGCTCCTCGAAGATCGGTTTCGCTGACGTTGTCAAATTCCGGGACGCCTGACGGCACGAGAAAACACTTGAAGCCGAACACACCTGCGCGGTATAGAGCGCGCAGCTCGCCCGCATTGCCCGGCACAACGCCGCCCCAGAAGCCCACGTTCACCCAGCATTTTTTCCGCGCTGCGGCGCGCTTGGTTGCGAGCGCAGCCGCCGTCGTCGTCGCGGGAATGCTGTTCAGCGGCATGTCGATCAGTGTGGTGACTCCGCCAGCGGCTGCCGCTCGTGTTGCCGTTTCAAAGCCTTCCCATTCGGTGCGCCCCGGCTCGTTGATGTGGACGTGCGTGTCCACCAGGCCGGGCATGACGACAGAATCCCCGGCGTCATAAACGTGTTTGCCCGAAGGAAGATCGCTGTAGCCGGTGATGGCTTCGATCGAGCCGTTGCTGAGACGTACCGTGGCCGCCCGAATACCGTTCGGGGTGACAACGCGCTTGCTGCGGATCGCGTGAAATGTGGTCATTTCGCGAGCTGCGAGAGAAATTCTTCGAGCAGGTTTTGCGCGACGCGCAAACGATAGCGCGCGTTCGAGCGAATGTCGTCGATGGGCGCGATTTCGTGCGCGAGCATTTCCCGCGCCTCGGCAATGACGGCTGGCGTGATCTTGCTCCGGCGCAGCGAGTCCTCTGTTTTCACCACGCGCTGCACAATGGGTGCCACGCTCCCCAAGGCGATTCGCACGTCGCCGATCGCGCCATTTTCAATGAGCGCGGCCCCCGCGAAGCACACTTTCGAGATCGCCTGCGCTTTGCGCGTGCCCACTTTGCGGTAATATTGCCGCCACGTTTTTGGGCGGCGCGGCAGGCGAATGGCGCGCAGCAATTCATCCGGCGCAATCTGCATCTGTTTGTAGCCGGAGTG
>Ga0335078_10007231_pt1 | contig 16462 bp, 6 predicted proteins | sample Lox_Sample_32_FD_206711 | JGI IMG/M metagenome (GOLD analysis project Ga0335078, IMG submission 206711) | Soil microbial communities from Loxahatchee National Wildlife Refuge, Florida, United States - Lox_Sample_3.2 | ecosystem: Environmental > Terrestrial > Soil > Wetlands | place: USA: Florida...
CGGGAGGACGCGCTGGCCGCGATCGAGGAAGCCACCCAGGTCTACCGGGAGCTGGCCGCGGCCCGCCCGGACGCCTTCCGCCCCGACCTGGCCACGTCGCTGAACAACCTGTCGAACCGGCTGGCCGACCTGGGGCGGCGGGAGGACGCGCTGGCCGCGATCGAGGAAGCCACCCAGGTCTACCGGGAGCTGGCCGCCAGATGGCCCGAGGCCTACCAGCAGGAGCTGGAGCAATCGTTGCAAGTCGTCGCCTGGCTGGAGCAGGGCACCGACGTCGGCAACGCATCCCCATCCCCGCAGGAACCCAAGACGTGATAGCGGTCCGTTATCACTTCCTCTGGCCGCCGCTTTGGTGCCGCTCGGCCGACGCCACCGTGTGCACCCCGCTGCCGTGACTGCACACGTGATCCGGCGGTGAGTTTGGTACACGTTGGCGAAACATAAGGCCGTTCTGGTGCGGCTCGGACGCTATGTCGGCCTACGGCGACTTGGCGCCAGATCGGCGGCTACTTGCGCACCGTATGCCGACCCGCCGCCACCCTCCGTGACGGCGGCCGGAGCGCCGCCAGTGCCGGACGGAGCCGCCACGGTGAGCATCCCGACGCCAGGGTGAGCATGGCCGAGACGCTCATTGGCGAGCATGCCGACAACCGCAGGTCGCCGAGAGTGATGTCCGGTACCCACGGTGAATAACGGGGATGTGTAACGCCGCCGGGGCGGGCGGGGATGCCGTCCTGGCGGGCGGTGAGGGCGGCAGTGATGACCGCCACCTCGATGGCCGCGTCTCGCCGGTCCAGCGCTAGCCCAGCTGAACGGGCAGCATGCGTAACTGGTTGGGCGTAACTCTCAGCGCTGGTAGGGCTTCGGGACTGATGAAGTTACTGCCGTCGGGCCGCGGGCTGCCGGGGTGCGGGACCGGCGGTGCGGGCTGCTGGCGCCGCGGTGGCCTGCCGCGCGTTGGCCCGGGTAACCATAACGGGGAAGCTGGCGCTGGCGAGGGCGGCGGCATTCGGCGTTCGTGCCCCGCCCGCGCGGCGGGGGGCTGCGTGGCGGCCGGGTTCGGGCTGTCCTGGGCGGTTCTGGCGCTGGCCGAGGTCATCGATGATGCGGCGGGCTTCGCCCATCCTGTCGGGGCTGCCAGGCGGGGCGTAGCGCATGATGCGGTCGGCGAACGTCGTGGTGGCCTGGTGGAGCCGCCAGGCTGCCCGCCAGATGCGGCTGTCCCGGTGCCCGGCCCGCTCCAGCCGGCCCGCGAGGACGTGTGCCGCTCCGGAGACCGCCAGCGCGGTCCGGGCGGCCAGCGTGCGGGCGAAGCCGCGGACCCGGATGTCCAGCCGGATCTCGGCCCAGTAGTCGCCGGCTGTCTCCCGGATGGCCGTGATCAGGTCGCGGGCGGCGCGGCCGACGGTGCTGATCCGCTGCCATTCGGGGGTGTCGCGGTACCAGCGGGCGCACGCCTGGGCCTCGGCTGCGGCTTGGTCGAGGGCGTCGGCGACGGAAGCGCCGGTTCCGTCGGGCGGCCCGTCGCTGCGTGCGTGCCGGCCGCGGGCGGGCAGTCCGAGGATGTCCTGCAGGTCAGCGAATGCCGCCTGAATGTCAGTAAAGCCCTCTGGGGCCGGGCCTGGCTCGCCGCGCGGCGGCCGACTCGGAGCGGCGGGAGCGGGGGCTGGCTGGCCCGGCCCGGCCTCCGCGCTGGCGGTGGAGAGCCCGAGCGTGTCGCGCATGGCGGCGAAGGCGCCGCGGATGTCGCTGAAATCATCGTGGCTGGCATGGCCGTCGGCCGCCGCGCGCCTGCGCTCCCTGATCGCATCGAGCACACGCTCAAGCTCGTCCGTCAGTGAGGTCCCGTCTTCCGGCCGGGCCGCCGCGTGGTCGCGGGGGGAGTCGCGGCCGGCATCCCGCTGGCCGGCTGTCTCGGGGGGCGCCGGGGCTGCTGTCGGCGCGTGCGGTGCGGCGCTGGGTTCTGCCGAAGCAGGTGGTTCTGATGGTGCAGTTGAGTCTGCTGCTGGTGGCATTGTCTCCTCCTGGCTGTGGTTGTTGGGTGCGTCCGGTTCGCTGGCGGGAGTCTCGGCGTCCGGTGCGGGAACGGCGTCGGACGGTGTCCCGGCGGTTTCGGCGGCGGCGCGGCCAGCGCGGTCTGGGCGTGTGCCGGCGGGCTGGGCGGTGTCTGCCGCAGCGTCGTGTCCGGGAAACAGCGGCCGGAGCGAGCGCGCCGGGACCGGGATGACGCTGACGACGGGGCCTGGCCGTCCGGCATGGGGCAGGGTGAGGGTGATCGGTCCGGGGGGCTCGGTGCCTGCCGGTTCGGTGAGGCGGCCGGTGATCTCGATAGCGGCGTCGGTGTGGCGTGGTGGCGCCGCTACCCGGAACGGCTGGAACCGGTAGCCGGGGTGGCCGATGATGTCGCCGGTTGTGACTTGTCCGGCGGGTGTGCGGGATCTCGGCGGCTGGCTGGGCAGGGTGGCGGCCAGGTCGGCGATCCGCCTGGCCGTCGCGTCCTCGTCCGCGGTCTGGGGCGCTTGGCCGTCGGCGGCCGGGTGCGCGGCGGCCAGGATGGCGGTGACGGCCGCCGCTGCCTGGGCGCGGAGTTCGTCTGCGGCAGCGGCTGCCAGGTGGCTTTCGCCGGCGGCGCGGAAGGAGGCATTCGCCGCCATGAAACCCACCCTGACCTGCCATGCCTGCGTCACGATCTGGCGGCGGGCCGGGGTCATCCCTGGACGGAGCAGGTCATCGATCTGCCGCCAGGTGATCAGCCCGGTGCGCCTGCTGCCTGCGGGATCGACCTGGATGCGCAGTCCGGCGGGCCCGGGTGTGACGGCTTCCCGGGCTCCGGGGTCGGGTTCGCCCGCTGCTCGTTCACCGGAATACGGCGTGAGCTGGCGGCTGACCAATTCCAGAGGCTGGCCGGCGTCGACCGCGTGGAACAGGTCACCGATCACGAAGGCGGGAAGGCGGCCGATGCCGAGGAAAATGTCGTCATCTGTGAGCGGGTCCGAGGTGACTGTGGGCTGTTTCAGGGCCGCCGCCGGTTCGCGGCGGGGCCGGGTCCGGGTGCCGTCGGACAGGCCGGCTGCTGCCGCTGCTGGCAGTTCGTCCTGGCCGTGGGCGGACGGGACGGGCCGGGGCTGCGCGGCCGGGCGGGGTTCGGCTTCTGGTCGCGGTGCCGGGGCTACGGTCCGGCCCGGCTGGCCGGTCTTGGCGGGACTGCCGGGAAGGGCTTGCTGCGCGGTACCGGTGGCCTGGTACGAGGTGCGGGCGTGGTCTAGGTTGGCGGGCGAAGGCGGCGGCGCGCTGTTGGTGGTCGGCGTCTGCGGCGGTTCGCGGTCATCGGCATGGGCAGGGCCGGCGGACGCGGGAACTGCGGCGGCCGTGGGATTCTGCCCGGGCGTTCCGGACGCGCGGGAGGCATCTGATGGGTTGGCGGCCTGGTCTTTCGCGGCGGTGCCCTTCTCGGGACGGTCCGCTCCCGGTTGGCGCTGTCCCGGAGGCCCGGCGGATGGTGTATGGCGGGTTCCGGTGCCGGGGCGAGCGGGCGGGTCCTGCCGGGGGGCCTCCTCCGGTAGCGGGGCGTCTGCGGTGGCCGCCTGGCGGCCGGTGCCTGCGGGGACGGCGGGCCGGGACGGTGCCCGGCGAGGCTGGCGCGAGGCGCTGGCACGGGTGGTGTCCTGCGCGGGAGTGCTGTCCTGCTGCGGGTCATCGAACAGGGCCGGCTGGACGGGGCCGGTGCCGCGGTAGACGTGGCAGGCGTTCTCCAGGTCAGCGGGCGATGGCGGCGGTGCGGCCTCGATCGCGGCCCAGACGGCGTCGGCGGCCTCGGCCAGCCGCTCGCCAGCCTGCTTGCCTTCTTCTTCACCCGGAGCAGTGAGGCCGGCGTTCGCGTTGACGGCGGCGGCGACCCGGCGGCGCGCGATGGCGGTGGTGGCGTCGTCGGCGGCGAGCAGCCGGTCACGCTGGCTGCTGGTGATGCCTGGTTGTATCCAGGCAGGGATTTCCTCCCACCGGATGAGGACCGGGGCGCGGTCATCGCCGTTGCGGTCGGTGATCAGCCCGTCCGGAGAGGAGCCGTACCAGCGTTCGCCGGAGCTGTCGTACTGGCCCTCGCCGCGGCGGCTGGCCTGCTCGCTGATCCAGGCGCGCATCGCGGCGGGGTTGTCCAGGCCGCGGACCAGGTCCGGCAGGCCGCCGTGCCTGGTCCACCGCCGGATGGTGGCCCTGACCTCGGCGGCGGTGGCCGGCTGCGGCTCGCGGATCGCCATCCGCAGCCGGGTGAGCCGTTCCAGGGCCGCGTTCTCCGCCCTGCCGGCGGTACGGTCCGGCCGGGTGATCATGAAGGTCGTGTACCAGGCGGGGTCATCGGGACCTGCGGGCGGGACGGGCTTCGCTGCTCCGCGGCTGCGCGACGCGGCGTCCACGATCATCGCGACAGCGGTGTCGCGGATCTGGCCGAGTTCCGCGGCAGCGGCGTCCGGGTCACTGGTGCCCGCCGCGATGAGCTGGTCGCGGTGAGTGCGGCAGAATGTGCTGAGCCGGTCGGCGATGATGACCAGCCCGAGCCGGGCCGGGGTCACCCCGTTGTCGATCCAGCTCGCGGCCTGCGGCCAGGTCACCAGCCCGTGCCGCGTGAAATCCGGGCCGCTGACCGTGATCTCGATACCGCGCGCATCGCAGGCCGCTGATGAGCCTGCGCCGGGGCATTGCGCGTCCAGGTCCCCCGCAGCGGGGGGCGTTCCCCTCAGGCTGAACCACCGCGCGAAGCCCGGAAGGCGGCGCAACTCGGCCGCAAGGTCGCTGTTCGTCGGCGGGGACACTGCGAAATCTGGCACGCCTGCGCCTGCGATCTCGCCGGGCGCGGGCCGTGTCCCGGTGCCGGGCGTCGCCGCGGCCTGAGGAGCGGCCTTCGGCCTGTTGCCGACGGGCGGAGCGTGTGCAGAGTGGGCGGGACGGGTCGTTGCCCGCGCTTTGTCCCGTGTGGCCGTGTTGTCGCCGACAGCCCCGGCCCAGGCCGTGTGCCCGGTCAGCGGCTGGGTTCCCTCGGGTGGCCCTGCCGCGTGGTGCTGTTCCGGTCCGGTGACGGGTGTGGTTTCCCCCGCGGTGGCGGCCGGCTCGCCGGCCGCGGCGGGGACGGTCCCGGCCTCGTCAGGTGTGTCAGGGCCGGCAACCGGAGTCACCGTGTGCTGGCCTGCGCTGGGCTGCTGCCGGCCGGTGCCTGCGTCGCCGGTTTCGGGCTGCTGCATCCTGGCGTGGACCTTGTCCCTGGCGCAGGCTACGGCGCCTGCACTGCCCGGGTATAGCAGCTCGGCTTGGTCGAGCAGGGTGAGCGCCTGCTCGAAATCGCCGTTCTGGAATGTCGTTGCGGCGCGCTGTGATGTGGCGATGTACCCCTCGCGGTCCTCATCCGGCCGGGTGGCTTGTGCCGTGGTGTCCCCTGGGGCGGGGTTTTCGCGGACCTCCGGGTGGGCGGGGCCTGCCGCGTAGTCATCCCCGTCACTGCCCTGGCGTATGTCGGTGTAAGGCCCTGCGGCAGGCAGCGGCTCGGGCGGGGAGTCGTCCGTGCCGGCGGGAGCCGGCGGCTGCGTGCGCATCGTGAAGGAACGATGTGCCTGGCGCAGGTCGGTGGTCAGGCTCCTGACGCGCCCGGCGCGGGTGCTGAAGGTCCAGGGCCGGGGCAGGAACCAGGCGTTGAGGTTGCCCGACCAGCGGAACCCGTGATTACGCAGCATCCGGCGGAGCTGATGATCGTTTTTCTGCGTGCCGTGTACCAGAGTGCTCTGCTGGTGATGTTCGATGATCAGCCCTGCGGCGGCTTCGCCTGCGGGATCACCTGCGGTGGGCTGATCCTGGTCAGCAGGGTGGCCGGGATCGTGCGCCAGAGGTGCGGGCGCGGCCTCCGGCGCCACGGCGTGGTCCTCGCGGCTGCCGGTGCCGGCCGGGGCGGGTGCTGGCACGGGCTGGCTGGCTCCGGCGGGCCGGCGGACCGGTTCCGCAGGCTCGGCGAGGCCGCCGGGTGCGGGCAGCGGAGCAGCCGGTGCCGGGGCTGGCCGACCGGAGTCTGTTTCCATCACCGTCGGCGTGGCTGGTCCGGGTGCCTGGCTGGGTGGTGCGGGGTCGCTGGCGCTGCCGGTGCCACGGTCGCTGGTGGCCGGATTTGCGGTGGATGCACGGTGGCCCGGGTCGCTGCCGGCTGCTGCTGTGTGCGCGGCTTCGGTCTCCGGTGCCGTCTGGTCCGGTGCTTCATGGTCGGCGTCCGGTGATCCGCTTGCGGGCGGCGGGGCGGCGGACGGCTGGCCGCTGAGTTCTTCGGCGAGCCGGTCGGACTGGGTGCGTGCCCTGGCCAGCTCGTCGGCGTGGGCGAACGGGGCGCCGATCGCGGTCCGGGCGCGTTCGGTCTCGGCCTGGATGCGGCTGGTCTCCTGGAGAACCTTGTCGCGGTCGGTGCCGAGGTCGGCGAGCTTGTTCTCCAGCCGGGTGATCAGCCCGACGGGCGGCTTGCCGGGTGTCAGGCCGAGTTCTGTTTCGGAGATCCGCACGGCCGGGACCGGCACGCCGTCGAACCGCAGATGCGCCCAGACGCTGTTGCCTGCGCCCCAGGTGGGCGTGGAGATGATGGTGAACCCGCCGAGCATGCCGATGTGCCCAGGGTCATCTCGGGGGCGGGTGCCCTTCTTGGCCTGGGAGATCTGGGTGTGCAGCAGGCTGCGCAGGCAGGCGGCGGCGTCGGTTCTCTTGCTGAACGCCTGCCCGTCCAGTCGCATGGTGAACGCGTCCCCGCGGGTGTCCACGCGGCGCTCGATGGCCGAGCCGAGCTGGGCGGTCACGTCGGTGAGGCGGGTGACTGACCGCTGGTTGTCGCTGATCTTGGTCTTGAGGTGCTGCCGGGTGCGCTGCCAGGCCGATTCCAGGTCTTCGAGCCGCCGGACGTCGGAGTCGGCTTTGGCCTTGGCCAGGATGCGCATGTCCCCGGTGGCCAGCGCGGTGACCTCGCTGTAGGACAGCGCGGCCATCTCGCCGCCGACGTCCTCGGCGTCGCGGCTGGTGGTCTTGCCGTGGATGACCTGGTCGATGAATTTGGCTTTCCTGGTGACGGTCTGCCACATGTAGGCGTCGAAGCTGCGCTCGGTGACGTACCGGTAGATGTGCACCCGGGGGTGCTTGTTGCGCTGGCGCAGGATGCGGCCCTCCCGCTGGGCCACGTCCGCGGGCCGCCACGGGCAGTCCAGGTGGTGCAGGGCGACCGCGAGATCCTGCACGTTGGTCCCGACCCCCATGAGGCTGGTCGAGCCGACCAGGACCGCGACCTTTCCGGCGCGGGCGGCGGCGAACAGCTCGGCCTTGGCCTTGTCGGTCTTGGCCTCGTGCATGAACCGGACCGTGCGGGGATCGGTGCCGTACCCGGCGAGCTTGCCGCGCAGGTACTCATAGGCGTTCCAGCGGCTCTTGCCGCCGGGGGTGCCGAGGTCGCAGAAGACGATCTGGAGGCTGCCCGTGACGGGCAGCAGGTTCCCGCCGCCGTCGTAGTAACGGTGGCCGCAGTACTCACGCTCGATCCGGGCGATGTTCTGCGCGGCGACGTCGAGTTTGCCGGTCTCCGGCGCCCCCAGCCCGGCCAGCCGCGGGTCCAGCGCGGCCAGCCGCCCGTCGTTGGAGATCTTGAGCATGTTGTCTTCGTCGGGCAGGACCGCGCGGCTGCGCACGGCCTCAGCACGCCTGGCCAGGTCCTGCATGAATCCGAGCAGTTCCTCCGGCGGCTCGACCGGGACGACCTCCGGCTTGCCGCCGATCAGCTCCGGTACCGGGAGCTTGAGGTCTTCCTTGGTCTTGACGTCGGCGGCGACCCGCCACATGTTCAGCAGCTCGGGGATGTTGCGGAACCGGGCGAACCGGTCCTTGACCCGGATGCCGCCCTCGGGGGCGACCTCGACGTCGGTGGTGGTCGCGGCGAACGTGCCGACCCAGGCGTCGAAGTCCTCGATGCCGGCGTCGGCGAGCAGGTCCGGCCGCAGGTAGCGGCACATGACGTACGCCTCGGTCATCGAGTTGGCGATCGGGGTGGCGGTCGCGAAGGTGACCACCCGGCGGCCGTGGGTGGTGCGCAGGTAGTCCAGCTTCATCTCCAGGTCGCTGGCCCGGCCGGACCCGTCGATGTCCAGTTCGGAGTTGTTGGACCGGATGTCCAGGTTTTTGTAGTGGTGCGCCTCGTCAACGAACAGGTAGTCGATCCCGGTCTGCTCCCAGCAGATCCCCCCGTCGCGGGCACGGTCGAGTTTCTTCCGCAGCCGCTGTTCCCGCATGAGCTTGCGGGTTTCCATCTTCTTGATCATCCGCTTGCTCTGGCTGGCTTCCCTGGCCCGTTCCAGCCAGGCGTCGTAGCCGGCGAGCTGGGCGCTGATGTAGCGCTCGATCTCGGGGGCGGACATGGGGATGCGCTCGAAGACGGACTGGGACATGATGACCGCGTCCCAGTTCCCGGTGGCGATCCGGGCGACGAACGTGTGCCGGCCGAGGGTCCTCAGGTCGTCGTTCCCGGCGGCCAGCACGCGGGCCTGCGGGTAGAGCTGGAGGAACTCGCGCTGGAACTGCTCCAGCATGTGGTTGGGGACCACGATGGCGGGCTTGGCGGCCAGGCCGAGGCGGCGCAGCTCCATCGCGCCCATCGCCATCTCGGCGGTCTTGCCCGCCCCGACGTCGTGGGCGAGCAGGACAGCGGGCTCGTTGATGATCCGCGCGACGGCGGCGAGCTGGTGCGGGTGCACCCATTCCCGGAACCATGCGGCCAAGCCCGGCAGCGCTGGCCGAGCGCCGTCGTAGGAACGCAGCACCAGGCTGTTGAACCGCTCGTTGTAGGTCTTGACCAGGTCCGCAGTGCGCGCGGGGTTCTCCCAGAGCCATTCGCCGAACCGGCGGTTCAGCTCGTCGGCCTTGGCCCGCGCGGTGACGGTCGCGGCGGCGGCTTTCAGCCGCTTCTGGTGCTTGTCGCGAGGGGTGTCGTCACGTTCGGAGCGTTCCGGGCTGACCTTGACCGGCCGCTGTTCCAGCAGGCAGGCCGCCAGGCTAACCGCGTCCTTGTCTTCGGTTCCCCACACCTGGGTGGCCAGGACGCTGGTCTTGTCGCCGGTCACGGTCCAGGAGGTGCCGTGTCCCTTCTCAACTGTCAGCCGCGGGTCTTCCAGGATTTCCCGCAGTCCCTGCTGGACATAGCGCCAGTCGATCCAGGAGGCGCCGAGCCGCGCGTCGATCTCCCCCGGCCCCAGGTCGGCCGGCAGCGCGCGGCGCAGCGCGGCGACGTTGACGTCGAACCGCGGGTCGTCCCCGGCTGCCTGCCCGGCCTCGCGGAGCTTGGCGCGGACCTTGCCGGACAGGTATTCCGCCGCCGGGACCAGGCGGCCGGTGCCGGGCTCGTCATAGACCAGCTCGCCCAGCGTGGTACGGGCCTCGTCGGCGGAGGCGGAGCCGAGCAGCCGGGCGGCGTCCTCGATCCGCACCTCCCCTGCCTGGTCCATGCAGATCGCGACCGCGTCGGCGGGGTCGGACGCAGACTCAGGGGTCTGCCGGGTGGTGACGACACGCTGGGTGAAGATGACGCTCTTAGCGGCCTGGCCGGTCTCGGGGTCGAAGTCCTCCAGCGCGTACACCGCCGCGGCGTAGGGGTCCTCGCTGAACTTGCCCTGAGGCGGCCGGTGCCGCGCCAGGATGTCATTGCCCTCGTCGTCGGTTTTCCCGGTGCGTTTCCAGCCCGTCCGGTTGACCGGCCCGTACGCGCCGGCATAAGCGTCGTAGCGCCGGTTCAGCTCGGCGCGCAGCCCGGCGATGGCCGGGGTGTCGTCCGGGGAGGACCCCTCGGCGTCCAGCAGCGCGGCGACCGTGTCCCGCAGGCCGAGCAGGTCGCGCAGTTCCCCGGCCTGGGTGGCCGGGCACGGCCAGTCTTGCCAGAAGCCGTCGCGGAGCACGCTGAAGCTGCCGTCGTCGTTGGCCCGCAGCGTCCCGTCGAACCGGTCGGTCTCCCCCGCCGGGACCTCATGCGGCGCAACCGGCACCGGGCGGGCCGCGAGCCGGACGGCGAGCTGGCTCGCGACGCCCGACAGGTCCCCCGACGGCCTGACGGTCAGGTCATGGTCGTTGTACTGGCCCTGGCCGACGGTGAAGCTGCCCAGCACGTTCTCGGGGTGGTCGCGCCAGTATTCGTTGATCCACGCGGTGCCGCCGTCCAGGCTGGTCTCGAACGCGCGCCTCCACTGCGGCCGGCTGCCGGGCGTCCCGGCGTCGGCGCGGCGCAGGATCAGCAGGTCGGTGACGGCCTCGGTGCCGGCCGCGCGGCGGTGCGCACCGCTGGGCAGCCGGACGGCGGTGACCAGGCTGGCCAGCCCGGCCATCTCCTCCCGAGCGGCGGGGTCCTGGGCGTCCATCGTGTACCGGCTGGTCAGCACCGCGAGCAGGCCGCCGGGCTTGAGAAACTTCAGGGACTTGATGATGAAGTGGTTGTGCATCGAGTGGCCGGCGGCGTTGTACCGCCGGTCGTGCAGCCTCGCGGCACTGAACGGAACGTTGCCGACCACCAGGTCGAAATGGCCGTCGGGCAGCCGGGTGTCGGCGAAGGACTCGCACCGGATCTCCGCGTCCGGGTACAGCCGGGCCGCGACCGCGGCGGTGACTGGGTCCAGTTCCACCCCGAGCACCTGGGCGCCGGGCGGTGCCAGGCCGATGAAGTTCCCGCTGCCGCAGCCCGGTTCCAGCACCTGACCGGTGCCGGACCCCAGCGCGGTGACGTGGTCCCAGACAACCTTCGCCAGCGCGGCGTCGGTGTAGTGCGCGTTGATCGTGGTCCGCCGCGCCGCCGCGCACTCGGTCTCGGACAGGAGCTGGTGCAGCTCGGCGCGGGCAGCGGCGAACTCGGCGTGGTCGTCGTCGAACACCTGCGGCACCGCGCCCCACCCGGACCAGCGGGCCAGCACCGCCTGCTCCTCCGGCGCCGCGGGCCGGTCCTCGCGCTCAAGCAGGCGGAGCAGGCGCAGCGTGGCCAGGTTGGCCGTGACCCGGCTGGCCGTCCCTGACGGGGCCAGGTCGTCCTGGCCGCGCAGCCGGAACCGGGCAGGGCCGGTTACCGGCTCGTCATGCGTCAGGGTCATCGTCGCTGGCCCCTGGTTCCGGCGGGAGCAGGACGAGGTCGGCGAGCACGATTTCCTCGGCCTGCTTGCGCAGCGCGTTCAGCCGCCCGACCCGGGCGATGTAGTCCTCGCCCGGCGGGTTCCCGGAGCGGGCGCGCAGCTCGGCCCACAGATCGGAGATCTCCTGGGCGACCCGGTCGCCGAGGTCGGTGAAGTAGCTGTCGGGGTCGGTGATCTCCGCGTGGCTGGCGGGCCGCCAGCGCCGAAAGTGATCACGGGCCATCGCCCTGTACTCGTTCACGTCCAGGCTCCGTTCATTTCGGCCTGCGGATATGCGCTCTCCAGCGGCTTCCTCACGGCCGGGGCACGAGGCTGGACGGCAGGGGGTGTGCTGGCGGCGCTCTTGAGTGCGGCGCCGGCCACCGGATGGGGGCAGTCCAGGTCGGTGAGCCATCGCCATCCATCGGGCAGCCGGGCCGGGGGAACGACCTGCGCGATCCGCCCGTCCGGGTCAGCGGCCAGCAGCAGCCGCTGACCGCCCGGGTCCGTCCCGGCTTCCTGCACGGTGAGCCCGGTGAACACGTCCACGGGCAGGCCGCCGACGGTCCCGTGTGCCTTGATGCAGGAGTAGTCCTCGGCGGGGTTGTCGTCTTGCACGGCGGTGCCGCCGAGGTAACCGGCCAGGCGGGCAACGGTGGCGGCGCGGGACTGCGCGTTCCCGCTGCTGCGGGGAACCTGGATCGAGATGCGCCCGCCGGAGCACGTGACGGACAGGCCCGCGATGCCGCTGCGGTCGATCAGGTCCGCAGCGGCGCGCATAGCGGCCGTCGTCGTGGCGGACTGCCCGGCGGCCGGGTAGCGCCCGGCCAGGGCGGCGGGCCGGGCGTCCTCGCGGCGGCCGGCGTGGTCATGGTCCGGGCTTACCGGTGTGATCATGATCTGGCCTTTCATCGACGGGTCAGGCGGCCGGCTGCGGGTCAGGCGGTTCTGCGGATGGGCCGTTCTTCGGGCCGCTGGTGCCGGTGGTGTCCTCGCCGGCCTCCCACCAGCCGGGGGGCGGCGGGTCAGCCGGGGTGATGCGCGGCTCGACATGCTCAGCCGGGGAGCACTGGGCGAACGGGCCGCTGCGGCCGAGCAGGATGGGGAGCTGGTGGTCCAGATGGTCGCGCAGCCAGTTCGCGGTTCCCGTGCCGGGCTGGAGGCGCATGGCTTCCCAGGATTGCCATAGGGCGGTGAGCCGGGTGATCGCCTCGGCGTGCCGCCACCACTGCGCGCACCAGCGGTACTCGCCGCCGATGGGCCGGCGGTACATGGGCAGGAAGTGCACGGTGACCCAGTCCTGGACGCTGGCGTACAGCGGGCCGGGCGGCTCGTCGCCGTCCGCGGCGGGCGGGGGCAGCGCGAGATCAGCGGTCATTAGGCTGTCCCTGCGGTGCGTGCGTGCGGGTGGCCCCGGCTGCCGGACGCTGGCAGGCTGCCGGGGGCGGCGGCCTGGGCGGCGCGCTGGATGGCCGCCTCGGCGCGCAGCCGTGCCGCGTCGATGCGCGCTGCGTCGGGCCGGGCGGTCCAGGGCCGCAGGTCGAGCAGTGCGGGGCGGACGCCGCTGGCGAGCAGCAGCGCGCTGCCCCGCTCGATGGACCGGATGTCGGCGGCTTCCAGGATCAGGCGCCGTTGCCAGGAGATCTGCTCGCTGGCCCGGCCGTCGCCGACGCTGACCGACCGGACGGGTACGTCGTGGTGGCCGACGAGGGCGGCGACGTCGCGGGTGAGCCGGGGCGAGTCGACGCCCGCGCCGATCAGCTTCTTGGTCGCCGAGCCCCACAGGGCGGCCATGCCCTGCTCGCCCCAGACGGTGATGCCCTGCTCATAGGACTGGAGGATGGTGACGGGGATCATGCCCCGGCTGCCGAGGTGGGAGTACAAGTCGGGCAAGTCGCTGATCTTGCAGATGTTCGCGGCCTCGTCCAGGATCAGGCACATGGGCGGGTCCAGGCGCCCGCCGGCCTGCTCGGCGCGGCGCCGCCCGGCGCGCATGACCGTGTCGGTGATCCCGGCGATCAGCGGGGACGCCGCCGACCGGGATTCGGTGATCAGATACAGCGTGTCGCGGGTGAGTGCGAACCGGGCCGGGTCGAAACACGGCATGCGGGCATCCCGGGGCGGGGTGACCCAGGCCATGATCTGCGGGTCGTGCAGGCACTGGGCTGCGGTCCGGGCCGTCTGGTAGATCCCGTCCCTGGTTTCCGGGGCGCCCATCTGCGCGCCGCGCAGCGCCGATGCCAGCGCCGGGTACCCGGCGTCGTCCAGCAGCTCGGCGGGGGTGGGCGTGGCCGGGTCGTCCAGCCAGCGGGACACCGCGTGCAGCGTGCGGCCCGAGGCGGCGGCGGCCAGCAGCAGGCTGGTCAGCAGTTCCTGGGCGGCCGGCCCCCAGATGTCCTTTTTCGTGCTGTCGTCGATGGTGAGCACGAAGTGGCCGGCCAGGCGGTGGGCTGCTTCGACGCTGGTCATCCAGGCCAGGAGGTTGACCCAGAACCGCTGCCCGGCGGCGGTGATCGCCTGCGGGTCGAACGCCCAGATCCGTGAGCCGGACGCGGCGCGCAGCTCGGCGGTGGCGGCCCACAGGTCGGCTTTGACGCTGGTGGCCACCACCGGGCCGGGCGCTGACAGGACGTACGGGATGCCGAGCGAGGTGGTCTTGCCTGACCGGGGGCCGAAGAAGGCGACCAGCGTGTCTTCCCAGGACGCGAACAGTTCCGGGCCGTCGCCTGCGGGCTGCTTGAGCCGGCCGAGCAACAGCCCGATGTCGGCCGTAGCCAGGCGGGCGGGCCGGGTGCCGGCCAGCGAGGGCCGCAGCCGGATGCCCTGCTCGGCGGACGGGGACTGCGCGAGCTGGCGGACGGACCGGTCCCGGCTGAGCGCGGCGACCGGATCGCCGGGCTGGGTGATGCGCCGGGCGATGACCCGCCACGCGGTGACCGTCACCGCGGCTAGCGCAGCGGCCAGGACGCTCCCCGCGACGCCGACCAGCAGCGTGGGGACGCCGGGCCACGCCTGCGCGGCGTGGCCGTGTACCAGGGCCGACACCCACCGCGTGCTGAACGGCGGGACATGGCCGTGCCCGGCGGCCAGGGCGGCGAGCCGGGCGGCAGCCCACGCCAGCCAGGCCAGGGCGATCAGCCCCCACGCCGCGAGGATGAGCACCCACGCCAGGGCGGCGTTGCCGGCCGCGAACGGGGGCCGCGGCCCGATCGCCCGGCTCATCCCGGCCGCCCCGGCGGGGCGGCGCGGATCGCCTGATCTGTGTCATACAGGGCGTATTCCGCGCCGACGAGGCTGAGCTCGACCGGGATGCCGAGCCTTTCCCCGGCTTTGATCAGGTATTTTCCGCGGCCGGGGTGGCGGGCGCCGGGCTGCCAGGAGTCCGGCGCGGACCAGGACGTCACCAGTTCCATCTCCGGACCGGTCAGCGGCGTGATCTCGTGGACGCGGGCGAGTTCGCGGGGCGGCAGGCCGCCCATGACGGTGATCGCGGACCGTTCGATGAACCCGCGCGCCTTGGCCCGGTCCTCTTCTGTGGCCAACGCGTCGAGGTCGGCGAGCGAGTGGGTGATCATCACGCTGGACATGCCCTTGGCCCGGTTCAGCCGGGTGAGGCTATCGGCGTACTCGACCAGGCCGGGCGCGCCGCGCAGCGCCCGCCACAGCTCGTCCATCACACCCATGTAGGAGCGTGGGGGGGCGATCTGCTGGTCGGCGAGCGCGGCGGCAGCGTCGACCACGCCGAATCCGTACGCCCAGGTGCACAGCATCGCGGCCGTCAAAAGCTTGTCACCGGCCGCCCCCACCCGGGAGATGTCAACAGACACCGCGGAGGCGTCCAGGTCGATTGGCCGGGTGGTGGGGCCGTCGAACACCCCCGCCAATGAGCCGGTGCACAGCACGTCGAGAGTGAAAATCAGCTCGGCGGCCCGGTCCTGGAACGCGGCCGGGGTGTCGGTGCGGGCGGCAGCACGCACGGTGTCCGGGCCTTTCTCCAGGACATCGAGAACGTCGGTGAGAGTCGGCTGTGCTGCCGCGGATCGTTCGACCAGGAGGTCGATGGCCCGGCCGAGGATGACCTCCTCGGCGTTGGTGATAGCCGTTCCCCGGACCAGGGTGCACAGGGCCATCAGCAGCGACAGCCGCCGGGACCGGACTTCCCAGCGCAGCGCCTGGGCGTCCGGTCCGGACATTCGGCGCAGCGCCACTCCCAGCGGCCCGGCGTCCAGCGGGTTGATCCTGTCCAGCCCGCGGCCGATCCGGATCACCTGCCCGCCGAGGTGCTCGGTGAGCATGGTGTAGTCGGGCTTGGTGTCACCGAGGACCAACACCCGGGTGCCGGTCGCCACGGCCCCGGTGATCTGCCGCTTGACCAGCGTGGATTTGCCGGTGCCGGGCTGGCCGAGGACGAACTCGCCGGGGTTGGTGACCAGCCCGGCGCGCAGCCAGGCGAGCGGGTCCAGGCAGACGACCTCGCCCCAGAGCTGGTGCCGGCCAACCGGCGTGCCGAAGGCGGGGGTTCCCGACCCGGCGACGTACGGGTACAGGCCGCAGACCTGCGTCGTGGTGGCCTGGTATTCCGGTGCCGCCGTCACGTGCGCGGCCCGGCCCGCCAGGGGGACCTTCCATCCCCAGGCGGGCGGCACCTGCGCCGGTGGCAGGGCGTGGTGGGTGGCGGGGCCGCGGCCGGGCGGTTGCCGGATTGCCGTCCCGGCGCGGCGCCGGGCGGCGCGGGGCGGCCGTGCGTTGTTCAGCCTGGTCATGGTGACGGTGCTCCTGTGCTAGTGCGGCATCCGGCGGGCCAGATCGGCGGGGCAAATGCCGACCGGGAGGGTGGCGGCCCATCCCGCGGCCTGGCTGTAGGTCATCCGCCGCAAGCGGATGCGGGAGGATTCGGCGGCGGCCTCGGTCTCGGCGGCGGCGCGCGGCAGCTCGCCGGGGTCGGTGACGGTGACGGTCACATACATCGACACCAGGCAGACGCCGGCGCCGGCGGCTTCCTCGGCGGCGGCCTGCCGAGCCCGGGCCTGGTCGTAGGAGTCCCGCGCGGTTTCGTCCCGCCCGGTGCGGCGCTTGTAGACGGTACGGAACTGGGCGGCGTTGACCTCGGCGTCCAGGGTCCGGGTGGCTTCGGCGGCGCTGAACGGCCGGTACTGGAGGCTGACCCGCTTGGGGTAGCGGCCGGGCGCCACCAGCCGGGCGAGCACGTCGGCGGTGACGTTCTGCCGGGGCGCCTCGGCCCAGGACCACGACAGGCTGATCCCGCTGTCGTGCCGGTAGCAGCCGGGTTCTTCCTCCGCACCGACGGGCCCGGCTTCGGGCCA
>Ga0335078_10007232_pt1 | contig 16462 bp, 15 predicted proteins | sample Lox_Sample_32_FD_206711 | JGI IMG/M metagenome (GOLD analysis project Ga0335078, IMG submission 206711) | Soil microbial communities from Loxahatchee National Wildlife Refuge, Florida, United States - Lox_Sample_3.2 | ecosystem: Environmental > Terrestrial > Soil > Wetlands | place: USA...
GCGGGCACGAGGGTGCGCTCGGCCGTGGCGCGCGCCGTCGTGACCACCACGCGCACGGCGCCGCGATTGAGCCGCTCGAGCGTCTCGACGCGCTCGCCCGCGATCTCGTAGTGGGGCTCGTCCTCGCCGAGGCTCTCGCGCTGGGGGTAGAGCGCCACCTGCTCCTCGCCGAGCAGCATCGCGAGGTCCGCGAGCCAGCGCTCGGCGTCGGGCGGGGTCGCGGCGACCACGGCGGCGAACAGGTCGGGCCGCGCCCCGGCGCAGACGGCCAGGAGCACGGCGCCCGTCGAGCCGGGCAGCGCGGCGAGCGCCACGCGGCCCCGCGGCGTCCCCAGCCGGGAGCGCAGCGCCGCCGTCTCCGGAAGCGCGGCGACCCGCTCGACCAGTCGCGGCAGCGCCACGGCTATCGGCTCCGCGCCGGCACGCCGGCGGCGACGAGTCCCTCGACGAGCAGCACGACCAGGGCGGCGGCCAGGAGCCCGCCCGTCAGCTCGCTGCGGCCGGCGCCGCGGAACCGCGCCGCCGCGTAGGCCGCCGGGCTGGAGACGTCCTCGATCGGCGCACCGGGAAACAGGGCCGCCAGGTCGGCGCGGCTGGCGCGCCGCAGATCCGATTCGCGGGGATCGGTCGCCACCACGAGCGCGCCGACCGTGTCGCCGGCCGCCAGGAGCAGGTACACGCCGGGCGCGTCGGGCGCGGCGACCGGCCCGCCGCCCGCGACGGGCAGCGTCGCGCCGCCGGGAGCCGGCGCCCCCGCGGGCGCGGCGGGCACGAGTGCGGTGACGCCGGCGGGCAGCGCCACGCTCTGCCCCGGCGTCGCGGCGAGGATGCCCTCCTCGCCGCGCGCCAGCCGGTTGACGAGCACGCCCACGAACGGCACGAAGCGGCTGCTCAGCGGCAGCGCGGTCTCGTCGGGCACCAGCCGACTCCCCAGCACCACGACCCGCCCCCACCGCACCAGCCATGCGTCGTCCCCGGCCCGCGCCAGCACCCCGGCGGGCTCGGCGCCCGCCGCCGGCCGCAACGGATACCGCCGCAGCACGCGCGCACCGGCGAGCTCCGGGATGCGCGGCGCGGCGAGGGTGTCCTCCCGCTCGACGGGCGGCGCGAAGCGCCACGGCACGCCCGCCGCCGCCAGGTCCCGGTTCACGGAGCCGAGCTGCACCGGATCGGCCGGCGGGAACACGACCGCCGCCGCGCCGGGCACGAGGGCCGGCCACCCCACGCGCACCGCGCCGGGTCCGGTCCCGAGACGGATCTGGCCGGCCTGCGCCAGCGCCGCCAGCGCCTCGACGAGGAACGGACCGAGGCCGGTTGCCGGGGCCGCCACGACCAGGGCCGGCGGCACCACGCGTACCGCGAAGGGCCGCGCGTCGTCGGCCCGCAGCTCGTCGGGCTCCAGGCTCGCCTCGCCCGCCGCCCACCCCGGACCCGGTGCGGCCGCCGCCATCACCGCCGCCTCGCCGGGCGACACCAGCGACCGCGCCGCGGACCGCCCGCCGACGCTCACGGTGACCGGCACCCTCGCGTCCGCGGCCGCGGGCGCGGGCGCCCCGCCCACGGTGACCGCCACCTCGCCGCTCCCCATCGTCCACGTCGCCGGCACGGCCTGCGCCGCGACCACCGCCCGGTTGGGTGGAGGGTCGGCCGCGGGATGGTAGACGAGCAGCGGCACCCCGGCCGCGGCGCTGTCGGGCGCGCCGAAGGCGGTGCGCTGCAGATCGGAGAGGAGATGGATCTCACCGCGCGGCAGCCCCGAGGCGCGCACCAGCCGCGCCGCGGTCGCCACCGCGGCGGACAGATCGAGCCGCCGGGGCTGCGGCGTCGCCGCGCTCACCACGTCCAGCAGCTCCGCCGCCGTTCCGCGGCGCGCGACGCCGTCCGCCATGATGAGCCACAGCGCGTCGCCGGGCCGCGAGGCGCGCAGGGTCTCGCGCGCCCGCGCCGCCAGGTCGTCGAGGGCGCGCGCGCCGCCGGTCACCGCCCCCGAGGACAGCGAGTTGTCGAGCACCAGGGCCAGCGCCGTCGGCTCGTGGCCCGCGCCCAGGCGCGCGGGCACCACGGGCCGCGCGGCCGCGAGCGCCACCAGCGTCACCGCCGCCACACGCAGCAGGAGCAGCAGCAGGTGCTGGAGCCGGATGGTGCGCTGCGCCTCGCGCTCGGTGGCCCGCAGGTAGCGCACGGCCGGGAACTCCGCCGCGGGAGGCCGGCGGCGCTCGAAGAGGTGGAGCAGCGGCGGGACCAGGGCGGCGGCGAGCAGCGCGAGAGCCAACGGCTGGAGAAAGATCATCAGCCCAGGCGGGCCCTCCCCGCCGTCGCGGCGCGCAGCGCGTGGCCGAAGGGCGTGTCCGTGGTCACGCGGTGGTAGCCGATGCCGCCCGAGCGCAGCGCGCGCCGCCAGGCTGCGACCGCACGCTCGACCGTCGCCCGGTACTCGCGCCGCAGCTCCCGCGGCGAGGCCACCACCGACTCCTGCGACTCGGGGTCCACGTACCGCGCGGGGCCCGCTCCGTCGAGCTGCACCTCGCCCGGGTCCATCACGTGGAATACCGTCACCTGGTGCCCCCGGTGCCGCAGGTAGCGGAGCGCCAGCAGCACGAGGTCGCGCTCGACGAGCAGGTCCGACACGAGGATCACCAGCCCGCGGCGACGCAGCAGATCGGTCACCCGCGTCAGCGCGCCTTCCGCGGCCGTCCCGCCCCCGGGCGCCAGATCGAGCAGCGCCCGCACCAGCACCCGCCAGTGGCCGGCGCGGGCGCGCGCCGGGACGGCGCAGCGCACCGCGTCGTCGAACGCGATGAGCCCGGTCGCGTCGCGCTGGCGCAGCAGGATCAGCGCCAGCGCCGCCGCCAGCCGCGTCGCATAGTCGAACTTGGTGAGCCGCCGCTCCGGGTCGCCCGACCATCCCATCGAGCGCGAGGCATCCAGCACGATCGTGGCCCGGAGATTCGTCTCCTCTTCGAACTGCTTGACGTACAGCCGGTCGCGCCGGCCCACGACCTTCCAGTCCAGGTAGCGCAGCTCGTCGCCCGGCTGGTAGGGCCGGTGCTCGGCGAACTCGACGGAGAAGCCCCGGTAGGGCGAGCGGTGGAGGCCGGAGAGAAACCCCTCCACCACCCCCGCCGCCACCAGCTCGATCCCGCCCAGCGTGCTCACGTCCCGCGGGTCGAGCAGGTCGAGCCGTGCCTCACTCATCCGCAGCAGGGAGGCCACAGGCTGTCACTTGAACAGGACACGCCGAAAGGTACGGTCGCCCCGTGGGTCGCGCCAAGTGCTTGCGCAACGGGCAGTTGGATGAACCGGACGGATTGGCATGGTCTATGCCCCCCCCTTTGGTCTTGGAACCACGTGCCTGGAGGCACGCATGCTCGGCCGCACGACGTTCGGCACCATGCTCGCAGTGGCGGGGCTCCTGATGGCGGGCCCGGCCCGGGCTGAGCGCGCACGGGCGCCCGAGGCCCCGCCGGGGATCCGGATCTGGACGGACCACGGGGAGGTCTACCAGGACGGCGAGCGCATGCAGGTGTTCTTCCGCACCGAGAACGACGCCTATGTGACGGTGCTGCGGGTCGAGACCAGCGGGCTCGTGCGGGTGCTCTTCCCGCGCTCGCCCGGGGACGCGAACCTCGCGCACGGGGGCGAGACGTACGTCGTGCCCGGCGTGGACGACCACGACGCCTTCGAGGTGGACGACGCGCCCGGCATCGGGTACGTATTCGCCGTCGCGAGCGCGGACCCGTTCCTGTACGACGCGTTCACCGCCGACGACCGGTGGAGCTTCGACGACATCAACAGCCTGAGCGACGGGCGCATTCACGGCGATCCGTACGCCTCCCTGCAGGACCTGGTGCAGCACATCATGCCGTCCGGCTACGCCGATTACGACACGCACCTGCTGCCCTACTACGTGAACCAGCACTACGACTATCCGCGGTTCCTCTGCTACGACTGCCACACGTACACGCCGTTCGCGGCGTGGGACCCGTACGACGCGTGGTGCCCGCAGTTCTCGCTGGACGTTTACTACAACCCGTTCTACTTCTACCCGAGCTACTGGTATCCCACGCGGTACTATCGCGGCACCAACGTGGTGTACGTGCGGCCGGGCCTGGTCGGCACCCAGTACGTGTTCCGGGCGCGGACGGCGCAGGCTGCGCCGTACGTGGTGTACCGCGATCGGCGGGTGGACGGCGCCAGCCCGGGCACCGGCGTGCGCGGCGTGGACCTCGGCGGCGTGGGCAGCATCCCGGCGCCGGGCGGCCGCCGTGCGATTCCCGAGGGTCAGATGGACGGGCGCCGGGCGATCGGCGGGTACGCCGGGTCGGCTGGCGGGGGGCGGCGCGCCGTGGGTGTCGGGTCTCCGCAGTCCGCGCCCGCGTCGAGCGAGTTCCGCAGCTATATCGCGGGGCCGGCGGTGCCGGCGCCGCGCGCGGCCGGCCCCGGCACGGGCGCGCCGTCGGGCGAGATCGCGCCGGCGCAGTCCCGGCGCGGGGTTTACATCGATCCCGGCATGCGGACCGCCAGCCCGGCCGCGCCGGGCGAGGCCGGGTCGCGGCCCATGCCGCGCTACATCCCGCAGCAGGAGCAGTCGCCGCGCGCCACCGAATACGCGCCGCGGAGCGCTCCGGCGTACGCGCCGCGCTCGGAGCCCTCGCGTGGCTCCGGACAGCCCGGCCGCGCCGTGGAGCGCGGCGGGCCGGCGCCCGGCGCGGGCCGGGCGCCGGTGGCCCGGCAGGCGTCGCCCGCCCTGGTGCGCCGCCGCCGGTAGGGGGTGACGGCGCCGCCCTGGCGCCCGCCACCTGAATCCTGCCGATGCGTCCGGCCGTCCCTTACGACCGGGCGCACCGGCCCATCGGACCGCCGTCTTCTCTCCCCCGGACCCGCCGCCCTTCCGCCGGATGCGCGCCGTCGGAATATTGCCCAGGGGTTCCGATGCCCAAGGCCCGGAGAGCCCGCTCCTCCCAGGTGGGCGTGCCGCCGTTGCGCGGGGCGCGCCCCGAGGCTGTGCCGATGCCGGCCGCCATGCGGCTGCCGTGATCCGGATCGGGCCGGCCGGGTGGTCGTATCCCGACTCGCCGGGCCACGTCTACCCGGCCGGCGTCTCCAGCCGCTTCGACGCCCTCGCCTTCCTCGCGTCGTACTATGACACGATCGAGATCAACTCGACCTTCTACCGGCCCCAGCCGGCGCGCACGTTCGCCTCGTGGGTCAAGCGGGTCGCACACAACGCGCCGTTCCGGTTCACCGTGAAGCTGTGGCAGCGCTTTACGCACGAACGCGGCGGGCCCTGGACGGCGGAGGAGGTGCGCCAGGCGACGGAGGGCCTCGAGGTGCTGCGCGACGCCGACCGCCTCGGCGCCCTGCTCGCGCAGTTCCCCTGGTCCTTCAAGCCCGACGCCGCGGCGCAGAGCCTCCTGGCCCGGCTGGCCGACACGTTCCGCGGCTGGCCGCTGGTGGTCGAGGTGCGCCACGGCGAGTGGGGCCGCCCGGAGCCGCTGCGCCTGTTCGCGGACCTCGGGGTGGGCATCGCGAACATTGACCAGCCGCTGATCGGGCAGTCCCTCACCCCGGCGGCGCACGCCGCGGGGAGCGTCGGCTACGTGCGGTTCCACGGCCGCAACTACGAGCACTGGTTCGGTGAGCACGAGGACGCGGCGCAGCGCTACGACTACCTCTACTCCGTCAAGGAGCTGGCGCCCTGGGTGGAGCGGATCCGGGCGCTGGGGGCGACCGACGGCGTGGCGGACGTGTACGTGATCACCAACAACCACTTCGAGGGCAAGGGTCCCGCCAACGCCCTCATGCTCCGCGCGATGCTCGAGCGGCGCAGGGTCAAGGCCCCGCCGGTGCTGTTCGCGACCTACCGCGCGGCCCTCGCGCCTTACGCAGTGCCCGCCGACGAGCCGCCCCCGGGCGAGATGAGGCTGCTATGAGTGTGTCGGTGCGCATCCGGGTGGTCGCGGGCTACGGTGCGGCCATGGCGCTGGTTGCCTTCCTGGGCGGAAGCGCGTACTGGAGCGCTTCCGTCGCGCTCGGCGAGATCTCCTCGGTGCGCGAGGCCCGCGCCGAGCTGGACGCGACCCGGGAGTTGTTCCAGCAGGTCGGCTACCTCCAGGCCGGCTCACGGGGCTTCGTCATCACCGGCAACGACGCCTTCCTCGCTCCCCACGACTCGGCGGCGCGGTTCCTCCCGGTGCTGCTCGGCCGCCTGCGCACCCTCGTGGCGCGCGACAGCGCGGAGCGGCGCCTGGCGGATACGGCCTCGGCGCTGTTGGCGGCGCGGATCGCCTTCGACGACACCACGATCGCGGTCCGCCGTACGCGCGGCGTCGCCGCCGCGGACGCGCTGATCGCTGCAGGCCGCGGCAAGTCGCTCATGGACGGGATCCAGTCGGCGGCGACGGCACTCGAGGCGCGCATCTCCGTCGAGCGGGAGATCCGCACGGACGCTCTCGAGGCGTCGGCGGCCCGCACGCGCGTCGGCGTGGTTGTGGCCTCGTTCCTGGCCGTCCTCGCCGTCGGGGCCGGGATCGCCAGCATCTTCCACGGGCTGTCGTCGGTGGAGCGCGCCAATGCGAGGGTCCACGAGCTGGCGGACGAGCTGCAGGACCTCTACGACCACTCCCCGGTCGGGCACCACTCCCTCGACGCCCGCGGCACGATCATCCGGATGAACGCCACGGAGCTGGGTTGGCTCGGGTACGAGCGCGACGAGGTCGTCGGCCGGATCCAGTTCGCGGATATCCTCGCGCCGGACGATCGCGCGGCCTTCGAGCGGAACTTCGCCGCGTTCAAGGCCGGCGACCGAGCCGACGGCGTCGCGTACACGCTGCGGCGCCGCGACGGCTCGCCCCTACCGATCGCGCTGAGCGCCACGGCCGTGCGCGACCCGTCCGGCGCGTTCCTGATGTCCCGCGGCGTGTCCGTGGATCTCACTGAACGGCGGCGCATGGAGGCGGAAGTGCGCACCCTGAGCGGGCTGCTGCCCATCTGCTCGGGGTGCAAGAAGATCCGCGACGACCAGGGGTACTGGAACCAGCTCGAGAGCTACATCAGCCGTCATTCGGACGCCCAGTTCAGCCACGGCCTGTGTCCCGAATGCTGGGCGCGCCTGTACCCGGACATGGGGCCTTACCCGACGGGCTGAGCGGGGAGCCCGCGCTGCCCGGCGGGCCCCCGGGAGAGGCTATATTCCCCGCCGCCCATGATCGCGTCCCGCATCCGCAACTTCTGCATCGTGGCCCACATTGACCACGGCAAGTCCACGCTCGCCGACCGGCTGATCGAGGCGACGGGCACGCTGAGCCGTCGCGAGATGCGCGACCAGGTGCTCGACACGATGGATCTCGAGCGCGAGCGCGGGATCACGATCAAGCTGAACGCCGTGCGGATGGCCTACACGGCGGCCGACGGCCAGGCGTACGAGCTGAACCTGATCGATACGCCGGGCCACGTGGACTTCACCTACGAGGTCTCGCGCTCCCTCGCGGCGTGCGAGGGCGCGATCCTGGTGGTGGACGCCGCACAGGGGATCCAGGCGCAGACGCTCTCCAACCTGTTCCTCGCGCTCGACGCCGGCCTCGAGATCATCCCCGTGCTGAACAAGATCGACCTGCCCTCCGCGGAGCCCGAGAAGCGGGCCGCGGAGCTGCACGACCTGATCGGGGCCCGGCCCGAGGAGATCCTGCGCGTCTCGGCCAAGGAGGGCCGCGGGATCCCGGAGCTGCTCGAGGCGGTGGTCCGCCGCGTGCCCGCTCCGCGCGGCGACCCGGACGCGCCGCTGCGCGCCCTGATCTTCGACTCCTATTACGACCGCTACCGCGGCGCCATCCCCTCGGTGCGCGTGGTGGACGGAACCGTCCGGCCCGGCACGCACATCGCGATGGGCTCGCGCGACGGCGTCTACGAGGTGGCCGAGGTGGGCTATCTCCAGCTCGGGCACCGGCCGGCCGACGCGCTCGGCGCCGGCGAGGTCGGCTACGTCGTCGCCAACTTCCGCGACGTGAAGGACACGCGCGTCGGGGACACGGTACTCGACGCCGACCGGCGGGCCGCGCAGCTCCTGCCCGGCTACCGCGACGTCAAGTCCATGGTGTTCGCGGGGCTCTACCCCACGCAGCCCGAGCAGTACGAGGACCTGCGCGACGCGCTGGCCAAGCTCCAGCTCAACGACGCCTCGCTCCACTACGAGCCGGAGACCTCGGTGGCGCTGGGCTTCGGCTTCCGCTGCGGCTTCCTCGGCCTGCTGCACATGGAGATCGTCCAGGAGCGGCTCGAGCGCGAGTTCGGGCTCGACCTCGTGACTACCGTGCCGACGGTGGAGTACGACGTCTACCTCACCAGCGGCGAGAAGGCGGTCGTCGAGAACCCCAGCCGGATGCCGACCGGCTCGCAGGTGGAGCGGGTCGAGGAGCCGTACGTCCGGGCGCGGATCATCTCGCCGGCCGAGTACATCGGGGCGCTGATGCGGCTGGGCCAGGAGCGCCGCGGCGTGTACCTGGGGATGAAGTACCTCGACCCGGTGCGCGTCGAGTTCGAGTGGGACTTCCCGCTCTCGGAGATCATCCTCGACTTCTACGACAAGCTGAAGACGCTGTCGCGCGGCTACGCGTCGCTGGACTACGAGTTCCACGGCTACCGGGCCAGCGACCTCGTCAAGCTCGACATGCTGATCAACGGCGACGCGGTGGACGCCTTCAACGTCATCATCCACCGCGACAAGGCGTACGAGTGGGGCAAGAAGCTCGCCGGCAAGCTGCGCGAGCTGATCCCGCGGCAGCTGTTCGAGGTGGTCATCCAGGCGGCCATCGGCTCGAAGGTCATCGCGCGCGAGACCGTGCGGCCGCTGCGCAAGAACGTGACCGCCAAGTGCTACGGCGGCGACGTCACGCGCAAGCGCAAGCTGCTGGAGAAGCAGAAGGCGGGCAAGAAGCGGATGAAGCAGATCGGGACCGTGGAGATCCCCCAGGAGGCGTTCCTGGCGGTGCTGAAGGTCGAGTGAGCGCCCCGGCCGCTCGGGTCTCGCAGCCGGCGGAGGCGCTGCGCCCCAGCGGGGCCCGCGCGCCCGGCCGGGGCGTGGTGGTGCAGACCGCCTTCTTCGGCGACGTCATCCTGGCCACGGCGCTGATCCGCCGTGCGGCGGAGCGCCACGGCGGCCCGGTGGACGTGGTGCTGCTGCCCTCCGCGGTGCCGCTGCTGGCCAACAACCCGAGCGTGCGGGAGCGCATCCCGTTCGACAAGCACGGCCGCGACCGCGGGCCGGCCGGCTTCGTGCGGCTGGTGCGGCAGCTGCGCCGCCGCCGCTACGCGGTGGCGTACCTGGCGCAGGCCAGCCTGCGGTCGGCGGCGGCGGCATTCGCGGCGGGCATCCCGCGCCGCATCGGCTTCCGCAGCGCCGCCGGCGCCGTGCTCTACACCCATTCGGTCGCGCCGCGCGGGGAGCCGCACCAGGTCGAGCGCCTGCTCGCCCTCGCCGACGGCGCGCCCGACCGCCGCGAGCCGGAGATCTTCCCCGGCCCGGCCGACCGCGCCGCCGTGGACGCGCTGCTCGCCGAGGCCGGCATCCGCGGCGACTTCGTCGTGCTCGCGCCCGGCTCGCAGTGGGGCTCGAAGCGCTGGCCCTTCTTCCCGGAGCTGGCCCGCGTGCTGGCCGCGGAGGTCCCGCTCGCCATCGTGGGCGGGCCCGGCGACCGCGCCGACGCACGCCAGATCCGGACAGCGCTCGGCGCGGGCACGCCGGTCGCGGACGCGACCGGGCGGCTTCCCATCCTGGCCTCGGGCGAGCTGATCCGCCGCGCCGCGGTCCTGGTCTCGAACGACTCGGCCCCCGTGCACCTGGCCTCGGCGGTGGGCACGGCGACCGTGGAGATCTACGGACCCACCGCCCCGGTGTTCGGCTTCGCCGCCCGCGCGCCGTGGTCCCGGGTCGTCGAGCCCGAGCCGCTCGAGTGCCGGCCCTGCCACCACCACGGCCCGCCGGCCTGCCCCCTCGGCCACCACCGCTGCATGCGCGAGATTCCCATCAGCCGCGTGCTGGCCGAGGTCCGCGCCCTGCTACAGATTGCTCCCAAACGCTACGGAGTCTGACGCATGCGCTACGTGGTCGGCGTGGACATCGGCGGCACCAACATCGTCGTGGGGACCGTGGCGGAGGACGGCTCCGCGGTCCACGGCGTGCGGTCGGCCCCCACGCTCTCGGAGGAAGGACCCCAGGCGGTGCTGGGCCGCATCGCACGGCTCGTCCAGGCGTCCATGGCGGAGGCGGAGAAGACGGCCGGCGTGGCGCGCGACCGGATCGTGGGCGTGGGGATCGGCTCGCCCGGCCCGCTCGACCGCGAGCGCGGGCTGGTGCTGCTGACGCCGAACCTGGGCTGGCGGGACCTGCCGTTGCGCGAGCTGGTCAGCGAGGCGGTCGGCCTGCCGGCCACCCTCGACAACGACGCCAACTGCGCGGTGTACGGCGAGTGGTGGGTGGGCGCGGCGCGCGGCGCCCGCTACGTGGTCGGGCTGACGATCGGCACGGGCATCGGCGGCGGGATCGTGATTGACGGCAAGATCTACCACGGCACGTCGGACGTCGCCGGCGAGATCGGCCACACGACCATCGACTCCACCGGCCGCCTGTGCAAGTGCGGCAACTACGGCTGCCTCGAGGCGTATGCCTCCGGCCCCGCCATCGCCGCCCGCGCCGTCGAGGGCATCGCCAGCGGCGTGGATACGCGGCTGCCCGCCATGGTGGGCGGGGACCTGGCGAAGATCACGGCCCAGACCGTGTACGAGGCGGCGCGGGCCAACGACGACTACGCGCTCGAGGTCGTGCGCGACACCGCCAAGTTCCTCGGCGCCGGCGTGGGCAACCTCGTCAACATTCTCAACCCGGACATCGTCGTGATCGTGGGCGGGGTGACGCTGGCGGGGGACCAGCTGTTCGTCCCCCTCCGCACCGAGGTCAAGCGCCGTGCGTTCAAGCCGGCCGTGGAGCGCTGCCGCATCGTCGCGGGCGACCTGCCCGGCACCGCCGGCGTGGTGGGCGCGGCCGCCACGTTCACGCTCCAGGGGCGGGGGCGCGCCTGAAGCGGCTCGGCGTCCTGGGCACGATGATCTGGGACACGATCGTCGGCCGCGACCCCGCCGAAGCGCCGTTCGAGGAGTGGGGCGGCATCAGCTACGCGCTGGCCGCGCTCGACGCCGCGCTGCCGCCCGGCTGGAGCGTCGTGCCCATCGTGAAGGTGGGGAGCGATCTCGCCCCACGGGCGCACGCCTTCCTGCGCACCCTGGCCGTCACCCGCGAGGCGCGGTTCGTCGAGGTCCCGGCTCCGAATCCGCGGGTGCGCCTCGACTACCGGGACGCGCACCGCCGCTGCGAGGGACTGCGGGGCGGAGTCCCGCCGTGGACCTGGGCCGAGCTGGGGCCGATGGTCCTCGACCTCGACGCGCTGTACGTCAACTTCATCACCGGCTTCGAGTGCGATCTCGCCACGGCGCAGGCCCTGCGCCGGGCGTACCGGCGGCCGCTGTACGGCGACATCCACAGCCTCGCGCTCGGGATCCGCGCGGACGGCATCCGCCACCTGCGCCCGGTCGAGGAGCCGCTGGCGTGGCTGTCGTGCTTCGACGTGGCCCAGGTCAACGAGGACGAGATGTCGCAGCTCGGCGACGCGCCGCTGGCGCTCGCGGCGCGGGCCGTGGAGCGCGGCGTCCGCGCCGTGTGCGTGACCCTCGGGCCCCGCGGCGCCGTGTACGTCGCCGCTCCCGGCTTCGACGGCCTGGCCCCGGGCGGTGCCGCCGTTCCCGGCGCCGGGACCCAGGTGGCCCGCACCGCCCGCCTCGAGGCGGACGAGCCCCCCGTCGAAGGCGACCCGACGGGCTGCGGCGACGTCTTCGGCGCCACGCTGTTCGCCCGCCTGCTCGCGGGCGAGGCGCTCGAGCCGGCGATCCGGCAGGCGAACCGCATGGCGCGCCGCAATGTGCTGCACCGCGGCGCCACCGGTCTGCAGGCGCACCTGCGCGGGGCGCTGGCCCAGCCGGTGCGCCGGTGACCGCCGTCGTCGAGGTCCCCCAGAGCTTCGACGACCGCTCCTTCGAGCAGGTCGCGGCCGGCTTCGCCGCGCTCGGCGACGAGCCGCGCGTGCTGCTCGACGCCCATGCGACCGAGTGGGCGTCGCCCTTCGCCCTGGTGAGCCTGCTGTGCGCCGGCCAGACGCTGCTGCAGCGGCACGGCACGCGGCCGCTCCTCACCGTGCCGGCGGACAAGGACGTCACGCACTACTGGGCGCGGACGGGGTTCTTCCGGGAGGCCGAGGCGCTGTTCGAGATCCACGGCGCGGTGCCGCGCGTGCGGCAGCCGGCCGAGAGCGCGGTGCTGCTCGAGATCACGCCGGTGCGGGTGGCGGGCGACGTCCACACGGTGGTGGACCGCATCCAGGACCGCGCGGCCGCGATCCTCACGGCCGAGCTGGGGCTGGAAGCGAAGGCGACCCTGGGATTCGGTATGGCGCTTTCGGAGGCGTGTCAAAATATTGTGGAGCACGCCGGCGGCGGCGGCTGGGTGGCCGTGCAGGCGTACTCGTGGCGGCGGCTGGGCCGTCGCGTCGCCGTCATCGCGGTCGCCGACGCCGGGGTGGGATTCCGCCGCAGCCTGGAGGCGACGCAGGCGCGCCGCTACGGCGAGCGCTGGGGCGACGGGGCCGCGCTCGAGGCGGCGCTGATCCAGGGCGTGAGCCGGTTCCGCGATCCGGGGCGGGGCCAGGGATTCCGCGGCATCCGGAAGTACCTCGACCACTGGGACGGCAAGATCAGCATCCGCAGCGGCACGGCGCGCATCGCGACGGTCAGGGCGTGGGACGAGGACCTGCCCCTGCGGGAGGGCCTGGCGGCCTTCCCCGGGGCGCAGCTGCAGCTGGTCATCCCGGCGGCCGAGCGGGAGGTGGCGCGGTGATCGGCGAGATCGACGTGCGCGCCGTGCTGTCCCGGAGCGTGTGCGAGTTCCACAGCGACCTCGTCACGCGCTCGACGGGACGCGCGGTGCGCGACGGGATCGAGGCCCACCTGCAGGAGCATCCCGACATCACGATCGTCGTGCTGGACTTCTCGGCGGTGCGCGTGCTCGACTGCTCGTGCGCCGACGAGATCGTGGCCCAGCTGCTGCTGCGCAGCGCGGAGGCCGGCGCCGGGCGCGCGACGTACTTCCTGCTGCGCGGTCTCGACGAGGCGCACGCCGACCAGATCGACGAGGTGCTGCGGCGGCGCGGCCTGGCCCTGGCGGCGGAGGAGCGCGACGGCGGCAAGCGGCTGCTGGGCCTCGCGACGGACGGCATGCGCGCGGCCTGGGAACGGGTGGCCAGCCGCGGCTCGGCGGCGCCGGAGGAGCTGGCGGCGGAGCTGGCCTGGCCGGTGGCCGACGCGCGGGACGCGCTCGACGCCCTGGCGGGCCGCGGCGTCGTGATCCGCGCGGACGCGCACTACCTCCCGCTGTCGGCCGCGTAGCGCCGGATGCCGCGCCGCCCGACCGGCCGCTCGACCGTCGCGATCCACGGCGACCTCCCGACGCGCGCCGCGCCCGAGCCGGTCGCGCCGCCCATCTACCAGTCCAGCACGTTCGTCCGCGGCGTCGGCGCCGGCGACGAAACCCTCTACACCCGCTACGGCAACAACCCGAACCAGCTCCGGCTCGGCGAGCGGTTGGCCCGGCTCGAGGGCGCGGACGCGGCCGTCTTCGTCGCCAGCGGCATGGGGGCGACGGCGCTCGCGCACCTCGCGGTCCTCAATCCCGGAGACCACCTGCTCTCCAGCACCTGGATCTACGGCGGCACCCGGCGCCTGTTCGTGGAAGAGTTCCGGCGCTTCGGGATCGATGTCTCCTTCGCCGACCCCGACCTGCGCCGCGAGTGGCGCGCGAAGCTGCGGAAGAACACCCGGGCGATCTTCATCGAGACGCCCACCAACCCGCTGATGCGGATCCTCGACGTGGACTGGCTGGCCGTGCTGGCCGAGGCGGAGGGGATCGCGCTGCTGGTGGACTCCACGTTCGCCACCCCGATGAACTACCGCCCGCTCGAGCACGGGGCCGACGTGGTCATCCACAGCGCGACCAAGTACCTCAACGGCCACTCCGACGTCATCGCGGGCGCCGTCGCCGGCACCGGCACGCTGGTCGACGAGGTGCGGGAGCGCATGAAGCTGTGGGGCCAGGCGCTGGACCCGCACGCGGCGTGGCTGGTGGAGCGGGGACTCAAGACGCTCGGGGTGCGGATGGAGCGGCACAACCGCACCGGGCTCGCGGTGGCCGCCTGGCTCGCCGCCCACCCCAAGGTGCGCCGCGTCCACTACCCCGGGCTCGAGACGCATCCCGACCACGCGCTCGCGGCGAAGACCCTGGACGGCTTCGGGGGCATGGTGGGCGTGGAGCTGGCGGGCGGCCCGCGCGCCGCCGAGCGCTGCCTGCGCGCCCTGCGCGTGATCACGCACGCGCCCAGCCTCGGCGGGGTGGAGAGCCTGGTCTCCGAGCCCCGCTACACGTCGCACGCGGCGCTCACCGCCGCCGAGCGCGCCGCGGCCGGCATTCCGGACGGGTTCCTGCGCCTCTCCCTCGGCCTCGAGGACCCCGACGACCTCATGGACGACCTGGCGCGGGGACTCGCCGCGGCCTGACGCCGGCCCTAGATTGCGGCCGTGATCAAGTTCCTCCACGTCACGAAGGCGTATGCGAAGGGCGCCGCGCTGAGCGACGTCTCGTTCCACGTGCCCAAGGGCGAGTTCTGCTTCATCACCGGGCACAGCGGCGCCGGCAAGACGACCGCGATGAAGCTGATCTACATGGCGGAGCACCCGACGTCCGGCGAGGTGCGGGTGTCGGGCTTCTCGTCCAACCGCCTCGGCGGGCGCGACGTGCCGAGGCTGCGCCGCCGCCTGGGGATCGTCTTCCAGGACTTCCGCCTGCTCGCCGACCGCACGGCGGAGGAGAACGTCGCCTTCGCGCTCGAGGTCACGGGCGCGCGCCGCTCGACCGTGGCCCCCCGGGTGATGCGCGTCCTCGCGCAGGTCGGGCTCGCCGGGAAGGCGCACCAGTACCCGCGCGAGCTGTCGGGCGGCGAGCAGCAGCGCGTCGCCATCGCCCGCGCGCTGGTCAACGAGCCCACCGTGCTGCTGGCCGACGAGCCGACCGGCAACCTCGACGATCGCGCCACGCGCGGCATCTTCCAGCTGCTGCGCGACATCAACGCCGCGGGCACCGCGGTGATCATGGCCACGCACGACCTGGACCTCGTCAAGAGCGTGGACACCCACCTGGTCGAGCTGCAGCACGGAGCCGTCGCCTACGATTCGGCCGAGGACGGCGGGATCGCGGCCGAGGACGCGAGCGAGCCCCCCGCCCCGGATGGTGAGCCGGCCGGGCCGGAGGGATCGTGAACCTGACCCTGCGCGAGACCGCGCTGGCGTTCCGGCGGGCGCCCCTCCCGTCGCTGCTCTCGATCACCACGATCGCGTTCTCCCTGTTCGTCTTCGGGCTCTTCGGCCTGGTCGCGGTCAACATCCACGACGTCATCGGCAACGTCGCCGAGCGCGTGGAGGTCGTCGCCTATGTCGAGCGCGGCACGCCGATCGAGGCCACGGAGACGGCGATGTCCGACATCCAGGCGTTCCCCGAGGTCCAGAGCGTGGCCTACGTGAGCTCCGCCGACGCCCTGGCGCGCGCGCGCCGCGAGCTGCCCGAGTTCCGGAGCGTATTCCAGGACCTCGAGGCCAACCCGCTCCCGGCCTCCATCGAAGTGCACCTCAAGCCGCCGTTCCGGGACGCGACCCACGTCGCGGCGGTGGCGGACCGGCTGCGCAGCTTCCACTTCGTGGACGACGTGCGCTACGGCGGCGACTGGATCGCCAAGCTGGACCACCTCCGCAACATCGCCGCCGCCGTCGGCGCGGTCGTGGGCGCCGCCTTCGCTCTCGTCGCGATCATGATCATCGGCACGACCATCCGGATGGCCGTCCTGCACCGCAAGGACGAGATCGTCATCATGCGCCTCGTGGGCGCCACCGACGGCTTCATCCGCCGCCCCTTCCTGCTCGAGGGGCTGACCAAGGGCCTCCTCGGCGGCCTGCTCGCACTCGGACTCAGCTACGGCGCGTGGGCCCTGGTCAACGGCTACCTGCTGCGGGCGGCCTTCTTCACCGGCGGCGAGGCCGCGCTCGGCGTCGCGGCCGGCGGCGTGCTCGGCCTGGCGGGGAGCCTGGTGAGCATCGGCCGCCACCTGCGCAGCATCTGATGGGCGGCCGCGCCCGCGCGCGCGCCGCGCTGCTCGCCGCCGCGCTCGCCGCCCTCGCCGCGGCCCGCCTGCCGGCACAGGAGCCCGGGCTCGACACGGCCCTCGAGAACAGCCAGCAGCGCCTCATCGAAATCCGGCACGAGCGCGAGCGCCTGCAGGCCCAGATGGACACGCTGCGCGGCCGCGTGCACTCGCTCTCG
>Ga0335078_10007233_pt1 | contig 16461 bp, 13 predicted proteins | sample Lox_Sample_32_FD_206711 | JGI IMG/M metagenome (GOLD analysis project Ga0335078, IMG submission 206711) | Soil microbial communities from Loxahatchee National Wildlife Refuge, Florida, United States - Lox_Sample_3.2 | ecosystem: Environmental > Terrestrial > Soil > Wetlands | place: USA...
CGCAGCCTCGGCCGCATCCGCGCTGTCCATATAGATATGATCGAAATCATAAGTGCCCGCGGGATCGAGCCGGCGCAATTCATTAAGCGCGCGCGCGGTCGGGGTGCCAGGTGGCGGTTGCAGGATGAGGAGCGGGAGGCCGAGTCCCGGGAGGGCTCGCACCCGGACCACCAAAAAGCCGGCCGATTTTTCTCGCGCCAGCACCGCATCGCTCGGCGCCAACGCGAGCACTTCATCGCGCACGATCGGATTGCCTTTCGGATCCGCCTCGATGAAGCCCGGGTATCGATGCAGCAGGTCGCGAATGCGGAGCTTGCGCGCCTCCTCGAGCCGGCGCACCTGATCGTTCAGCGGTTGCGTGAGCGGGGGAAGGATCTGCTGCGGCACCGGGAGAAGGGAACCCGGAAGTCCCCCCGGCAAGAGAGAGCGGCCAGGCCCTGGCAGAATCTGCGCGGCAGCCGTCGAAATGAGCAGCAGGGTGGTGAGCAAGGCCCGTAACATGCCGCGAGATTAGCACCGGATTTTGGGTCTCGGCAGCTATGGAAGAAAATGGGCTTCCCGCACGTCAAGCAATGACAGACATGGGCGCAGCGATCGAGGACCTTCGTGATGAGATCATCGGCATGCTGCCGCGGCTGCGGCGATTCGCGTGCTCCCTCACGCGCGAGCTCCACGATGCGGATGATCTGGTGCAGATCACCGTGGAGCGGGCACTCAAGCGAGCCGATCAGTTCCGTGAGGATTCGCATCTGGCCGGCTGGCTCTACGGGATCCTGCGCAATGCCTGGATCGACGAATGCCGCAGCCGTCAGCGGCGCGAGCCCGCGCACGTGCCACAGGAGTCAGCAGAGGAAGTCAGCGATCCCGCGGCCGGTTCCCAGGCTGAGCTACTTTGTGTGCAGGATGCGCTCCTGCAGCTGCCCGAAGAGCAGCGGCTCGCCGTCAGCCTGGTGCTCATCGAGGGTTTTTCCTACAAAGAGGCAGCCCACATCATGAACGTGCCGATCGGAACACTGACGAGCCGCCTCGCGCGCGGCCGCGAGGCACTGCAAGAGATGCTGTCCGAAACCCCGGAGGCGCAGCCATGACTTTCTCCGACGAAGTGCTCATGGCCTATGTCGACGACGAGCTCGATGAGAGCACCCGCAGTGCGGTCGAATCCGCGATGGCGGCGGATCCCGAGATTGCGGGCCGGATCGCGCACCATCGGGCCCTGCGCAATCGCCTACGCTCCGCCTTCGATCCGATACTCGATGAGCCGGTGCCGCAAGAGCTCATCGATCGCGCCCGTAACGCTCCAGCAGCTTCTGCTGCCCCTAAGAAAGCCGAGGTGATCCCGCTCGCGCCCCGACTCGCCTCACGCCGATCACTGCCGCAGTGGGCGGCGCTCGCGGCGAGTCTTCTCATCGGTATCCTCGCCGGTCGATTCGCCTTTCGCACCGGCGGCCCGGCACTCATCGCGGCCCACGACAACCACATGCTGGCGCGCGGGCTCTTGGCCGATGCCCTCACGAGACAGCTCGCATCGCAACAGCGCACGACTCAGCCCGTGCAGATGGGTGTCAGCTTCCGGTCAAAGTCCGGCCAGTACTGCCGCACGTTCTCGCTGCGGGCGCCCGCGGTGGCAGGGTTGGCCTGCCATGCAGCAGATGGTTGGAGGCTCGAGGTGCTGAGCGGCACCGCGGAGCAGCAAGTCGGCGCCGGCGGCTATCGCCAGGCCTCATCCTCCATGCCGCCGGCAGTGGTGAGGACCGTCAGCGGAGAGATCTCCGGCGAGCCGCTCGATGCGAGCGCTGAAGCGGCCGCCCGCCGCCGCGACTGGCAGCCCTGAGCACCGATTCGTTTTATTTGGGCTCGCCGCACAGAGAGAGCCTAATGCTGGCCCCGGACGCCCCTTCTCCGGAGCAATGCACCTCACGCTCTTCGGCGGAGTCGCTGCTGGGACTATAGAAGCTGAGTCCGAGCTGTGTAACGTGCGGCCAAGGATCTGATCGGCGCCAAAGCATTAGCCGGTCCGCCGATATACAGGCCGTCGCTGGCCTCGTCCCGGCAGCCTCGAGGGCCCACGAATACCTGATGAACCGCGCGCGAAGAAGATGCGCGATGACCGTAATCCCCATTCCTCCGCACGAATTGAAAGGAAATACCTGGTACTACGGATTGCGGTGCGCTTGCACCCGCCTACACGCGCTTTGCGAGGATCTATTCGCTGGAAAGACCTCTGACCATCACCTCGATTGCGTCGAGCCGTTGGATATCGCGTGCCAATGCGGCGTCATGACGCGCGTCGACCGTCTGCACAGATTCAAAACGCCGTAAGAGCTTTGAACTGCGCCGAGCTCGGAGCACTGCCTGATGGTCCGACTCGCAAGCAGCGTTGGGACACGAGCGACAAGGACGCAACCGCCGTCCCAGCCCTATGTGGCGCAGCGACACGTGTTCGCTTAGCCTTAGTAATGGTGCAAGAGGCGTACCTTGGATCATGAGATGTGCAAGATCTCGACATTTGAACCCAGGGGGGGAAGCCGGCGGCGGTAGGTAGTTTCGCGGATCGACATTGACTCGCCTCGTCCGAGAATCGCGCGAGCGGAGCGAGGCGATGACAGAGAGCACGATACGCAAGACGTCGACGCCGGGGGGCATTTCCCACTACCTGACCGACTACGACACTGCACGACGTCAATTCAGCTGGCAGGAAGCGCGTCGCGCACTCACCGGCAGTGCCGATTCACGCCTCAACATGGCGCGCGAGGCAGTCGATCGCTGGGTCCGGGTCGGATCCGGCGACCGGGTCGCTGCGCGGTTCATCGACCGGGACTGGAACCGAGCCGATGTGACCTACGCGGAGCTTCAGCGGCGCTCCAACCGGTTCGCCTGCGTCCTGGGCTCTCTCGGTATCGAGCGTGGAGCTGCCATCGCCACTCTCCTCGGTCGAGTGCCGGAGCTCTTCGCTGTCGGCCTCGGAACGCTCAGAGCCGGCAACGTATTCTGCTCGCTGTTCTCGGCCTTCGGTCCCGAGCCGCTCAAGACGCGCCTTCAGCTCGGTCACGTACGAGCGCTGGTGACGACGGAGGGCCTCTACCGCCGCAAGGTGGCGGCAATCCGCGAAGTGCTCCCCGAGCTGCGCCATGTGCTCATCGTCCGCGAGGGAGCGCAGGGCGATCTTCCGGTCGGTACGGCGGATTTCGCTCAGCTCATGAGTCGCGCGTCGGAAACGTACGAGACAGCGCCCACCCGCGATGCCGATCTCGCCCTCCTCCACTTTACGAGCGGCACGACCGGTAAGCCGAAGGGAGTGACGCTGACCCATGCGGCGGTGATCGCCCAGCATGCCACGAGTCAGCTCGTTCTCGACCTGCACCCGGAGGAGGTCTTCTGGTGCACGGCCGATCCCGGCTGGGTGACGGGGATTGCGTACGGGCTAATCGGTCCGCTCACCTGCGGCGTGACGATGATCGTAGATCGCGAGGAATTCGACCCGCAGCGCTGGTACCGGATCCTCGAGGAAGAGCGGATCAATGTTTGGTACACCGCGCCGACCGCCATCCGCATGCTGATGAAAGCGGGCACGGCGCTCGCCCGCGAGCGCAAGTACGCACCCCTGCGGCACATGGCAAGCGTCGGCGAGCCGCTCAACGCCGAAGCGGTCAGCTGGGGTGTCGAGGCCTTCGGCATGCCGTTCCACGACACCTGGTGGCAGACGGAAAGCGGCGCCATCATGATCGCCAACTTCGCCGCCTGCGACGTGCTGCCGGGCTCGATGGGCCGAGCGGTTCCGGGCATCGAGGCGCAGGTCGTCCGCCGCGCGGCCGGAGGCAAGCTCGAGGTCATCGAATCGCCCGATGACATCGGGGAGATTGCACTGCGGCCCGGATGGCCCTCCATGTTCAGCAGCTATCTCGAGAACCCCGAGCGCTATCAGGCAAGCTTCGTCGACGGCTGGTATCTCGCGGGCGATCTGGCGCGGCGCGATCGGGAAGGCTATTTCTGGTTTATCGGCCGCGCGGACGACGTCATCAAGTCGGCTGGACACCTCATCAGTCCGTTCGAGATCGAGAGCGTTCTGATGACGCATCCGGCCGTGGCGCAGGTCGGTGTTATCGGTGTCCCCGATCCGATCGCCGGACAGGCCGTGAAGGCCTTCGTCGAGCTCAGAGACGGCTTCGAGGCGAGCGAAGAGCTGCGCCGCAAGATCATGGGTCATGCGCGCCGGCTGCTCGGAGCCGCGGTGGCGCCGCGCGAGATCGCATTCCAGGAGAGCCTGCCGCGCACCCGCAGCGGCAAGATCATGCGCCGTCTCCTGCGCGCGCGCGAGCTTGGGCTTCCGGAAGGGGACCTGTCGACGCTGGAGGGCAAAGAGTGAGCGCGCCTTCCGAAGCGGCCCTCACCCGCGAGCACGGACTCGACCTGCTGCGCGAGATGCTGCGCATCCGCAGCTTCGAGGATCGCTGCTATCGGCTCTACGGGGAAACGAAGATCCGGGGATTCCTGCATCTTTACAACGGAGAAGAGGCCGTCGCCGTTGGAGCCATGCGGCTCCTCGGGCCGGCCGATGCGGTCGTCTCCACCTATCGCGAGCACGGACATGCCATCGCACGTGGCGTCCCGATGAATAAAGTCATGGCAGAGCTCTATGGCAAGCAGACCGGATGCAGCCGCGGCCGTGGAGGCTCGATGCACCTCTTTGACGCCTCCAAGCGATTCTACGGCGGCAACGCCATCGTGGCCGGGGGATTGCCTGTCGCGGTGGGTCTTGCGCTCGCGGAGAAACTCCAACGCCAAAGCGACATCACGGCGTGCTTCTTCGGGGATGGCGCCGTCGCCGAGGGTGAGTTTCACGAATCGTTGAATCTCGCATCGCTCTGGAAGCTTCCCGTCCTCTTCCTGTGCGAAAACAACCTTTATGCGATGGGGACTGCGCTCGACCGAGCGCAGGCGGAGACGGACATCACCATCAAGGCCCGCGCCTATCGGATCGAGGCGACCGCCGTGGATGGCATGGATGTGCTCGCCGTTGAGGCGGCAGTCCGGAGCGTCGTGGAGAGGATCCGCAATGGCGGCGGACCGGCCCTGCTCGAGATGCGCACGTACCGCTTCCGCGCGCACTCCATGTTCGATCCGCAGCTGTACCGCGACAAGGCGGAAGTCGAGGCATGGGAAAAGAAAGGACCCATTATTACGCTCACCACACGTCTCAAGGCGCTCGGCCTGATGACCGAGGACGACTATCAACGACTCGAGCGCGAGGCAGGCGCGGAGGTCGACGCCGCCGTGCAGTTTGCAGAAGGCTCACCCTGGGAGCCGGAATCGGATCTCGAGCGCTTCGTCTATGCAGAACGCACCTCCTGAGGCTCCAGCGCGGATGAGCTATCGCGACGCCGTGCGCGAAGCGGTCCGCGGCGCGCTCAAAGCGGATCCCCGCGTGTTTCTCATGGGCGAGGACGTGGGTCGCTACGGGGGGAGTTACGCGGTCAGCAAGGGGCTGCTCGAGGAGTTCGGGCCCGATCGCATCCGCGATACCCCCCTTTCCGAATCCGCTTTCGTCGGAGCGGGAATCGGCGCCGCGCTCGCGGGCCTGCGGCCGATCGTCGAGGTTATGACGGTGAACTTCAGCCTGCTCGCCCTCGATCAGATCATGAACAACGCCGCGACCCTGAGTCACATGTCAGGCGGCCAGCTCAGCGTCCCCGTCGTCATCCGTCTCGCGACCGGCGCCGGCCGCCAGCTCGCCGCACAGCACTCCCACAGCCTCGAGGGTTGGTACGCGCACATACCGGGGCTTCGGATCGCCGTGCCCGCCACGATCGATGATGCGCGCTTTATGCTCGCCGCGGCGCTCGCTTCGCCGGATCCGGTGCTTCTGTTCGAGCATCTGTATCTCTACAACATGGAGGGTGAACTCACACCGGGCCTCGAGCGGGTCGATCTCGACCACGCGGCGATTCGTCGTCCAGGGCGCGATGTCACGCTCATCACCTATGGATGGAGCCTTTACAAGTGTTTGGCGGCCGCCGAGACACTCGCCAAGGAAGGGGTCGAGGCGGAAGTGCTGGACCTGCGAACGCTCCGCCCGCTGGATGATGCGGCCGTCATGGCGAGCGTGCGCCGCACCCGCCGCGCCGTCATCGTGGATGAGGGTTGGCGCAGCGGCGGCCTCTCCGCCGAAGTGACGACCCGTATTGTCGAGCAGGCGTTCTACGAGCTCGACTCGCCGGTAGCGCGCGTGTGCACGGCGGAGGTTCCGGTGCCTTACGCCAAGCATCTCGAGGACGCGGCGCTGCCGAGCCCCGCCAGAATCGAGGCCGCGGTCCGCAGCGTGGTGACACGCAGCGGGAGCGGTTGATGAAGATCGAGTTCCGTCTACCGTCCCTCGGCGCCGACATGGAGAGCGCAACGCTGACCGAATGGCTGAAGAAGCCCGGCGAGCGCGTGCGGCACGGTGAGGCTTTGGTGACTGTCGAGACCACCAAAGGCCTGATCGACGTCGAGTCCAATGACGACGGGGAGGTCGCGGAGCTGCTTGTGCAGCCCGGGACCCGGGTTCGCGTCGGCGCCGTGCTGGCTCGCTTGGAAGTCGAAGGCGGCGCCCCCTTGGCTTCGGCGACACCATCGCCTCCGCCCGGTCCGCCACCACCGCCTCCACCGCTGAGCATGCACCCGCCCGCGCCCCCTTCACCCGCCGAGGGCAAGCCACCCGGGGGTATGAGTGGACGCGCACGCGTCTCGCCGGCCGCTCGCCGCCGCGCCCACGAGCTCGGCGTGTCTCCTGAAGCTCTCGAGCAGTCTGCGGCAGGCGGCATCGTACACATCGAGGACGTCGAGAGACTTGCGGCGCAAAGGATGGCTGGCGCGGGCGACGCCCGCGCCGCCATGCGCACCGCCATCGGCGCGGCAATGGCGCGCGCGAAACGTGAGATCCCGCACTACTACCTTGGCCATGAGGTCAATTTTGGGCCGGCGCGAGCGTGGCTGGCCCGCTACAACTTGAAGGTCCCCGTCAAGAATCGGCTCATCGAGACCGTGCTCATCACCAAAGCGGTCGCTCTGGCGGCAGCGCGCATCGAGGGGTTCAACGGGTACTTTCGCGATGGCCGTTTCGAGCGCGCACCGAGCGTTCACGCCGGTGCCGCCATCGCCGTCCGCGGTGGAGGACTGGTCGCACCGGCGCTGCTTGATGCGGACCGCAAGGGTCTGCCGACTCTGATGGAAGATTTCAGCGCGCTCGTCACTCGCGTCCGCGCGGGGCACTTGCGCTCCGGGGAATTCTCGGCCGCCACGATCACCGTCACCAGCCTCGGGGCCGATGGCGTCGATGTCCTCTATCCGATCATCAATCCGCCGCAGGTTGCGATCGTGGGTGCTGGTGCGATCCGCGAGCAGCCGTGGGTCATGGACGGCCGGCTCGTCATCCAGCCGATCCTGACCCTGGCTCTCGCGGGGGATCACCGCGTGACCGACGGCCGCGCCGGCGCGCGCTTCCTGCGCACGATCGCCGACCTGCTCGTCCATCCGGAAGCACTCTGACCGACGGGGTGGCCACCATGGAACTCAATGAAATCCGAGGCAAGCTGCTCACCCTCCTGACGAACGTCGCTCCGGACATCGAGCCGCAGGCCGTCGAACCCGATCGAGACTTTCGCGATCAGTTCGACTTCGATTCCATGGACGCACTGCACTTCGCCGCCGCGGTGAGCGAGGCGTTCGGCATCGAAATTGCCGAAACCGACTATCCGAAGCTCTCGAGCCTCCGCGGTGCGGGCGAGTTCGTGCGAAGCCGGCTGCCACAGAAACCCTGAGCCCCGGCCGCGCTCGCCTGACGCGGGTCTGACGGTAATTACCATATGCACCCCGGCAGACCGCCGCCTTGCGCTCGTCGTCGGTCACCGACTATCACGTCCGCGACGGCGAAACGAGGAGCGATGTGATCTTAGCCGTGCGGGGTGCCGCGGTCCTCACTCCTCACCACACCTCGCCTCTATCCGTATGGGTTGAGTGGGGCTCGCTGAGCCACTTCCATGAAAGCTCTATTCATCCTCAGCGAGACGGAGGTAAAGTGAGATCGCGCAGATTGTTGCACCGCTCTTTACATGTACATAAGACGCTCGGCGGCAATACGAGCAACGGCAATATGCGGGCAATACGCAAAGACCACGATCGTCGCGCCCCATTCCAGGTATAGGCTCTCGATCGTGTCGAGCAAAAGCATCCTGGTCGGCGACATAGGCGGCACGCATGCGCGCTTCGCCATCCTCGAGTGCGACAATTGCACGTCTCGGCTTCGGGATTGGTCGGATATACCAGATGACTTTCCAACGTTCACGCAAGCATTGAGGCACTACCTCGATGGACTTCACCGGCAGCCGATCCCCAACGTTATCGCGCTCGCAGTTGCGGGCCCAGTCGTGGACGGCGAGGTGAGCCTCACCAATCGGAACTGGAAGATCAGCGAAAGCGAGCTGCGACTGCTGGGCTTTCAATCCGCGCATCTCATCAATGATTTCGCCGCCCTCGCCTACGCCGCCGATCGTCTCGGCCCCTCGGATGTGCGCTGCATCGGTCCGGATATTCCCGCTGCTCCCGAGAGCGCCATCACGATTCTCGGTGCGGGGACCGGGTTTGGAATTTCCTGTCTGGCGCATTTCCGCGGCCATGCGGTGGCTCTGGCCACCGAGGGGGGTCACATTGGATTCGCGCCGCAGGGGCCCGAGGAAATCGCGATCCTCGAGGCCATGGCGCGACGTTTCGGTCGCGTTTCGGTGGAACGGATTCTGTCGGGCCCTGGCCTGGAAAACCTTGCGCGAGCCCTGGATGAGATCGCAGGCCGAGCCGTGCGCCCGCTCTCGGCAGCGCAGATCGTCGAGCACGCCTCGCAAGGCGATGCGGATTGCCGGGCCGCCCTGTCGAGGTTCTGTTCAATCTTCGGGGCAGTCGCGGGCGACATGGCACTCGCACACGGGGCGCGCGGCGGCGTTCTCATCGCCGGCGGAATCGCAGGCAAGATCGAGCCCTATTTGATGCAAGGCGCCTTCCGTGAGAGATTCGAGGCTAAAGGGCGGCTCTCCGCATTCGCCAAGTCGATCCCCACGAGGCTCATTGTGAATTCACACGCCGCCATGCTGGGTGCTGCCCGCGCGGCCGGTTAGAGGGTACGTCCGAAGCCTGAATGGCGATCCTTCTTTGCGCCTCACGCAAGTATGCCCAAAGACTTCCTCGAGCCGCGCGACAACCGCCCGCCGCAGTCCGTGAGAATCCCTACAGCGGCATATCCACATCTGGGAGTATCATGCAAATCATGGTACGCAAGCTGACTCCACGGCTTGAAGCGAAGAAACCCATCGGGGCGAGTGAGGCTGATACGTCGAAGCAATTCGCTTTGAAGTTTTCGGAATTCGAACTGCTCGTGGCAATCGACGTTATCCGATCCGCAATAGTTGAACACAGGAAGCACCTGGACCTTGAAGTGCTGAGGAGCGTGTTGGCTAAGCTGACTGGCGCGTATGACCGGGAAAGGGGGTCGCGCCCCTTGCAGCGCTCCGCAGCCCCGCGTCCCGGAATCGATCCGGTAGACGATCCGGCGGAGACCCCCTTGACGCTGATTCTGAGCAGTGGCGCCTTTGCAGATGGCCACCCGATCCCGCGACGCTTCACGCGAGAGGGTGGAAACGTCTCACCGCCTCTTCGGTGGCACGGTGCTCCCCGCGGCACGAGAAGCCATGCCTTGATCGTGGAGGATCCGGATGCACCGAGTGGAACGTTTCGACATTGGGCGGTCTATGACATCCCCGGCAACGCCACCGAGCTTGCCGAGGGCATCGGCTCTCAGAAGGCCATCCCGGCCCTACGCGTGGCAGTCAACGATTTCGGCGATCGCCGTTATGACGGCCCTGAGCCACCACACGGACACGGCGTTCACCATTACCACTTCAGGCTCTTCGCCCTCGATGTGCCGCAGCTCAGCGTTCCGACGAACGCAAGCGCACGCGACGTTCTCGAAGTGGCGCGTGCACACTCCCTCGCAGAAGCGGATTTCGTGGGCACGTACGCACGATGAGCCACCCGGTCCGGCACTCTAATCGCTCTCACGCATCCCGATAGATATATTGGCTCGGTACCGTTTCCGGGAAATTTGAGATATCGATCGACGCCCTGCCAAGATCGCTCAGCACATCGAGCATGACCCTGCTGCATGAAGCTCATGAGGCCCTTTGAGTCCATCTACGCACACGGCTTCCTCCGGGTCGCCCTATGCACACCCTGCGTCGAGGTCGCCAACCCTGCCATCAACGCACAGCGCACGATCGAGCTGGCGCGGCGGGCGGCCGCCTGCAAAGCTGCGCTCCTGCTCTTTCCCGAGCTCGGGCTCTCGGCGTATTCGAACGAGGATCTCGCACAACAGGATGCACTACTCGATGCCGTTGAGGTCGCGGTGGCCGATCTACTCAAGGCCAGCCGCTCCCTCGGCGCGCTCCTCATCGTCGGAGCGCCCCTGCGCTCCGAAGGACGTCTTTTCAACTGCGCGCTCGTAATCTCCCAGGGGCGCCTGCTCGGTGTCGCACCCAAGACCTACCTCCCGAACTATCGCGAGTTCTACGAGAAGCGCCAATACGCCTCGGCAGCGCAGGCACTGCGCGAGAACATCACTGTCGCAGGCGTGCGTGCGCCGTTTGGCAACGACCTGCTTTTCGTGTGCGAGCGTTTTCCGGACCTCGTGCTCCACGTCGAGGTCTGCGAGGACCTCTGGGTCCCGATACCACCCAGCACCTACGCCGCCCTCGCCGGGGCTACCGTGCTCGCGAACCTGTCCGCAAGCGATGCGACCATCGGCAAAGCCGACTATCGGCGGCTCCTATGCTCGTCGCAGTCCGCCAAGTGCATTGCGGCCTACGCCTACACTGCGGCGGGCTGTGGCGAGTCGACGACCGATTTCGCCTGGGACGGGCAAGCGATTCTCTGCGAGAACGGCGACGTTGTCGCCGAGTCGAGCCGCTTCCGCTACGAGGATCACTTCATCACCGGCGACGTTGACCTCGAGCGGCTGCGCCAGGAGCGCATGCGCATGACGAGCTTCGGCGACTGTATCGAGCTGCACCGGGATCGGATCTCGCGGCTGCGGCGCATCGACTGTGATCTCGAGATGCCCGAGGGGGTCGTGCCGCTCGAGCGGCCCATCGCGCGCTTTCCGTACGTGCCGAGCGATGCCGCGAACCTCGATGAGCGCTGCCAGGAGGTCTACAACATTCAGGTGCAGGGGCTCGCCCACCGCATGCAGGCGAGCCGCATCGAGAAGCTCATCGTCGGGGTGTCGGGCGGCCTCGACTCCACTCAGGCGCTGTTGGTGGCGGCGAAGGCGGTCGATACGCTGAAGCTGCCGCGGGCCAACGTGCTGGCCTTCACCTTGCCGGGATTCGCCACCAGCGAGCGCACATACCACAATGCCTCGCGTCTGATGGCCGCACTGCGCGTGAATGCGCGCGAGATCGATATCCGCCCGTCCGCCCGGCAGATGCTTGCCGATCTCGGCCACCCGTATGCGCGGGGGGAGCCCGAGTACGATGTGACCTTCGAGAACGTGCAAGCCGGGGAGCGCACCTCGCATCTTTTCCGCCTCGCCAACTTCTATGGCGGCCTGGTCGTGGGCACGAGCGATTTGTCGGAGCTCGCCCTCGGGTACACCACCTACGGAGTCGGCGATCACATGTCGCATTACGCGGTCAACGCCTCGGTCCCCAAGACACTCGTGCGCCACCTGATCGACTGGGTGGCGCGCACGGGCGAGTTCGATAGGGAGGTCGTGCAGACGCTGCGGGATATTCTCGCGAGCCGGATCAGCCCCGAGCTCATACCGGCCGCCGCCGGCGAGGCTGCGCAATCGGCCGAGAGCGTCGTCGGGCCCTACGAGCTTCAGGACTTCAACCTCTACTACCTCAGCCGGTTCGGCTTCCGGCCGAGCAAGGTCGCATTCCTCGCTCAGCGCGCCTGGTCACAGGCGTCCGAAGGCGAGTGGCCGCAATCCGTCCCGCCCGCCGAGCGCCACGAGTACGATCTCACGGTCATCAAGAAATGGCTCGAGGTGTTCATCGTGCGCTTCTTCGCGTTGAGTCAGTTCAAGCGCTCGGCCCTGCCGAACGGTCCTAAGGTCGGCTCGGGCGGCTCGCTATCGCCGCGCGGGGACTGGCGCGCCCCAAGTGATGCCTCCGCGGCGGCCTGGCTCGAGGAATTACGGCGCTCCGCGCCATAAGGAGCGCCGAGGAGAGCGGTGTGCAAGTCCACGGGCGCAGGCGACCGCGTGGGCTGCACCGGGTTCTGGCCCTAAGGAACGGGATCACGGTGCGCCCCTGACGTTCTCAAAGCCGCTGTCGGTGGGCGTGTGCTGACTCCGGAGTCTGAAAGTCTGTCGAGTTTCATCTGAAGCACGCCCTATCGGACCCCTCGCGGGGCCGGGCGCTGCGCGGCAAGTCACCCTCGCCACCTGCTTCGTCATGGGACTGATCGATGATTCAGCCGCTGTGGGTCCGCGGTCACGATTGGCGGCTCCGATCCTGCCGGATCAGCAGCGCGGCGCGAGAGTGGTATCGGTAAATACCACGATGGCGTGCGTTTCGATGTCGTAGATCCTATCCGGGAATATCCGAAAGAGCGCGCAGGAGGACCCCCATGGATCGGTCCATCTCGATCGAGGCGGACGCCGTCGTTCTAAGAGGATTTGTCGAGATTCCGGACGGCGCGCGGGGCGCGGTCCTCTTTGCGCACGGCAGTGGCAGCAGCCGCTTCAGTCCCCGCAATAACTATGTCGCCCAAGCGCTGCGAGAGGCGCGGGTCGGCACCCTGCTCTTTGACTTGCTGACTGCGGAGGAAGAGCGGCTGGATGAGGAGACACGGGAATCACGCTTCGACATCCCGCTCCTCACCCGCCGGCTTGTCGGCGCGACCCACTGGGCCCAAGCCCATTCGGAGCTGAGTCATCTGGCGCTCGGCTATTTCGGCGCCAGCACCGGTGCTGCGGCGGCGCTCTGCGCCGCAGCCTGCACGCCGGCCATTCGTGCCGTGGTCTCCCGCGGCGGCCGGCCCGATCTTGCAGGCTCGGCGCTCGCTGAAGTTCGCGCACCGACCCTCCTCATCGTCGGGGGCGCTGATCGGCAGGTTATCGCACTGAACCGCCGCGCGCTGGCGCAGCTTACCTGTGAGGCGCATCTGGAGATCGTGCCGGGGGCCACGCATCTTTTCGAGGAGCCGGGCGCGCTCGAGCAGGTCGCTTCACTCGCCTCGAAATGGTTCGAGCGCCATCTCGCATCGCCGGTCTCGCGGCACCTGCAAGTTCAGGAATGAGCGGGGAACGCACCATGCAAAGCCGGCAGCCGGTGCATCCCGTCGTAATAAGCCCTACACGGGGCAATAGCGGCCGGTCACGGTACTGGTCGGCTCGAGTTACCGAGCAGAGCAATGTGCTCGACCTCGAGCGCGGTGTGTTCACCTGGGATGACCCTCATCGGATCGCCGAGTCCCTCAGACGATCCGCTGAAGCGAGCACACGCCGCAGAGGCTCACCGCTTCAATCTGCGATGTCCATGCTCAACTTCTATATCAACCGCGCCGGCAGGAACCTCCCCGATTCACGCCGAGGCATCCTCGAACGCGCGAAAGCCGAGCTCAGAGCATCGTTTACGGCGAAGACCGGGGACTCCGCGCGCATGAGAGTGTCATGAACGAATCGACCTCCGCACCGCGGGTCTTTGCGAACCGGACGGCCGCAGGAGCGCAGCTCGCGCGCGCCCTGAAGCAGCGGACCCTCAAGCCGCCCGTAACGGTCCTCGGACTTCCCCGCGGTGGGGTAGCCGTCGCTGCGCCCGTCGCGAAGGCGCTGCACGCGGCACTCGATGTCATTGTCGTGCGTAAGGTCGGCTTTCCTGGTCAGCCGGAGCTGGCGATTGGCGCCATCGCAGCGCCAGATATCGTGGTGCGCGAGCCCCTCGTCCAAGATGAGCTTTCCGAATACGAGGATCTGCCCGATGCCGCGTTCGAGCGTGCCGCGAGTGAGGCGCGGCGCGAGCTCGAGCGGCGTCAACAACTCTATCGCGCAGATTTGCCGCCTCTTGACTTGAGTGGCAAGACGGCGATTCTCGTCGATGATGGCCTTGCAACAGGTTCGACGATGCTGGCCGCTATTCGCGCGACCCGGGCTGCGAAGGCGGCGCGGATCATCGTTGCAGCCCCGATCGCATCGCCCGATGCAGCGGCGCTCGTGGCGGCCGAGGCGGACGAGACGGTCTTCCTGGAGACACCTCGGCTCTTCGCCATCAGCCAATGGTATGGAGAGTTCGAGCAACTGGACGATCACGAGGTATGCCGGCTGCTCGCCCTGGCCCGCGGCTCACCGGCACCCAAGACCTTCCGATGAGTTCTCGATGTTCGCGGGGCGTCTCCCCGTTGCGATCCTACCAGGCCGCGACGCCTCACCCCGCGACCATCTCGCTGACTGGACCATCTAACTCTGAGCGTGCCTATCACAGGCATTCTGCTCGCGGCTCAGCGAGTTAGCCTCGCTGTCCGCGTGGTATGTGCGTATGGACACGTTGCTCATTGCATTGCATCCTTCGCACGTTGCCGACTGGCGAGTCATGAACGGGGAGTGCTTAAGATGAATACCAGGCGCTTTATCCATACACTTCGTCCCGCACTGCTTGTTGCCGGGATGTGCATCGGCACTGCGGCCTTGGCGGACAATCTGCCCACGATCAACATCCAGGCTTCAGTTGTCAGCAAGAAGATCATCAGTACGTCCAGCAGCGGCGTGCCGACCGAGGAGGTGACGGTCACGCGGCGAGTCAGTTATGCGGACCTCGATCTCAAGAAATATTCCGACGTTCAGGCGTTGAAGCAGCGGGTTAAAGAAGCTGCCAAGCTCGCGTGCAAGCAAATCGACACACTCTATCCGCAGGAGCAGTCAGACACGCGGAGCTGCATCGGGCAGTCAGTCGCCGAGGCCGACCGCCAGGTGGATGAGGCGATAGCAGCCGCTCAGGGCCACGCTGGTCAGTAGCAAACTGAGAACACATCAGCGGCTCGTGCTCATCGCACGGGCCGCTGGCGAGCATGCCCCTGCGCGGATCATGGAGCTCGCCTCTCGGCGCCAAGAATTCGCGCGCGAAGGGCGGGCGAAATCCGAGGGGCGACGGGTTCTCTCGAGACTTGCACGGCTCTCCATGCCGCATGCGCATCCGGATTGATACGCATGGCATTGAAGATCGCGCGATGACCTAATGCCTCCTAAGGAGGCGAAGTCCATGAATGTCGGTCAGGTGGACCCTCGAGGACTGGGCGAGCGCTCGAGGTGCGCTTTGCCGAGGAAGCCGGTGACCTCGCGCCGCAGGCAAGCACGGTTCACGTCATCTCATAGCGCCTACCGGATGCCCGATCGCCCAGCCTCATCGCACCATGTCACCCCTCGATGAAGTCACATCGGCTCCGAACCGCGACGCAACACCGATCATCGTCGAGGATGCCGTGCGCACCCTCTTCCGGGAGCTACACCGCGCGGCACCGCCGGGTATTCTCGACCCGCAGAGTCGTCTTGATGCCGACTTAGGATTCGACAGCCTCGCGCGCGTCGAGCTCCTCCAGCGACTCGAGCGCGCCTTGAACGTCGAGCTTCCTCCGAACGCGCTCGAATCCATCGACACCTTGAGTGACCTCACGGTCATGATGCGCCGCGCGCCCTCGGCAGCGGATGAAGCCGCTGCCAGCCCCTCTGCGTGGGCCATCGCGCCGGGCGCGACCGAGCCGGCTGCAGCTGCAGGAGAGCCTGTCGAAGCCAAAAGTCTGAGTGAGGTCCTCATCTGGCGCGCGCAGCGCCAGCCCGAGGCGACCCATGCAATCGTGCTCGGCGAGGCCGAGCCGGTGATGCTCACGTACCGGAATCTGCTCGAGGGCGCACGGGCGGTGGCCGCGGGCCTCGAAGCCCGCGGCCTCGCAGCCGGAGCTACAGTCGCGCTCATGTTGCCGACGTCGGTCGAGTATCTACACGCCTTCTTTGGCGTGCTGCTCGCCGGCGCAATCCCCGTTCCCCTCTATCCCCCTTCGCACCGCGCGCAGCTTCAGGAGCACATCGAGCGGCATGCTGGAATCCTTGGCAATGCCGGTGCCGAAATACTCATCACCTTCCCGGCAGCGCAGCCGATCGCCCGTCGGTTGAGAGCGAAGGTGAGTGGATTGCACCAGATCCTCTGCGTCGCGGACCTCACGCAGCCGGCCATGGCTTACCCCTTGCCAGCGCCGCCCTCCGCGGGCTCCATCGCTCTCCTTCAATATACCTCCGGCAGCACGGGCACGCCGAAGGGAGTCGTCCTCACGCATGCGCATCTCCTCGCCAACATCCGCGCCATGGGCAAGGCGATCGGTGCGAACAGCCGCGATGTCTTCGTGAGCTGGCTACCGCTCTATCACGATATGGGATTGATCGGCGCC
>Ga0335078_10007234_pt1 | contig 16461 bp, 14 predicted proteins | sample Lox_Sample_32_FD_206711 | JGI IMG/M metagenome (GOLD analysis project Ga0335078, IMG submission 206711) | Soil microbial communities from Loxahatchee National Wildlife Refuge, Florida, United States - Lox_Sample_3.2 | ecosystem: Environmental > Terrestrial > Soil > Wetlands | place: USA...
CGGCCGGGCATTGAGGTCCTAAAAGAGGCGGCGGCGGGTTCAGCGGCCATCGTCAGCATGGGATCGTGCGCGTCGTGGGGCGGAGTGGGATCGGCGGATCCGAATCCGACCGGCGCGGTGGGGGTGGACTCGATCATCACGAACAAGCCGATCGTGAACGTGCCTGGCTGCCCGCCCAATCCCTATAACCTACTGGCGGTGGTGCTGGAATACGTGGTGATGGGGAAGCTTCCCCAGCTCGACGACTCGGCCCGTCCGACGTTTGCTTACGAGCGAGTGATCCATGAGAACTGCCCGCGGCGCGCGCACTTTGACGCGGGACGGTTCGCGGCGGCGTTCGGGGATGAGGGCCATCGCAAAGGATGGTGCCTCTACAAGCTGGGCTGCAAAGGTCCGGTGACGCATGCGTCATGCTCGACGCGGCCATTTAACGAAGTGCCGAACTGCTGGCCGATCGGGCTGGGAATTCCTTGCCTGGGATGCACGGAGAAGAACGTAGTGTGGAAGATTCCGACGGTGGAGACGGTGCCGATCCATCTGGTAACGCCTCCCGATCAATATCCTTCCGTTTTCGCGCCCATTGGGAAGGTTGGAGTAGGCGCAGCCGCGCTGGTAGGACTGGCTGCGGGTGCACTGGGCGGCGCCGCGCTAGCTGCGGGCAAGAAGCTGCCAGATGAGCCCCCTGCTGCGAGCGAGAAGCAGACCGGCAGCGAGAAGCGTTAGGGAGATTAACGATGGATATCACTCGACGCGAACTGTTGCACCAAATCGCCGTGGGAGGGGCTGGGGTAGCGGCCGGAGGCGCGGTTTCCGCGGTTGCGCTGACGGAAGTGGCTCATGCCGGAGAGGAGCTGCCCACCGATGCCGTAGGCATGCTCTACGACGCGACGAAGTGTATCGGCTGCCAGACGTGCGTGGTGGCCTGCACGGAAGCGAATGGGCTGACACCCGATACCCGCTACGACCCTCTCCACCAGACACCCGGCGACCTGAACAATCACACGAAGACGATCATCAAGCTCTACAAAGAAGTCGATAGCAAAGAGACTTCTTTTGTGAAGCAGCAATGCATGCACTGCCTGGAGCCGGCGTGCGTGGCGGCATGCATGTTCGGAGGATTGAAGAAAGACGCGATCACCGGAGTGGTGAGCTGGAGAGGCCAGTACTGTGTTGGCTGCCGCTACTGCCAGGTGTCTTGTCCTTTCAACGTGCCGAAGTTCCGGTGGGAAGGATTCAATCCGGAGATCGTGAAGTGCGAGTTCTGCAAGGAAAGACTGGCAAAGGGACAGGAGCCGGCGTGCACGACGGTTTGTCCGAAGAAAGCGGTGATCTTTGGGAAACGCGAAGATCTGCTGAAGGAAGCCAAGAAGCGGATCGCGGAGAATCCTGGGAAGTATTACGAAGATCGCGTTTTCGGCGAGAAGGAAGCTGGAGGCACACAGGTCTTCTATCTGTCGCATGTGCCATTCGACAAGATCCTTCCTGAGCCGGGTGACGAATCGGTTCCTGGGAAATATCTGAAATGGCAAAAGCGGTTGTACAGCTATCTGGTGCTGCCGGCCGGACTGTACGCGGTGCTCGTCGGTTCGATACGGAAGAACTGGAAGGGCCATGAAGAGCACATGGAACACGAAGAGAAAGAAACGGGATTGAGGGCGCAACTATGAGCAAGACTTGGGAAAGAGCGGTTCCCGTTTACGACGTGCCGATCTGGACGCGTCCTTTCAAAGTGCTGTGTGGGCTGGCGGCGCTGGGAATGATTCTGGTTGTGTACCGCGAAATCGTCGGCCTCGGGCCTGCCAGTGGCATGAATGACGCTTATGCCTGGGGAATCTGGAAGACATTCAACACGATGGTGCTCACGGCGTTGGGATCCGGAGCGTTTGCGATTGGAATCGCGGCGTGGATCTTCAACAAGAGCAAGCTGCATATCGTGATGCGCACGGCAGTCCTGAGCAGTTTTCTAGCGTATGCATTCGGCCTGTGCATGTTGGGCGTGGATGTGGGCCGGCCATGGAATTTCTATTGGATCATCATGCCGTGGCATTGGAACGTGCATTCGCCGCTTCTGGAAGTAGCGGTGTGTATGACCTTCTATGCGAGCATCCCGCTTTTTCTGGAGAACATTCCGCCGGTTCTCGACTTCCTTTATGGTGAGCGACCCGACCTGAGGGAATCGATCAAAAAGTTGGAAAAAGTGATTGTGGCTGGGTTCCCATGGGTGGTGGCACTGGCTTACGTTCTTCCGGCCATGCACCAGTCATCCCTGGGCGCGCTGATGCTGCTGGGCGGAGTTCGAGTTTCTCCGCTGTGGCAAACGCCGTTTCTTCCTCTGCTTTACGTTTGGGCGGCGGCATTTCTTGGATTTGCATTCGTCACGATGATCCTGTTGCTCGGCTGGCTGGTGTGGAACCGGGCGATCGATATGGACATCCTCAGCGAGCTGCAACGCATTTGTATGTGGCTGGTCGGGGTGTGGCTGGTATTTCGCGTGGTCGATTTGAGCGTTCGCGGTCAGATCCTGGCAGCTTTCCGCTTCAACTTCGATGCCCTCCTGTTCTGGGCGGAGATGGCGGTGCTGACCGTGGCATTTTTCAAGCTGCGGGCTTCGGTGCAGTTGCAGAGTCCGCGGACGATGTTCTACTCCGCGGTGCTGACTTGTGTGGGGGGAATGATGTACCGGTTCGATCCGACCACGACTGCGTTTTCGCCGAAGGCGGAGGCCGCTTACTTCCCCAGCGCCATCGAGGTGCTGATCTCGGTTGGATTCATGTCGCTTGGAATCCTCATCTTTGTGTTCGCGGCGAAGGTTTTGCCGATCATGCCGGGATCGAACGCTTTGGCGCGAGAAGCGGAAGCGGAGAGAGCGAAAGCTCCTTTGCTTGGATTTTTGGCGTCAAAAGGCGGGCAGCAGTTTGCCACAGGTGATTGAGAGCAGAGATTAGAAATCAACTAGCGGGTAAGAAATCATGTCAACACGAATCACGATTGATCCGATTACGAGAATCGAAGGCCACCTACGCGTGGATGTCGAGGTCGAAAACAACGCGGTTAACAATGCATGGGCATCCTGCACCATGTGGCGCGGGATTGAAACCATTCTGCGCGGGCGCGATCCGCGAGATGCGTGGATGTTCACGCAGCGATTCTGCGGCGTTTGCACAACCGTGCACGCGATGGCGAGCGTGCGCTCGGTGGAAGACGCACTGAAGCTGCCGGTGCCTCCGAACGCGCAGTATGTGCGCAACCTGATTCTGATTGCCCATGCGTTGCATGATCACATCGTGCACTTCTATCAGTTGTCGGCGCTCGACTGGGTCGACATTTTGCAGATTCCGAAAGCGGATCCGGCGGCGGCGTCGAGGCTTGGCGAGTCGCTATCGCCCTGGACGCACAATTCGCGCAACGAACTCAAGGCCGCGCAGGACAAGGTGAAGGCGGTGGCGGCGAGCGGGCAGCTGGGAATTTTCCAGAATGGATACTGGGGGCATCCGGCGATGCGGCTGTCGCCGGAGGTCAACCTGCTGGCGTTTGCGCACTATATCCAGGCACTGGAATATCAGCGCAAGGCACTGCAGGTGGTGGCGATGCTGGGATCGAAGACGCCACATATCCAGAACCTGCAGGTGGGAGGCGTTTCGAACGCGATCGATCTGAACAGCCAGAGCGCGCTCTCGATGGACAAGCTGGAACAGATTCGGCTGCTGCTCAGCGAGGTAGCGCAGTTCATCAATCAGGTTTACTTCGTAGATGTGTGTGCGGTAGCGGCGATGTATCCGGAGTGGTTCAAGATCGGCAGCGGAGTAACCAATTATCTGGCCGTGCCTGATCTGCCCCTGGATAGCGAGGCGAAGGCGTATGACCTGCCGGGCGGCGTGATCATGCAGGCGAACATCGCGGGCGTACAGCCGTTCAAGACCGCGTCGGATGCGGTGTTCCGTGAGTCGGTTACGGAGGACGTGACGCACTCATACTACGAAGGCTCAAAGCCGCTGCAGCCATGGGCGGGAGAGACGGAGCCACAATTCACCGGCTGGACGGCCGACAAGAAGTACTCGTGGGTGAAGTCTCCCCGGTATAAGGGACAGCCGATGCAGGTTGGCCCGCTGTCGCAGGTGCTAGTCGGGTATGCGCAGGGACATCCGCTGACCAGGAAGTATGCGGATCAGTGCTTGCAGCAGGTTTCGGCGATCGCGAAGGTGAATGCCACGCCGGCGGTGCTGCATTCGACCCTGGGACGCCATGCGGCGCGAGCGATCCGCGCGGCGATGCTGGCCGAACTGGCTGACAAGCACTGGAACCTGCTGGTAACAAACATCAGCAAGGGCGATCTGACGATCTGCAATCCACCGGAGTTTGGTTCCGGCGAAACCGAAGGCGTGGGAACGCATGAAGCGCCACGCGGAACGCTGTCGCACTGGATCGTGATCAAAGACGGGAAGATCAAGAATTACCAGGCGGTGGTGCCATCGACGTGGAACGCGAGCCCGCGAGATGAGAATGGAGCGCATGGGCCGTACGAGGCGTCATTGCTGCATACGCCGCTGGCGCGGCCACAAGAACCGCTGGAAGTGATCCGGACGGTGCACTCGTTCGATCCGTGCATGGCGTGCGCGTGCCACACGTTCGATGCTTCCGGGAAACAAATTGCCAGCGTGAAGGTGCTGTAGGAACGATTGATGGTGGGGCGGCGAAGCTAAGGATTTATGGCGAAGCCGATGGCGCGGTGACGAAGCTGAGGGTGGCGTGAAAAAGAAGATCACGATCGGTGGGATCGGCAGCGTGCTGCTCGGCGATGACGGGATAGGTCCGTATGTCGCCGGCATCCTCGATTCCGAGTACCAGTTCGACGAGTGCGTAACAGTGGCTGACCTGGGCACGCCGGGGCTGGACCTAGTGGCGCATCTTTCGGGCATCGACGTTGCCATCCTGATCGACTCCGTCAAGAACGATGCCGCCCCTGGCGCGGTCACACTCTATCGAAAAGAGGACATTCTGCGCTACGGTCCGGGGCCGATGCGCGTCAGCCCGCACTCGCCCGCGCTTTCCGAATCATTGATGGTTGCGGACCTCACCGGCGAAGGACCAACCGAGATTCTGCTGATCGGCATCACGGGCGAGCAGTATGAGGTTGGAGCAGAATTCAGTGCTGCCGCGAAGCGGGCGGCGATTCAGGCTGTGGAGAGCGTGCTGTCAGAACTGGACCGGCTGGGTGTGTCGTATACCAAATTGCGCACAGAACCTTACTCGGCTTGGTGGAACCCCATCGCCGAGGCGCATCCGACCATAGCTTAACGACGGCGCCGCCGGTCCTAGCTAAAGACTATCTTTAACGCCCGGCGGTGGCGTGACGGGCACGCACCTCGCGTTCGGCAACCAACCAATCTGAATTCGGGTCACCGCCAGTGCCATTACGCTGAAGGTAAAGCTCATAGGCGCGGTAACGGATCTCTTCGTCCAGATTCGCTCCATTCTTGCCAGCGGTTACGACGGGGACCGCCACGTTCTTGCGATGAACCTCCTCCACGATCTCAAGCGAGACTGGTTGGGTAACCGGCTGCTCGACGGAGATCGCGGTTTTCTTGCTTCGGGGGGTGGTGCTGCCAGTGCTTTTGCGGGCCATGCCAATGCTCCTTACAGATTATTCAGTTATTTAAGGTCTAGCTTTCGGACCAAGATAAAAATCGTTGCGTCGAAATTCTGCGCAACAAGGATATCTCTAAATATAACGCCTCTGGCTGTGGAAGTGGGGATTTGGAGGCGGAAAAAAGTTCATTTGCGTACAAAGATGAACACTCTGAGAGACATAGCCACGGGTGCGTACAAGGAGGACAAAAGTACCCTAGTAACTTGTTTCGAAATGCTTCCCGGCCCAAGATAAAGTTCGGAGACTGTTACACAATTATGTCACATAGCGATCGTCACGGAACGGCCACGGCAAAGGCCGTCAAGGCCGAGGTTGCGGACCTTGAACGTATGGTCAGCGAGACTCCCAGTTCAGAGAGGGCTTGTCTGAAGCTCGCGCAGATTCTGCATGTGCGCCGGGGTGAGATAGCGTTAATGAGGTTGGAGAAGGGTAGCCTGCGATTCATCTATCCAGTAGAACTGAGGTCAGCGGGAGTGCTGCCTCTCAGCGGTTCTGCGGTGGCGGCGCGAACGGCAGCGACCAAAACTTCGCTGCTTTCGAACAGCTTCATGCGGGTCAAGCACGTTAGCCTGTTTGAGGCGGTGAAGATCTCGGGTAATAGCGAGGACGATAAGAGCATGGAGCAGATGCCGATCCAAAAAATCATGTCTGTTCCGGTGGTCGCCGCCGACGGGAACGTGATGGGAGTGGCGCAGGTGTCTCGAAAAGGACTGGATGCTTCGGTGGCCGGAGCCGATTTTACGGCCGATGATTTGAAGCTGCTTGAAAAAGCCGCAGACGTTCTTGCGCAGATGCCGTTCATGGCAGACGGGGCGGAGTTCTAAATCAAGTTGGAAGGCAAGCACCGAGTTCTGACGGCAACGACATAGAGCCAAGTGGTCGAATATTAGAGAGCCTGCCCGGCAGAAAATCCTGACGCCCATGCCCATTGAAAGTTGAAGCCACCGAGTTGGCCGGTGACATCAACGACTTCACCAATAAAGTAAAGACCAGGGACCTTTCGCGACACCATGGTGCGAGCGTGGAGTTCGTCGGTGTCAACGCCCCCGGCAGTGACTTCCGCTTTGGCATAACCCTCCGTGCCCTCGGGCATCACTTTCCATGTGTGCAGTTTGCGCTCGGCCTCGGCGAGTGCGTGGTCGGAGTTTCCGGCGAGGGGATGAATTTCGAGCCATCGGTCGGCGAGACGGCGGGGAAAAATCTCGCGCAGCAATGATTTCCAACTCGACTGATCGCGACCGCCGCGAGAACGCAGAAGAGCAATCAGGTCGAGGCCGGGCGCGAGATCGATCGAAAGAGGCTTTACGCCATCCCAATAGGACGAAATCTGAAGGATGGCTGGCCCACTGAGGCCGCGATGGGTGAAAAGCATTTTTTCGCGAAAGGGATGGCGGCCGTCGATTGAGGCGATGATTTCGGTTGAGACTCCGGCGAGATCGGACCAGCGAAGGCGGTCGGGTTCAGTGAAAAGCAGCGGCACCAGAGCGGGGCGGGAAGGTTGAATCTTCAGGCCGAATTTTCGCGCGAGATCATACCCAAAAGATGTAGCGCCGATCTTAGGAATCGAGAGGCCGCCGGTGGCGATGACCAATTCAGGCGTAGTAAATGTGGCATCGTTGGCGCGCAGAGCGAAGCAGTCGCTTTTGCAGACTTCTTTGATATTGGTATTGACGCGAATCTCGACACCCGCGGCGAGACATTCCTGCTCGAGCATTATCGTGATGTCGGTGGCGGAGCGATCGCAGAATAATTGGCCAAGTTTTTTCTCGTGATAGGGGATGTGATGCTTTTCGAGCAGCTTGATGAAGTGGGCGGGGGAATAGCGAGAGAGCGCAGACTTAGCGAAATGCGGATTCCGGGAGATGAAATTCTCGGCGGTGGCATGAAGATTGGTGAAGTTGCAGCGACCGCCGCCCGAGATGAGGATTTTCTTGCCGATGCGGTCAGCGCGCTCGAGGAGCAAGACTCGTTTGCCGCGTTTACCCGCCTCAATCGCGCACATCAGGCCGGCGGCGCCGGCTCCGAGAATGATGGCGTTGTATGCTTGATCCACGCAGGATGAGCTTAGCAGGAGTGCGAACCTGGAAAGTGGGGCAAGCTCAAATCGTGGTTTGCGGTAGAACGTGAGGCAATGGCAAGCGCTAGTCTGATCAAAGTTCGGGGAGTGGTGCAGGGGGTGGGATTCCGGCCCTTTGTCTACCGTATCGCCTGCGATTTGAAGTTGGCCGGTTGGGTGCTGAACGGCGAAGAGGGCGTTGCGATCCATCTGGAGGGAGACGAAGAGCGAGTGCAACAATTTCTTGCACGACTGAGAAGCGAAGCGCCTCCGGCTTCGCGAATTGTAGCGGTAGAGGTTGAGCGTGTTGCTGCCGCAGGATTCCAGAAATTTACCATCAAGGAAAGCGAACGCAAGGACAGGCCCACGGTTCGGATCTCGCCCGATCTACCGGTGTGCGAAGAATGTTTGCGCGAGATGGCGGACCCGGGGAATCGGCGGTACAAGTATCCGTACATTAACTGCACGAATTGCGGCCCACGCTACACGGTGATTCTGGCGCTTCCGTACGATCGGCCGAACACGACCATGAAGAATTGGCCGTTCGATGAGTATTGCGATCGCGAATATCACGATCCAGCCAATCGCCGGTTTCATGCGCAGCCGGTGGCGTGCCCGAAGTGCGGTCCGCATTATTATCTGCGGGTGGGCGAGGAGACGATGCGCGGGGATGAAACGGTCATCCGGCAAACGGTCGAATTGCTCAAGGCTGGGAAGATCGTCGCGGTGAAGGGATTGGGCGGATATCACCTTGCTTGCGACGCGAGGAACGCCAGCGCGGTTGAGGCGATGCGGGCGCGAAAATTTCGCAAAGAGAAGCCGTTCGCGGTGATGGTGGCGAGTGTTCGAGATGCCGATGGCCTGGTGGAGCTTTCGGCTGAGGCCAGCGAGCTGATGACATCGATTGCGCGGCCGATCGTGCTGGCGCCGGCGAAAGTGGAATTGGCTGGTGTGGCCCCTGACAATCGCGAGTTGGGCGTGATGTTGCCTTACACGCCGCTGCAACATCTGCTGTTTGCGGCAGGGGCGCCATCAATTTTGGTGATGACCAGCGCCAACCGGTCGAGCGAGCCGATTGCGTACACGGATGAAGACGCGTTCGAACGGCTCTCGGGCATTGCCGATGTATTCCTGGTCGGCGAACGGCCGATTGCGCGGCGGGTGGATGATTCGGTGGCGCGGGTGGGAGCACTGGGCCCGGCCATTCTGCGGCGATCGAGGGGATATGCGCCGGGGGCGGTGGCGAGTTTTTCGTTGCCCCAAGCGAAGAGACCGATTCTCGCTCTGGGAGCCGATCTCAAGAACACAGTCACGCTGGTGGTTGAGGGGCAGGCCTTTGTGAGCCAGCATATCGGCGACCTCGATCATTACGAGGCGTTTCGCGCGTTTGAAGAGACAATTCGCGACCTGATGTCGATGTATGAGATCCGGTGGGAGGATGTGTTGCTGGCGCACGATGCGCATCCGGAATATCGATCAACGGTGCATGCGCTGCGACTAACACCCGCGAAGAAAGTCGCGGTGCAGCATCATCGGGCTCACATTGCATCGGTGCTTGCCGAACGTGGCGCGTGGGAGAGGAAAGTGTTGGGCGTGAGTTTTGACGGCACGGGATACGGCGATGATGGCGCCATTTGGGGCGGCGAATTCTTTGTGGGCAGCCTGGTAGACGGATTCGAGAGGGTCGCGCATCTGCGCCAGGCGGCGCTGCCGGGAGGGGATGCGGCGGCGCAACATCCGGTGCAGGCGGCGGCGGGGTTCCTGGCGCAGGTGGAAGGTTTGCCGGATTTGAGCCAGATGCCATTTTCGTTTCCTTCTCGTTATCAAACGGCGTTGCAACTGGTGCACAAGCAGGTGCGAACATTTTCGACAACTTCGATCGGCAGGCTCTTTGACACGGCAGCTGCTCTGCTCGGCTTTACGCGCGATATCACGTTTGAGGGTCAGGCGGCGATGTGGGTGGAACATACGGCTCGTGGAGTGACGACGGCGGAGTCATATCCTTTTCCATATGCAAGTGGAGAACTTGATTTTCGGCCTTTGCTTCGAGCTGTGGCAACGGACCGGGTGAAAGGCCGCAAGACGGCCGAGATTGCGCGGGCATTTCAGACTGGGATCGCGCATGGTGTCGCGGAGGCATTGAAATCGCTTGCGCCCAGCCACGGCGTGGATGTGGGCGTTTTGTCGGGCGGCGTCTTTCAAAACGAAATGCTGCTCGAGGATTTGAAGATCGAATTACGTGGCACCGGATTGCAGCTTTGGGCGAATCAATCCGTTCCGGCGAATGACGGAGGCATCAGTCTTGGCCAGGCGGCGTTGGCTGCATTTGGCGCCCTTCGTTGATTTGCTGCAGAAAAGTTACGATTTGCCAGCGCTGGGGCTCGGGAAGTTTGGACCAGACCGGCATTCCGCGACGCACGACGCCATTGGTCAAGATCCAGAAAAGTGACCCGGGGGGCGTCTGGCGCACCTCTTTGCGAAGCAGGCTCGGGCCGTATCGAGTACCCGCGGCCTTAGCACCGTGACACTCGACACAGTGCTGTTCGTAAAGTTTTCCTCCGGCAGCAGCCTCGCGTGCACTGCCCTGGTATGGATTGGTGCGAGCGCGGGCCGAGACAGGAACTTCATCCAATATTGCATACATGGCGCGTTGTTTCGGCGACAATGATTCTTCTTGCGCAAGACCGAGAGAAATGGCGCAGGCGGCGAAGAGCACAGCAAGAACCTTCACGGGCGGCCTCCAAACAGATTTCTCACCAACTCTCCGAAGCCTGAAAATTCGTGGGAGAGTCCCCAGCGGAGCAGCAGACGGTGGCTATTGTCGTTGAGACCGAAGCCAGTGGAGAGGCGGACGGTCCAATCCGAGGGCAGGTTCCAGGCGACGACGGGGGCAAGGTAGTGAGATGTATCGGCAAGGCCCAGAACCTGCGTGTCGCCCAAGCCGCCGTACATCTCGACGCCGGCGATGAAATTCTCGCGGCAGAAATTGCAGCGGTCGGGCGAAGCTTTCAGGGCGAGAGGGCGGCTGGCTCCCAGGGCATAGGCAAATTCCCAAGGCTCGCTCGGGGAAAGATTCTTGGTGAAAATCGGATTGAGCGCGACATTCCAGCCTTTGAATGTGCTGGAGAGGAGAAGCTTGAGTTCGAGTTCGTGATCGTGTTCCTGACGCAATACACCGTTGGGCTCGGCGAAATCGGATTCGACGTCGTGGCCTTCGACTTCCTTCAAGATTTTGTCGGCGCCGCTGGTTTGCTCGTATTCAACATAGAGCACCGGATTGACGAAATGTTCACGGTTGAGCAGGCGAAGGCGATTCTCCACGCGAAAGCCGGTGAAGATCGTGCTATCGGAAAATGTGGTCTGGCCGTCGAGGTAAAGCTCGGTGGTCCACCAGGCGGTCGTCCCATATTCGAATTCGAGCCAGAAGGCATGAAAATCATTGCCGCCGCGCTGGGTGCCGAAAGTGGAGAAATATTCGACCTCGAGATTGCCCGGCTCCTCGAGATAGTGATCATAAGTGACGATGTAAGGGCTCTCCTGCGCGGTCAAAGAAGCGCATGCGGATAGTACAAAGCCGACAATGCAGAAGGTTGAAATGCAGGCCAATCGCTGTGAGTATCCCGACTTTCTGAGACCCATTTTGGTGCTTGCCTCTCCCCGTGATTACGAATTCGCAGATTTTTTACTTGCGACTGAGTCGCAATTACGATTACAATCCTTAGCCTAGGGCGAATGTGATTGCGCTGTCAACGGAGTCGCGCAGATTTCGTTGCAGCGCAGTTGCGATCAGTTGCGACCCGATAGGAGATTGTTAATGCCGCTTCCGCAGACCGAGATTCCTGGCCGGTTGCAAATGGAACTGGCGGGGCGAGGAGTGCGCATGACTTCGCAGCGGCGGGCGATTTTGTCGGTCATCGAAACCGCAGCCAAGCATCTGGATGCCAGCCAGATTTTGCGCAAGGCGCAGGCGCGCGACGCCTCGGTTGATCGCAGTACAGTTTATCGAACGCTGGAACTGCTGAAGCGGCACGGATTGATCGACGAACTCGACTTGATGCATCTGAACGGCGAAGGCCACTACTATGAGAGAAAGCTGGGCCGGGACCACATTCATATGGCCTGCCTGCGTTGCGGCAAGATCATGGAGTTTGTCAGTGAGACCTTCGAATCGCTAAAGAGCCAACTGGAGCGGGACTGTCACTTTCATATCATTGTGTCGCGTTTGGAGGTGGGCGGATATTGCTCGGGCTGCCGGCGATAGTCCCATGTAGGGCGGGTAAAATGACCTTTTCCCAATATGGGAAGGCATGTGTGGGACCCGTTTTTCGAGCGGCGTTGAGTCCGCTTCGGAATGCACGATATAGTAGGGGAAATTGTGGGGTAAGAGGTACGAATGCCTTCGCAAGTTCTCGATTTTGATCCCGGGAAAGGGCGGCCAGATCTAGCCAGGAACATGAAAGAGTCTCTGCTCTCGCGCATTTTCTTTGAGGCAGTTCCCGATGCAATGGTGGCAGTGAATGAGGCAGGGCTGATCGTCCAGGTCAACTCGCAAACCGAACGCTTGTTTGGATATACCGAGGGCGAGCTGCTGGGGCAGCGAGTTGAGGTGCTGGTTCCTGTTGCGAAACGCGAGATGCACCAAGGCTATCGCGACCGGTTCCGGCAAAAGCCGGAGATGCGCCGGATGGGAGCGCAGTTGGATCTCCATGGCCGGCGCAAAGATGGCTCGGAATTTCCGGTTGAGATCAGCTTGTCACCGGTCGCCACGGATTCTGGCATGTTGGTACTGAGCGCCATTCGCGACATCAGCGCGCGCAAGCGGATCGAAGAGGAACTGAAGAAAGCTCAGGACGAACTCAACGCAGCCAAGGACCGGCAGCTTCAGGAATCGCAGAGCCGGCTTGCGCTAATCGTAGATTCTTCGCAAGATGCGATCATCACGAAGAATCTCGAAGGCATCATCACGCACTGGAACAAAGGCGCCGAGCAGACATACGGGTACGCAGCGGAAGAGGTGATTGGCAAGCCGATTTCAATCCTTGCACCGGGGGACCGCAAAGACGAGACCGCCCAGATTCTGGCGAGAATCCGCGGTGGCGAGCGGGTCGAGCACTTTGAAACGATTCGGGTGCGCAAGGATGGCAAGCGGTTGAATGTGTCGGTTTCGGTCTCGCCAATTCATGACGCAAGCGGCGAGATCGTTGGCGCGTCAGTGATCGCGCGCGATGTCACCGGGCAAAAACGCTCTGAAGAAATGCTGCGACAGGCGCAGAAGATGGAGGCGGTGGGCCGGCTTGCCGGTGGCGTAGCGCACGATTTCAACAATGTTCTTGGTATTGTGACTGCATGTTGTGAACTGCTGCGCAGCCGTGTTGACCAAAGCGGGCTCTCGCAATACATCGACAACATTCAGGAGGCAGCCAAGCGAGGTTCATTGCTGACGCGGCAGTTGCTCTCGTTCAGTCGGAGGCAGGTCGGCCAGCAGCCGCGCCTTCTGGATGTGAATGAATCGCTGAAGGAAGTGGTAAAGCTCTTGCGTCCGCTGATGGGGGACGACGTACAAATTAGCGTGAGGCAGGGAGCCGAGGTGGCAGTGGTCGAAACAGACCCTGCGCAACTCGATCAGGTGGTGATGAACATCGCGGTGAATGCGCGCGACGCGATGCCAAACGGGGGGAAGCTGATTCTTGAGACGTCGATTCAAGAGTTCGATGCAGCCCTGGCGGAACGCCATCCGCCGATGAAAGCAGGGCGTTACGTGCTATTGGCGGTCAGTGATACCGGTGTGGGCATGGACCAGACGACGCTCTCTCAGATTTTCGAGCCCTTCTTCACGACGAAGGAGATCGGGAAGGGAACAGGTCTGGGTCTGGCCACGGTGTATGGGATCGTGAAGCAGAATGGAGGCCACATTTGGGTCTATAGCGAGGTCGGGCGAGGCACGACCTTCAAGATTTATCTTCCATCTGCCGATCATAAAGTTGGTATGGCGCCAAAGCCTGAGGCTGAGACACTGCCGCAAAAAGCGCGTGGCGAAAAGATTCTGCTGGTGGAAGATGATGCGCTCATGCGCACCTTGACGCGCCAGATGCTCGAAGACCATGGCTACGACGTAATTGATGCGGAAGACGGAAATGCGGCGCTGGAGAAACTCAATTCCAACGGCGTGTCGATCGATGTGGTTCTCACTGACGTTGTGATGAAGGGTATGAGTGGACCACAATTGGCCCTGGAACTCAGCCGGCGGAGCCCGAAGACGAAGATTATCTATATGTCGGGCTACACGGGAGAACTAATCTCGCAAAATGGCGACGGCATTCAGGGCATGACGATGCTCGACAAACCCTTTACACGGGCCGCGTTGTTGAAGGCGATCCACTCGGCGCTGCAGTAGGGCAGGCGTACAGGCAGCTCTTCAGGAGCGCTGGGTAGTCACGTTGACTCTTCACTAACCCTCCACGTAAGATTCGCGGCGAGTGATTCCTTCCGGTGAGCCGCGCTTCGCGCACAAGAATTGCGCGCCAAGCGCGAACACCCGCCTCTCTCAAATCAACGGTGAACCTATCGACGTTTTAGGCAATTTCGCGAAGTACCTGCTGATTGGGTTGGCAGTTCTGTACGCCCTGGACTGGGGAGTGTTCGAGGTACGGCACGCGCGCGGGGGAGGAATGGCCAGCGTTTCCGTGGAGCAGTATCTGCAAACCCCACTCAAGGGGCAGAAGGCGGAATACGATTATCTGGGAACAGCGGACCAGATCTGCTCGCGGACACTATTTCCGCAGTACGCGGCCTCGCAGTGGAACAGTCCATGCTGGTGGGTGCAGAGGCACAAGGCGCAGTGGCAGTGAAGACGGGCGCAGACTTCGCCGGGGCGCATGTGCAATCTGCAAGAAACGGAGCCGCCTTCAGAACAATACGCGCTTATTGCTGGATTGTTCGCTGATCCGGCGGCGGCTTTTGCGTAACCTGGTGCGTTGTCGGCAGCTGATTCACATCCCAACCGCCTCCTAAAGCTTGAATGAGTGAAACCGCGCTGGTCATCTGTTGGACGTTCACTCCCAGGAGCGTTTGTTGTGCTGCCAACAGCGTTGTCTGGGTAGTTAGCAGAGTGAGATAGGGATCGAGGCCGGTTTCGTAACGGCTTTTCTCCAGATCGTACGCTTTTTGTGCCGCCTCGACCGCAGCTTGTTGCTGGCGGATTTCTGTCCAAAGCAAACGGGTCGCCGCCAGATCGTCTTCTACCTGCTGGAAGGCAGCGAGCACGGTTTGGCGATAATTGGCGATATCGGCATTGTAAGTTGCGATATATTGCTGGATGGTTGCGCGGCGAAGGCCGGCATCGAAGACGGTTTCAGACACCGACCCGCCAAAGGACCACTCGCGACTGGAAGCATTGAACAACTTGCTGATGGCGGAAGAGGCCAATCCTCCGCTTGCGCTCAAAGTAACGGTGGGATAGTAGGCCGCATAGCCAACGCCGATGGTGGCGTTTGCCTCGGCCATGGTGCGCTCGGCGGCCGCGATATCGGGACGACGCTCGAGCAACTGCGAAGGCGTGCCGGTGGGGATAGTAGGCGGGAGCGCGGTCATGGGCCGGACAGGAATTGAAAAGTCAGTAGCAGCCTTGCCCAGCAGGGTTGCAATTGCATGTTCGTATTGCGCTCGCGCAATGGCAACGTTGGTAGCCGCGGCGCGCGCCGCTTCGAGAGTCTCAATCGCCTGCTCGACCGAGACCTGCGTGTCGGTGCCGACGTCGTAGCGGGCTTGCGCCAGATTTAATACGTCTTGATCTGCTTTAACGGTGTCGTTCAGGATTCTTTGCAATTCGTCCTGTCCGCGGATTTCGAAGAACGTTGCTGCGAGCGTTGCCTGCTCGAGCAAGCGTTCGTTCTCCAGGTCGGCGGCACTTACCTGAGCAGCGGCCTGAGCGCTTCTTACCTGATTTCGAATGCGGCCGAAAAGATCAGGCGCCCAGGAAACGTCCAGAGGAATGGTGAATTCCGAAAATGTTCCACCGGGTGTTATGCCAGCTCCGTTGGTGGCGACGCCTGCGGTGTGAGATCGCGTACCGGTGGCTCCTATGGAGACGGTGGGGAAATACTGGGCACGGGTTTCGCGGATCACGGCGCGCGCGGCCAGATAATTTTCGAAATAGACCTTGATATTCTGGTTATTGATGTTCAACTGCTGCTCGAGGTCATTAAGCTCGGGCTGTTGAAAGATCTCCCACCAATTGCCGTGCAGCATGGAATCGTGCGGCGAAGCGACCTTCCAACCCTCGGTGTCCTGAAAATTGATAGGCGACTCTTTGTAGTTCGGCGCAGCGGGAACGGGCGCGTCCGGCTTGTGATAATGCGGGCCGACCACACAACCGGAGAGAGTCAGACACAGCACGACCGCGATTGCCTTCGCAGTTTGAGCCAGCCCCGTCGCACGTGGGATCATGATCATGCCGTGCCCTCCCCAGAGAGCGGCGTTAGCGTGTCGCGCTCCTTGCCAAGTATGCGCAGACGCAGGCGATCCATGAAAAGGTAGACCACGGGCGTCGTATAGAGCGTCAGTAGTTGGCTCACGATCAGTCCGCCGACGATGGAAAGCCCCAAGGGACGGCGTAATTCCGAGCCGGTGCCGGTGCCAAAAGCCAAGGGCAAGGCGCCGAAAAGCGCGGCCATGGTTGTCATGAGAATGGGGCGAAAGCGCAACATGCAAGCGGTAAAGATGGCGTCATAGGTTGTCATTCCCTGTTCACGCTCGGCCA
>Ga0335078_10007235_pt1 | contig 16460 bp, 15 predicted proteins | sample Lox_Sample_32_FD_206711 | JGI IMG/M metagenome (GOLD analysis project Ga0335078, IMG submission 206711) | Soil microbial communities from Loxahatchee National Wildlife Refuge, Florida, United States - Lox_Sample_3.2 | ecosystem: Environmental > Terrestrial > Soil > Wetlands | place: USA...
GGGCGGTACGGCCGGCAACTTTGGTGTCCCGGGGGCGGTGCCGCCCGGGGCCTGCGCGGCGGCGGAGTGCTGAGCCCGGGTACCATCAAGCCGGGCACCGGCGTCCCGCTCTACAACGCCTGACCACTTCGTCGAGGGAACGGGCTTCGCGACCAATGGAACGGGCTACCCCACGGCTCCGCTGCGGCATCGTGCTCCGGGTCGAAGAGGATGCCTGCCAGATCCTGGCCGAGGGCCAGGTTGCCTCCGTCCGGTACGCATCGCAGTTCCCGGCGCCGCGGCGGGAGCGGGTCTCGCCGGGTCATCTGGTGGCCGTCGCCGAGATACCGGGCGGCTCCGCCGCCGTGGTCTGGCGCTGGTATGACGCCGTTGTGCTTGGCCGCGAGGCGACGTCTGTCCGGCTCTGGGAGCCGGCCCACGGCGAGGTCGTCGCCCAGCCTCGCCGGCCACAGCAGCGATATGATCCCGGGACCCGCGCCTACCTGTCCGCGGGACTGCCCGGTGCCGAGTGGTGGGTGGCCGGGCGGGCCGTGGACCGGGCCGAGGATGCCGAGGTCGAGCTGAGCGAAGTCGAGCGCCTCTACACGGAGCAGGACATGTGGGACGCCGCCTTCGGCTTATCACTGTGGGAGGAGCCCCGTCGTGCCCGCACCTATCCGCATCGGCCTGGCCGGCTATGGCCTGGGCGGCCGGTACTTTCACGCGCCGCTGCTCGCCTCCGCCCCGAACTGTGAGCTCCTCGGAGTGGTCACCACCTCGCCCGAGCGCCGCCGCCAGGTCGCCGCCGATCTCGCCCGCCCGGCCTTCGCCTCCCTGCAGGAGCTGGCCAGCGCGGGAGCCGACGCGGTGGCGATCTCCACTCCGGCCGCCACCCACGTCACGCTCACCCAGCAGGCGCTGCGCCTGGGCCTGGCGGTCGCCTGCGACAAGCCGTTCGCGCCGGACGCCGGCTCGGCCCGCCAGACCGTCCAGCTGGCCGAGCAGCTCGGCGTGCCGCTGACGGCCTACCAGAACCGCCGGTGGGACTCGGACTTCCTGACCCTGCGCGAGCTCCTCGGCAGCGGATCGCTGGGCGAGCTGACCGTCTTCGAGTCGCGGTTCGAGCGGTTCAGGCCCGACCCCGGCCCGCCCGCGGCCGGCGGCGGCACCCTGCTGGACTTCGGCAGCCACCTGGCCGATCAGGCCCTGGTGCTCGCGGGCCCGGTGACAAGCGTCTACGCCGAGATGCATTACCGCAGCGAGCCCGGCGGGCTGGACGACGACTTCTTCATCGCGCTGACCCACGAGGGCGGCGTGCGGTCGCACCTGTGGGGCAGCTGGCGGCAGGGAGCCCCGGGCCCGCGGCTGCGCGCGGCCGGCACCTCGGGCAGCTACCTCATCGCCGATGCCGACGGCCAGGAAGCTCAGCTGCGCAGCGGGGCATCACCGGCGTCAGCCGGCCAGCGGTGGGGCACCGAGCCGCCCGAGCGGTGGGGACGCCTGGTCCGCGGCGACACCGCCGAACCCGTACCCTCCGCACGCGGGGCCTGGGACCTGTTCTACCCCGCCTTCGCCGACGCCGTCCGCGGCACCCAGCCGGTGCCGGTAGACCCCTGGGACGCCGTCGCGACCGCCGCCGTGCTGGACGCCGCCCGGACCAGCGCACGCACCGGCCAGGTAGTAGGCCCGGCGCGGACCACCTGACCTCGGCGCGCGGCATTCACCGGGACGCGGTCAAGGCTGGCGCTGCTGCCCGAAGACGAAGTACGAGGCTGGCACGACTCCGGCGGAACTGACCAGTGCCACGGCTGCCGCCCACATCCACTTCCGGCCCCGGATCTGGCTCGCTGGCCGGTGCTGGATGTCGATGAGCGCCGCAACCCGGAGGGCACCGTCGGCAACCGCCGCAGTGACCAGCAGGACGCGAGTGCGCTTGCTGAGACTGTTCCACCGTCGCCTGGCGGCCGAGACATGCTCCTCGTTACGCAGCCCGGCTAGCTGCGCGGCTATCTGCAGTTCGTCCTCTTCATCTTGCCGTCGCACCTCCGCGGGCAGGTCATCCTCGTGAGTCATGGCGTGTCCCTTCACCCCGGCCACCCCCGCTGGTGGTCTGACCAGGCAGACACAGTAAGTGCCCCGGCCATCCCGGCCCAAGCGGCCTTGGTCCTGCCGCTGGTGACCTTAGCCCTTGCCTGCCCGCGTTTCCGCGGAGCTGAGGGGGTGGCAGGCACGGCGGCGGATGTCTATGATACTAATGTGAGTAGTACCAGTCCCACTGTTGAGATCGATCATTCCAGCCTGGTGCCGCTGCACGAGCAGGTCGCCGCGGCTATCCGCCGGGCGATCGCCGACGGTGAGGCGGGGCCTGGTGAGCGGCTTCCGCCGGCTCGTGACCTGGCCGCGGTGCTGGGGGTCAACGCCAACACGGTGTTCCGGGCGCTGCGGACGCTGCGGGAGGAGGGGCTGGTGGAGTTCCGCCGCGGCCGGGGGGTGTCGGTGACCGGGATCGGCCCGCAGCGCAGCGTGGTGGTGGCCAAGGCACGTGAGCTGGTAGCGGTGGCGCGCCGGTACGGGTACCGGCCGGAGGAGCTGACGGCGATCATCGAGCAGGTGTCGGTGGAGTTGTCATGAGGGTCGCGCCGCCTGGCTGGCGGCCGGAGGCCCGGACCGGGCCGGAGGCCCTGATCAAGGAGGCGCGCAGGCGCCAGCGCCGCCGCTGGCTTGCGGCCGGGGTGGCCGGTGCCGTGGTGCTGGCCGGCCTGGCGGCTGGGGTGGCCGGGCACCGGCCTGGCCGTCCCGGCCCGGGCGGTCATCGGGGGTCGCAGGTGGCGGTCCGGCCGGCCGCGGCGCCGGCCCCGATCCCGCGCAGCATCGGCACCATGCTGGTGATGGGGCCGGCCGGCTCGGGACAGTGCTGCGGGCCCGTCGCAGTCGATGACCTGAGTACCGGCCGGCTGGCGCAAAGCCGGCAGCCGGCCATCGGCGCGGGTGACTTCCAGCCGCTGCTGGCGCGGGCGGGCCGCTGGCTGGTGTATGCGGGCGACGGCGCGGTCTCTGCCATCGCCGATGACCTGACCGGGCGTCCGCGCGTGCTGGGGCCGACGCCGTTCTTCGCCCCGGCCGCGGCGCCGGGGCGGGTCTGGCTGTTCCAGGTCCGGCACGGCATGCAGGGCCCGATCCGGGCGTGGACGGTGGCACCGTCCGGGGGCCGGCCCAGCCGCCCGGTTACCTTGCCCGCCGGGACCTACCTGCCAGCCGTCAGGGGCACCGACGCGGGCCTGCTCCTGCAGGAACCGCGGGGCCTGGCCCTGTGGAACCCGGGCAGCGCGGCCAAGATCCTGCCGTCCTCGCCCGATTTCGCTGACGGCTTTGATGCCACCTCACGGCTGGTGGCCTACGGGACGGGCTGTACCTCGCAGGCCACCGCGCCGGACGCGCGGCAAGACCCCGACGCCAGCTACGACACGTGCACGACATTGCAGGTCCTGGATGTGGTCACCGGGAAGCTGACTTCATTCCCGGCACCGCCGGGCACCGCAGGGTGGGTGCCCGGCGGTTTCAACCTGGTCAGCGCGATTTCTCCCGGCGACCAGATGATCGCCGCCTACGCCGCGATCCGGCCGCAGGGGGCCGGCCAGGTACGCCTGTACGTGCTGCGGATCAACGGCCCTCCCCGGCGGCCCATGCCGGTCCCGTCCTCGGCCGCGTCCCTGTTCGCCAGGTCCGCGTGGTCGGCAGACGGCACCTGGCTGCTCTACCAGGGGCCTGGCAGGCACCTGTGGGCCTACCAGGTGACCAGCGGCCAGACGCGTGCCTCCAGCACGCCATGCTGCCAGTACACGGTGATGATCGCCGCGCCAAGTCGCAGCGGCTGACCGGCCCGATGTTGACTCTGGGCACCGGCCGGTCTTGAATCAACGCCTAAGGAGTAGTGGCCCCGGCCGGGGACGGCTGTGGCCGGACGACAGAGCGGGGAACTGTGATGCGCTTGCGGATAGGCGGTGTTCGGCGGCTGGCCGGGATCGGGCTGGCCGGGACGGCGATGGCGGCGGCGAGCCTGATGGCGGCTCTTCCTGCCTCGGCCGCGCCGGCCGGCGGGCCGTCCGGCTATGGCACGTATCTGGCTCTGGGAGACTCGGTGGCGTTCGGCTATGTGCCGCCGCAGGCGGCGCCGGCGCCTGACTATTCCGACCCCAGCTCCTTCGTCGGCTACCCGGAGGACGTGGCCCGGGCGCTGCACATCCGGGTGGCGAACGCCTCCTGCCCCGGCGAGACCACGGCCAGTTTCTTCATCCCCGGAGCGCAGAGCAACGGCTGCGAGAACAGCCCGGGCTCACCCACCGGCTACCGCACCTTGTACCCACTGCACGTGCCGTACCGGGGCACCCAGATGCAGTACGCCCTCAGGTACCTGGTGTTGCACCGCAACACCCGGCTGGTGACGATCGACATCGGCGCCAACGACGTGTTCCTCTGCCAGGAGACGACGGCCGACGGCTGCGCGAGCAACGCCGAGGTGCAGGCCGTGCTGGAGGAGATCCAGGCGAACCTGACGACCATCTACACCAAGATCCGTGACGTCGCCCGCTACCACGGCCCGCTGGTCGCGCTGACCTACTACTCGCTCAGCTACAGCGATCCGGCCTCGGTGGCCGGCACCGAGGCGCTGAACTCGGCCATCGCGTCGGTGACGGAGAAGTTCGGCGGGAGGGTCGCCGACGGCTTCGCCGCTTTCGAAGGGCCGTCCGCGGCGTTCGGGGGCTCGCCCTGCGCGGCGGGACTGCTGATCAAGCTTCCCGACGGGACCTGCAACATCCACCCCTCACCGGCCGGGCACCTGCTGCTGGCCCGGGCCATCGAGGCCGTCGCAGGAGGCCGCGGACCGAAGTAACAGCAGGACGTGCTGTTAGATCAGAGTGCCGTGAGCTCTGACCGAGATAACCATGTTTTGTAGACATAGCGGGCAGCGTGAGGGAGCTTCCGAGGCGCGGTCGCACGCTGAGTCCACGGAAGGGAGCCGAGGGCGGTCCTGATCAATCGCCTGCCGCGGCCACTTCCCGCATCTGCTCTGGCCGGTAGGCCACCACCCACGTAACGGTCAGGTTTCCTATCGACTGCAAGGCCAGCGCGAACGAGGAAAGGCTCCAGATGTCCGGTCCCTCCGCGATGCCGATCAGGTCGTAAGGGCCGCCCGGAGTCCAGTAGATCTCTCTGACCTGGACGCCGAGCCTTTCCCCGAGCTTCAGCGCCGGCTCAACACGGTCGACCGTCGCGCGGTAGGTGCGCCTGCCCAGCTCGGTCCACTTCATGAAGGCGATACCCGTCGTCATATCAGTCATATTCGCCAGCCGCGTCCCTGCGCGGCTGCCTCCACCTCCTCTCGCAGTCCCTCCTATCCTCCTTCGTGAGTTCACGGTAGGGCCGCATGACCTGTTGGCCGGGGGCCAAGGCACGGGACCAGGACACGTGTTCGAGGCGACCGGCTCGAGGCTGCTTCTACCGCAGGTGGCAGGCGCCGAGCCAGACCCCGGATTCCTGGTTGCGGGTGAGCTTGGCGTGCACCCCACCGGTAAGGGTCATCTTGTCGAAGTAGGGTCCGGGGTGCGGGCCTCCCCTGCGCCAGCCGCCCTCCGTCCTGCCATAACGGGACATACGACCCGGCTACTACCTGGCAGGAGTCCCTATCGTGCCCGCCGTGACCAGCGTTACCGGTCGAGATAGACAGTTTCAGCAAGCGGGACGGCCGGTCCGATGAGCCCGCGTCTCGCCTGATTCCGCCCGCATGCTTCGACTCGCATGCATCAGAAGGAGGAAGAAATGGCCACTCCAAGTCCAAGTCCAAGTCCAAGTCCCGAGCAGCCCGTCCGGCTCGTTTCCCCAGCCGAGGAACCCGCCGCGAGGCCGCCGGGCAGCGACCCGGCCATGGTGGGGTTCCCGAGCTTCATCGTGGGCGCGGTGACGATTGGCATGGTTCTCATCGGCGTCGTGCCGGCCACGGCCGTCGGCGCCTCGATGCCGATCGTCCTCGCGGCCGCGGCAGGAATGTTCCTGGCCGCGATCTGGGCAGCCAGGATCGGCGAAAGCGCGTCGGCCGGGATATCCACCATCGTGGGAAGCTTCCTGCTGAGCTACGCCCTGCTCGTGCTCGGGCTGATCCACAACTGGTACGGGATCGGCCTGATCGCGGTGGCAAGCACCCAGAAGATGTTCGTGATCAGCTGGATCGTCATCGTGACACTGGTCGTCCTGATGGGCCTCCGGATGCCGACGGTCTTCTTGCTGCTGTTCGCGCTCGTCGATGTCTCGCTGGTGCTGAACCTGCTCGGGATCATCCAGAGCTCGGCGAACCTGACCAAGGCAGCCGGGTGGGGCCTGATGGCAGTGTCCGCGGTAGTCGTGTACCTCTTCCTCAGCACGGCCTCCCACGCTACCGGAGGCAAGGAATTCCCGCTGGGCCGGCCGATCCTGCACGCATGATCGCGCCGGAGAACATCGTGGCGGCGTGCGTCTCCGCTGAGACGCCCGCCGCCACGCTATGGGCTGACGTCGCTATGGGCTGACGTCGCTATGGGCTGACGTCGCTATGGGCTGACGTCGCTATGGGCTGACGTCGCTATGGGCTGACGTCGAAGCCGGCTGCCTTCATCTCGCTCTGGAGCGTCGTCATGTCGGTGGAGAGGGAGTTTATTTCGGAGGCCGCGGCGACGACGTCACCTTTCCGGTAGGCGGTGACTGCCTTCTGGAGCCGGTCCAGCATGGCGCTGTAGGCGCCCTTCGGGTCGACGCTCGCCGGAATGGGGTGTGCCCGCGCCTTGGCTATCGCGCCGTTGAGCGCGCTTATCTGGCTCGGGGTCGGGCTGGCGCCCATTGCCGACAGGTTCTGCCCGATCGAGTTGAAATCGTTCACTCCGCCGGCCGCCACCCAGGCGGCCATGTCCTTGGTGGGGTCGGCCTTCGGCTGCGTGGGGCCCGGTGCTGGCGCCGTAGCCGTCGCCGTCGATCGTGGCGCCGGCGTGGTACCGGCCGAGCTGCCAGCCGAGCCGCCGCAGGCCGCCAGTCCCCCGGCCAGCGCACCTGTGAGCGTAACTACGGCTAGTCCCTTCGTAATCTTGGCGGTGGCCATCGCACTCATCTCCCAGCCGGGCCGCAGGCTGCGGCCCGGCGCTCCCATACGTTTCGTGCTTCCTGGCTAACGCGGCGGCCGGGACGGCGGTTAGAGGCGGCGGGCCCGCGGGCGCAGGAATTTGGGCCTGCGCACCGGGAGGTCAGATCGACGTGATGATCTGGGCTCGCTTGGCTTCGTACTCGTCGTAAGGTTCCCGGCGCGCTGTGCGCAGTCCACGTGACGTGAACGTTCGCCCGATGTATTTATGGCCGGCCGTCCGCCTCCGACCTGTCACAGGCACGCGCGCCCGGCGATCACCGACCTGCCGGGCGCGCGCTGCTGGAGACGGCGGGACCACGCAAAGCACGACGGGGGCCAGATGGACACATCTATCGGCAGGGACCGGTTCTGCGAGATGTTCGAGGGCCGGGCAGTGGTGATAGCGGAGCTGCCCGCCGGGCGCGGCAGGGTCCTGGCGCACGTGGCCAGCCAGAGGGCGGGCCGTGACGACGGGTCGCTGCGCACCAGAGCGGAGTACATAGCGCTGTTCGACTTGATGCTGACGCATGTCTCGCCCGCTGCGCTCGCCAAGCTGAAGCTGCTCGACGAGGCGGGCCGGCCAACCGACGGCGCGCAGGCCATCGAGGACTACATCGCGGCGTCGCAGGGGTAAGCCGACCGGGCGGCTGGGATCACCAGCCGAGGGCCCGTTTGAGCAGGAGCACCAGCAGCGCGATCAGGGCCTCCGCCGCCCCCGCCGCGACGAGGACGATGACGATGAGGACGACGAGGACGAGGACGATCTGATCGAAGGAGATGTGGTCCTCGTAGGCCGGCGCCGGCTGCGGCGTGTCGGTCTCCGTGGGTTCCTCTTCGGTGTCCTCGGTGTCCTCAGTGTCTTCGGTGTCCTCGGTGTCTTGGCCGTCCGGCAGCGGCGGGTCGTACGGGTCGTACGGGTTCTCCGGCTCGTCGTACCGGTCGCCGGGCGCGGGTGGCGGATCGATGCGCCCGGGCGGCGGCGGGAGCGGCGGGATGTGCTGCTCGCGCAGCCAGTCCACCAGCCGCCGGACCAGCTCCAGTACCCGCGAGTCCCGCTCCTCGTCCTGGTCGGGAGGGCCGTAAAGGTCGTACACGAGCAGGCCGGGCAGGCCCGGGTACTGGCGCACCACCGCGACGAGGGTCTGGTCGATGTCCACCACGAGCGGCTGCGGATCCCAGTCGCCCTCCACGATGGTGTGGGAATTGGCGGTGCGTCCCTCGGAGTACGGGAACGCCGGCCGGTTCACCCGGCGGGGCTCCCCCGCCGGGTCGTCCATGTACTCCGCCGTCACGTTGTACCCGGCGAGGTACTGCCACAGCTGGCGCACGGCTCGCGGGGCGCCCCTGCGCGGCTTCACCTCGTAGACCCGCCGGGCGGTGAGGTCGCTGATGTCGCTGCGCAGGTACCGCCACCGGCCGCCGGTCAGCGAGAGGTGCAGGTCGCGCAGCTGCTCTTGGGTCTGCGGGTTCTGGAAACCCGGCGGGAGCCGGCTCAGGTCGCCGCGGGACCGCCGCGCGAGGGGGCCCCACTGCAGCCCGCCGAAGAAGATGACCCGGTCGGCGACGACGAGGTTGGCGAGGTGGGCGGCGAGATAGCGGTCGCGTACCAGCCGGTGCACCACCGGGCCGATGTGGCGGCTGGAGCGGCGCGACACCCAGCCGGGTACCGGGCTCGGCGGCGGCGGGGCGTTCCGGACCAGCTCGGCGAGGGCTATCCGGGTCAGCACCAGTTCGCCCGGCGGCGTGTCGTCGATGTCCCGCGCACCGGTCACCTGCCGGACCGACTCGGCTACCTGCCGGCCGTATCGTGCGGTCAGCTCCGCGACCTGCTCCTCGGTCGGGTACCCGCCAGCCCCGGAAAGGTCCGGCGAGCTCACGTCGTCATCGTCGCCGTCCGCAGCGGCCAGCACGCTGCCGAGTGCAGCGGTCGCCTGGCTCGCAGCGGCCGCGAGCGCGGCGGGCCAGCCCATAGCGGACGCGCCCGGCAGCACCGCCATGAGCCACTGCTCGGCCGACGCAGACTGCCGGCCGGCCAAGAAGCCGACGGCGTCCCGGGCGACGGCCTCCAGCCGGGCCCGGCGCGCGGCGACGAGCGGCCACGGGGGTAGCGCGTCGACGAAGACTGCCGCGGCCCGCGCGATCACCTCGCTATCAGGCATCGGGCCGGTGCCCCGCCGCAGCCGGGCGTTGAGCGCGGCCACGGCCGGCGGGACCGGCGTAGCGGCGGTGCCGCCTGCGGCCGGCGCGGCCGGTCCGGGTGCGATGTCGGCTACGGCCCGCACCAGCCCGGCAGAGGCGCCGCTGAGGGCGGAGGCAGCGCGGGCGCGCAGGTCCGCCGCGGCCGGCAGGGAGAGGTATGCGGACAGCCCCACCCCGAGGTCGGCGGCGGCCAGGCGGTCCCTGGCCGCGTCGACGGCGGCCCGGGCGGCGGCCACGAGCGTCACCGCGGCGCTCGTGGTCAGGCTGGCCGCCAGTTCCGCCGCGGGTACGGCGGCCACCCCGCAGGCCAGGATGAGATCGGTCATGCACCTGCGGGCCGGATCGCCGGGCGGGACGCCGGCCCTGGCCACCGCGTCGGCCGCCGGGCCTGCGAACGCGTCGAGGACGGCCCGCGCGTACGTGCCGGGCCGGTCGAGGTCCGCCTCCCCGGCGACGCGGCCAAGACGGCCGGCGTCGAGGAAGGGGTCGAACGCCTCCGTGAACGCGCGCAGGTCGCCGGCCGCGCGAAGGTCGGGCGACGTCCGCAGCCACGCGCCGACGGCGACGACCGGGTCGGTGACCGGTCCCGCCGCGCCCTGGTCCGCCGCGAGCACCCGGGCGAGCCGGGCGGCGGCCGGCGGAGGTGCCGGCGGGCTGGTGAGCTGGGTCACTCCGGCCGGCCGTTGGCGGTAACGATCACTGCGCCGTCAGGACCCGCTGCGTCCGGGCCCACGACCACCCGGCCCTCAACGGACTGCAGCAGCTGCGTCGCACGGTCGACCAGCGCCCGGTCGGCGTTGCGGGCGTCCACACCGGTCTGCCGCAGCGCCTCCTCGTCGGTGAGTGCCCGCGACGAGGCCGCGTCCAGTGACGAGCTTGCGGAGAGCACGGACTCCACGTGCGTGCCGTCGGTGGGCATCACGTCGTCCCAGGTCAGCAGCGTGTCGATGTGCTCGACGGCGTTACCGTCGTCCCCGGTGACCGGGCCGCCCCGCGGCGTGCCGTAGTGCTCAGTACGATAGGCGTCCAGCTCCTCGATCAGCGCGGTGATCACCGCCTCCTGGTCGACCGTGAGCGGGCCGAGCCGGCCGCCCAGGACGAGCCGCAGCGCGGCACGCTCGTTGCCGGGGCGCACCGGCAGGTACAGTCGCGCCCACGAGGCGTTGAGGAAGTCCGCCGCGGATCGCTCGGGCAGCGGCGGGTCTGCGCCCGACCACGGCGACGCATACAAGGAGTAGCCGGCGTCGGTCAGGTCGAACACCCGGTGCCACAGGTCGATCTCGGTGAAGTCGTCCCGGACGGTGGGCGGGAAGTGGCTCTGCACGACGTTCGTCAGTAGCTCGGTCAGGGGATCCGCCTGGGCGAGCACCTGCTCGGTGGCACTCGCGGCGGCGACGTTGCCCGCTTCCAGCGCGGCACGGCGCAGCCGGGCGGCATCGGCGATCCAGCGGGCAGTGTCCTGCCAGTACTGCCGCATGGCCGTGGCGGCCGCAGCGTTGCGGGTGTCCACGGTGCCGATCGCGACCTGCACGCTGGCGCTGCCGCGCGCGCCGAACAGGGTCCAGTCGATGCCGGCGTGCACGCGCACCACGTACCGGTTAAGGGTGCGGGCCGGCGCTCCGACCGCGTACGCCCCGGCCGGCCGGCTGCCGGTGAACGACAGGGTGACCACGGGGTCGTTGCCGTCCCAGTCGAATCCGTCGGTCACGTCGATGGGGACGTCCACGTCGGTGCTCATGTCTTTCCAGGGCCAGTTGAAGCGGTCGTTGAGGTCAACCGACGGGGAGTTGAAGACGCGCCGCTCGGTTTGCACGATGACGGGCTCGGGCTTGGGCGGCAGCCCTTCATCCACGGGAAATCGTTCGCGTTCGGCCAGCGCCACGGCCGCGGCACGCCGGCGCACCGCGGCACCCGGATCCTTGACGAACGGCGCCCAGCACAGCCGCACCCCCGTTCGCTCGTGGCTGAGCCGGACCGCGGACATGATCTTGAAGTACTGGAGGCTGAGGCCGGTGCCGCGGTTCGGGTTGCGGATCGTGCGGCGGGAGGCGCTCTCCACTCCGGTATCGGTGGAGATCCGGAAGTCGATCCGGTGCGCTGCCCGCATCTTGGACGCGACCTTGCGGGACTGCTGGTAGCTGCGCTTGCTGGAGTCCTCCCGGGTCACGGTGTCAGCCTGGTTGAGGCTCGCGGCCAGGCTGGACGACGCCGACGCGTTGAAGTCGACCTCTTCGATCTTGAACTTCGCGCCGAGCGTGTGCTGGTGGCTGAAATCGAGGTCGGATTGCAGGCGGTTCTCCCTGCTCAGCGACTCGGCCAGCTCGGTGCTGTACGAGCTGGCCTCCTCGACTTCGACCTGCCGCTCCTCTTCGAGCTCCTCCTCGAGAGTCAGGTTCCGTTTGGTGTATCGCCGCTCCTCCAGCACGACCTCCTCGCCCGGCGCGAGAGCCAGGCTGAACAGGTGCTCACCGAGCACGAAGCCGGCCGGGGAGATGCGGGTGCGGTCATCGAACAGGTACCCGAGCGACGAGCGCAGGATCGCCTCCACGGTCGCGGCCGGATCGGCATCCGTGCCGGTCGTCCCGGTCCCGGTGGTTCCTGTCCCGGTGGTTCCGGTGCCGGTCGTTCCGGTCCCGGTGGTTCCGGTGCCGGACGCCGGCGCCAGGACGGTGAACATCACCGGGTTGCTGTCCTCGCCGTTCCGCCCGGCGATGAGGATCTCCACCTGCTGGGCCGGCAGGTCCGGTACGACAACCTGCGCGCTCTTGTCCGTCCAGTGCGACGCGACGGCCTTGGCCTGCCCGAACGAGACCGCGTCGGAGCCCAGCCGCCGATTGAACAGCCGCCCGGTGAGGAGCACGACCGTGCCAGGCGGGGCGGACGCCGGAGACACCGCCTCGATGTGCGGGCCCTTCTCCGTGCCGCCCACGGGACCGTCGTCGCCGCCGTCCTGCGGGAGCACGCCCGGCGCCGTGACGGTGAGCGCCGGCCGCGCCTCCCGCAGCGCCCCGAGCAGCTCCGCCTGTCCCTCAGCGGACAGGTCCGGTGCCGCCGCGCGCTCCGCCAGCGAGGCCGCCAGCCGCCGCCACGCACCGCCGCCCGCGCTGGCGAGGACGGGGTCGGCGCCCAGCCGGCCGACCACTGGCAGGTGGCTCCGCGCAGTCCGCAGCGCCCGCTGGGCGCCGGGCTCGGCCCGGGCATCCGCGATCAGCCGCCGCGCCGTTTGGACCTGCTCGTCCGCCGCACGCACGGCCCTGGCCACATCGTCGACCACCGCCGAGACGGCGGCGACCTGGTAGGACGCGTGGATGCCGAACTCCCGGCCGACGAACGTCGACCAGTTGACGAAGCGGTCCGCGTTGCGCGGCCCGAAGGCGAGGAAGTCGTTGGGGAGATCAGGTACCTGCCGATCACGGGGCATAGCGTCCTCCTGACGGGAAGCTCGGAAAAGGCATCATTCAGAACGGTGAGTCAGCCATCCGGGAATCGAACGGCCGGTTGCCGGTGCCGCCGTGGTCCTTTCGGTACCGGGTGAATATTGGTACCGGATGAATTCCCCCATGGGCCGAGCCCACCTTTGATCAGCAACATGTCGCCCGAGGATCGCCCGGGCGGGATCAAGGCCTAGCAGAGACCCGCCGCGTGGCGTACGGCTGCATAGCGCATGGAGACAGTGTGGAGATCACCGCTTCCTGGCCCCGGCCGGCGGAAGAGCCAGAGCGTTCTCACCAAGTGGCGCAAGCGCCAGATAGGCGTCAAATCATCTGAGAAGCGCCATTCACGACGACAACCTGCACCTATCCAGTTACGCGAGACTCAGCCGTAGATGGCGAAGCCGGCCGGCGGGATCGTCACTGGCACGGCGGCCCCGTTGCGTGCCTCCACGGTGAGCGCGGGGTGCGGGCCCGGATCGCTGTGGTACAGACATGGGAGAACGTCACCGGCATGATGCAGGCTGGCGTCCACGGTGACCCAGGCGGTCCTGGCCTGGTACGGATCCGTATTCATCGCGCAGAGCACCTCTCGCTCGGCGAGGATCCTCGACCAGGCCAGGACGCTCAGGATGCGTGCGCCACCGGATGAGGCCGGGTAGCCGAAGTCGGTGCCGTTGCCGGATATCTGCCGGAGGAACTGGCGTCCCCGCCGCAGGGCGGGCTCCGCGCGGCGGACGGCGAGCACCTGGCTCAGTTCGCGGTGGACCGGCGCGGATTCGTCGAAGAAGTGCCGGCCACGGCTTCGGAAGGCGCCGAACGGTCCGCCGAACATGGCCTCGCGGATGTACCGGTCGTTGTCGGTCCCGCCGCCGCTGCCGTCGAATTTCTGCTCGCTCCCGTAGTAGATACAGGGAATCCCGAGGGTCGTGGCGTTGAGCGCCAGGGCCGCCAGCGCCAGCGCTGCCCCGTCGTCTTGGGTGCAGAACCGTCGTTTGAAGTCTCCGTCCCGGATCTTGTCGTGATCGTCGATCATCACGAACACCGTGTTCCGCAGCCAGGTGGGCGAGTCCTTGCCGATCTGGGCCGAGTTGCGGAACAGGTCGAAGTAGTTCCGGGGATCGCTCCGGCCTTTGGCGACCGCCTCGATCTGGTACTGGACGTCGGCGAGGCCCAGGGCGGCGTCCAGGCCGGTGAGTTCCATGCGCTGAACGGCGTCCGCCCGGGATCCTGTGTCCTCGCCGACGAGCATGAACCGGTCCTTGCCGATGCTCTGCGCGAACTCGTGAATCACCGAGGTGAAGAACCGCGTCGCCCCCGGGTCCATGTGCTTGACGGTGTCGACCCGGAAGCCGTCGAGGTCGGCGAACGCGAGCCACCAGCAGTAGGCGCGGGTGATGGCCCGGAGCGCCGAGGACGGAACGTACTCATCCGTTGCCCCGTCCCCCTGGTGGATGTCCTTGAGGGAGAAGAAGTCGCCTTGCGTGGTCTCCGGGAAGTAGTCGAAGTTCGCTATCCGGCCCAGGCGGCTGAATGCGCCGGGATCGTGCAGTTCGCTCGGGAACACCGCGCCGTCGGGGTAGGCCGCGGCGGCCGCCGCGGGGGTGAAGGGGACCAGGCCGCCATGACCGTCACGCCAGCCCGCCACCGGGTAGACGCCGCCGTCCCAGCGCGGATCGACTGTGCCCGGCGGGGCGTTCGGGTCCTGGGACGGGTACCGGTCCGGGTCGGACAGGTCGTAGGCGAACACGTCGCCGGCGTGGTTCAGGACGACGTCGAGGATCACTCGCATCCCCGCCTGATGAGCGTCGGAGACGAGATTCCGCAGGTCCTCCGCGGTGCCGAAGTGGGGGTCGACGGCCAGGAAGTCCTGGATGGCGTAACCGTGGTAATTCGCCGTCGACCCCGGATCGGTGTGTGATTGCCTGAGAACCGGGCTGATCCACAGCGCCGTCACGCCCAGCCGCGACAGGTATCCCAGTTTGCCGCGGATACCGGCCAGGGTACCGCCGGTGAACTGTGTCCCCGCTTGCCTCCACGCGGCGGCGTCCTGGGAGGTGGTGACGGCGTTGCCGTTGTCCGTCGTGGAGTACATCGGCGTCGTCCCGGCGATGAGATTGCCGGCGAGGTCGCGGTAACCGTCCTCCTGGCCGTCGGAGAACCGGTCCACCAGGAGGAAGTAGAAGACCTCGTCCTCCCACGCGGACGGAGAAGGTGTGGTGGCATTGCCGGCGACCGCGGAAAGATCAAGGCCGAAAGCGCTCGTCTGAGTCATGGGGACTCCCTACGTGGCGTTTGTCGCGTCACTCTTCAGAGGCCAGATCATCACCAGGTGATACGGCTGCGCCGGTTACCGCGGACCGCTGGCTTCAGCGCGCGCCCTCTGGGGGACAGAACGTGACCTCGGGGTAGCGTGGTGACGGCTGGTCCAGCAAGGCTTGCGGCCTGCTCCGCAGGTGCTGGTCGAAGAAGGCCCGGACGTAGACGCGGGTGATGTCCAGGGACCGGGCTCCGGGCAGGCCGGCGCCGGTGTCGATGCCGCTCTGATCGGCCAGCAGCACGAGGTCGGTGAAGGAGGCGTGGATCGCGCCGGCCACCAGAAGCCACCGCTTCCAGCCGGTCAGGAGCTTCCAGTCGCGCTCCCAGGTGGTCACGGCACCTCCGCTTCCCGGGGTGTAGTTGGATTGCTTGCCCAGGAACAGAAACGGCCGTGACAGGCCGTCATCCGGGATCCGGGCGTGAGTGGCGCCGTCCATGTCGATGCCGGCGCGGATGCGCCGGTCGGCCAGCATGGCGGCGATGGCGGCGGCGCCGCCGGCGGAGTGGCCGGCCATCGCCATCCGGGACGGGTGGTGCTCACCCGCGAGAGCACGTATCCGCGCGATGACGTGGCGACGCTGCTGCACAGGGCGGACATGATGGAGCAGTCCGCGGACGAGCTGCGCCATCAGCTGCGGAACGCGAACGAGGATCTTCGCCGGACCGAGTCCGCGCTCACGGACACAATCGCGCACGCACGCCAGGTCGTGGCCGACGACCTGAACCGGGTGCAGGATATGCAGGCGGCCGACCGGGCAGCGGCTCGTTCCCGTGATGAAGACCTTGAGCGCCAGATCGGTCAGATGGTGCGCAGGATCGAGGCGACTCTGGACGGGATCAGCGATCATCAGGAGCTGCTGGCCGGCCTGCACGCGCTAGTGCGGATGGTCAGGTCCGATCCGGCGTAACGGCCGCGGCAGAATGGGCCGTCATGCAAGTGGCTCGTTTTCACGCGGCCGGTGACCTGCGGCTGGAAGAAGCGCCTGAGCCGGTCCCCGGCCCGGGGGACCTGGTGGTCCGGGTCCGGAACTGCTCATTGTGCGGCTGCAATCAAGGCGACCATCGAGCCGTGACCGCCGACAGCAACGGCCGGGCAGCGTCCCGTGCAGAGGATCAGCTGCCGAGGTCAGAAAGGGCATAGGCGGAGTGACTGTGACGCGGTTGTGACAGGCAGGCCACAGCCTCGTGACATTGGTGCCGCACCGTCAAGGCATGCCCGAGGCAGGTACTGAGGCGGGCGGGCCGTTGCCGGGAATGTCGTTCTAGGCCCGGTCTTCGCACATGGGATTTCACTTCGTGAGCCAGCGGGGCCGGCTGATATCGGTTTCGAGGAGGTCGAGTAGCTGGGCTTGGACGCCGGCGGGTTTGGGGATCGTGGCGGGGTTGCC
>Ga0335078_10007236_pt1 | contig 16457 bp, 11 predicted proteins | sample Lox_Sample_32_FD_206711 | JGI IMG/M metagenome (GOLD analysis project Ga0335078, IMG submission 206711) | Soil microbial communities from Loxahatchee National Wildlife Refuge, Florida, United States - Lox_Sample_3.2 | ecosystem: Environmental > Terrestrial > Soil > Wetlands | place: USA...
TGCGCGCCAAGCAGCGCGTGGTCGAACTCGTAGGTGGTCCGCATGTAATAGTCAAGGCCGCGGACCAGGCGCGGCGCGTCGTCGAACGGGATGTCCAGGCGGGTGAGCAGGGCGCGGACTTCTGCGTGGTGCGCCTTGCAGTCACCGCACAGGTAGTCGACGATGTACGGCGCCTGCTCCGTCTGCGCGCGCACCTGCGGCCGCTTGTCGTCGAGCACGCGCAGCGGGTTGATCTCGATCCGCTGCCTGGTTTCCTCGTCCAGGTCGAGCTTGCGCAGGAAGTCCTGCAGGGCCGCGCGGTAGACGGGACGGCAGTTGTTGTCGCCGAGCGAGTTCAGCAGCAGCGTGAACCGGGTGAGGCCGAGCGACTGGTACGCGTCGTAGGCGACGGCGATCGTCTCGGCGTCGACCGCCGGGTCCTCGGTGCCGATCGCCTCCAGGTCGAACTGGTAGAACTGCCGGTACCTGCCCGACTGCGGGCGCTCGTAGCGGAACGCGGGGCCGCTGGTGAACACCTTGACTGGGAGCGCGCCCCGGTGCAGGTTGTGCTCGAGGACGGCGCGGACCACGCCGGCGGTGAACTCCGGCCGCAGGGTGATGTCACGGCCGCCGCGGTCGGTGAAGGAGTACATCTCCTTGCGGACGACATCGGATGACTCGCCGACGCCGCGCACGAACAGGCCGGTGTCCTCGAAGACCGGTGTCTCCACGTCGGCGTAGCAGGCGCGCCTTGCGGAGCTGGCGAACGCCTCGCGCGCCTGCGCGAACAGGGCACTGCGCGGCGGTACGTATTCGGAGACGCCCTTAGGCGCCTGGAAGCTCATGGTGGTTACAGCCCCTTCTTGGCCGGCTGAAGTCCGGTAAGGAAAGGATTGCCGCGGCGCTCGGTGCCGATCGTGGTCTGCGGGCCGTGTCCGGGGAGCACGATCGTCTCGTCGGGCAGGGTGAGCGTGCGGGCCAGGGACTTGAGTATCGTCGCGTGGTCGCCGCCGGGCAGGTCGGTGCGGCCGATCGAGCCCGCGAACAGCAGGTCGCCGGTGAAGAGGGCATCCAGGTCATCTTCCCGGCTACGGAAGGTGACCGAGCCCGGCGTATGCCCCGGCGTGTGGCCGATGATGAAGTTCAGGCCGCCCAGGGCGACGACCTCACCGTCGGACAGCTCCCGCACGTCGTCCGGCTCGCTGAACGTGATGCCGCCGAACAACTGCTGGCCCATCATCAGGGACATGCCCTTCCCGGGATCGGCAAGCAGCTCGCGGTCACCCGGGTGGATATAGGCGGGAACGCCCTTCGCGCCGCAGACCGGAGCGACCGACCACATGTGATCGAGGTGACCGTGCGTGAGCAGCACCGCGATAGGCTTCAACCGGTAGCGGCCGAGCAGTTCCTCGATCCCCCGCTCCGCGTCCTGCCCTGGGTCGATGATCACGCACTCGGCGCCGGGCGCCGGCGCCACCAGGTAGCAGTTGGCGGCGAAGGCACCTGCGGGGAAACCAGTCACTAGCACGTCACAAGGCTACCGACTCGGCGCGTGACGCGGCGAACCGATAACGAGGTACCGGCGGTTCGCCCAACAGGAAGATAGAGCAGCGAACTCATAACGACAGTTCCGCAATGGCACGGCGGGCGGGTACGATGCGCGAACGATCGTGCGCTAACGCCCCTAACGGGGCGTTGCGGGCTTATCGGCAAAATTAGGAGGCGGCACCCTTGGCGGGCAGCAGAGAGCGGGAACGGCGGCGCGCCCGCGAGCGGCATGAGCGGCAGCGGGAACTACGGCTCGCGCGGCAGCGCAGGCTCCGTAAGCGGCTTGGCATCGGCGTGGCCGTCGCCTGCGCGCTTGGCCTCATCGCCGGCCTGACCATCGCGTTTACCGGTGGTAGCACACCGAAGGCGTCGCCTTCTCCGTCCGCCTCGGCCAAGGCATCGACGTCCGCGTCGGCCACGGCAAGCACGTCGGCCGCCGCCGTCACCGAGCCCGCGACCCACTGCACTTATACGACGACGGATAGCTCGGGCAAGCCGAGCCTGCCGTCCGCGACGCCTGATTACAAGGCCGCCTATACGGCGACGATCAATACCAATCTTGGCAAGATCGTCATTAACCTGCTGAACTCGAAGGCCACCTGCACCGTGAACTCGTTCGTGCACCTGGCGGAGACCAATTTCTGGAACAACACCCAGTGCCACCGGATGGTCAACAGCGACGGCCTCTACGTCCTGCAGTGCGGCGACCCCACGGCCAAGGCGTCGCAGAAGCTGTCGTGCTCCTCCGCCACGCTTGGCACCGGCGGCCCCGGGTATTCATTCGACGACGAAAACCTGGCAGGTGCGACGTATAAGGCCGGTACCGTCGCGATGGCCAATACCGGTGCGAACACGAACGGAAGCCAGTTCTTCCTCGTGTTCAAGGACAGCTCCAGTGCCTTGTCCCCCGCCTACACGCCCTTCGGGACGATTACCGCGGGATTGGATATCCTTCAGAAAGTGGCTAATGCCGGCACAACGTGTACTTTCTCGGTCGGCGGCGGCGTTCCCAAGGAGAAAGTCGTTATCAACAGCGTGACGATCAAGAAGACCTGAGCAACACAACGCCCCGGGCGCCCGCCCGGTGCAGCAGAGAACCAGGAGGTTCGCCGTGACCACCGCCAACGATCCCTGGGGTCGGGTAGACGCCGACGGAACGGTCTACGTGCGTACCGCCGATGGCGAGCGGGTGATCGGCTCGTGGGCGGCGGGGAGCCCGGAGGAGGCGATCGCGTTCTTCCGGCGCAAGTTCGAGTCGCTCGAGACGGAGGTCGCGCTGATCGAGCAGCGCATGGCGACGACCGAGATCGCTCCCGCCCAGGCGCAGGCCACCGTGCAGCGGCTGCTCAAGTCCGTCGCCGACGCCAACGCGCTCGGTGACCTGGACGGGCTGCGCGTCCGGCTCGAGGCCCTCACCGGCGCGGTCGACCAGCGCCGCGAGGAGGTCAAGGCCGCACGCGAGCACGCCCGCACCGCGGCCCGCGAGGTCAAGGAGCGCATCGTCGAGGAGGCCGAGCACATCGCGGCCGAGGCGACGCACTGGAAGGCGAGCGGCGAGCGGATGGCCGAGCTCCTCGAGGAGTGGAAGACCGCGCCGCACGCGGACCGCGCGGTCGAGGCCGTGCTGTGGAAGCGGCTGTCCGCCGCGCGCAACGGGTTCACCAAACGGCGCAAGGCCTACTTCGCCTCCCTCGAGGCCGAGCGCGAGGGCGTCCGCGCCCGCAAGGAGAAGCTCGTCGAGGAGGCCGAGTCACTCGCCGACTCGACCGACTGGAGTGCCACCTCCTCGGCCTACCGCGAGCTTATGCGGCAGTGGAAGGAAGCCGGCCGGGCCGGGCGCGACGACGAGGCCGAGCTGTGGAAACGGTTCAGGGAGGCGCAGGACAAGTTCTTCGCCGCCCGCTCGGAGGTGTTCGCCGCGAAGGAGACCGAGCTGCGGGCGCACGCGTCGGTGAAGGAGCAGCTGCTCGCCGAGGCACAGGCGCTGCTGCCGGTGACCGACTGGCGCGCGGCGCGGTCCGCGCTGCGCGGCATCCAGGAGCGCTGGGAGCAGGCTGGCCCGGTACCGCGCGAGACCAGGGACCAGCTGGAGCAGGGCCTGCGCCGGGTCGAGGAGACGGTCAGGCGTGCCGAGGAAACCCAGTGGAAGCGGTCCAACCCCGAGGCCCTGGCGCGCGCCGAGGGCACGGTCAGCCAGCTCCGCGCGGCGATCGAGTCCCTGGAGGCACAGCTCGCCAAGGCCCGGGCGCGCGGCGACGACTCGGCCGTACGCAAGGCCGAGGATGCCCTGGCCGCGCGGCGGTCCTGGCTCGCCGAGGCCGAGCGCACGCTCGCGGAGTTCACCAGCTGAGGGCGCCGCTCTACCTGTCCCGGTGGAACCAGCAGGCCACAATCACCGAGAACCTGCTTGAGCTTGCCGGGCGGCCCGGGGCACCGCTGTTCACCGAGGGGCAGCTGGTCATGGCGACGGAGGTGGGGGAGGGCGAGCACACGATGGGCGTGCTGACCGCGATCGCGGCGGGCCGCACCAGGCACAGCGAGATCAAGGATGCCATCGGCACCGATCCGTCACGGACGCTTGACCGGCTCATCGAACTGCGGATCATCGAGCGAGTGCTCCCGGTGACCGAGCAAGGTACCCGCTCAAGGCGGCGCGTTTACCGCATCGCCGACAACTACCTTGCCTTCTACCTGGGGCCGCTGACCAGGTTCCGCGCCGAGATCGAACGAGGGCTTGGCAGGTCCATCATGCGCCAGCTGACGGCGTTCATCGACCAGCGCATGGGGCCGGTGTACGAGGAGGCCTTCCGCGAGCACCTGCGGCGCCTGGCCAACCAGGGCAGCCTGGGCGAGGACATCGAGGCCGTCGGCGCCTGGTGGAAGGACGACGGCCAGCAGGAGATCGACGCCGTGGTGCTGGCGCAGCATGCACTCACCCGCGTGCCCGTGCTCGCCGGCGAGTCGAAGTGGGCGAGCAGCGTGAACGCCGCGCGCATCAAGGCAGGGCTGATCCGGAAGGCCGCGTCGCTCACGCCGGACGCCAACGACCTGCGCTATGCGGTATGCGCTCGCGATGACGTGGCGCACGGCGATGAGGACACCCTGGCCGTGACCGCTCAGGACATCTTCTCTTAGACGAGGGCGAGGATGATGGCTTCGCCCGCGCTTGCCTCGCCCTTGACGCGCCGCTCGACCAGCGTGACGGTGGCGGCGACCGTGCGCAGGGCGCCGGTGGCCCGGGTGTCCGCGGTGGCGCAGCTGGCCAGGTCGAGGGAGACCGCGCGCAGCGCGGCCGTCTCGGCCGGGCGCGGCGGGCGGTGCACGGCGAGCACCGGGGCGGCGGCCTCCGACAGGCGGCTGAGGCCGGTGACCTGGTGCCAGTCGGGAGAGCCGTCGGCCCTGGCCGGCGCGGCCGCAAGCAGCTCGTTGAGCACGTCGCCTAGCGGGCTGGCGAGTGCCGCCTTGAGCTGCGTCGCCTCGTCAATTCCCGCCCGGGACGCGAGGAGTCGCGCGAATGCCTGGTACGTGTCGGCGGTCAGCGGGCGATCCGCGCCGGCCGGCTGGGTGGCGGGCGTGGCTTCCGCGAGCACCTCGAGCGTGGTGCCGGCGAGCGTCCCCTCGGCGGTCCAGCGCAGCGGGAGCCCGAGGACACCGGGGAGCGGGAGCGCCTGATCGGGGGCCGACGGGCCGGCCAGGCCGAAGACGCGGGCGAGGTCGGCGGCGGAGGCGTCAGGGATGCCGCGCGCCATGGCATAGGCGCGGGCCAGCTCGATGGCGTGGACCCGGGCGAGCTCGCGCGCCCGGGCGAGGTCGAAGTCGAAGGCGGACAGCACGCTCAGGTCCATGTCGATGGCCTCGGCGAGCTCGATGGCGCGGGTGCGGGCGAGAGCGATATCGCCGGCCAGGTCGCGGGCGACGGCCTCGGCCAGGGTGCGCGCGTGCGTGACGTCGATGCCGTCGACAACGTCGGGAGCGGCGCAGGTGCGGACGATGGGCGCGGAGCGGCTGAGGTCGAGGGCGTGCGCGTAGCTCAGCACGATGGCGTGCGCATGCGCGTGCATGAGCTCGACGGTCTCTCCCTCGGACTCCGCACGGGCGGCGAGGTCGCTGGCCAGGGCGCCGGTGAGGGCGCGGATGTCATCGAGGTCGCGGGTGATGTTCAGCGCGACGTCGAGGACCGCCGCGGTGACGATCTGGGGCAGCAGCGTGGTGGTCCGCGCGTCCGTGGCGATCGCCTGACGGACGACGGCGCCGGTCAGCTCGTGCGGGTGAGACTGGCCGGGGCGCAGCCACAGGCCGGGCGTGGCGGCTTCGTCCTCGCCGGTCGTCACCGGATGGGTCCAGGCGGACGTCACGGCGGCCGGCAGCTGGCGCGCCAGGTCGCCGGTGACGGCCTGATCTTGCAGTTCACTGTGGTGCGGCAGCCTGACCTCGATGCCCGTGGCGGTGGCGGTGATCGAGTTCAGCCACGTGACGAAGGCCTGTGCCTCCGCGCCCCAGATGCCCATGGCGGGCTGGTCGGCGCGCGGTTCGCACGGGCTGTCCGGCTGTGGCGCGCCGGTGTCGGCGACGAAAAGCCAGTACAGGTCGGCGGGGACGGCCCGGGCGCAGATCCGCGTGCCCGCGCTTGTGGTGCGTGCCTGGCGCACCAGCCGTGCCGCCAGGACCCCGGCGATGAGCCGCCTGTGCCGTGGGGAGCAGTCCGGCTCGTACGCGCGCCGGCGTTCCCTGTCGAGGCGCTGGCGCAGGTCGGGGTCGATCTCTGTGCTTGCCTCGGCGCAGTCGAAGGCCAGCGTGATGGCGGGGATCGTGCCGCTGTCCAGGCAGGCGCGGACGATCGGGCTGGCGTCGGCGTTCGCCGCGTACAGCAGGATGGTCTCGTACCACCAGACGTCGTTGACGCTGTCGGCGAGGCTCTTCACCAGGTCAGGCGTGGCGCTGACGTGCCGGGCGGCGAGGTACTCCTGGAAGGTCAGGTGCGTGAAGGCGTACCGGCCGCCGGACGCCTCGACGAGCAGGCCGTTGCGCGCGACGTCGTCAAGTAGCGCCTCGCCGGTGACCGATGAGGAGTAGCGCTCCAGCTGCGGCCCGAGTACCTCCACGGCGCGGTCGGCGGAAACCTCGCTGACGTGGTCGCGCATCATCTGGTAGGCGAGCGCGGCAAGCAGCCCCTGCTTGGCGGGCCAGGACAGCAGCTCGGGCAGGTCCTTGGCCTGGCCGCGGCGGGAAAGCAGGACCTGGCAGATCTCGCCGTAGAGGTCGGCGCGGCTGCCAGGCAGCGCGCCGCGGTACCGGTGCGCCGTCGCGATCATCGTCAGCAGCAGCGGGTTGACCGCCAGGTCGTGCAGGGCCGGATGGTCCCAGAGCAGCGACCTGAGCCTGGCGGCGGAGTCTTCTGCCCGCATCCGCACGGCGCGGGACTTTCCTGTGGCGCCCGTCGCGTGCCGTTCCGCCGCCAGGTACCAGCGGTCAAGGAAGAGCTGCACCTGGTCCGCGGTGAACGGCCGGACCACGAGGACGTCCGCCCGGGCGGCCAGCTGATCGGGCAACCCGTAGGGCCTGGCGGTGATCACGAAGTGGTTGCCTGCGTGCACGGCGACCTGCCGCTCCGCCCACTTGGCCACGGCGAGGCGGTCGTCGGCGCTGGCGATCTCGTCAAGCCCGTCGAGCAGGACCAGGCAACGGCCGCGGCGCAGTTGCCGCTCCCACCACCCGGCCGGCTCCTTTCCCGTCGCGTCACCGGCCGCGGCCCGTATCACGTCGGGCAGCGAGATCGCCGGGTCGGCGACGATCGACCGAGCGTGCTCACGCGCCCCAAGCAGGACGGGGATGTGCCTGCGGCCCCGCCAGGGTACGGCCGGCTTGGCGGCGCGGCGGGCCGCATGGGCGAGCAGGGTGCTCTTGCCGCTTCCCGGCTGGCCGATCAGCGCGAGGACCACGCGCTCGCGGCGGTCGAGCAACTCGGTGATCGAGTGCCGCTCCGCCATGGCCTCGCCCAGGTAGCCGTGCTCATCGGCGGCGCCTTGCGCCGGTGCCCGGCTGACCAGCGCGACATCCACGTAGATATCGCTCAGCTCCGGGATATGGTCGCCGCCGGTCGCGAGGTCCTGCACGTCAACGTACCGCAGCGAGTCAAGCACCCAGCGCCGGTACCGGTAGCCGTACCAGGGAACAGCCGCTCCTCGCACCACCTGCTGCCACGCGTTCGCGGTCAACTACGCCCCTCAGGCCCGGATCCCGTATATACCCGCTCCAAGCTAGCCGAGCGCGACACGGCAGGCCACCCCTTGACCCTGGTCGTTGCCTGATTGCCTGGCAAGGTCATGCCCCCGTTACCTTCCGCCCCGTTAGCGCGGGAAACGCGGGGGTCGGCGGCCTGCCAGGCGCCTGCCCCACCCGGAATGTCCCTGGCGGCCGTTACCGTAGCGCTACTTCAAGCTAAGGAGTTTACGTAACGATGAGCAGAGTCGCGGCCATTCCGATTGATGCGCAGAGGACCCGCAGGCATGGCAGGACTACCTGTCTGAGCTTCGCGGATTCGAGGGCGGCACCGTGCGTGACGGGCTGTCCGAGGCGTCGGCCGAGTGGCCGGAGTACAACGAGGGAACTGGCGGAGCGCGATGCCGTATCACGCCGGTGACGTCCTGCTGGCCGACCTCGATCCGGTTACCGGTCATGAGCAGGGCGGGAGACGCCCGGTGCTTGTCCTGTCCGGCCCGTCGTACAACGAGCTGCGCAATGAGCAGCTGATCGTCGCCGCAGTCACCAGCCGACGGCGCGGACTGCCCTTCCACATCCCCATCGGCCCCGAGAGCGGCCTGCGCGGCCCAAGCTGGGTTCAGCCGGAATCGGTCCTGGCCATCTCGGCCGAACGCGTCGTCAAGAGGCTGGGCCGAGCCCGCTCAGAAACCCTGGCCGACACCAGGAACCGGGTGACGAACTTCCTTCGCGACTGGTAACGCCGGACCACGGCGGCGGACCGGGCCACCGCCGTAGGCCATCGCGACTACCGCCGCGCCGCCGGACTTGAGCAACGCGGTCGCGACGGACGCCTCCAGTTCCTTGCCGACCGCGCCGGACTGGCAGGCATTCAAGACGACGACAGGGACCTTGCACGCGGCCAGGGCCGCCGCGACCTTCGAGGCGCCGATCTGGTCGCTGCCGCCGCCGGGCTTCTCGAACGCCAGGACTCCCTCAGCCGAGCCGGTCATCATCGCCGGACGGCCCGCTACCGACCCGCCGCCCGCCGCCCGCTGGCCGGCCGGGCATCGCGCCGTGCCCGTCGAAATGGACCACGTGGTACGGCTCGCCCGCGTCGGCGGCCTGCCGGACCGTGTCGCGCAGCGGCGTCGAAGGTGGGCGGCCGGAGCACCGTCAGGCTGACCTCGCCGCGGACCGCCTCCAGGCGTTCGAGCAGCGGCCGGGCCACCATCTGGTAGCCCACGTCGCGGGTGCCGGCCGGGCGGGAGATCACCATCAGCACCCGCAGTTTTCCGCCAGGGACGTCCAGCGTTCCGGCACCGCCGACGACCGGGAGGCTGCGGGAGATGCCACCCGCTCGCATCGCCACCGGACCGGTGCCATCACGCATCAGCTCCCAGGGGAGAGCGAGGAGGGCAGGATCGGCTGACCGGAACACCAGCTCAAGGCCGCGATCGCGGGCCGGCAGGTAGGCATCACGCGCAGACCCGTCGCCGAAGACCGAGCCGAAGACCAGGTCGCCCCCGCCGGGCAGCTTCTCCCGGATGGCCGGGCCGCGCTCCTCCCACACGCCGTACGGGGACTGTAGGTAGTCCTCCAGGTACCAGCGCAGGTCCTCAAGGGCGTCGGCATCGAGGGGCCAGTCGAGCGGCGCCCGCGACACTTCCTCCGGAATGCCGCCATCCGGCCATGACAGCACCTTGACCTGGCCGTCCGCGCCCAGGTCCACCACCAGCCGGTCAGGCAAGTCCCCACCCCCTGCCGGATCGCCGGAAAACCGGCATTCCGCTAACTATCAGCATGCTATGGCTGACACGCAGCCACCGGAACGGCTTTCACCCGACGGTGGCGAGAGGAACGGGAGCCGTTCGTCGCGCGGCCCGGGCCGCGACAGGGCCGTGGCCGGGCCGTGAAGGGGCCGTGAGGGGCCAGGGCCGTGGCCGGGCCGTGAAGGGGCCGTGAGGGGCCAGGGCCGTGACGGCGTTGCAGGGAACACGATCGAAGCTGTTAACGGCCTTGCCACGACACCAGAGACCTGTGAGGCAGAAGGGGCGGCTCGAAGCTGCTTGCCCGCCGAAATGGAAAATCCGACGTGCCGGGGGAGCGCGCACTGGTGTTGATCTGCTGCCGGGGAGCGCGGGGCGCGGCGAGGGTTCATCCGCGCGCGTTCGGACGACGATCGGTTTTAATCGGCGGCCGACTGCGCGCGGTGGACCCCGCCAAGCCCGGCGCTCCCCCACACGCCTAAAGAGTTGCTTTTACGGGTTCGGAATTACCAGGCATGCGCGTGCGGCACCGCATTAGGGGGTCGTGGGTCGCCGAAAGGCGGAGCAAGCTCCCGTTCGGGATAATTCTTAATTGGTGACGCGGTAGACGTCGTAGACGCCGTCGATGTTGCGGACGGCGCGCAGGACGTCGCCTAGGTGCTTGGGGTCGCCCATTTCGAAGGTGAAGCGGCTGAGGGCTACGCGGTCCCTGGTGGTCTGGACGCTGGCGCTGAGGATGTTGACGTGCTGGTCGGACAGGACGCGGGTGACGTCGCTCAGCAGGCGGGTGCGGTCCAGGGCCTCTACCTGGATGGCGACAAGGAAGACCGATGCGTCGCTGGGGGCCCAGTGGACGGGGACCATGCGCTCGCGCTGGGTGTCGGAGAGGTGCTCTATGTTGACGCAGTTGGCGCGGTGCACGGAGACGCCGTGACCGTGGGTGACGAAGCCCTGGATCTCGTCGCCAGGGACCGGGGTGCAGCACTTGGACAGGCGGACCCAGACGTCGGCGACGCCCTCGACCTCGATGCCCGAGTCACTGGCGGAGCGGGCCCTCGGCGCCTTGGGTGCCTTCGGCGGGATGGGGGTGGCCTCGGCGAGGTCCTCCTGGGCGGCCGCGCCGCCGCTGACCGCGCGGACCAGCTTACTTACTACCGACTGCGCGCTGATCCGTCCCTCGCCGACGGCGGCGTACAGGCCGGTCAGGTCGGGGTAGCGGAGGTCGGAGGCGATCTGGCGCAGCGTCTCCGCGGACATGAGGCGCTGCAGCGGCAGGCCCTGCTTGCGCATCACCTTGGCGATCTGGTCCTTGCCCGCCTCGACCGCGGCCTCGCGGCGCTCCTTGGAGAACCACTGGCGGATCTTGTTGCGGGCGCGCGCCGACTTGACGAAGTTCAGCCAGTCCCTGTTGGGTCCGGCCTCCTGGGACTTGGAGGTGAAGATCTCCACCGTGTCGCCGTTGTCGAGGGTTGACTCCAGGGCGACGAGGCGGCCGTTGACCTTGGCGCCGATGGTGCGGTGCCCGACGTCGGTGTGGATCGCGTAGGCGAAGTCGACCGGGGTGGCGCCGTGCGGCAGCGCGATGACCTCGCCGCGCGGTGTGAAGACGAAGACCTCGGCGCTTGCCAGGTCGTAGCGGAGCGAGTCGAGGAACTCCGCGGGATCCTCGGTCTCGCGCTGCCAGTCGACGAGCTGGCGCAGCCAGGCCATCTCGGCGGCATCCTGGCTCGCCTTGGCCTCCGCCTTGCTGCCCGCCTTCGGGTTGCCGCTGGCCAGGGCCGGGCCCTGGGCGTGCATCTCTTCCTTGTACTTCCAGTGCGCCGCGACGCCGTACTCCGCGCGCTTGTGCATCCCCCAGGTGCGGATCTGCAGCTCGACCGGCTTGCCGCCCGGGCCGATGACCGTGGTGTGCAGCGACTGGTACATGTTGAACTTGGGCATCGCGATGTAGTCCTTGAACCGGCCGGGCACCGGGTTCCATCGCGCGTGGATCGTGCCGAGCGCGGCGTAGCAGTCCCGGACGGTGTCGACGAGGACGCGGATGCCTACCAGGTCGTAGATGTCGTCGAACTCCACGTTGCGTGCGATCATCTTCTGGTAGATCGAGTAGTAGTGCTTGGGGCGGCCGGTGACAGAGTTCTTGATCTTCGCCTCGTGCAGGTCGGCGGAGAGGTTCTCGATGACCTCCTGCAGTAGCTGGTCCCTGCGCGGTGAACGCTGCGAGACCAGCCGGGCTATCTCGTCGTACCGCTTGGGATAGAGCGTGGCGAACGCGAGGTCCTCAAGCTCCCACTTGACGGTGTTCATGCCGAGGCGGTGCGCGAGCGGGGCGTAGATCTCCAGCGTCTCGTGGGCCTTGCGCTCCTGCTTGTCGCGGGGCATGTAGCGGAGCGTGCGCATGTTGTGCAGCCGGTCGGCGAGCTTGATCACCAGGACGCGGATGTCCTTGGACATCGCGACCACCATCTTGCGCACGGTCTCCGCCTCGGCGGAGGCGCCGTACTTGACCTTGTCCAGCTTGGTGACGCCGTCGACGAGGGCCGCCACGTCCTCGCCGAACACGCTGCGCAGCTCATCCAGCGTGTAGTCGGTGTCCTCGACGGTGTCGTGCAGCAGCGCGGCGCAGATCGTCTCGGTGTTCATGCCGAGTTCGGCGAGGATGGTGGCCACCGCGAGCGGGTGGGTGATATACGGGTCGCCGGACTTGCGCCGCTGGTCCCTGTGCCAGTGCGCGGCGACGGCGTAGGCGCGTTCCACCGTCCGCACGTCCGCCTTCGGGTGGTGCGCGCGGATGGTCTTGATCAGCGGTTCGAGGACAGGGTTCACACTGGACCCCCGCTGTGCTCCGAGCCTGGCCAGGCGACGGCGGACCCCGGCGCCTGGCGAGGCGGGCTGCGCAGCGGGCGCAAGCCCTTGACGAGTCTGGCGAGCCGGGCGCGTGTCCGTTGCGCTGGCGCCCGGCGATGTCCCGCGGGGGGCAGAGCCGTCCGGCACGCCCTGCGGGGCGGGGGTCGTCTCCCCGGGAGATGACCGCACCTGGAGGTTGCCGGGCATGCCGACCTGCGGCCTGGTCGCCGTTACCTGGTCCGTCACGGTACGGTCATGGCCCTCTGGCTGGGCAGAGTCCGCCGTTTCCCCGTTACGGGCAGCCCCTTCGGCGCCGGCCGTGGCGGTCGTCATTACATCACCGGCCACAAGCGCTCCTCGCATCTGCCAGGTCACTAGTCTACTTGGGGTTATTAACCCGCGGGTATAGTCCTGACATTCCGCAGTTCAGGAACGATTGCAGGCGGTTTCAGACTACGAGCAGTGACCTGACCTCCAGGTCGCCGATCGCCTCGCGGCCCTTCAGGAACGACAGCTCCATCAGCACCGCGATGCCGACGACGTGCGCGCCCGCCCGCTTGATGAGGGACGCCGTGGCCCGGGCGGTGCCGCCGGTGGCGAGCACGTCGTCCACGATCAGCACCCGGTCGCCTGGCCGGAAGGCGTCCTGGTGAACCTCGAGTACGGCGCTGCCGTACTCGAGTTCGTACTCCTGGGCGAAGGTCACCGACGGCAGCTTGCCCACCTTGCGGACGGGCACGAAGCCGGCCCGGATCTCGTAGGCGACGGGGGCGGCGAGTATGAACCCGCGCGCCTCGATGCCGACCACCTTGTCCACCGGCCCGAATACCGCGGCGAGTGCCTCGACGACGTCGCCGAATGCCTCGGCGTCGCCGAGCAGCGGCGTGATGTCCTTGAACAGCACGCCGGGCTTCGGGTAGTCGGGGACGTCACGGACGTGCGCGGAGATCAGGGCCTCGGTGTCCGACACGGCCGGCTACCGCCTCTTCTTCTTCGCGCCGGGACGGCGCTGGGCGCCGCCCGTGACGCGCTGCTGCCTGATCACCGGGCGGGGCGGGGTGTCAGCCGAACGGGCCGCGGCCGGGACCGCCACGCCGGCGTCCTGCTCTTCGCCCTCGTCGGCCGCCGCGTCCGTGCCCACGGGATCATCGTCCGCCTCGCCTGGCACGGTGCCCGCCGCGGCCGCGTCCGCCCGCGCGGCCGTCGCGCTGGCCGCCGTCGCGCCGGCCGTGCCGGCGGCGCGCTGCGCGGCGCGTCCGCCCGCCAGGCGACGGCTCACCTTGGCGGCCAGGTCACGGTACTGCGGCTCCCGCTCCTTGAGGTCCGCGAGCACCGGGGTCGCGATGAAGATCGAGGAGTAGGTGCCGGACAACATGCCGACGAACAGCACAAGCGCGAGGTCCTTGAGCGTGCCGGCGCCGAGCAGCCCGGCCCCGACGAACAGGATCGTCGCGACGGGCAGCAGCGCGGTCAGCGAGGTATTGATCGAGCGGACCAGGGTCTGGTTGAGCGCCAGGTTGGCCGCGTCGCTGTAGCTGGATCTCTGCGTGGTGAGCAGGCCGGCGGTATTCTCCCGCACCTTGTCGAAGACGACCACGGTGTCGTAGAGCGAGTAGCCGAGGATCGTCAGCAGGCCGATGACGGACGTCGGGCTGACCGAGAAGCCGGTCAGCGCGTACACGCCGATGGTGATCACGATGTCGTGCAGCAGCGCGACGAACGCCGCGATGGCCATCCGCCACTCGAAGGCAACCGACAGGTACAGGACGATCACCACGAGGAAGATGATCAGCGCCTCGACCGCCTTGGACGTGATCTGGCCGCCCCAGGTCGGGCCGACGAGCGAGGTCGACATGCCGCTCGCCGGGATGTGGAACGCCCGCACAAGGGCGCTGGCCACCTTCTGGGACGCCGTCGAGTTGAGGGTCGCCGTCTGCACCGTCCACTGGTGCACCGTCCCGGAGATGTACTGCACGGTGGAGTCGCCGCCGCCGGCCTCGGTCACCACCCGGGAGATATCGCCCGTGTTGACCGAGGAGGCGGCCGGAAAGGTGAAGCTCGACCCGCCGGTGAACTCCTGAGAGAAGTTCAGCCCCTTGAACACCAGCGCGAGCGCGCTGACCAGCAGGATGATGCCGGAGATCGTGTACCACAGCCGCTGCCGGCCGACGAAGTTGACGGATACGTCGCCCCGGTACAGCCGCCCGGCGATGCCGCCGCCGTGTGCCATCATGCCTCCCTCGAGGTCGAGGAGCCGCCCGCCGGGCGCGTGGCGCTCGTCCGCTGGGTGCGGACGGTGCGCCTGGTCGAGGACCGCCATCGCGCCTTGGCGCCGAGTCGCTCGGGATCGAGCCCGGACCACGGGTGCCCGCTCGAGAAGAACTTCGTCCCGGCCAGCAGGGTCACCATCGGCTTGGTGAACAGGAACACCACGAGCACGTCGATCAGGGTGGTGAGGCCGAGCGTGTAGGCGAAGCCCTGGACGTCGCTCACCGCGAAGTGGTACAGCAGCAGCGCGGCCAGGAACGACACCGTGTCGGAGACCAGGATCGTGCGCCGCGCCCGCTTCCAGCCGGCTTCCACCGCGGGGCGCAGCGTCTTGCCTTCCCGTACCTCGTCTCTGAGCCGCTCGAAGTAGACGATGAACGAGTCCGCGGTGATGCCGATCGCCACCACGAGGCCGGCGATCGCCGACAGCGACATGGTGAAGTTCTGGTACCTGCTGAGCAGTACCACGGAGAAGTAGGCGAGCAGCCCGGCGATCAGCAGGCTGGACACCGAGACGATGCCCAGGCCCCGGTAGTAGTAGAAGAGGTAAATGATCACCAGGATCAGGCCGAGGATGCCAGCGAGCAGGCCCGCGGTCAGCGAGCTGTGACCGATCTGCGGTGAGATCGCGCTGTAGTACTGCACCACGAAGTTCAGTGGCAGCGACCCGTACTTGAGGATGTTGGTGAGCTGGGTCGCCTGGTCCTCGGTGAAGCCGTTCGGCTGCGGGCCGCTGATCGTGAACGTCCCCGAGGTCAGCGCGCCCTCGGTCATCGGCGCCTCCTGGACGTTGCCGTCAAGGACGATCGCCGTCGAGTCGAGTGTCACGGCGTTCTGGTCGGTGCCGGACACCGCCTGGTCGTAGTACGTGTTGTACTGGGTGGTGGTCAGCGCGCCGAACGACTTCGTCGCGGCGCTGTCCAGCGTCAGGTTGACGACCCACTGCGTGCTGTTGGTCTGCAGGCCGGCCTGGATCCCGGTCAGCTGCGTGCCCTCGATGACGGCCGGGCCGAGCACGTACTTGGTGCCGTCCGCGTCACAGGAGACGATCTGGTTTCCCCCGACGTCCCACTGGTCGCCGGCCTCGGTGTAGCCGACGCTCTTTTTCCAGCTGTCGTCCACCGTGGTCGGGTTGGGGCCTGGCTTGCACACCATCTTGTTGAACAGCTTGAGCGTGGCCGCGTTCACCTTGGAGGAGTCGCCGTAGCTGACGGACGTCGGCGTGCTCGACGTGGCCGTCGGTGACGCGCTCGCGGTCGCCGTGGGGGTCGCGGTCGCGGTGGCGGTCGCGGTGGGCGTGCTGCTCGCCTTCGCGGTGCTGCTCGCCTTCGCGGTGCTGCTCGCCGTCGGGGTGGCCCGGGCGGCCAGCCGCGCGCCCGCGGCGTCGGCGGACGCCTTGGCGCTCGAGCTCGCGGACGTGCTCGGCGTCGGCGAGGGCGAGCCGCTGATCGCCGACCGGGCGGTGCTCGTGCTCGTCGGCGAGGTCGACGGGCTTGCCTTGGCCGAGGAGGTGGCGCTCGGCGTGGGGGTGGCGCTCGGCGCCGTGTACAGCCCCTCGAGCAGCACCGGCCGGAATGCCAGCTTGGCGGTGGAGCTGACCAGGTTGATGACGTCCTGCGGCGCCTTGCCTGGGACGGTCACGGTGATCAGGTCCGTGCCCGTCTGCTGCACCTGGGCACCGGAGTTGCCTGTGCCGTTCACCCGGGACTCAAGCACGGAGATGGCCTGCTGCATCGAGCCGGCCGAGGGGGCGGTGTTCTTGACGGTCGCCGCCTTGAGCACCACGGCGGTGCCGCTGGACAGGTCGAGCCCGAGGCCCACCTTGAACTGCTTGGTCCAGTTACCCGG
>Ga0335078_10007237_pt1 | contig 16457 bp, 14 predicted proteins | sample Lox_Sample_32_FD_206711 | JGI IMG/M metagenome (GOLD analysis project Ga0335078, IMG submission 206711) | Soil microbial communities from Loxahatchee National Wildlife Refuge, Florida, United States - Lox_Sample_3.2 | ecosystem: Environmental > Terrestrial > Soil > Wetlands | place: USA...
CGCTAGTCGGCACCTCACCACCGCCGAGAGGGGCTGGTCCACGATAGGCCCTCCACAACGGGGGGCAGGCAAAGCGAAGCCCTCTCTCGGCGGCGGTCGAGGCAACAACCAGGATGACCTATAGGCCGAGTGGTGAGGCGCGCGCCTGCAAAGCGCGTCGACGGCGGTTCGAATCCGCCCGGTGTCTTGCCGAAACGACAACCACAGAGGAGGATGCGTAGCGATGAAGATCAAGAACGGACCGGCCTTCCGCGCAAAAGGGAGGCCGTCGCGAACGGCGGCGCGATGCTCGGCGGAGCGGCAAAGAGACGCCACCCGCGGCCGACCTGAGCGTGTGCAGCTCGTGGCGACGCGCCAGCCGAGCTTCGGGATGCGGCGACTGGGGGTCGTGTGGTCGGCACATCCCGGGTCTGACCTCGATCGGACGACGAGGATCCGCGAGCCGTCCGGGGACGGCGGATGTGGTGTGGCCGTTGGGCGTCTGAACCGCTTCCCAGATGGTTCAGCAGGCGATGACCGCTAGGGGATCGGTGATGGTGGGCAGGTGTGGGAGGTCGGATGCGGAGCCGCACACTCCGGTGAGCGCGACAAGCACTTGAGCGTCGGCGTGTGCGGTTAGTCGTTGTCTGCCGGCGGTTGCGGCGGTGGTGGCGGCGTCGCGGAGCGGTCCGGTGACGCCGAGCAGCGGTTCGACGCGCATCCAGACGGTTCTGGCGCCGTCGGGGAGCGTCCTGATCGTCCAGCACACGACCGGGCCGGTCAGTTTGGCTCCGAGGCTGGCGGCCACGAATTTTGTTCCGGTGGGCAGCCGGTCGCAGACCTGGACGTTGCGCAGCGGCCACGGGTTCGGGTTGCTGACCTTCGGCAGGTATGTGGCTATCCCGCCCGGCGGGATGGTCGGTGGGCGAGCGGCGTCGTGGAGCACGAGGCGGCTGTGCGGACCGGGCGTGATTGTGGTTGTGGCGGTCGCGAGCGTGCGCGATGTCGGCGTGAGCGGGGTCGGGGTGGTGACGCTGGCCGTGTTGCGCAGCTTGCCGAGCCGCTGAGGGCGTACGAGGAGCGTGATCCTGACCTGTTGGCCGGCCGCGGTCGATCCGAGCTGGCACGTCAGCGGGTTGCGGCGATCGCAGGAGCCGCTGGGCGTTTGGACCGACAGGATCGACGCGCGGGCGGACAACATGTCGGTGAGCGTTGGGGTGACGGCGGGTCCGGGTCCGGCGTTGTTGATCGTGATCGTGTACTTCAGCGAAGTCCCGAAGGGCGCGCGTGTGTGGTTGACGGTCTTAGTGACCGTGAGCGTCGTGGCCGGGATCTGGGTGGTCGTCGGTTGGATGGCGGCGCTTGCGGTGCTCAGATCGGGGCTGGTGTTGTGCTCGGTCGCGGAGGCTGTCGCGGTGTTGGTTATCGTGCTTCCGGCTGTGCCCGGGCCGACGCCGGCGGTGATCGTGGCGAGCGTCGAGCCGCCGACCGGGATCGATCCGACCGCGCAGCTGACCAAGGCGCCGGTCGCGGTGCAGGATCCCTGTGCGGCGGTGGATGAGACGTAGGTGAGTCCCGCGGGTAGTGGGTCGGTGATCGTCACGCCGGTGGCGGTGTCCGGGCCGTCGTTGCTGACCAGGATCGTGTAGGTAACGTCGGTCCCGGCGACCGGGGCCGGGCTCGAGGCGAGTTTGGTGACATCGAGGCTGACGGCAGGCGCGATCTGCACGCCGGCCGCAGCATCGTTGCTGGACGGGTCTTGGTCTCCCACCGGGCCCGAGATCGTGGCCGTGTTCGTGATCGTGCTCTGCGCGGCAGCAGGCCCGACCAGGGCGTTGACGTTAAACGTCCATGTCGCACCGGGGGCGAGCGGGGCGCCCCGGTCGCAGGTCAGCTGCTGTCCGGCGGGCGCGCAGTTGCCCGTAGAGGAAACGAAGGTCAGCCCCGCCGGAAGCGTGTCGGTCACGATTGCGTCTGGCGAGTCGCTGGGGCCGTTGTTGGTCGCGGTCAGCATGAACGGGACGACGTCGCCGACGTTGGCCGGGGGCGGAGGCTGCTCGTTCACACCTCCCGGGGCGGTCTTGGTCAGGACCAGGTCGGCGGCCGGCGTGGCGAGGGTCTGGTCGATCGCGAGGTTGTTGCCGGGGTCCGGGTCGTTGGTGTCCGAGTTGACGAGCGCGCCGTTGGAGACGGTCTGCGCGCCGGTGCCCGGCAGGAGCGTGGCGGTGATCGTCAGCGTTGCGCTGGCGCCGCTGGCGACCGTCGCGAGGGGGCCGCAGGTGAGAAGACGCGGGCTTGCCCCGCCGAGCGTGCAGGTCGCTCCGGTCACTGCCGCGGTGGCCGGGTCCACCGCCGCCGGCAGCAGGTCATAGAGCACAGCGTTCGTCGCCGCGGACGGACCATTGTTTGCAGCATGCAGGGTCCACGTGATCTGGTTGCCGGCGTTCGCCGTCGTGGGGCCGGTCTTGGTGACGCTGAGATCTGCCGCTGGCGTGACGGTCACGTCGGCGCTCGCCGTGTCGTTGGCGGTCTGACCGTTCTCATCGGTGGTAGTGGAGATCGTCGCGGTGTTCGTCACCGTCGTCGCGGTGGTCGCGGTCGGAGAGGCGACGATCGTGATCGTCGCGCTGGTCCCGGCGGGCAGCGTCCCGAGCGAGCAACTGACAGCGGTCGTGCACGTGCCCTGGCTGGTCTTGACCGACACGACGGTTAAGTTGGGAGCCAGCGGATCGTCGACGATCACGCTCGCGGCATCCGATGGCCCGGCGTTGCTCGCGACGAGCGTAAACGTAGTCTGCTGCCCTGCCAGAACCGTGTCGGGATCGGCCTGCTTGGTGATGGCCACGTCGGCCACGATCACTCCGGGTCCGACGTCCGTCGCGTCATTGTTGCTGGCGTTCGAATCGCTCGGGTTGTCGACGTGGGCGGTATTGATCACGGTTCCCGGCGCCGCCACCAGCGCAGCGTCGATCGTGATCGGCGGAAAGCTCGCTCCCGGCGCCAGCACATCCACGCGCGAGCACGTAACCGTCAGCACGGCGATCGTGCACCCCCACCCCGTCCCCGTGGCGCTGGTCACGCTCGTGAAGTTGGTGGCGTCGAGCACGTCGGTGACGGTGGTGGTTCCGCTCGAGGCCAGGTGGCCGCTGTTGCTGACGGTGACCGTGTACGGCACCGTCGTCCCGCCGGTCAGATTCCCGGTGTGCGTCTTGGCGATGGTCAGATCCGGCGCGTCGATCGTGGCCATCGTGGTCGGGGTGACATCGGTCAGAGGTGTGCCAAGCGACTGGCCGAAGAAGCTCGGCTGCCCCTGATTGACGATCGTCGCCTGGTCAACCACGTCGGCGTCGATCTGCACGGTAAACCGCACGCACTGGGTAGCGCCCGCTTGACCGCTCGGGTTCGCCGGCAGCAGCCCACCGCTCGTCGCGCTGGCGGCGTTCCCGAGCCTGAAATCCACGCGCTGGTTCGCGGAATCGAACTCGGCCGCATCATCCCCGGCGGCATCCGTCAGCGGCGTGAACGTGCCCGGACAGGCGGCCGTGTTCGTGGCCACCGCGGTCTGCTCGAGGCTTCCCGGCACGTACCTGGTGTTGGCCGGGATCGCGTCCTGGAGCGCCAGGTTCGCCGCGCCGTCGAGCCCGGTGTTCGTCAGCCGGATCGTGTACTGGATCCGATCCCCGGGACGGAAATCGCCACCCGGATTGTCGAGGTTCTGCTGCGTCTTGTCCGACTCGATGGCAGGCGCGAACAGGTCGGTCTGGAACATGGCCACTCCTGGCAAGTACGTATCGCCCGAGGTCGACAACGCCACCGTCGCGCTGGTCGCGCCGTTCGGCAGAATGCCGTTGGCGTCGATGAGCTTGGCGTCGAACCCCAGCTGATTGACGAAGTCGGGCGACTTGTCGCTGAAGCGCACCCCCTCGAAGCTGATCGCCGAGTTGAAGACATTGTTCGACGGGGTGTTGGCATCGCTCAGCCTGGTGCCATCCAGGCTCGCCGAATCGCCCGTGGTGTTGCCGTCGCCCTCCATCGCCACCGCGCCGACCACGGTGTGCACCGGCCCCACAGGCGGTGTCTGAAAGCCGGTGAGCGAACCCGAAATCGACCCAACCGTCGAATTCACCGTCTTCAATCCGTCGAGCACGACCATATTGCGCGCCGGTAACGACGTGTCGCGCACCACCAACACCAGCGCCCACCCTGCCATCTTGTTAGGCCCCTGCGCCGCCTGCACGTTCGCGACCGTGTACGTCCCGCTGCCGGCCGCGCTCACGACACCCGTCACGTCGACGAACCCCTGGTAGTAGTTCCCCGTCCCCGACACGTTGCTCGAGTCCAACGTCGTCGCCGTCTCGGTCCGGTAACCCACACCATCCGGAGCGCGAAAACGCACCACGTTCCGCGCGGTCGGGTCCGGTGCGGGGATCCCGTTCCCTCCCACCGGCAGCGTATCCCCCTCCCAGTACAAACCCGCGAACAGCACCACTGCCCCCGCCGGCAGGGACAAATTAGCCGACGAAGAGTCGAAGTTGTTCCCGCCGTCCGGGTCGACGTTCACGAACACCATGTTGAAATCGTTGTTGTTCGCCGACGACGCCTGCTGCGCCGCCGGACAATTCGATGCACTCGCTGGGCACGTCATCAGCGTGTTCGCGATCATCGCGATTCGACCCGTCGTGTCCGTCGAGAACCGCGGCGTGAATGGCCGATCCGCACGCGCCGCCGCCGCCAACAGCAAAGACACACCCAGTGCCAGGAGCCCAACCGCGCTACGCCGCCTCAACACGCCACCTCTGAGAAGTCGCGGCGCCTGAGATCGGTAAGCCGCACGCGGCCACCTCGGGCCGCGCAACTGCTCTCGAGAGCTGCGCGTGTTCCCATCAACCGGTCCCATCCGCCGTGTGAGGGCACAGAGTCTCGCGGGCGACCCGCCGCCAGTCAACCCAAGTCGCGTGATGCGACCCCACCCCCCGCTCCGCCTCTTAGCGGCTGCCCCGCGATCCGAACACGCCGCCCGCACCGGCGAGGTCGAACATAGGCCACACGGCCACACGGCCTCGGGTCACGATCAGGGCCGTCAAGCGCCACGGGGACTCTCACCCCGATTCGCGTTCGTCGACGTTGCAGCCAGCGGCCGACGATGCGCGCGCATGCTTCTGACGTCGGCCCCGAGCCCGGGGTCAGGAAATGGGCAGGTCAGGATGACCTCGGCTGCCGCAAGTTGCCCCTTGGCAACCCGCGTCTTGAGCACGGAGCCGCGCGCCGCACGCGGTTTGCGAGCTGAAGGCCTCGCACGGGCTGCGGACTCGCGGCCGGTCCGATCGCGTTCATCGGCTTCTCCCCGGCGTGTCGTTGGACTCCCTGCCCGAGTCCGTTTGCCCCTAGCGCTCCCTACGCTTGCGAAATTTCTCATCGTCGCGGAGCGCCCCCGCCCGAGGGTTCGGTATTCCGGCCTTCGTCGTATCGAGTGTTGCAAATCAACCCTTCCACCACCCCGGATATTCAGGAAAGTACTTACGTGGCTGGGATGGCGTCAAGAGAGGCACTCGCTCGTGCAGCTCCCGCGCGCATTCTTGAGCCCGTCATCGGTTTCGCGCACGAGACGACCATCTTCGCGATAGGCCTGCGTGTTGCCATGCATTGAGGTCGAGGGGCTAAGCTTCCTGCGGGGCCACACAGATGAGAGCGGGGGGGGTGGATCGGATGGATCGTGCGTTGCGGTTCAGGGCGGTAGCTGCGTTGGTGCTGATGCTGGTGGGCCTGCTCGTGCTTGTGCGGCCCTCTTTGGCGGTTGCGGATGCTTCGCCGCAGACTGATTTGGCTCTGTTGAATCACGAGCGCGCTGCGTGGGGGCTGCCCGCGGTAATTACTGAGAACACGACGTGGTCGTCGGATTGTGCGGCGCACGACAACTACGAGCGTTTGAACGGCGGCGCCCTGACCCATCAGGAGCAGCCCGGCAACCCCGGCTACACCACCGGCGGCGCATTCGCGGGCGAGAACAGCATCCTGTCGGAAGGCAGCGCGTGGTCGCCCTTCGATAACACGTTCGAGAACGCACCGATCCATTTGATCCAGCTGTTCACGCCGAGCCTCGCGCAGGTCGGAATCGATGACAGCTCCGGGTATGTGTGCGTGACCACGTGGCCCGGCATGACCCGCCAGCCGCTGGCGCAGGAGACGGTCACCACCTACCCTGGAGACGGAACCAGCGGCTTTCCGACCTCCGAGGACGCCGAGGAAAATCCGTTCGTCCCAGGCGACTTCGTCGGCATTCCCGAAGGCACGACTGCGGGACGCGAGATCTTCGTCTACCTCGACGAGCCCGGACAGACCGGTCCCGCCCAGGTCACCATCGATAGCGCATCGCTGACTTCCGCAAGCGGTGCGCTCGCGATCAAGTGGGCCGACAACAGCACCGGGACGCTCGGACCGTATCTCACCGGGGGGATCATTATCCCGGTGCAGCCGCTGCCGGAGGGCGTTCCGATCCACGCATCGGTGACTATCGCTGGGGCGAATGGGCCGATCACGCACTCGTGGACCTTTACGACGGCGCAGGACCCTCAAGCATCGGTGAGCGTCAGCGTAAGCTCGATCACCTTCAGCTCGTTGAACCCGTCGACCGGGCAGCTTCGTGTATTCGTCCCACCCGAAAGCAATAGCTACTACATCTATGGACAAGCCATCACCACTGGCACGAGCGCCCTCGACACCTCGCGGCTTCCCACGAACACCCAGCTCGAGGCGTGCGTCTCCCAGCCAGTCGCCGGCGGCTATGACCCCGCTGATGCCTGTAGCCAGCCGTTCACGATCTCCAGCGGTGGCGGTACGGGTGGCGGTGGCGACACCGGGACCGGCGGCGGCGGTATGGGTACGGGTGGCGGTGGCGGCGCAGGCAGCGGTAGCAGCACCGGGACGATCCCGACCTACCGGTTCCGGTTCGGCCTTGCCCTGAGCGGTCGCCGCCTCAGAGTCTCGGGCGTGCCTGCCGTCGCCTTCGGCCGTTTGATTTCGATCACCGCCGTCTATCAGCGCAACGCATGTGGCCGTCATCGCTGCCACGTCCCGCGACCCGCGAGCGTCCGACGCACGATGCGAGTGCGCGCTCGCTCCGTGAGCGTCATGCTGCCTCGAATCCGCCACGCTTCGAGCATTCAAGTGACAGTCACCATGGCGCGGTTTCAGACCGCAAGCGAGCGGGTCGCATTCAGCCGGGCGAGGATCACCGGCCTGCTTTGAGTCGTGCCCGTTTACGCGTGTCTCGAGCTCGGATGCCAGCCCAGCCGCTCATCATCCGTCGAGCTCCAAAGACCATTCACGTAGACCAGACGCGTTTTGAGGAGGCGGCGCGGACGAGCTCGAGCTTGTGCTCGGAGCAGCCGGTGTCGCACGTGCCGAACTGTCTCATGGCCCCGCAGCCGATGCATGTCGGCACCGCGAGACGCTCGGGTGGCTGCATGAGATACCCAGCGCGCGCCGCGGGATCAGGGCGCGTACGGCTAGCGTGATCAGTCGCCCCGACAGCGCGGCGACGACGACGACTGTGAGCACGGGCTCCCGGGATGCGGAGCGGTCCGAGTCCATCGACGTTCGATGCAGCGAGCAGGGTGATCGCAAGGCCGGCGCCGACGGTTGTGACCCGATCCCAAGTCGGCCTCGGGGCGGGCAGCGAGACGCTGAACCGCCGGATACGAGCGAGGATAATGCCGCGAGCGCCGCTCGCGGGGATCCGACGAACGGTGCGTAAACGCCGACCTGAATGGTCGCGACGAGAGCGACTACGAGCCCGGCCAGCAGGAAGCCGCCGACGAGCACGGCACGGCTGCTGAACGCGCCGATCGCCAGCTCGATTACGCCGAACAGCCAGAGGATGTAGGTGGGCGCCTGGAGGCGCAGGAGGCGCAGCTGGGTCTCGGTCAGCGACGGGAAGAACGGGTGCAGGGTGCCGATGATCGCGGCGCCAAACCAGCCGGCGAGGTTGAGCGCGAGGTGCGCGCCGAGCAGGTCCCCGTGAGACCAGACGGTGCCGCGTCCCATCAGCACGCCGATCAACGCGCCGATGCCGAGGCACGCGGCGGAGGCTTCACACCACCGCAGCGGCCACGGTGCCCGCGGCAGTCGAGCGGCGGTGCATCCGCCGCAGCGCCACCGCGAACAGGATCAGGCCGAGCGTGATCAGCCCGCCGCCTGCTTCCACCAGCGCCGGCACATTCGTCGGGACGCCAACCGCGCCGAGGATCGTGCCGGTGTTCCAGACCCCGAACTGGGCGGCCAGAAGGCGCCGCAGTGGCGGGTCGGTGGCGAGGTGTGCGCAGACGAAGAACTGGCCGGCGCCGAGCACCAGCTGGGAGACCCCGCCGAGGAATAGGAGATGCAGCGCGAGCCAATGCACCCAGTCCCCTTCGGTCGCCGCGTTGCTGGCGCCGGCAACCGCGCCGGCGGCGAGCAACGCCAGGCCGGCGAGAAAGAACACGCGCAGCAGCTCACTCGGCCGTGGCGAGCCCGGGCTGATCGGACGGTGCCGGCAGCGCCGTGGTCGCGCGTCGGGGGTGGTGCGGAGCTTCGGCCGGTGCTCATCGTGTCGGTGCTTGCGCGGCGGGGCCGCAGAGTTCGATCACGCAGCCGGCCTGATCGGGATCGTGAGGTACAAAGCGGGTCAGCGTCGCGTGCGGTTCGAGGATGTCGAGGAGCCCACGCGTGATCCCCTTGTGTAGCGCGCAGATCGCCGGCTGGTTCTCGCGCACCGCGTCGCGGTAGGGACAGTTGCCCAGGCAGATCGTGGCCCGGTCGGGTGCCGGTCGGGCGACGGTGGGTTGAAACCCGAGCGCGGTGAGGCTGCTCTCGAGCGCGTCCCTGGCAGCGTCCTTGGGTGCAAGCTCGCGCCCGATCTCCCGGCCGGTGTCCTCGATGCCGCCCAGCCCGCCACGGCGGGCCGCCAGCGCGCGGGCCAGCCAGCGGCCTAGATCGTGATAGGCCTCGGGCGGGCGCCCACGGGGTGCAGCGCCCGGCGCGATCCTCCACGCATCGAGCGGCCGGCCGCGGGCCTGCCTGACGCGAGCGCGCTCGATCAGTCCGGCTTCGGCGAGGCGCTCCAGATGCAGCCGGATACCGTTGGGATGAAGGTCCAGACGCTCGCCCAGCTCCGCGGTTCCCGCCGGTCGCTTCAGCTCGGCAAGCAGTCCGAACAGGCGTGCCCGCGTCGGCTGCGAGAGCACATCGTCGGTATCTGCGACGGCGGGAAGATCGATCACGTCAGCTCCGGCTCAGCCGCGGTGAACCGCCCAGCCATGGGCCTGCTCGGCGATCCATGCCTGGCAGCAGCGCGGGAGAGCATCGCGGTCCTCGTGTGAGCGGTGAGGCTGGGCTTGGCGCTCGGTGGCGAGCTCGCGGACGCGGGGCATGAGGAGGTTGTTCTCCTCGTGCACGTGCCGGTGCAGGTCGCGCTCGAACGCGGCGAGCTCGTCGAGGACGGCACGGTGGGTGGTACACAGGGCGGTTGCGGGGTCGTAGTCACCGCCGAGGACGCGGAGCACCTTCAGCGCGTCACCGGCTGTAGCGTGCTCGCGCTCGTGCTCTGCGAGCAGCGCCTCATCGACCGGTTCGCCGCCGAGCTCGAGCTCTCGGCAGGCCGGGAACAGCACCTCCTCCTCACTGGCCAGGTGCGGCTCGAGCTCGGCGCGGAGCTCCCGGAACCCGTCTTGGAGCCGGCGCAGCTCATGATGTTCGGGTCCACCGTGGACACGCGCGACGGTGGCGAGCAGTCTCTCTATACGCGGGAACGCCTCGCGCAGCCCGTCGTGATGGACCCCGACGATGTGCGCGCACAGCTCGCCGATGCTCGCAGCACCCCAATCACGGTGCTCGCCTGCAACGTCACCGACGACTTCGGGGGGTTCGGCTGCGAGCGCGTGCAGGACCGAGTCGAGCTGGAGACCGCGCTCGCGGCAGGCGTCTGCGAGCGTCTGGGCGCCACCGCAGCAGTAGTCCATTCGCAGACGCTCGAGCACGGCGGCACGGGCGGGTTCCTCGGCCACGAGCGCGCCGAGCGTGCTGGTCGGCTCGACCCGGGGGCTCATGCTCTCACCGGCTCGACCGAGCCCCGCCACCCGGGGAACTGGACGGCTGGGTCGAGCCGGCCGCTGCCCATACCGCGCGCTGCTCCCACTCGCGGACGCTCTCCGGCGCCGGGCGGCCCCATGTGCGCGCTTCGAGCACCCATTCGCCGGCTTCGTCGCCGCGTTCGAGGTAGAGCCCCGAGAAGTGATCCAGCCGCGCTACCCCCGGGCTGGTGGGATCGGGCCGCATCTTCGGGTGCATGTGCGTCGTGAGATCGAGCAGCCGAGCCAGGCGAGCGATGTCCGGGTCGCTCATCGCGCTCCGAAACGGAATCTCGAACAGAATCCGCCCGCCGCGACCGTGGCGGTCACCAGTCCGAGCCGTGCCGAGGTCGGCAGCGCTCGCGCTTATCCGGGGCGCGGCCGGCCGCGCTGGGTGAGAGGCGCGCCGCTCCCTGCGTGGCGCGATCGTTGAAGAGGTTGTCACGGTCATTGTCGGCCTCTATTCTTTTTCACAATGTGACTGTGAAAAAGCTAGCACTGAGGTTCTCAGAACGCAAGCGTCGCGAACCGGGAGAGGAGGGATGTGATGACGACCGAACCGCTGACGATCGGGATGCTCGAGGACTGGGCGGGCGCTGGAGCTCACTGGCGGGTGATCCACGTCGAGCAGCGTCGCGCTGTCGTCGAGCTTCAACGGTGCACCGGCGAGCCCGTGGAGCGCTTGGAGTCCGAGGACCCGCAGCTGCTCGAATCGCGGTCGATGCCGGGCCGCTACCGACGAGTGAATGCGGCGGACGGGTGCAGCCCTATCCCGCGACTCGCGCTCGTTGTCGCTCGCCAGCTTGCGAGGGCCGAAGCCTCGACCCATCAACGACAGCTTTTCACAGATCGGCTCGCAAAAGGAGATAGATCCGCGGCACCGCACCAGCGTTCCCGACCCGGACCATCTCCCGGTGACGCAGGTACACGCACCCGCGCGGACAGGTCAGCCGCCGGCGAGCCCCTCGACCTCGATCACGCAGCCCGCCTCGTCAGGATCTTGGGGGAACGCGCTCGGCTCGATCGTGTCAAGCAGCCCGCGGGAGCCCCCGATGAAGCGCGCACACGACTGGTTGGCTGGTGCGCACCGCCTTCCGATAGGGACAGTTGCCCAGCCTGAACACCGCGCGCCCCGCCCGCTCTCGATCGCGCTGCGGAGCGAGCCCGGCGCCCTCAACGCGCGCCCCACCGCCTCGGAAGCCCCGCGGCCGCGACCAGGCCCGAGTTGCGCTCCGAGCTCCCTGCCCGAGCGCTCGACCTCGCGAAGCCGCGCTGGGTTCAGCGGGATGCTGGGCGCGAGCCACCCGGCCAGCAACCGGTACGCCTCGGGCGGATCGCGGCCCGGCAGCGCATTTGGAGCGATCGACCACGCATCCCGCGGTCGCCAGTCACCTGCGGCACCCTCTCGCGCAACACCAGCCCAGCCCGACGCAACCGCTCGAGATGCACGCGCACCCCGCCGGGGTGGAGCCCAAGCGCCGCCGCCAACTCGTCCGTCCCCGCCGGATGCCCAGGCCCGCCAGCTGTGCGAACAACCGCGCGCGCGTCGGCTGGGCCAGCACGTCACCCTCATTCTCAGGCCAGCTCCAGACACCCCGAAGTCTCCCAAAGCCTGTCCGCGACAGCAGGCGTGCGATACTTTTACGAGCCTGCCTCGTAAAACTTGTCAGGAAGCGCAACCATGGCCTACGTCATCGCCGAACCATGCATCGGGACCAAGGACAACTCGTGCGTCGAGGTGTGCCCCGTCGACTGCATCCACCCCACACCCGACGAGCCCGGCTACGACGCCGCCGAGATGCTCTACATCGATCCGGACGAGTGCATCGACTGCGACGCCTGCGTCGAAGCATGCCCCGTCGACGCGATCTTCGCCGAGGACCAAATCCCCGACGAATGGCAGCGCTTCGTCGCGCTCAACGCTAACTACTACCGCACCACGACCAGATAGACGAGCAGCCCCCGGAGTCGAGAACGCCGGCGTCGCATTGCCTCCTCGACTCGCCGGGAGAGGCTGACCGAGCTGGCGATGTACAACGTCGCGTTCTTCTTCCACATCATCGGCGCCGTGCTCCTCATCTCCGGGATCATCGTCGCCGGCATCGCATTCGAGGCTGCGCGACGCCGCGACGCACCCTGCGACATCGCGCTCCTGCTCGGACTCACGCGCGCCGGAGTCGCTCTCGTCGCAGTCGGCTCGATCCTCGCCGGAGGCTTCGGGCTCTGGCTCGTTCACCTCGGCAACTGGGGCTACGACACCGCCTGGGTCGAGACCTCGATCGCCCTGTACGTCCTGGCCCTCGTGCTCGGCGGTCTCGGAGGGCGACGACCCAAACAAGCCAGACTGCTCGCCACCAGGCTTGCCAATGACACAGAGACCGCAAACGATGAGCTGCGCACACTGCTCGACGATCGCGCCTCACTCGCCCAGAACTACGCCTCACTCCTGTTGATGCTCGTGATCATCGGCCTGATGTGCGTCAAACCGTGAACACCCCGCGGCTGCGACAGCGCTCCAACGCGAACGCAGGTCTCGACACCAGCGACCACGCGAGATCCCGTATTCGCCAGCTGCGAGACGCCGCCGTGGCGTCGGCCGTCACCGCCAGGGCCGGCAAGTCCGCGGCCCCGGTTTGCCACGCGAACGGGAGTGCCGTTGTGTTTGCTCTCGAGGTGGTCCGTTGGGACTTGCAAGCGGACCTGACTGTCGGTCCGGTGGCGTAGGAGCCACCGGCCTCGACGCGCGCGTCGCTGATGCTCGGGCCGAGTTGCAGCGCCGCGTGACGTACTCCGCCTGGCTTCTGGATCGCCGGGGGAAGCACCGCTCTGGCTGCGTCGGCGGGCCCCGTGGCGTTGTGCGCTGAGGGTTGGTGCTGTGCAACCTCCGGACGCCCGTGATTCGGCGGGCGACTAGCGCAGGAGCCGTGTCTGACGAGGTCAATTCGTGGCTTCGAGGTCATGGTGTTGCGCGGTCGATATGGAGGCCGCCGCGTCTGGCACGATCAGGAGCGGCTTTCGGTCGCCGTGTTCCGCCCGAGAGGCGTGGGTGAGCAACCCTGTGCCTCTGCTGGTGAACGCTCGTGTGGAGCTGATCATCGCACCACGATCGAGAATCGCCCGACGAGGTATGTGCCCGCGGCGCCCGGCTCCGGCAGGGCCGTGCCCGCCTCGCCGGCCGGGCCGAGGCTCGGCTCGTAGGCGACCGTGCCCTGGTAGGTGCCGGCGCAGCGGCTCGAGACCTCGACGTCGCGGGTCACCCGGGTGCCAGCGCGGATGAGGCTGTGTGTGCTGTTGCCTTGGCTGCCGCCGCAGCGGGGCGGGTTGGTGAGCTGGATTGAGTAGGTGCTGTCGTTGACGTTCGTCACCGGCTCTCGCGCGATCCAGCTGATGTAGACCATCAGCTGGGGGCCTTGGTCGGTGAGCCGGAAGTAGCCCTTCGGGACCGGCCCGTCACACGGAATCGGCAGTCGGTTCGGCTTGATGCAGTAGTAGCGCGCGGGCATCGGCTGGACGTGGACGGGCGAGGCCACGTCGGCCTCGGTCACCCTGGGATGAGACGGGGCGACGTAGCCGATGTCGCGGCAGTTGTTGAAACGTCGCAGCGTCAGGAGGCTGCGTGTCAGCGGCGGTCCGTAGCAGGTCGGGGCGCCGCGGTAGGTGATCTTTGCGATCAGGCCGATCGGTAGCCTCATCGCGGTGCCGGCGCCGCCGCCGGAGTAATCGCATTGGGTTCCGCAGATGGCCGGGTCGACGGGCTCGACGATCAGGTACGCGCCGTCAGGACCGTGGGTCCGCGTTGTGGCGGTTCCGTGGGCGGTGTGATAGGTGACCGAGGTGGCGTCAGGACCTAGCAGCCCGAACGCGACCAGGCGCTGGTTGCGCGGCTCGCAGTCGGCGGCGTGGCTCTCGTTCGTCAACTGCTGCTTGACCCGCGCGGGTAGGTGCGGGGGAAGGCCGCTTGGGAAGGTCGGGCACGGCTCACCCGATGCGCTGGCCGGGGCGTTGGCGTACGCGATGTTGACGAACGCGTGCTGATGGGCGTCGTTGGGTACGCAGGTTCCGAAGCCGACGTTGGAGTAGGTGAAGGGGTGAAAGCGGCCGTCGTCGCCGAACGAGCCGTAGGCGCCGACCGCCCCGATCCGTCCGGATTGCTCGCGGCCGACCTGGAAGCAGGTCATGTCGCCTGTGACGCGATAGGTCTTGATTCCCCACGCGGGGCCGCTGCCCTCGGGATCGGGGACAACGGTCTCGAGCCGGACGCTTGACGCGATCACGCCGGTCGGGCCGGACGGGTTCAGGCTGCTTCCGAACGGCAGCACGGTCGGCACCGCCGCGCTGCTCGAGGCGTGGTGCCCGCCGACGCGGAGCGCGAAGGCGATGACAACGAGCACCACGGCCACGCTCAGGCCAATAACGAGCAGGCCCGACCAGCGACCGTTGCCTCCCCGGCGCCGAGATCCGAGGCGCTGACGCCCCGCTGTGTTGGGCGACTCGACGTGGATCGCGTCCATCAGCCGCGTGCGGGCTTGATTAGCCGCGCGCAACGCGGCCGCCTCGAGGCCGTCGTCAAGCGCGTTGCCCAGGCGCCCGAGCAGTCCGTCGAGCTCATTCATCGTTCCTCCATCTCTGTCGTCACCGACGCGCCCAGTCCGGCCGCGAGCCGGCCCCGGGCCCGGCTCAGGCGCGTGCGCACGGCAGCGCTCGAGCAGCCGAGCGCCTCGGCGATCTCCTCGTGCGAAAACTCGGCCCACGCGTGCAGCACGAGCACCTCACGCAGCGCGGGGGACAGCTCGGCGAGCGCCACCGCGAGCGCTGGCCCGAGCGCCTCGGCGTCGAGCCGATCTTCGACCGCGATCGCAGGCTCATACCCACTCAGGCCCGTCGCGGCGCGGGCGTAGGCCCGCAACCGCCGTTCCTCGGCGCGGTGGTTCATCCGCACCAGGTTGGCGGCGATACCGAACAGCCACGCGCGCACCGACGCTTCGCCGCCCGCAAAGCGCCGCCGCGAGCGGAACGCCTGCACAAACGTCTCCGCTGTCAGCTCAGCCGCCAGCTCGTCGCCCAGGCGGCGGCGCAGGTACCGGTGCACCTCGGCGAAATGGCGGTCAAACAGCAGCGCGAAACAGTCCGGCTGATCGATCGAACGCCTCAGCACGCTCGCGTCTGACTCCGAGCTCATCACTACATACGTTGCCGCTCCCCACAACCCGTTACACCAGAGCGTCAGCTGGCGAGAGGGTCCACTAGCAACTGGGCGTCGATCGAGTGACGCAACGGCGCAGTTGCTGGAACCCCAGCACAACCGGCTCGGTCGGGTTGCGCTGCCGAGGAGCTGCGGGGAGAATGTCGAGCTCCTCCCTCACGCCATGATCGTACTTGCGACTCTGCGCCGGACGGATCGGGAATGCTTCGCCCACGGCCGTATGCTCGGGAGCCCGGCACGGCCACGAATGTCCGATGTGGGTTTCCCCGCGGACGCCGGGGGCCGCAACTGGTTCCGATTTGACGCGCGGGGCCGGTGTTCACGTGACGGTGAAATAGGCGGCTGCGTGGGAGAGTTGCTGGTCGGTCGGGCCCGGGCTGCGGGGAGCCGGCGAGTGCCAGATCGGTGAGATGAGAAGCTCGTAGCGGCCGGGACACCAGGCGAGGCGAGCGATGGAGCCGGCCGACAGTTGGTAGGTGTAGGTGACGGTGTCTGCTCGCGTCGCGGCGATGCCCGGCGGGATGCGCACGAATGATGGCCGCGACATCCAGTAGAAGCATCCGGGGCCGGTCGGGCCGAACACGTTGGCTTCTAGCACGGGCGCGAGGTTGGAGTGCGCGGCTGCTGTGCCGGTGGTAAGGCGGATCGTGAAGGTGGCGCTGGGGGCGCCGGACCGCGGTGCGATCGCCATCTCCGGTGGCCGGAGCCCCCGAGGTTCGGCGAGCGGGGTGACGTGTTTGGGTATCGCCGTGATCGAGTTCACCGGGCCTTGCGTGAGGACGGTTCCCGACACGCCCGCCAGCAGCGCTCCCGTCCGAGGATCGAAGATCAACGGCAGGCCGCCGCCCTGAGAGAGCGCCACGCCGGTGCGTCCAAGCGCGTCACGTGCGCCGCTCGTGGCGCGCACACCTGGAAGTGTCCTCGCGACAGCGAACAACGCCGCGCGGAGTCGAGCCGGCAACGGACCGGCCTCAAGGTCGGAGATCGCGATCAGAGCCTGCCCTGTCTGGCCGGCCGGTCCTCCGAAGTAGCGCGGACGCAGTCGCGCGACGATCTGGCGGTGGTGGCGGCCGGGGAGCACATACTCGTTCAGATCGCGCGTGGTCTGGGCGGCGACGGCCCGCTCGATGCGGCTGCGCAGAGCGGTGGTGCTGGTTGGCAGCGACTGGACC
>Ga0335078_10007239_pt1 | contig 16455 bp, 14 predicted proteins | sample Lox_Sample_32_FD_206711 | JGI IMG/M metagenome (GOLD analysis project Ga0335078, IMG submission 206711) | Soil microbial communities from Loxahatchee National Wildlife Refuge, Florida, United States - Lox_Sample_3.2 | ecosystem: Environmental > Terrestrial > Soil > Wetlands | place: USA...
GATGAACTGCTGAATTCACCCGTGTTCGTTGTTAGGCAGTGATGTCGTTGGCAACTCACTTCGGGTGGTTCTACGAGCTGTGTGATCTCGCTTGGATCTCCGCTATATCTACGATAGATTGCACGAAATTCACGCAGGGCAGTTTGAGAAATCCGCCTTGAGCGCAAATGGATCTCCAAGCCAGTTCCCTTGCCATCCACTCGCATGACTCCAGGGATAGACTCGAGCCACGCGAAGAAGGCCTTTTCATCAAGGGGCGAGCCGAATTCGATTGGACACTTCCACTGAAGAACTGGCATCACCGTCTCAGGACACAGGGTTCATCCCAACGTGAACGACCGGATAGACGAACGTGCACGCCATGCAGTGCGCGGCTGTCGCGATCAGGGCCGCTGCGATTTTTGTGGTCGTTCCGCGCATTCTGAAACCGTCAGTGGACGTCGTAAGTGTGGATATCCTGGCCTTGGAGATATTTGTCGAACCAGGCCACGATGTGATCCAGGCGCTCTACGCGGTGGCGCGGCACTCCGGAGCGCGACAGCTCGTGCGATTCGCCGGGGAAACGAACCATGACGGTCGGAATCTTGCGATACTTCAGCGCGCGGAACATCTGCTCGCCGCCCGACATCGGTGGCGTGCGGTAGTCGGCTTCGCCTTCGATCAGCATCAGCGGCGTGGTGACCTTATCGATGTAAGTGATCGGCGAGCGGGCTTTGAAATCGGCCTGCTGCTCCCAGGGCGCGCCGCGGAACCAGGTGGGCGTGAAGAGTGTGAAGTCGGCGGTGTACCAGAAGTCGGACCAGTCCGCGATGGAGCGCTGCGCGACGGCGGCCTTGAAGCGCGTGGTCTGGCCGACCACCCAGTTGGTCAGCAATCCGCCGCCGCTGCCGCCCGTGACGCCGAGTTTTTCCGGATCGACCATGCCGCGCGCGATCAACTCGTCCACGCCGGCCATCAGGTCTTTGTAGTCGTCGCCCGGGTAATGATATTGGATGACGTTGCCGAAATCCTGACCATACGTTGTGCTCCCGCGCGGATTCGGATAGAGCACGACATAACCCTTCGCGGCCATCCATTGGATCTCGTGATCGAAGGTGTATCCGTAGGCGGAGTGCGGGCCACCATGGATGTTCAGGATGAGCGGGTACTTCTTGCCTTCTTGAAAATCGGGCGGGCGCTGCACCCAGGCCTGGATGCGTTTTCCGTCGAAGCTCTTGTACCAAACCGTGAGTGGCTCGGTGAGATGGAGCTTGGAGAAGAGCTCCTCATTGACGTTGGTCAAGCGCTTCATTTGACGCGACGCGACATCGAAGACGTAAAGGTCGCCAATCTCGGTGGGCGTGGAGATGCAGAGCGCAACTTTTGATGCGTCAGGCGTGGCGTTGTAAGCGAAAACGTCGTGATCGCCTTCGGTGAGCGGCTCGACCTTGCCCGTTTCGGCGTCGACGCGTTTGAGATTCGAGCGCCCTTCTTCGGCCGAGACGACGTAAACGAAGCGGCCGTCGGGACTCCAGAAGGGCTTCGAGGCGCCACCGCCGCGCGGCGGAGCTTGATCGCCGCCGATCCCGCCCGCGATGTCGTAATCGTAGTTCGCCGTAAGATTTTTCGGCGTCGAGCCGGGCTGAAGCGAGGTGATGAAGAGGTCCGGCTGACTGTAGGAGCGCTCCACGCCGTCCTTGCCGACGTCGATGGAGCCGGTGAGAGCCATGCGGGTGACGTCATGGCTGAGCGCCATTTGCTGGATGGGTCCATTGAGACCTGCGATTTTAGTGGTGTCGCCGCCGTTGGCATGGACCGAGAAGATGTCGGTGTGCGGGGATTCGTAGTATGGTTCGACCACGCGGCGGGAGGTGAAGTAGAGTTGCGATCCGTCGCGCGACCAGGTAATGTCGTTTTCGCTGAATTCGCCGGACGTGATTTGCTTGGCTTTTTGCGGATCGCCGGGGGTTCTAGGAACCGCGACGGTCCAGATGTGGGAGGGGCGGTCGGGATCGAGATAGCCCGTGCCGTTATTGCGATAGGCGGCTCGGGTGATGACGCGAACGTCGCTCTTGGCTTGATCTTGGTCGGAAGCGTCCTTTTTCTTCTCGAAGTCGGCGGGAACAGTGGTGGACGAGAATGCGATCGAGCGGCCCTCAGGCGACCATTGCGGCGCACCCGCGCCTTTCGGTAGATCGGTGAGCGCGCGCGCTTCCCCGCCCTCCATCGCGAGCAGATAGATTTGAGCAGGCTGCGTTTTGCCATCCTTCTCCGGCGCGCGGACGAAGGCGAGCGTCTTTCCGTCCGGCGACCAGGCAGGCGAGGTGTCGCGCGGTCCGCTGGTCAGTTGCCGCGCCGCACCGCCGGTGGATGAGATGATCCACAGCGCGGTCTCGTAGCCGTCATGCTTCGCGTTGACCTTGACGTGCGTGTAAACAATGCGCGAGCCGTCCGGCGAAATGCGCGGGTTAGCGACCCATTGGAACGAATATAGGTCGGTGTCGGCGATCGGCCGACGGTCGGCTGCGGAGGTCGAAACCGCGATTGCAAGGAGGGTGAACAGGCCTACGCGTTTCATCGCTGTATTTTACCGTGGCGGGGCGCGGTGCTGGAAGCATCCCAACGTTTGGAAGTAGGATCGTGGATGGAGGGCTGAATGAGAGTTCCTGGCTTAATCGCGCTAATCCTGATCTCTTCTGTTGTGCTTCTTGCAGACCCAGCACTTCGAGGCACCGTGACTGATGGGGAGGGCGCTTCCATATCTGGGGCTGTTATCCGAATTCATTGGGACTCGGCCAGCGTGAGGCTTGACAGCAACATAGGAACCAAGGAAGATGTCGTGGTTACGTCTGGCAAGGATGGAGGTTTCTCGGTAGACCTTCCGCCCGGATTCTATGACGTTTTTGTCAGCAGCCCCGCTTTTACACCGGTATGTCACAAGATCCGGATTCGGTTCCCGAACACCGTCACCTTCAATCCGCGACTCCCGGTTGATGCGTTGGTCATCAGCGAACTGGGTGATCCCATAACAATTCCGAAGTAACCGCTCCGGCGGATGAAGGCGTTACTCCTGCCGCAGTGCGATCATCGGATCCACTTTCATTGCCCGGCGCGCGGGGATGTAACACGCCAGGAGCGCGACGGCTGCCAGCAGGAACGCGGTCGCGCCGAAGGCTGTCGCATCGCTCGCGCTAACGCCGAAGATCAGGCTCGAAAGCACGCGGGCGAGCGGGATCGAAATCGCCAGCCCGAGCGCCAGCCCCGCAAAAGTCAGGAACAGACCGCGGCGGGCTAGCATGCGGAGCACGTCCCGTCGCTCGGCGCCGAGGGCCAGGCGAATCCCGATCTCGCGCGTTCGCTCCACGACTGTGTAGGCCATCAGGCCGTAAATGCCCGCGGCTGAGAGCAGGATCGCGATTCCGCCTAAAACGGCCAGCATCACCGCGACGTAGCTCAGACCGATCAGTTGTTCGGCGATCACGCGATCGAGCGTCTTGATCTCCCACATCGGCCGATCGATATCCAGAGCCAGGATCGCTCGGCGCGCCGGGGCTGCCAACGCGAGCGGATCGCCTTTGGCGCGGATCGCGACGTAGGTGTAGTAGAGAGCCGATTGGCGGTACGGTTGATAAATGGCCGGAGCCAGTTCAGTGATCCACGGGTTGTAACGCACATCCTTCACCACGCCAATCACGGTGAGCCAATCGCCCTGCGTTCCAAGGCGGACGTGGCGTCCGATAGCATCCGCGTGCGGCCAATTCCGGCGCGCGAAGTTCTCCGATACGATGGCGACGGGTTGGGACTTCGGGCCATCCGAATCGCGAAACTCACGGCCGGAGACGAGTGGAACGCCAAAGGTCGCGAGGTAGTTCGGACTCACGCTCATCACTTGCGCCGACTTGCGGTCGCTCGCGTTTTCGGGCGGCTGTCCTTCCACGGTATAAGGCAGCAGGCGCTCGTTCTCGCCGTACGGCGGATTCGAAGCGAGTGTGGCGGCTTCCACGCCGGGCAGCGCGCCGAGCCGGTCGAGCACCCGGTCCCAGAACGCGACGCGCAGGCTTGCTTCGCCGTAATGCCGGTCGCTCAGAGACATTTGCATCGTAAGGATCGATTCGGGATGCAGACCCTGGTTGACAATGATGAGCGAGCGCGAGCTCTTGAGCATCAGCGCGGCGCCCGCCAGCAGCACCATCGCGGCGGAAATCTGAGCGATCACCAGGACGCTGCGGGAGCGCAACCTCGATCGTCCAGCAGAGCTTCCGCGCGCGCCTTCCTTGAGCGCATCGTTCACGTCCGGGCGGATTCGCAGCGCCGGAATCAGTCCGGAGAGGATACCGGCCAGAATGGCGACCGCCAGCGTGAAGACGAGCGTGCGCGCATCGATCTGGATTTGATCCCAGGCGGCGATGTACTTCGCCACGTCGGCCGGCATGCTCGAGAGGATCAGCGAAAGGCTCCAACTGGAGAACAACAGGCTGGCGATCGCCCCAGCCAGCGAGAGTACCAAGCTCTCGGCAATGATCTCTCGCGCGATGCTCCAGCGGCTGGCGCCTAGCGCCGCGCGAACACTGAATTCCTTCTGGCGCCCCGAGATCCGAGCGAACTGCAAGCTCATTACGTTCGCGCAGACGATCAGTAGAACGAAAAATACTGCGCCCAGCAGGAGCAGGGTGTACTCGCGAGTCAAATCGGAGAGAACGTAGCGATTCAGCGGCTTAGTAAGGATGCCCCAGCCTTGATTCGTCTTCGGAAATTTTCCTGCAATGGACGCCGCGATGGTCTTGAGCTCGGCCTGCGCTTGCGATTCGGAGACGCCGTTTTTCAGGCGTGCGAGGACGTTGAGAGTATGATTCTCGCGATCCTGGCGGTCGTGGGGCGACAGCGTGAGGGGCGCCCAGAGTTCGCCTCCCAACGGAAATCGGGCGCGTTTTCCCATGACGCCAATCACGGAGAACACGCTTCCGTTCAACTTGATTTGCCGGCCGACGATGTTGGGATCGGCCGCGAAGAGACCCTGCCAGAGGCCGAAGCTGAGAACGGCCACCTGGTTGTTGCCTGGCGAGTCCTCGCCGGGTGCGAAGGTACGGCCGAGTATCGGCTTCGCGCCCAGCGTATCGAAGAAATTCGGCGTGACGACCGTGGAAAAGACCGTTTCGGGGTCGCCATTCTGCGATACGTTGAAATCCACCTGCTGGTAGGCGGCCACGCTTTCATAAGATGTCGCGCGGCTTTGGAAGTCCAGAAAATCCGCGGGTGCGACGGGGCTGGTCAGACTCGTGTTGCCCGGGGCGCGCTCGAACAGCATCACCAGGCGGCTGGGTTCCGGGAACGGAAGCGGTTTGAAGAGAAACGCGTCGGCGACGCTGAAAATGGCCGTGGTCGAGCCGATGCCGAGGGCGAAGGTGAGGATAACGAACAGCGTGAAGCCAGGGCTACGCGCGAGGCCGCGCAATGTTGGACGAAAGCCGGAGAATACGCCGTTGAGCAAGGTACACCTCCAGAATCTGAGCCATTAGAGCACGCCCGTGTCCGGAGCAAGTGCCTGTCGCAGCGTCGCCGCTGCAGCAGTGATTGTTCGGCGATGGGACGGGCCGTTCGGGATCGGGCAGGTCCTTTATACTTCCAACCCCACCGATCGCATCAGGTCCAGGGCGTTGCTGCGCTCCACCACGCCTCGCCGCAGGCGATAGTCGAAGTGCAGTGCGCCGTTCGAAAGCGTGTCTTCGAAATGGACGTTCGACGCGCGGCCCGTGAGCTCCGCCGCGATGCCGGTTAAGGCGAGATCGTGAGTCGTGATCAGTCCGATCGCGCCGCGTTCCACCAGGGTTCGGACGATGGCCGCGGCGCCGATTTTGCGATCGTGTGAGTTGGTGCCGCTCAGCAGCTCGTCGATCAGGAACAACACCGGCGGGCGCGAGTTCGAAAGCTCGGCGATTTCGCGCAGGCGCGTAATCTCGGCGTAGAAGCGCGAGCGGCCGTCTTGGAGCGAGTCGAGAACCTTGATAGACGCGCCCACGCGCAGGGGCGAGATGCGCAGGCGCGTCGCGCGAACAGGCGCGCCCGTCCACGCCAGCACCGTATTCAGTCCCACCGCGCGCAGCAGCGTGCTTTTTCCCGACATGTTCGATCCGCTCACGATCATCAGCCGCAAATCGCCGCCGAGGTGGAGGTCGTTTCGTACGGCTTCCGGCACCAGCGGGTGAGCGAGGCCTTCAGCTTCGAAAACGCCAGCGCCATCGTCCACTAACTCCGGCAGTGGGTCCGACGGGCGCTCGTAGCTGTAGCCCGAAAGCGCAAGCAGCGCCTCAAACTCGCCGAGTTGCGCGATCCACTGCCCTATGTGCGGGCCCGCGCGCCGCCGCCAGCGCTCGATTGCGATGGCCAGCTGCACACTCCACAACAGCGCGATGGCAATGGGCGCGAACACAATGTTGCGCTGCCAATCCAGTCGGTCGACCAGTCGCTGCAGCCGGCCGATTTCCGCCGACGCCACGAGGCCAGCAGGGCCAAGCCCCAATTGCAGTTTGCGAAGAAGCGGTGCTTCGAACGGCTCCTGCTCCAGCCGCTGCAGAAGCTTGGCGAGCAAACCCAAGTCGCGCGCGGGAGCGTTGACGGACTTCACAATCTGCAGCGTGCGGGCGCCTAGAAAAAACCCGTAGCCCAATTCGACGAAGAGCGCGATGAAAACCGGGGTGCGCGTGGCGAGCCCAGCCATATAAAGGATGAACGTCACCACCACCGCGGCGGCCAGCATGAAGGCAGTCGCTCGTGCGCCCGGCGGGAACCTGACCTCAGGCGCGGTGCCCCATTGAGCCGCGGCGTCCGGATCCATTTGTGCGCGGACGGCCTCGCCCGAGACGGCCAAATCTTCTCGCAGATCGAGACGCGGCCGCAGTTCCTGAACGGCCTGGTGTCTGGCCAGGACCTCATCCATAGCGGCGGGAGCGAGCAGCCAACGCGCCAAGGCATCTTCACCGCCGCGTGTGCGGGTCGTGCACAACAATTCGAACAGCGATCCTTTGCCGAAAATGTCGAGATCTTCGGAATAGACATGCTCTGGACTGCGGAATCGCTCACCGGACTGTCCCTTGCCGGCCCACCGGTTCTCAAGGCGCCCCACGCCGCCTTCGTAGAACCCGACGGCACGGTTGGCCTGCTCCAGCCGCTCAATCACCCGAGCATGAACCACCACCAGTACGGTGAAGAGCGCCGCCGGAAGGACCAGCCACCACGCGGACAAGACGGTTTCGCCGAAGACGAAAAAAGCCATGGCGAGACCGGCCAGCGCGGTGATCAGCCGGGCGTTCCCGATCCGACGAAACTGCTTGTCCAGTCGCTCGGAGACGGCGCGCCGCGCAGACAAACGCGCCTGGTACTCCCCTAAAGGATTCACAATGTTAGGCTAACAGCAGTGGCGGATGGAGAACGACGAAGAGCCGGTCCGGATCCCGATCACTGATGTTTTCGATCTGCACGCGGTCCCGGCGCGGGACGTCGCGGCCATCGTCGAAGAGTATCTCGAAGAAGCGTGGCGCATGGGGTTCCGTGCGCTTCGGATCATCCACGGACGAGGGATCGGAGTGCAGCGCGAGATCGTGCGGTCCATCCTGGCGCGGACGGTTTTTGTCGAAAGTTTTGGCGATGCGCCCCTGGAGGCTGGCGGCTGGGGCGCAACGGTTGTAACATTACGAGAATCGAATAAATCGTTGGAACTTTCCCATCCCGGGACCGGAACTTGAAGTAATGGCCGACGCGGATCGTCTCTAAACACTCATGCCGGATTCCCCGTCCCACAGTGATGACGATCTGCTTCGGCTGATATCTGCTGGAAACGAAAAGGCTTTTCTAGCTTTCTACCGGAAGCACCAGGCCGCGATCTTCCGCTTTGCCCTGCATATGAGCGGCAAGCCCGAAGTGGCCGAAGAGGTCACTCAGGATGTATTCGTCGTGGTGATGGGCGCGGCCAAGCAGTTCGATCCGGCGCGCGGAACGGCCAGCGGGTACCTGTACGGAATCGCCCGCAATGTGGTTCGGCGCTGTCTGGAACGCGAGCGGCCGTATCTAGCGGTCCTAGACGACCCGGATAACGAGTACTTGGCGCGGCTCGCCGACGATCGCGATATCGCAATCGAGCTGGCGCAGTCAGAGAGGGTCGAGTCGCTGCGGAAGGCGGTGCTGGCGCTGCCGCCTGCGTATCGCGAAGTGGTGGTGTTGTGCGATCTGCACGAATTGGACTACGCCGATGCCGCCGTTGTTTTAGGTTGCGCGATCGGAACCATACGGTCGCGGTTGCATCGTGCGCGGGCGCTGCTGATGGAAAAGATGCGAGCTGCCGAGAGGTGTACAGCATGACGGAGAATGAACTGGAGCTTTTGGACGGATTGCGAGCTTTAGCGGCGGTCGAGCCGCACGCCGCATCGCCGGCCGTGGAACAGAAACTGCTCGCGACATTTCGGGCTCGTCAAGCCCGGCGCAAACGTGTGATCTGGGGATCGGCCGTGGGCACATTGGCGGCGGCCGCGGCAGTAGTCGCGTTGCTCGTGCGGGTTCCCATTCCGAAGCAGCCGAAAATCCGGGAAGCGATCGTGCAGTCGGCTCCGGCGGATTCGGCTGCGCCACAAGCTCGCTTCGCCGTGGTTCGCGCCGACGACGTCAACTACAGTTTTTACCAATTACCTGACGCGGCGGATCTGCCGCCGGTGGAAACTGCGATGGTGGTTCGCGTGGAGATGCCCGCGCTATCGTTGCAGCAAATGGGTGTGCCGATTTGAGCGCCGATCCGGTGGAAGCGGATGTTCTCATGGGTCAGGATGGGCTGGCTCGCGGAGTTCGGTTAATTCAGTAGTTCGAAGAAAAACGGTTCAGGAGAAGAAGACATGTTTGGTTCACGCTCGATCATATTACTAGTGCTAGCGGGCGCGTGCGCGTTCGCCCAACCCCCGCATCGTGGGGGGCCTCCTCCGGGAGACTTCGCGTTCATGCGCGGCGAGTTCGGATTCGCCGGCAAAGTGGTGACCGGCGCGCCGTACACCGCGCAAGCATCCAGAACCTTTACGCAAACTCTGGCGGACGGCACGCACATCCAGCGTTCGAACACCGCGTCGGTGGCGCGCGACAGCCAGGGGCGCACTCGCAATGAGGAAACCATGTCGAACATGGGCCGGCTGGGAGCGTCTGCGAGCGGCGCGTCGAAGACCACGGTGTTCATCCACGATCCGGTGGCTAGCATGAGTTACGTCGTCGATTCCACGGCGCACACTGTTCGGCAGACCAAGATCGCTGCGCAGGGACAGCATGGGCGCGGTCCGCGACCCGATGCTGCCGGCGGTCCACATGCACGCGGCGGCGCCAATGTGACTACCGAAGAGCTAGGCACGCAAGTGATCCAGGGCGTGAACGCCACCGGCAAGCGGATCACGCGTACGGTAGCGGCGGGCGTGGAAGGCAATGACCGCGCTATTCAGATCGTCACTGAGACCTGGTATTCGCCCGATCTGCAAATGGTAGTGATGAGCAAGACCAGCGATCCGCGCTTCGGCGAAAGCACCTATCAGTTGACGAACATCACGCGCGCGGAACCCGATCCGGCGATGTTCACGGTGCCATCCGGCTATACGGTTCTGCAGGGCGGTCCGGGCCGTCGCGGTCCTAAAGCAGCTCAGTAAACGTAGCAGGTGTTAAGGCTCGGCGTTAGTTTCGCTACCATGAGCTTGTGCTCAAACTAGCCCGGGCCGGTTGTTTTCTCTTCTGCTCCTGCCTTCTTCTTGCGAGTCCAGCGACGAATCGCGCGCTGGACTCGCTCGCTTCTGTTCATCAATTCCGTGAAGTCGAACTGTCTCCCGATGGCACAATAGCGGCCTGGATCGAATCCAGCCGCGATGCCGGGGGATCGGAGAGCACTTCGTCGACAGTCTGGATGAAGGAACTGCGCGATTCCGGCGCTGCCCCGCGGCGCGTGAGCGAGCCCGCAAAGGCAGTGCATGGGTTGGCCTGGTCACGCGATGGGAAACTCGCGTTCATCTCAAGCACGGAAAGCTCCGGGCCGCTCGAGCTTTTCATCTCTGATAAGCCGGGCCGAGCGAAGCCGCGCAAGATCACGCAAATCGAAGGTTACATCGAGAGTCCCCAGTGGTCACCCGATGGTCGCAGCATCGCACTGCTTTGGATCGCGGGCGCGACGCGGGTGCCGAGTCCGGTGGAAGCGGTCACCGCCGACGCGGGCGTGGTGGATTCGAAAGTTTATGAGCAGCGGCTGGCGCTGGTGAACTTGGGCACGCACGATGTGCGCGCAATCTCGCCCGCAGACATGTATGTCTACGAGTTCGACTGGTCGCCTGATTCGAAGAATCTGGCGTATCTTGCGGCGCCTGGTGCGGGCGACGACAACTGGTACATCGCCGACGTGTTCAGCATCAATGCCGAGTCCGGCGCTGTGCAGAAGGTTCTCAAGCCCGGCATGCAGGTGGCGAACGTGCGTTGGTCGCCCGACGGGCAGACCATCGCGTTCATCGGCGGGTTAATGAGCGACGAGGGCTCGACGGGTGGAGATATTTACGCGGTTGCCTCAGGCGGCGGCGCATCGCGCGATCTGACGCCGAACCGGCATTCGTCGCCAAATTGGTTTCGCTGGATGCCGTCGTCGAAGCAGATCCTCTTCACCGAAAGCCTGGGCAGCCAGATGGCGATCTCGACACTCGACACCGCCAGCGGGACGGTCGAGTCGTTGTGGAAAGGCGCGGAGTCGTTTATCTTTTCGGGCGATCCGAACCTGAGCGCGGTGGTGCGCACTTCCTGGAGCCAGCCGCCCGAAGTCTGGGCCGGCAAGACCGGCGACTGGAAGCAGATCACGCATTCAAACGACAACGCGCGTCCTGACTGGGGCGAGACCAAGAGCCTGGAGTGGAAGAGCGACAACTTCGGCGTACAGGGTTGGCTGATGCTGCCGCAGCCGTACGATCCTTCGAAGCATTATCCGATGGTGGTGATGGTGCACGGCGGTCCAGCGGCTGAGCAGCGGCCGGGTTGGCCGCGTCCGGGCCTGCCATTGCAGTTGCTCTCATCGCAAGGATATTTCGTGTTCATGCCGAACCCGCGCGGCAGTTACGGCCGCGGCGAAGAGTTCACACGCGCCAATGTCCGCGATTTCGGCTACGGTGATTTGCGCGATGTCCTGGCCGGCGTGGATGCGGTGGAGAAGAACTACCCGGTGGACGACCATCGCGTCGGAATCGCGGGCTGGAGCTACGGCGGCTACATGACCATGTGGACCGTAACGCAGACCAATCGTTTTCGCGCGGCATTCGCTGGGGCGGGCATCGCGAACTGGCAGAGTTATTACGGCGAGAACGCCATCGACCAGTGGATGATTCCCTACTTCGGCGCGTCGGTGTATGACGATCCAGCGGTGTATGCGAAGAGCTCGCCGATTACATATATCAAGAACGTCAAGACTCCGACGCTCGTTGTGGTCGGCGAGCGCGACGGTGAATGTCCACCGCCGCAATCCTACGAGTTCTGGCACGCGCTGAAAACTTTCGGCGTCAAGACCGAGTTCGTGTTGTATCCGGGCGAGGGCCACGCGTTCCGCAAGCCCGAGGATTCGCGCGATGTCTTCGAGCGCCTGGTCAAGTGGTTCCAGGACAACATGCCGGCCGGCAGTTAGGCTTCGAAGGCGCTCGCGTGGTTGAGATCGTCGATAAGCCCAGGCTGCATCGACGGGCGCCATCCCAGCCGCTCCTGCGTGAGCGCGCTCGAGGCCGTGCGGTCCGCGCCCATGAAGGATCCAAGCCAGCCGAAGTGTTCGCCTGCTTCCTCGATCGGCTTCGAGACCACCGGCAGCTTGAGACGCCGGCCGATCGACTCAGCGATCTCTCGCAGCGGCACGCCCTCTTCGGCGACCGCGTGATACCGTGCTCCCGCCGATCCTTTCTCGAGTGCGAGCCGGTAGAGGCTGGCCGCATCCACCCGTCGCACCGCGGGCCAGCGGCTGAGTCCATCGCCAACATACGCTGAAACGCCCTTCTCGCGGGCCACGGCGATCAAATAACTGACGAGCCCTTGCCTGTCCCGATCGTGGACTTGCGGGAGGCGCACAATCGAAGTACGCACGCCCCGCGATGCCACCGAAACCGCCGCTTCTTCCGACGCGGCGCGCGGCACAGCGGAACTGGGACCCGCCGCATCCTCTTCGGTCGAGGCTCGGCCCGGCGTGACGATCATCCCCGTGCCGGAGGTAACGACCAAGGGACGATCTGAGCCAACCAGCACGGAGCCAAGAGCCTCGATAGCCCGCCTGTCGTCCTCACAGTTCGCCAGGTACTTCGAAAAGTCGTGGTTGAACGCGAGGTGAATCACGCCATCCGACAGCGCGGCTCCACTCCGCAAGCTTTCCAAATTTTCCAGATCCCCTCGATGCACCTGCGCGCCAGCCGCGATCAGAGACTTGGCGCCCGCGTCCGTGCGAGCAAGACCGAGCACCTGATGGCCCGCGCGAATTAGTTCTTCAATCACTGCCAGACCGATAAAGCCCGTAGCACCGGTAAGAAAAACACGCATCTCAACTGCTCCTTCGCTTCGTTTCAGGACCGCATTTCGCCGCCCCGCTATGATCAAGATAGGCGATCGAAGGCAGACGAGCTATGCTGCAAAGTCCGTTTTATCTTCGCAATCGTCCGGAAGACTCATGGACCCGCTATCGGATGTTCTGTCGCTACTGAAACTCCGCAGCTATATGTGCGGCGGCTTCGACGTAGGCGGAGACCTGTCGATCCGGTTCCCGCAGCACGAAGGCATCAAGTGTTACGCCATTGTTTCCGGCCAGTGCTGGCTCGCGGTAGACGGCGTTCCCGATGCGCTGCACTTGAAGGCGGGCGATTGCTTCCTGCTGCCGCGCGGCCGGCCTTTTCGCCTGGCAAGCGATCTGACGTTGACGCCTGTTGACGCTCTCACGCTATTCGCGAACCGGCTGAACGGCGGGATCGTTTCGTTCAACGGCGGCGGGGATTGCTTTATAGTCGGTGGGCACTTCGCCCTTGCCGGGAATCATGCCGGCATCCTGTTGGGGATGTTGCCGCCCATCGTGCATCTGCGCAAAGAATCGGACAAGGTGGCGATGCGCTGGTCCCTGGAGCGCATGAGGCAGGAGCTGCGCGAACCGCGCCCGGGCAGCTTTCTAGTCGCGCAACATCTCGCCCATATGATGCTGGTTCAGGCTCTGCGGCTGCACCTGGCGGAAGAGTCGAGCGGTGGCGTTGGGTGGCTCTTCGCCCTTTCGGACAGACAGATGAGTGCGGCGATCCACTCCATGCACGACGATCCGGCATATCGCTGGACGATTCAAAAGCTGGCCGAGCGTGCCGGCATGTCTCGATCCAGCTTTGCCCAAAAATTCAAAGAGACGGTGGGCAAGTCACCGATGGAATACCTGACGCGCTGGCGAATGTTGCTGGCCGCGGACAAACTCGAAAATTCAGCCGATCCCGTTTCAGTCATCGCCCTGGCGCTCGGCTACGAATCGGAAAGCGCCTTCAGTACGGCCTTCAAAAGAGTCATGGGATGTTCGCCCAGGCAATATAGCCGCAGCCGAAACCCGGCTTCATATAGCGACACGGAAACTGCCCGCGCCGCGAACGTCGGGTGATGTGCGTAGTGCGGGCCTAGCGCGATCTGGCGGCGCTCGCGGCCGCGGGTTTGGGCGATTCCACCGCCACAGGCCCGGGTGCGGGCTCGCTTTCCTTGCGAACCAATCCCAGCGCTTTGCGAAGTTCAGCGTCGAGCTGCGTTCGTACGTCGGCGTTGTCTTTCAAAAATTGCCGGGCGTTCTCACGCCCCTGGCCGATGCGGTCGCCTTTGTAGCTGTACCACGAGCCGCTCTTGTCGATCAAGTTTTGCGCCACGCCCAGATCGATCAGATCGCCTTCCTTCGAAATGCCCTCGCCATAAATAATGTCGAACTCAGCCTCGCGGAATGGCGATGCAACCTTGTTCTTCACGATCTTCACCTTGGTCCGGTTGCCCACCACCACTTCGCCCTCTTTGATCGCTGCGATGCGCCGGATGTCGGCGCGCACCGACGAGTAGAATTTCAGCGCGCGGCCGCCGGTGGTGGTCTCCGGGTTGCCGAACATCACGCCGATCTTCTCGCGAATCTGGTTGATGAAAATCAAACAGGTATTCGACTTCGACACGTTGCCGGTGAGCTTGCGCATGGCCTGCGACATCAGCCGCGCCTGCACGCCCATATGGCTGTCGCCCATCTCGCCGTCGAGTTCGGACTTGGGAACCAGCGCGGCCACCGAGTCCACTACCAGAACGTCGATCGACCCGGACGCGATCAAGGCGTTCGTGATCTCGAGCGCCTGTTCGGCGTAGTCCGGCTGCGAGACCAGCAGATTGTCGACGTCGACGCCGAGCTTGCGCGCGTAAATCGGATCGAGCGCGTGCTCTACGTCGATGAACGCCGCCATCCCGCCGGCCTTTTGCGCCTCGGCGACCACTTGCAGCGCAACGGTTGTCTTACCCGACGACTCCGGGCCGAAAATCTCTATGATGCGGCCGCGCGGGAATCCGCCCACGCCGAGCGCGTTATCGAGCGAGATGGAACCGGTCGAGATAGTCGAAACCGGCACAATGGCTTCCTTCGACCCCAACCGCACGATCGACCCTTTGCCGAATTGTTTCTCGATCTGGCCCAGCGTAAGACCTAAAGTGCGCGCCCGTTCTTTTTCGTCCATAAGTACATCCTTAGCGGAAATGTTTCGGGGGAGAACTTCTATTGTACAAGGTCCTTCCGGCAAGCACCGAACACCTCGCATCTTTTCCGCTTGACAACCCGGCCCGATGTGTTTAGTGTATTAAGTGACTAGTACACTGGACACGATGAGCTCCGCATTGTTCCGCGTCAATCATTCCTCCGGCACGCCGCTTTACCTCCAGCTCATGGATCAAGTAAAGCATGCCGTTGAAACTGGCGCGCTGAGCGCGGGCGAACAATTGCCCACCATTCGGAAACTCGCCGAAGACCTGGTCATGAATCCAAACACGGTGGCGCGAGCATATCGCGAACTGGAGCACGAGGGCGTGATCGAGCTCAGGCACGGATTGGGAGCGTACATCAGCGAATCCGTTACCGGGCGCGTCAAGGTGACTCGCAAGGCGCAGAATGTGGTGCAATCGGCCATCGAGCGCCTCGCGTCGTCCGGTTTAAGCGAGGACGAAATTCGCAGGCTGGTGGAAAACGAACTGGCGCTCTTGCGCGCCGAAAAAATATCGGGAGGCGAAAATGAGTAACTTTGCGATCGAGACGAGTGCACTTCGCAAGTCTTACAAAGGAACTATTGCCTTGAACGGACTGAATCTCGAAGTTCCGCAAGGCAGCATCTTCGGTTTCCTAGGACGCAACGGCGCCGGGAAAACTACCACTATCAAAGCGCTGATGGGCTTGCTCAGACCCGACTCGGGATCGGCGCGCGTCCTGGGCCTTTCAGCTCTCGATCCGCACAACGGCATCGCGATCCGCCGCCGGGTCGGCTTCGTGACCGAGGACAAAGAACTGTATCCCTACATGACGGTGGAACAGATCATCCGATTCACGCGCCCTTTCTTCCCCAAATGGCGCGGCGATCTGGAGAGCCGTTATCTCGACATTTTCGATCTCCCGCGCAACTGCAAAATCCCGGACCTGTCGAAAGGCATGCGCTCAAAGCTGATGCTTCTGCTCGCGGTCGCGCGCGGAGCGGAGTTGCTGATCCTCGACGAGCCTACCGACGGCCTCGATCCCGCAGCGCTTGAAGAGGTGCTCCGCGAACTCGTTACGCTTTCCGCTTCCGAGGGCGTCACGATTTTCTTCTCCTCGCATCAGCTCGCGGAAGTGGAGCAGATCGCTGATCATATCGCAATCGTCGACCATGGCCGCAGCATCGTCTCCGGCTCCCTCGACGATCTCAAGGCGCGTTATCAGCGCCTGCGCGTGGTTTTCGAGCGCGTGCCCAACGGCGAAGTCCGCTGGGTAGACGGCGTCGAGCGCGTTGAGCAAGAAGGACGCACGATCTCCATCCTCGCCAGCCGCAACGTCGATGGCATCGTCGAACAGGCCCGCTCCTTCGCGGGGACTTCCGTGGAACAGTACCCCGTAACCCTGAAAGAAATTTTTCTCGAACACGTGAGGAACAACTGACATGCTCTGGTACAAAGGATGGCTCGAAACACGCTTGCGGGTTGTGTTCGTTCTCGCGATGGTGGCGTATTCGGTGGCATTGACGCACTGGGGCCCCATAAGATCGGCTAGCGCGCAAAAGCTGGTCGAAACGCTGTTGATCTTCTGGATGATAGTTCCGATTATGCTGGGCGGCGCGGGGATCAAAACGGCCGCAGCGTTCCGGACTGTAAAAGGTATGCACGGATCGATGTTATACACGCTGACTCTGCCGGTCAGCCGTCTCCGCTTGGTGCTTGTCAGAGCGGGAATTGGCTTCTTTG